>JACCDO011350664.1_pt1 | contig 73406 bp, 73 predicted proteins | sample 7446101 | NCBI WGS metagenome assembly JACCDO01 (sample SAMN15323440, study PRJNA562643) | freshwater metagenome | isolation source: river surface water | place: USA:Blue River Watershed | collected 2017-08-16
GCCAAGAGTCAAACGTGGGGTTACAGCAAGAGCCCGTCATAAAAAAATCACTGATGCCGCAACGGGTTACCGCGGTCGTCGTAAAAACGTATTCCGTATTGCTAAGCAAGCGGTTATGCGTGCTGGTCAATATGCATATCGTGACCGTCGCAATAAGAAACGTGTATTCCGCGCTCTGTGGATTGCTCGTATCAACGCGGCAGTGCGTGAGCATGACATGACCTATAGCGTATTCATGAATGGTATGAAGAAAGCATCTATCGATCTCGATCGAAAAGTTCTTTCTGACATGGCCATTGCTGACAAACCGGCTTTTGCCGCTTTGGTTACTCGGATCAAATCCGTAGTAAACGCTGCAGCTTAATTCTTAGTTTCTAAAAACTAAGCTGCAATGGTTTCTCTCGACCAAATTGTCGAGGATGCTAAACGTGATTTCCTCGGAGCTGCCGATGCGGCGGCTCTGGAGGACGCGAAAGCCAAGTATCTAGGTAAATCAGGTGTTCTCACTGAGCGTTTAAAAGCGCTTGGTGGAATGTCGCCTGAGGAGCGCAAGAGTGCTGGCGCCCAAATAAATCAAATCAAAACCCAAGTAGAGGCTGCGTTACAAGAGCGTCGTCAAGCTTTGGCTGATGCCGTATTGATGCAACGTCTTGCGGCGGAGTCAATCGACGTTTCTATGCCTGGCCGTGGTCAAGCGGTAGGTAGCTTGCATCCTGTGATGCGTACCTGGGGGCGCGTTGAAGAGATCTTTCGCTCCATTGGTTTTGATGTAGCTGATGGCCCTGAAATTGAAACCGATTGGTTTAATTTCACTGCCTTAAATAGTCCTGAGAATCATCCTGCGCGCTCGATGCAGGATACTTTTTATATCGATGGCAAAGATTCCAATGAGAAGCCTTTGTTATTGCGCACGCATACCAGTCCGATCCAGGTTCGGTATGCAAGTGAGCATGTCAAGAAATATGCCAACGCTGATGTAATGCCCCCAATTAAGGTCATTGCACCTGGTAGAACGTATCGCGTTGATAGTGATGCTACCCATTCACCTATGTTCCATCAGGTTGAAGGTTTGTGGATTGCAGAGAGTGTTTCATTTGCTGATCTGAAGGGTGTGTATACCGATTTCTTAAGAACTTTCTTTGAAACGAATGAGCTGCAAGTGCGTTTCCGTCCATCCTATTTTCCGTTCACTGAGCCTTCTGCTGAGATTGATATGGCCTTTGGCAGCGGTAAGCTTGCTGGTCGCTGGTTAGAAATCTCTGGAGCAGGGCAGGTTCATCCAAACGTATTGCGCAATATGGGGATTAACCCAGAGCGCTATACCGGATTTGCCTTTGGCTCTGGTTTAGAGCGCTTAACCATGTTGCGTTACGGTGTTGATGATTTACGACTTTTCTTTGAAAACGATTTGCGTTTCTTAGCGCAGTTCCCTGCATAACAATATTTTTAAATCTTAGATCGCGCTATGCAATTTTCTGAATCTTGGCTCCGTCAGTATGTGAACCCATCGCTAGATAGCGATGCACTGGGTCATGCAATGACGATGGCTGGTTTGGAGGTTGAGGAGCAGCATTCAGTTGCGCCTGCCTTTACTATGATCGTAGTGGCGCAGATTCTTTCTGCCGAGCAACATCCCGATGCCGATCGTTTGCGTGTTTGCAAAGTGGATGCTGGTACTGGCCAAGAATTGCAAATCGTTTGTGGGGCACCGAATGCGCGTGCTGGTATCAAAATTCCTTGCGCCCTAGTTGGTGCTGAACTGCCACCAGCAGAAGCAGGTGGTAAGCCATTCATGATCAAAGTAGGTAAGCTGCGTGGCGTAGAAAGCCAAGGCATGTTGTGCTCTGGTCGCGAACTTGGTCTTGGTGATGATCACGAAGGCATCTTAGAACTGCCAGTTGATGCACCAGTAGGTAAAGATATTCGTGAGTACCTTGATCTAGACGATCAAATATTTGTGATTAAGTTAACCCCTAATAAAGCGGATTGCCTCTCTCTGATAGGAATGGCAAGAGAAGTCTCAGCAATTACGGGAGCTGTACTTTGTGCTCCCAAATGGAATCCACCAGCAGTATCTATACAAGACAAACGTAAAGTCACAGTAGAGAGTAAAGAACTCTGCGGCCGTTTTGCAGGCCGCGTGATTCGTGGCGTTAATCCACAGGCAAAAACACCTGATTGGATTATTCAGCGTCTATGTCATGCTGGCCAAAGAAGTATTTCTCCATTAGTAGACCTGTCTAACTATGTGATGTTAGAGATGGGTCAGCCTACCCACGTATTTGACATTGATAAATTGAATGGCGATATCGCCGTTCGTTGGGCTAAAGCAGGGGAAACTCTGGAGTTACTCAATGGCCAAACAGTGACTTTGCAAGGCCCAGATTCTGCGGGGAAGATGCAGGATGCTGGTGTGGTTGCTGACCAATCTGGTCCAGTAGCCCTTGCAGGCATTATGGGTGGTAATCACTGTGCTGTTTCTGATGGCACTCAAAATATTTATGTAGAGGCAGCTTATTGGTTGCCTTCAGCCATTCAGGGTCGTGCCCGTCGCTTTAATTTCAGCACCGATGCAGCGCATCGTTTTGAGCGTGGCGTCGATCCGCAAAATACCGTCAATTGCCTTGAGTATCTGTCTTCACTCATTCTTGAGGTATGTGGTGGTCAAGCAGGTCCAGTGGATGACCAGGTTTTAAACGTACCAGAGCGTAAGACAGTGAAAATGCGTTTGGCTAGAGCTGAAAAGGTGATTGGCATTCCATTGAGCAATGACATTGTTGCTGATGTATTTAAGCGTCTTGGTTTTGAATTCAAGCAAGAAGGTGATGTTTTTGTTGTAACACCACCAAGTTATCGTTTTGATATTGAGATCGAAGAAGACTTGATTGAAGAAGTTGCACGCATGTATGGCTTTGAGAATATTCCTGACATACCTCCAGTTGCAGCATTAAAAATGAGTGCAAAGGCAGAAGCTAAGCGTGGCATTCATTTGTTGCGTCAGCGTTTTGCTCTCCAGGGTTATCAAGAAGCGGTCAATTTCGGATTCACTGATCTTGAAAGTGAAAAGCGCCTTACTGGTGTTGCGCAGAAAGATGTTATTGCCGTTCTCAATCCAATTGCTAGTCAATATGGCGTCATGCGCAGCACTTTATGGGGTGGTTTGTTAAGCAACCTCAAAGCCAATTTAAATCGTGGCGCAGGGCGTGTACGTTTGTTTGAAGCTGGCCGTGTGTTTCACCGCGATTCCAATGCGCAAGAGCAGCCTGGTAAGGTTGCGGGCTTTCATCAACCCCAGAAAGTGGGCGGCTTAGCTTATGGTGCGTTTGTTCCAGAACAGTGGGCAAGTGCTAATCGAGCGGTTGATTTCTTTGATGTGAAGGGTGATCTCGAGCGAGTTTTAGATCCACTCCATTTTGTTACCGAGGCTGCACAACACCCAGCATTGCATCCAGGTCGTTCAGCGCAAATCTTTTTAAAAACAGCTGTAGGAAAAACTGCAGTAGGTTGGATAGGAGAACTGCATCCCGGTTTGCAACAGTCTTATGAGTTGCCACAAGCCCCCGTTCTTTTTGAGTTGGATTTAGACACCATTAGAGATTTGGGTTTACCTCAACCAGAAGAGCTGAGTAAGTTTCCAACTGTACAGCGTGACTTAGCTTTGGTAGTGAAACAAAATGTTTCTGCGCAATCTTTATTAGATGCCATGGCAGCAAGCAAGCAGAATTTTGTCCGTACTATCGAGCTCTTTGATGAGTTCAGGCCTAAGGCAGGTTCTAGCAGCATGGCTGATGATGAGAAGAGTTTGGCTTTCCGAGTCACTCTCTTAAATTCGCAGGAAACCCTGCAAGACCCTCAAATTGATGCAGTTATGGCGGCTTTATTGGGCGCCGTAGAAAAAAAGTGCGCGGCCCGTCTGCGCTAGGTTTAGTATTAGGTAAATATCAAAAAGCTACAGAAGAGACTAGCAATGACTGAATTAATGAACAACGATACTGTTACTAAGAATGAGCTATCAGAAGCGCTCTTTGACCAGGTTGGTTTAAACAAGCGTGAAGCAAAAGACATGATTGATGCTTTCTTTGATCGCATTGGTCAATCTCTTGAGTCTGGTGTTGAAGTAAAGATTTCTGGCTTTGGTAATTTTCAGTTGCGCAATAAATCGGCCCGTCCTGGCCGAAATCCCAAAACAGGCCAAATGATTCCGATAGCGGCAAGACGTGTAGTTACTTTTCATGCAAGTCAAAAGCTTAAAGATGTAGTGGAGTCACATGCTCGAGAAAACCGAGTTTGATGCTAGCTCGGCACTGCCGAGCTCTCAACTTCCCCCAATACCGGCAAAGCGCTATTTCACAATTGGTGAAGTTGCTGAGCTATGTGGCGTACGTTCACACGTATTGCGTTACTGGGAACAGGAGTTCACGCAGCTTAGCCCTCAGAAACGTCGTGGCAATCGCCGCTACTACCAGCACCATGAAGTGGTGTTGATTCGTAAAATCAGAGCGCTTCTGTATGAAGAGGGCTTTACCATCAGTGGCGCTAGAAATCGCCTTGATGAAGTGCGCGGCGAGCTCCGCCTGCGCGATGAATTACAAGCGGTTCTGCAAATTCTGTCTAAATAGTTACTGATACAATTTTGTCTCTTGTCGGGGCGTAGCGCAGCCTGGTAGCGTACATGCATGGGGTGCATGTGGTCGGAGGTTCAAATCCTCTCGCCCCGACCACTAATCTTTAGTGTTTTAATTAATTCCAAGATGAGCACACCAAATCACACACCTCAAATACATGAGCGAACCAGTTTCTTTGGCTTAGATATTCCTTTTCTGGATCATTTGGGCGTTGTCCCAGAATATGCTCAGGATGGTAAATCACGCATTAGTCTTGAGCTAAAACCAGAATTTACGAATAGTTTTCAGGTTGCCCACGGCGGCCTCATCATGACTTTGCTGGATTTTGCGATGGCTGCAGCGGCACGAAGTGCAGCAAAGCATGCCCTAGGCGTTATTACGATTGACATGACCACGAGTTTCTTGCGACCCAGTACTGGCAAGATCGTAGTGGAGGGTAACGTCTTAAAGGCTGGCAAAACTGTCAATTACTGTGAAGCAGTAGTTTTAAATGGCTCAGGCGAGATTACGGCTAAAGCCAGTGGCACTTTTACCCTCAGAAGGTAGTATTTTGAGTAGATTTTCTATTATCGATATTAATATTTATAATAATTATATCGATTAATGTAATTTAAGACCCTTTAGACCTTTAAATTAAAGGTTAATAATATATTTACTCCCTAATTAATTTATATATATAATTAAGCAATAAATAGCTTAATTAAGTTATTTAATAATCAATTATTCGGAGAAAAATATCGATGTCTTCTTATAAAGACTTATTGGCTCAGCGCGAGCAGTTAGATAAACAGATTAAAGAGGCGATTGCACGTGAAAAAGCCGATGGAATTGTGAAGGCTAAGGCAATCATTGAACAGTATGGCTTAAGTGCTTCTGATTTATTTAGCCGTAAAGCGGGCGTTAAGAGCAGTGGCGGCAAGGTTGCTCCTAAATACCGCAATCCTTCAACAGGGGAAACCTGGACAGGTCGTGGCAAGGCTCCTAAGTGGATTGATGGCAAAGATCGTGGCAACTACCTGATCTAAGTTATTGCTTTGATTGATATTAAAAAAGGCCGCACTAGCGGCCTTTTTTATCGTTAGCAGCCTTTTAGGTGCATTTTTTGGCTAGCGCCTCTATAAAGATTGGTTCCAATAGCTCATGTCGGCCGCCCTGGGGCCAGGATTGGTCTTCTTCAATATTGGTCGCTGGGTATCCAATAATGAGGGGATTATGCTCAATCAGGCCATTTTCTACTCTTCAACCAGGCTCCCCGTAAACTGGGGTCTATTGCCATTGTTCTCATCTGCAAGTGCCACGACACCAGGATGAAGCTTAATAAAACCTTCATCTACTAGAATAGGAATACGCTGTGTGTCCTTGTTTTTACTAAGATAATGGATTAAGTGAACCTGCTCTACCGGTGGGATGAGGGCATCCAAAAAGATTAAGTCAGGCGCAATGGAGACTGCCCTCATTAGACCCTCTAGGCTATCAATGGCCACCTCCATTTCCACTTTTAATTGCCAATCTTGAATAGACTCCAGCAGGTCCTGGCTATTTTCAGCTCGGCGGAATATCCCCATAGCAATGCAGTTTTGGCTGGTTTTTTGTCGCATAGCCCGTTTTCTGCGTTGAAGTTGTTGTTCAAGAGAGCTTGCCAATATCCTTCTATGGCCGCCACGGGTCTTCCAGGCGATTAATTCACCCAATTCCACCATTTTTTGCACAGTTCCAAGGGATACCTGCAAAATCTTGGCGCTTTGTCTGGTGCTGAGATATTCCATATCTGGGGTAACGGTTTTCATATTTCCCTTAATTTCATTAATTCATTTGAAGATTTAGAGAATAAAAATCAAACCTTAGGGAATCTGTCGGCAAATCTTGAAAGCAGGGTAGGAAAGTTCTTATTAAGTTCATCCCAAGAGGGAAATAAGCTCAAACTTTCAAAAATCAGGGAAAGCCCTTTATGTAGTCGTGGTCAATCGTGTTAAATTAATGATGTAGTAACAGTATTTGCACAGATCAATTCGCGAAACGGTATAGCCGCGTAACGGATGGTTTTAACCACAGTTTTTAATCGGGAAACCCGATGAAAGGTGAGCATCATGATGCAGGAATCAAGAGATAACTCTTATCTCTTTGGCGGTAACGCACCCTACGTAGAGGAACTCTACGAATCCTACTTGCAAGATCCTGCTTCTGTAGCTGATCATTGGCGAGCTTATTTTGATAACGTAAAACAAGTCCCGGCTGTGGATGGTTCTTCTCGAGCCGATATTGCGCACGCTCCTATTGTTGCTTCTTTTGCAGAGCGCGCAAAGCAAGGTCCTATCAGAACGATTTCTGATTCAGCTGACTCAGAGCTAGGACGTAAACGCGTTGCTGTTCAGCAATTAATTGCCGCATATCGTAACGTGGGCAATCGCTGGGCAAATATTGATCCTTTGAAGCGCACTGAGCGCCAGGATATTCCTGAATTAGATCCGGCTTTCTATGGATTTACTGATGGCGATATGGATATCGTCTTCAATACAAGTAATACATTCTTCGGCAAGAACGAAATGTCTTTGCGCGACTTGCTCCAAGCATTGCGCGAAACATATTGCGGCACGATTGGTGCCGAATATATGTTTATTACCGATCAAAAGATTAAAAAGTGGTGGCAAGAGAAGTTGGAGTCGATTCGCTCAAAGCCCCAATTTAATCAAGAGAAAAAACGCCACATTTTAGATCGCGTTACAGCTGCTGAGGGCCTAGAGCGCTATCTGCAGGCTAAGTACGTTGGTCAAAAACGCTTCTCCCTAGAGGGTGGCGATAGCTTTATTGCCTGCATGGATGAGGTGATTCATGAGGCAGGCGCTAAAGGCGTTCAAGAGATTGTGATTGGTATGGCCCATCGCGGTCGACTCAACGTCTTGGTCAATACATTGGGCAAAATGCCAAAAGACTTATTTGCTGAGTTTGAGCACAAAGGTCCGGAGACCTTGCCTGCTGGCGACGTAAAGTATCACCAAGGTTTCTCTAGTGATATTTCAACACCTGCTGGTCCAGTGCACGTCTCTTTAGCATTTAACCCATCCCATCTTGAGATTGTCAATCCTGTAGTAGAGGGTTCTGCACGCGCTCGTATGGATCGTCGTGGAGATCAACTAGGTGAACAAGTATTGCCCGTATTAGTTCATGGCGACGCTGCGATTGCTGGTCAAGGAGTGATGCAAGAAACTCTAGCAATGGCTGAGGTTCGTGGCTACTCAACTGGTGGCACGCTGCACATTGTGATTAATAATCAAATTGGTTTTACAACTTCTGACCCACGGGACTTACGTTCCAGCTTGTACTGTACCGACATCATGAAAGTGATTGATGCTCCAGTGCTGCATGTGAATGGCGATGATCCTGAAGCAGTTGTTCTAGCAACCCAATTAGCCATTGAGTTCCGTACTCAGTTCCATAAAGATGTAGCGGTTGATATCGTCTGCTTCAGAAAGCTTGGCCATAACGAGCAAGATACGCCAGCAATGACTCAGCCGCTGATGTACAAAATCATTGCGGCCCATCCTGGTACTCGCAAGCTGTATGCAGATAAGTTAGAGGCCCAAGGTGTTCTGCCTGCAGGTACCGGCGATCAGATGGTCAAGGATTATCGTGCGGCGATGGACGCTGGCAAGCAAACCTCTGATCCAGTACTGAGTAATTTCAAAGGTAAGTTTGCTGTTGATTGGTCTCCTTTCTTAAATAAGAAGTGGACTGATGAAGCAGATACTGCCATTCCATTGACAGAATGGAAGCGATTGGCTGAGCGTGTGTCTACCGCTCGTGAAGGCTTTAAGGTTCACCCCTTGGTTGATAAAGTATTGAATGATCGTGCGGCCATGGGTCGTGGAGAAACCAATATTGACTGGGGCATGGGCGAGCATATGGCTTTTGCCTCCCTAGTAGCGAGTGGCTATCCAGTTCGCCTATCTGGTGAAGATAGTGGCCGCGGCACCTTTACCCATCGACATGCTGTTTTGCACAATCAAAATCGTGAGAAGTGGGATACTGGTGTTTATATCCCGCTGCGGCACATTGCTAAAGATCAAGCCCCATTTTTGGTGATTGATTCAATCTTGTCAGAAGAGGCTGTGCTTGGTTTTGAGTATGGCTACGCTTCAGCAGAGCCAAATACTTTGACAATCTGGGAAGCCCAGTTTGGCGACTTTGCTAATGGCGCACAAGTCGTGATCGACCAATTTATCGCCTCCGGCGAAGTGAAGTGGGGTCGTGCTAATGGCCTGGTAATGATGTTGCCGCATGGTTATGAAGGGCAAGGACCAGAGCATTCATCGGCTCGTCTTGAGCGCTTCATGCAATTGTGCGCTGATACTAATATGCAAGTTGTTCAGCCAACAACCGCTTCGCAAATCTTCCATGTGTTACGTCGCCAAATGATTCGTCAGTTCCGCAAGCCGCTGATCTTGATGACACCGAAATCATTGCTCCGTAATAAAGAGGCTGCATCTCCTTTGTCAGAATTTACCAAAGGTGGATTCCAGACCGTTATTGGTGAGCGTGACGACACGCTCGATGCTAAACAAGTAACGCGTTTGATTATTTGTTCCGGTAAGGTTTATTACGACTTGGTTAAACAACGTACCGAGAAGAAGGTTGGTGACGCTGCCATTATTCGTCTGGAGCAGTTATACCCATTCCCACACAAGGCATTGACTTCTGAGTTGAAGAAATACCCAAAACTCGAAGAGATTGTTTGGTGTCAGGACGAGCCACAAAACCAAGGCGCTTGGTTCTTTGTTCAGCACAACATTCTAGAAAACATGTCAGACGGCATGAAGCTAGCGTATGCAGGGCGACCTGCATCAGCTTCACCTGCTTGTGGGTATGCTCATCTTCACCAAGAACAGCAGAAGTCTTTATTGAATGCGGCATTTGCCAAACTAAAAGGTTATGTGATTACAAAATAATCGACGTCATAACTCAACATACATATATAAACAGGATTAATCATGGCTATTTTTGAAGTTAAAGTTCCACAACTCTCCGAATCAGTTGCTGAAGCAACTCTCTTGCAATGGAAAAAGAAGGTTGGTGACGCTGTTGGTCAAGACGAAATCTTGATTGAAATTGAAACTGACAAAGTTGTTCTCGAAGTGCCGGCCCCTTCAGCAGGCGTTCCAACTGAAATTGTGATTGCCGATGGCGGTACCGTTGTTGCTGAGCAATTGATTGCCAAGATTGATAGCACTGCAGTAGCTGCTGCTGCGCCTGCCGCAGCTCCAGCACCTGCAAAAGCAGCAGCTCCAGCAGCAGCTCCCGCTCCAGCCGCTGCCGCTCCTTCAGCTGCCAAAATCCTGGCTGAAAACAACATCAGCGCTGGTCAGGTTGCGGGCTCTGGTCGCGATGGTCGTATTACTAAGGGTGATGCCTTAAGCGCTGCAGCTGGCGGTACAAAATCTGCCGCAATTCCAAGTGCCCCAATTCCGATGGGCGATCGCCCAGAAGAGCGCGTACCAATGAGTCGCTTACGTGCACGCATTGCAGAGCGTTTGCTTGAGTCACAAGCAAACAATGCCATATTGACTACCTTCAATGAAGTCAACATGGCTCCAGTGATTGCAATGCGTAATAAGTACAAAGATCAGTTTGAAAAAGTTCATGGTGTGAAGTTGGGCTTCATGTCTTTCTTTGTAAAAGCTGCAACACACGCTTTGAAGAAATTCCCATTACTCAATGCTTCAGTTGATGGTAACGACATTGTTTACCACGGTTACTTTGATATCGGTATTGCAGTGAGCTCACCACGTGGTTTGGTTGTTCCAATTTTGCGCGATGTTGACCAAATGAATTTGGCTGATATCGAGAAGAAGATTGCTGAGTTTGGTGCTAAAGCCCGCGAAGGCAAGTTGTCGATTGAAGAATTGACTGGTGGCACATTCTCCATCTCTAACGGTGGTGTATTTGGTTCTATGCTCTCCACACCAATTATCAACCCACCACAATCTGCCATTTTAGGTATCCATGCTACTAAGGACCGTGCAGTGGTTGAAAATGGTCAAGTAGTAGTTCGTCCAATTAACTATTTAGCCTTGTCTTATGACCACCGCATTATTGATGGTCGTGAGGCTGTGCTTGGCTTGGTTGCGATGAAGGATGCTTTAGAAGATCCATCACGTCTTCTCCTTGATTTGTAAGAAGGGAAGATCATGAGCCAAGCTTTTGATGTACTCGTCATTGGTGGTGGCCCTGGTGGCTACATCGCCGCAATTCGTGCAGCGCAACTCGGCTTCAAAGTCGCTTGCGCAGAATCACATAGCTACGATGACCCTAAAGGTGAGCCACGCTTAGGCGGCACTTGCTTAAACGTTGGTTGCATTCCTTCTAAAGCCTTGTTGGCTTCTTCCGAAGAGTTTGAGAAGATTGGTCATCATGCAGCTGATCATGGTATCAAAGTTGGCTCGGTCAGCATTGATTCCAAGAAGATGGTTGCCCGTAAAGATGACATAGTTACCAAGATGACCGGTGGTATCCAGTACCTTTTCCGTAAGAACAAAATTACCTTGCTAAAAGGTCATGCATCTTTCGAAGGTAAAAGTGCTGACGGCTATCAAATTAAGATTGATGGCAAAGATAAATCCACTGTGAGTGCAAAGAACGTCATCATTGCAACTGGTTCTAAAGCACGTCATTTACCAGGCCTGCCAGTTGACAATGTCTTAGTCTGCGATAACGAAGGTGCATTAAAGTTTGATTCTGTACCTAAGAAGCTTGGTGTGATTGGTGCTGGTGTCATTGGTTTAGAGCTCGGCTCAGTATGGCGCCGCCTTGGCTCTGAAGTCACTGTGCTCGAGGCATTACCATCTTTTTTAGCTGCTTGCGATATCGGCATTGCTAAAGAAGCGCAAAAGCTTTTTGTGAAACAAGGTCTTAACATCAATATGGGTGTGAAGATCGGCGAAGTAAAAACAGACAAGAAGGGTGTTGTAGTTAATTACACCGATAGCGCTGGTAAAGCAGCTAAATTGGAATGCGATCGTTTGATTGTGTCCGTTGGCCGCGTTCCAAATACCGATAAATTAGGTTTGGATAAGATTGGCCTCAAGGTGGATGAGCGTGGCTTTATTCCAATTGATGACCATACTTGCGCGACAGCAGCCCCAGGCGTTTACGCAGTGGGTGATGTGGTGCGTGGCCCGATGTTGGCTCATAAAGCAGAGGATGAGGGTGTGCTAGCTGCTGAAGTGATTGCCGGTCAAAAGCCGCATATTGATTACAACTGTATTCCTTGGGTGATCTATACCGAGCCTGAAATTGCTTGGGTTGGTAAGACTGAGCAAGCCTTGAAAGAGGCTGGCATTGCCTACAAGGCTGGTCAATTCCCATTTGGGGCTAATGGCCGTGCCTTAGGTATGGGTCGCGCAGATGGTTTTGTCAAAATATTGTCTGATGCCAAGACCGATGAAATCTTGGGTGTTCACATCATTGGGCCAAATGCTTCCGATTTAATTGCTGAAGCAGCTGTAGCAATGGAATTCAAGGCAGCAGCTGAAGATATTGCACGTATCTGTCATCCGCATCCAAGCTTGTCAGAGGTGATGCGCGAAGCAGCATTGGCGACGGATCAACGTGCATTAAATATGTAATTGAAAACCATTGAGTTTTACCAGCAAGAGTTAAAAGCGCGCGGGTATCAAAGCGATCCCGCGCAGCTCCGTGCTGTTGAGCGTCTTCAGCAGTGCGAGGATGAGTGGATTTCTTATAAAGAGATTCGCAGTAATAATTTCAAAAAAGCAATCTTTAAGCCCGACTTACCACAAGGCCTTTATTTATGGGGTGGAGTAGGTCGAGGTAAATCTTTCATCATGGACTGCTTTTACGCAGCCTCGCCATTAGAGAAAAAGATTCGTATTCATTTTCATGAGTTCATGCGTGAAGTGCATCGCGAGTTGCATGAGCTCTCTGGATTATCCGATCCCTTGAATGAGTTGGCCAAAAGAATCTCCAATCGCTATCGCTTGATTTGCTTTGATGAGTTTCATATCAATGACATTGCCGATGCCATGATCTTGTATCGCCTACTCAGTGCGCTATTTGAGGATCGTGTGCAATTTGTGATGACATCAAACTATCGGCCAGATCAACTTTATCCCAATGGCTTACATCGCGATCGATTAATTCCGGCAATTAAATTATTGGAAGAAAAGCTAGATATCTTGAATGTCGATGCAGGTAATGACTACCGACGTGTACAGATGGCGCAGGTCGAGGCATATCTCACGCCTGCCAGCGCAGAAACACAAGCCAAACTTGGTCAAATGTTTCAGACATTAATTGGCAATCAAAAAGAAGCAAATATGCCGGTTTTGCATATTGAATCTCGCGAACTCCGTCCTTTGCATATGGCCAATGGCGTAGTCTGGTTTGATTTTCAGACTTTGTGCTGCGGACCACGCTCCCAAAACGACTATCTAGAGATCGCCAATCAGTTTCATACAGTGATTCTCTCTGGAGTCCCCTATATGCCTCCTAGAATGACCAATGAGGCACGGCGCTTTATCTGGTTAATTGATGTTTTATACGACCATAAGATCAAGCTGATTATGTCTGCCGAGGTGCCAGCCCCAGATTTGTATACCGAGGGCCAAATTACCGCTGAATTCTCCAGAACCGTATCTCGCCTCATTGAAATGCAGTCCCGTGACTACCTGGATGCACCGCGCCGGGTAATTGATACCAGCTTGACCTAAAATAGGGTCATGAGTAGCCTTTCCTCCATTAACGCCGATTTACATTGCCATTCAGTAGTTTCTGACGGCACTTTAACGCCTGAAGTACTTGCAGAGCGCGCTAAAGCAAATGGAGTGAATTTATGGGCGCTAACTGATCATGATGAATTAGGTGGTCAGCAACGCGCTCGTGATGCGGCTAGTGCTTTAAATATTGATTACCTTGCTGGTGTAGAAATTTCAGTGACTTGGATGGGGCAAACCATTCACATTGTTGGGCTCGGTATTGATGCTGACCATCTCGGTATTCTTGAGGGCTTGCGTCGAACACGCGAAGGTCGAGGTAATCGTGCTCAATTGATGGCAGAGCAATTAGCTAAAGTTGGGATTCCGGGAGCGTATGAGGGTGCTTTGCTATACGCCGGCAATCACCAGCTGATCTCGCGCACTCACTTTGCACGTTTCTTAGTAGAGCAGGGTGTTTGCCGCGATACAGAGCATGTATTCAAAAACTATTTGGTTGAAGATAAGCCAGGCTATGTTCCTCATATGTGGGCAACATTAGATGACGCGGTTGCCTGGATTAAGGCGGCTGGTGGTGTAGCCGTCATTGCTCACCCAGGACGTTATAGCCGGCTTAACGCAATGCAGATGGACGAGCTGTATAAACATTTCAAAGATATTGGTGGCTTAGCCATTGAAGTGATTACCGGAAGCCATAGCCCAGACCAGTACCAAACTTTTGGGAAGATTGCACAACAATATGGTTTCTTAGCCTCACGGGGATCGGATTTTCATGATCCAAATGAGAGTCACATTGACTTAGGTAATTTGCCGCATTTACCAGATCACCTCACGCCAGTGTGGTCTGTCTTTCATTAATTCATTAACAACAAAGATAAAGAATAAAGATGTTTGCTGAACGCGTTCTCTCTGGTATGCGACCTACGGGTAATTTGCATCTTGGCCACTATCATGGTGTGCTCAAGAATTGGGTGCGTTTGCAATCCGAGTATCCATGCTTTTTCTTTGCTGCTGATTGGCATGCCTTAACCACGCACTATGACACCCCAGATGTGATTGAGCAGTCAGTTTGGGACATGGTGATTGATTGGTTGGCGGCGGGTGTAGACCCAAACCAAGCAACCTTGTTTATTCAGAGCAAAGTGCCCGAGCATGCGGAGCTGTTCTTATTACTGTCGATGGGGACTCCACTGGGCTGGCTTGAGCGGGTTCCAACCTATAAAGACCAGATTGAAAAGTTAAAAGAAAAAGATCTTCAAACCTATGGCTTTCTGGGTTATCCCCTATTACAAGCTGCCGATATTTTGATTTATCGTGCGCAATTTGTGCCAGTTGGCGAGGATCAAGTTCCTCATGTGGAAATGACGCGTGAAGTCGCACGACGCTTTAATTATTTATATGGACGCGAACCAGGTTTTGAAGAAAAAGCCTTAGAAGCAGTCAAGAAGCTGGGAAGCAAGCGAGCCAAAATGTATGCCGAATTGCGTGTGGCATTTCAGGAGCGTGGCGACGATGAAGCGCTAGAACAAGCAAAAGCCTTGCTCCAAGAGGCACAAAGCTTATCGATGGCTGATCGCGAGAGATTGTTTGGTTTCTTGGAGGGATCACGCAAAATCATTCTTCCTGAACCGCAAGCTTTGCTCACTGCTGCATCACGGATGCCAGGCATAGATGGGCAAAAGATGTCTAAGTCTTATGGCAACACCATCAGCATTCGCGAACAGCCTGAAGAAGTTATCAAGAAGATTCGAACGATGCCAACGGATCCTGCCCGTGTTCGCAGGACCGATGCCGGTGATCCGGCACGATGCCCGGTATGGCAATTGCATACCGTGTACTCCAATGAAGAAACTAAGCAATGGGTAGATAAAGGCTGCAAGTCTGCTGGTATTGGCTGTCTTGAGTGCAAACAACCAGTGATTGATGCAATTTTAGCTGAGCAGCAACCGATGTTTGAGCGCGCTCAAAAATATTTAGATGACCCAAGCTTGTTGCGCTCAATCATTGCCGATGGCTGTGATAAGGCCCGTAAGGTTGCGCAAGAAACAATGCGTGAGGTCCGTGAAGCAATGGGCCTTGACTACGATTAAGGCCTTTGGTTTGCCTCCTGTGCACGATCCGATTGTGAAGCCATCCCCCTGGGTGGTGCGATTTGCACCACTCATTCCTCAGGGTGGAGTTGTTCTTGATCTTGCTTGTGGTTCTGGCCGCCATTCGATGCTATTGGCCAATTTAGCTTATTCAGTCTTAGCGGTTGATCAAGATGTCAGTGCGATCGAGACTATTCAGTCCTCCTTTATTACCCCAAAATGCCTAAATCTTGAGCAAGATATCTGGCCCCTTCATGGAGCTAGCTTTCATGGCATTGTGGTGACTAATTACCTATATCGCCCCCATATCGATTCTTTGCCTGATCTTTTAGAGGATGGTGGGATCTTGATCTATGAAACTTTTGCCCAAGGCAATGAGCAATTTGGCAAACCATCTAACCCTAATTTCCTCTTAAATTCAGGGGAATTATTGGCTTTTGCTGCTCGTCATGGGCTCAAAGTCCTTGCTTATGAGGATATTTATGTGGATGACCCCAAACCAGCCATGGTTCAGCGCCTTTGTGCTGTAAAAGGCATGTTAAAAGAGCGCATTCCGTTACAATTTCAAGGTTAAGACAGTCAATATCGGTGCATATTCGGTGACAAATACAGTTCAATCCAAAGGCAGTAAAAAAACCATTTCCGGTAGCATGCCGGCTATTGTTACGCCGATGTACGAAGATGGCAGCCTGGATTACGCCAGCTTGCGCTCTTTATTAGATTGGCATGTTGCCGAAGGTTCTGATGGCATTGTGATTGTTGGCACGAGCGGAGAATCTCCAACTGTCTCTGTAGAAGAGCATTGTGAATTGATTCGCGTTACCGTAGAGCATGTTGCTGGCCGCATTCCTGTGATTGCAGGTACTGGCGGCAACTCTACAATCGAGGCCATTGAGTTGACTGAGTTTGCTAAAAAAGTCGGCGCTGATGCTAGCTTGCAAGTAGTTCCTTATTACAACAAGCCAACTCAAGAGGGCATGTATGCCCACTTCAAAAAAATTGCAGAGTCTGTTGACCTACCTGTAATTTTATATAACGTTCCGGGCCGTACGGTAGCAGATTTAGCTGGTGATACTGTTGTCCGTTTGGCTGGTGTACCGGGAATTATTGCGATTAAAGATGCCACCGGTAGCTTAGAGCGGGGCACTTTGTTGCTCGCTGATTTAAAGCGTGCAGGCCATAGTGATTTCTCAGTATTTTCAGGCGATGACTTAACGGCTGCAATGTTGATGCTGATGGGTGGTAAAGGCAATATTTCAGTAACAGCCAATGTGGCGCCTCGCTTAATGCATGAGCTATGCGTTGCAGCAATGTCTGATGATGTAAAAAAGACCCGCGAGATTCAATACAAATTGTTGGCAGTTCATAAAGCAATGTTCACAGAGGCAAACCCAATTCCAGTGAAATGGGCTCTGCATGAAATGGGTATGATCACTGCAGGCATTCGCTTGCCGTTAACCCCTTTGAGCGCGTCTTTACGTGAGCCTTTGAAGGCAGCATTAAAACAGGCTGACTTGATATGATGAGTGTGATGCAACTACTTTGCCGGTTCACGGCAACTCTTGGCCTGGTGATTATGGCCGCTGTTGTCTTGACAGCTTGTAAATCGCTTACTAGCAACGATACCGTGGATTACAAGAGCACAGGGGCAGTGCGCGGCCCAAATTTATCTTATCCACCGGACTTAATTACTGCTCAGGCCGATCGTCGTTACATTGTTCAAGACGGCACTGCAACGATGTCGGAATATAACGCAGCGATGAAAAAATCTGTGCAGATGCGCAGCAACGTCATGACTGGCATCCCTGGTATGCGTATAGCTCGAGATGGCGAGCGCCGCTGGCTAGTGGTTGATAAACCAGCTACAGAGTTATACCCGCAGGTTAAGGATTTTTGGCAGGAAAATGGCTTCTTATTGGTTGTTGATTCACCATCTACTGGCATCATGGAAACCGATTGGGCAGAAAACCGCAGCAAGATTCCTCAGGATTGGCTACGTTCCACACTTGGCGGATTCCTGGATACTCTTTATGACACTGGTGAGCGTGATAAATACAAAACTCGTCTTGAGGCTCCTAAGCCAAATGAAACTGAGATTTACATTACGCAAAAAGGTGCTCTTGAAAAGTGTATTACAGACGGTGGAGCCTGTAACTCTACGGTATGGACTAGCCGTCCCAATGATCCAGAGTTAGAAGCAGTATTTTTAGCGCGCCTCATGGAGCGTCTTGGCATGACTCAAGAGCAAGCTAAAGCGATGGTTGCAGTGCCTTTGGGTCCGAAAAATCCTAAAGCTAAGTTAATGCAAGAAGCTAATAAGCAAGCTTATATTGAGTTGAGTACTGGTTTTGATCGTTCTTGGCGTGATGTTGGTCTAGCCTTGGATCGCTCTAACTTTACGGTTGAAGATCGTAATCGTTCCGGCGGTGTTTACTATGTGCGCTATGTAAATGCTAAGGACGTGGGGGATACCAAAGGATTCTTCTCCAATCTCTTTAGTAGCAAAGATGATTCCAAATTACAGGCCAAAAAGTATCAGGTGATCGTGAAGAGCGCTGGCGAGAATTCAGCAAATGTTTATGTGCAAGATGCCGATGGAAAACCTGAGAATAGCCAGGCTGGTGTTCAGCTATTAACTTTGCTGACAGATCAATTGAGTAAATAAATAATTTAAGTTAACAAAAAAGCCGCTCTGAAGCGGCTTTTTTCTTCAAGAAGAATATTACTTCTTAGCGTCAGCAGCAGGAGCAGCAGGAGCGGCTGGAGCAGCAGGTGCAGCAGCAGGAGCTTCAGCAGCAGGAGCGGCTGGAGCAGCAGCAGGAGCTGCAGCAGGTTTTGCTTCTTCTTTTTTACCGCAAGCGGCCAAGGCGATAGCTAACATTGCTGCGAATACGAGTGATTTCTTCATTTGTAATTTCCTCTTAAAAAATGTAACAACAATTACCGGTAATTGTGCTGAAAAATCCTAGGGATTGCCCTTAGGGGATTTCCAGTACCAATTATATCCATCATTGCTTCTAACTCTCAAAAATAAGCCATCCAGCAATATAGGCTTCATAGAGGCTAGACTTTTCCACCCCTTGGATTTTTCTGGGTGAAAGTACTTTTTTGGCCGATAGAGCTTGCCAGGCATTAGTAATCTCTTTGGTCTGACCTTGGTTCATATTCTCACCGTTACAAAACACCTCGTTACCAAGACTCAGAATGCGAGTTTGAGCGTGAGGGATGAGCTTCTTCAAGCCAAGATTTTTGGAGAACTGACTGGCGCTGAGTGGCTTGCTTGGTCCATCAAAATAGACCTGCTGTTTTGGTTCTGATAGGTAGGCAGTAATGCCGGGTAAAAAATGATCCACTTGATCCAACTTCAGTTGGCGAAGTTTTACTTCAATTTGCTTAATCAGTTCTTTTGGAAGCTGCTCTGCACTAGCAGTTGCCCTTTGCATTGGATCAGTAAATTTCTGCTCAAGTTCAGGAATGTTTTCTAGAGACTCAGCAATGCTCCATAGCCCCTCTTGTAGTAATTCTTTAAAGCTGGGAGAGCGAAAGCCAACAGACCAAGTTTGACAACCTGCGTCGAGTGCAACGCCATCGTGGGCAATATGAGGTGGTAGATAAAGCATGTCGCCCGGCTCGAGAACCCAGTTATGCTCAGCTTTAAACCGCTGCAAAATTTTGAGTGGTAGCTTGGGGTTTAGGCTTAAATCTTTTTGTTCTGATATTTGCCACTGCCTTCTGCCAGACATCTGAATCAAAAAAACGTCGTAAGAGTCAAAATGAGGTCCGACACCACCGCCAACTCCAGCAATGCTAATCATTAAATCGTCGAGACGTGCATCTGGGATAAAGCGAAACCAGGACAAAATTTTCGCGGCGGCAGGGTGATGAGCTTCCATACCTTGCAGCAGCAGCGTCCAATGAGATTTATTGAATGAGGGGATGGATTTTTTCGTAAATGGACCAGAGCTCAGACTCCACGGACCCGCTTTTACGAGGCGAGATTCAACATTGTCTTGGCAAGCAAGCTTGACTAGCTCATCTGGTGATATGGGGCTATCAAGACTCTCATCACTTTGAGCGGCTAAGGCAAATGCGGGTATTGCTCCGCGGACTAATAAAGGTTTTTTATGCCAATATCGCTTCATGAACAAATCAGGGCTAATGCCTCCAAATAATGCCCAGGGCTCATTGAGAGGTAGATTTTGGGGTGCCTGAGGCGGCTGATAAGGGTTGCTCAAGTAAAATGAAGTCATAAAGTAAAAGCTTAGTAAAAACCCATTAAAAACGAATGTTTGACAGATTTCGCATGAAGATTGAAAAAAATACTATCGTATCCCTTCGCTATAAGTTAACCGATGCGCAAAATAATGTCATTGAAGAACCAGATTCTCCGATGGTATACCTGCACGGTGGGTATGAGGGGACTTTTCCGAAAATAGAAACCCTTTTGGATGGCCAAGATATTGGGTATGAGGCTACTATTCAACTTGAGCCTAATGAGGCTTTTGGTGAGTATGATCCAGAACTTCTGAAGATCGAACCACGCACCCGTTTCCCAGAGCCACTCGAAGTGGGTATGCAATTTGAGGGTATACCGGATGCAGATGAAGAATCAGACGTTGCAGAAGAATCAGATGCAGATGATGAGCCGCTGATTTACACCGTTACTGATGTTGCAGACAATCAAGTAGTGCTTGATGGTAACCATCCCTTAGCAGGTATGGCATTGCGTTTTTGGGTACAGGTTGAAGATGTCCGTGCGGCCACCGAGAATGAAATCCAAAATCGTCTACCGGAAGGCGGGGAGGGTTTTACTTTTGGCATGCCAAACGACGTTGCAGATGATGCCGATGAGGATGAGTTTCCGGGAGCTGCATTAGGATCAAGCACTCCAAACCCACGCACACTGCACTAAACAAACTCCGAATTACTCTTTAAGCCATTCCTTAATGGCATCAAGGTCGCGCTTGGTATCGCTTGTACCGGAAGCATCTGTAGGCGTATTGCTCAACTTGGCCAATGCCTTTTCTAGTGCGGCAATTTTGGCTTCCTGTTCAATGGTTGCATCAATTAATCCCTTGAGTGCCATTGAGACTGGATCATCCACATTTGGCGTAACGCCATAAGCAGAAAAATATTCTTTTGTTTTGCTATCCGGGCTTTGCGGTAGATCCGGATGCAAAATACGTGCAGGTATTCCGACGGCAGTAGCACCAGCAGGGATTTCCTTTAAGACAACTGCATTTGATCCAACCCGTGCACCATCACCGACGGTAAAGCCACCAAGTACTTTTGCGCCCGCACTCACAACCACACCCTTACCCAGAGTTGGATGACGCTTAACGCCTTTGTATAGGGAGGTGCCGCCCAAGGTCACGCCTTGATAGATCGTGCAATCATCGCCAATTTCGGTAGTCTCACCAATAACTATGCCAAGGCCGTGATCCAGAAATACTCGACGACCAATCTTTGCTCCCGGATGGATTTCAATACCGGTAATAAACCGTGAAATCATAGATAAGACGCGTGCAATCCACTTGAAACCAATATTCCATAAAAAATGAGAGATGCGGTGGAAGAAAACCGCATGCAGACCTTGGTAGCAAGTAATGACCTCAAGGCGATTTCTTGCGGCAGGGTCCCTAGCAATAATGGAGTCGACTTGGTCGAATAGTGAATTAAACATAGATTGATTTTAACGGGATGTGCTTATTTTCTCAGGAGCATCTGTTTGGCGATGCCACGTAAGAGATCAATTTCTTCTTTGTGCAGTCTGCTTCGTGCAAATAATGCTTGTAGCCTGGGCATGAGTTTTTTGGGGTTGCTCGGGTCTAGATAACCAATAGCCTCAAGACCTTCACGCCAATGATCGAGCATAGCTGCAACTGCAGCTGGATCGGCTAATTCAGCTAATTTTTCCCGATTTGCCAGCATTGCTAGGTCCTCAGCCTCACTCAGGCGCTCTCTAAGTGAATAGGCGCAGACCATTAGGGCTTGGGCTAAATTCAGAGACGGGTAGTCTGGATTAGCCTCTAGCCAAACCCTATGGGTACACAAGGCGAGGTGTTCGTTATCCAGGCCAGTTCTCTCGGGCCCGAAGACTAGTGCAACTTCCCCGTGATTCATAACGGTTTCTTGAATCAGGGTGCGAGCCGACTCCCAATCGAGCGCTGGAGGGCCGAATTCGCGATCTCGGCTGGTGAGGCCAAGTACAAGAGGGCATCCCTGAATAGCTGTGGATAAAGAGCTTGATTCCTGGGAGGATTCGAGAATATTGAGGGCGCCACTTGCCAATGCAATCGCTTCAGAATGTTTAGCAATATCTTTGATTTTGGGATTGATAAGGCGCAGATCGCTAAAGCCCATCGTTTTCAGGGCCCGGGCTGCTGAGCCTACATTTCCAGGATGACTGGTTTTGACTAAAACCCAGCGGATTGATTCGAATTTATCGTGATTCATGGGTGACTCATGGGTTTCTAGGGGTGCTCAAAGCGCTAATCGTTTAGAATCAGGGTATTAGCTTCGTATTGTCATGCAGTTTGGACAATATTACAGGCTCGTTCTTATTTAATTTGTCCATCAATACTTATGCATCCCATGTTAAATGTGGCCGTAAAGGCCGCCCGTCGTGCTGGAACTGTTATTAATCGAGCGTCTCTTAATTTAGAGCGTTTACAGGTTGATCGTAAACAGCACAATGATTTCGTAACCGAGGTGGATAAAGCCGCAGAAGCGGCAATCATTGAAACGCTCAGTGAGGCTTATCCAACCCATGGATTTTTGGCTGAAGAAACTGGCGAACATAATATCGATGCAGAGAATGTATGGATCATTGATCCATTAGATGGCACAACCAACTTTATTCATGGCTTTCCGCAATATGCAGTGTCAATTGCATTGGCCGTAAATGGCGTGACCCAACAGGCAGTAGTCTACGATCCAACTCGCGATGAGTTATTTACCGCTACTCGTGGAGCAGGCGCATATTTAGATCGCCGTCGATTGCGTGTTGCAACTCAAGATCGCTTAGCGAGCTCTTTGATTGGCACTGGTTTTCCATATCGTGAAGACCAAGACCTAGAAAAATATTTAAAAATCTTTGCAGAGATGTCGCGTCAGTGTGCTGGCCTACGTCGTCCTGGTGCAGCATCTTTGGATCTAGCCTATGTTGCTGCAGGGCGTTACGATGGCTTCTTTGAAAGCGATCTCAAGCCTTGGGATATGGCAGCAGGTGCTTTATTGATTACTGAATCCGGTGGTTTGGTAGGTAACTACCGTGGCGAAGAAGGTTTTCTGAAAAGCGGTGAAGTAATGGCTGCTAATCCCAGAATCTTTGCACAGATGGTTCAGTGCTTATCCAAATACTCCAAGACCTAAGTACTGATTGAGTGACCTGATTACGCTTTAATCAGATCAAGGTAGCGCACACCCTGACTATCGATTGATAAAGCACTGGCCCTGGGGGTAGTCCTTTCAGGATGATCTAAGTCCCAATCTGACAGAACCCAACGTTGCCAAGTTTGCTCGCCCAATTGCTCCTTGTGGTGCGCAGGCAAGTGTGTGTGACCATGAATTAACTGTTCTACGGATTGATCTCGAACCAATGCAGCGCAAGCCTCCAATGTGACATTGGTCCTCATCTGATTATTTAAGGGTGACTTGTTTGCCTCAACTTGATATTGAGCATGACTATTGCTGCGAAGATGATTGGCAATAGAGCGCCGCCAGTGAAGTGGCATATTCAGGAATAACTTTTGTATCCAAGGTTTTCTCACTATGCCGCGGAATAATTGATAGCCAACATCTGCTGTACATAAGGCATCCCCATGGCACAGAACATATTTTTTATCAGCGATTTCAACGCAAGAGGGGTCTGCTAATAAGGCCATACCAGTTTTTTTCAAAAAGGCAGAACCTATTAAGAAATCACGATTGCCGTGAATATAGTAGGTTTTGGTTTTTGTTGAAAGATTGGCGAGGGCGTGAAGCACCTCTTGCTGAAATGGAGAGTTCGAGGCCGCATCGTCTCCGACCCAGTATTCAAATAGATCGCCAAGAATAAAAACAGCCTGCGCCTTGGGCGCATCTTTTTCACAGAAGTCAAAAAAGCGTTGCGCCGTCAAGGGCATTGACGGCGTCAGGTGTATATCCGAGATGAGCAGTGCGCTCGAATATTGCGGGATCATTCCTCGAGAACGGTTGCCTTCTCAATGACGACATCTTCACTTGGTACGTCTTGGTGAAAGCCTGAATTGCCAGTCTTTACTTTACGAATAGTATCAACAATATCCATACCATCGATAACCTTACCAAAAACAGCATAGCCCCAACCCTGGGCGTTGGGTGCAGTGTGATTTAAAAAATCATTGTCATTTACATTGATAAAAAATTGCGCAGTAGCTGAGTGTGGGTCGCTAGTACGAGCCATAGCTACGGTGTAGCGATCGTTCTTGAGGCCATTATTTGCTTCGTTCTCAATTTCTGCGCCAGTAGGCTTTTGTTTCATACCGGCAGTCATGCCACCACCTTGAATCATGAAGTTATTAATCACGCGATGAAAGATAGTGCCATCATAGTGACCACTCTTTACGTATTGCAAAAAGTTCGCAACGCTCTTAGGCGCTTTTTCAGAATCAAGGCTCAGAGTGATATCACCCTGATTGGTTTTTAACAGTACTTTGGTCATTATTTAGATCTACTTTCTGGAAGGTTAGTGGATGGAGTATTAGTTGCTTCTGCGGGCGGATTGGCTATTCGATTCAGTTGGCGGCTTTGTGAGGGCTTCAAGATATCCAATAGAGCCTTAGAGCGCCTGGTATATTGGCCTTGATTGAGTTGCGTATTTTTTGCTGCATTCTCATAGGCTTGTGCGCCCAGGCGGATATAAATTTCACCTAAATTGGCCGAGGCAATCGCGTAGCTAGGACGTAGCTTGAGAGCGAGTTCTAAATAATCTCTCGCTTCAATCCAGTTGCCCTCGTTAGCAGAAATTGCTGCTAGGTTGTTGTAAGGTTCTGGCAACTCCGGAAATTGCTGGGTAATTTCAATCAAGGTTTTTTTGGCTTGATTAAATTGACGCATTTCAATTTGTACCCGAGCCTTTACAAAACGCAATTGCACATTACGAGGTGTCTTTTTGAGTTGAGTATTAATCAAATCAATAGCATCTTCAAATTTACGGGCTTTCACGAGTTTTTCAACGTCGGAAGGCACTGCATTTTTGGTAATGGGGTCTGGCTCAATAATCAAGAAAGACAACAAAGGTAGCGCCACGGTCTCAGAGAGTCCTGAATTGAGTGGGTCATAAGGAATATCGGCCGATAGTCGCGGAGGGTCATTTGGGCTGTAACCCCCTGAATAGCCTTGAGGTGTTCCTACGCTGGATTTCATTGCCTGGGCATTTGCCACCTGAATTTCCGTATCCGCACGCTGTTGGGCGGGAGTGCTGCACCCCGTAATGAATACCGCCGCCAATATTGCAGCAAGGATCTTGATCGGGGTTAGCTGTGGTGCTGGGATGGTTGCAGGCATAGGGGAAGGGGTATAAAACTGGCTCATTCGATATACTCAGCGCTCAGTCTAACAAATTGGCGCTACTTGCCCCACCTTTATAGCCCTATGCTGCAAATCTATAACACCCTTAGCCGTTCTAAACAGGTCTTTAAGCCCATCGTACCGGGTCAGGTGAAGATGTATGTCTGCGGTATGACGGTTTATGACTTCTGTCACATTGGCCACGCTAGGGTCATGATCGTGTTTGACATGGTTGTCCGTTGGCTGCGGGCCAGCGGTTATGAAGTTCTTTATGTCCGTAATATCACCGATATTGATGACAAGATTATTAACCGCGCCATTGAAAATGGCGAACCCATTTCTGCGCTGACCAATCGCTTTATTGATGCGATGCATGCTGACTCTGATGAGTTGGGTTTAATGCATCCCGATCAAGAACCGCGAGCAACGGATTACATTGCTCAGATGCAGGGCATGATTGGTAAGCTTATTGAAAATGAATTGGCATACCAAGCAGATGATGGTGACGTTAATTTTGCGGTACGTTTGCTACCAAGATATGGCCAGCTTTCTGGCAAGTCATTAGATGAACTGAATGCGGGTGAACGCGTTGCAATTGTTGGCGGCAAACGAGACCCGTTGGATTTTGTACTCTGGAAGAGCGCCAAGCCTGAGGAGCCTGCAGATACCCGCTGGGCCTCGCCCTGGGGTGAGGGTCGACCAGGTTGGCACATCGAGTGCTCAGCAATGTCTTGTGACTTATTGGGCGAACATTTTGATATTCATGGCGGCGGTGCTGACTTGCAGTTCCCTCATCATGAAAATGAGATTGCCCAGAGTGAAGGCGCTTTGTATGGCAAGGACCGTAAAGACAACGATGCCCCATTCGTCAATTATTGGATGCATAACGGCCATATTCGTGTGAATGAAGAGAAGATGTCTAAATCCTTAGGCAACTTCTTTTTAATTCGCGACGTACTTAAAAGTTTTAATCCTGAAGTGCTGCGTTTCTTCATGCTCAAGGCGCATTACCGAAGTCCAATCAATTACAGCGATGCACAATTGGAAGAGGCGCGCGCTGGCTTAGTAAGGCTTTATACAGCCTTGGCTCAAGCCCCAGCTAAAAGCAATTCTTTGGATCCGCATAACCCTTGGGCTAAACGCTTTGCAGAGGCCATGAATGATGACTTTAATACCCCAGAAGCCATTGCTGTGCTTTTTGATCTTGCAAGTGAGGTCAATCGTGCCCAGGATGCCGAGAAACAGGCGCTAGCTAGCACATTGAAGTCCCTGGCAGCTTCGCTCAATTTCTTGCAACGTGACCCAACCGAATTCTTACAAGCAGGATCAAAACAAGAGAGCGGTTTAAGTGCGGCTCAAATTGAGGAACACATTGCCCAACGTTTGGCTGCTAAGCAAGCGAAAGATTTTGCTAAGTCAGACTCCATTCGCAAGACACTATTAGATCAAGGTGTAGTCTTAGAAGATAAGCCGGGCGGCACCACAGAATGGCGAAGAACTTAGTGACTGCGGTAAAAGAAAAATCAATCTTGCAAGAAATTGCCCCAGAGTATTGGGAGCAAGCTTGTCGCGAGCTTATGAAGCAGGATCGTATTCTCAAAAAAATCATTCCGAAATATGGTTCTGGTTTTTTGGTAACTCGTGGCGATGCCTTTACAACATTGGCCAGAGCAATCGTAGGGCAACAAATTTCTGTCGCTGCTGCTCAGACGATTTGGGATAGGGTGGTAATTGCTAGCAAGAAAAAAATGAACCCCAAAAATATTTTGGCGCTTACCGTAGAAGAATTACGAGCTGCTGGTTTATCGGGTCGTAAGGTGGAATACATCCGAGATTTGGCTGATCACTTTAATTCTGGGCGCCTCCACGCCAATCAATGGAAAGATATGGACGATGAGGGCGTTATTCAGGAATTGAGCTCTATTCGGGGAATTGGGCGCTGGACGGCTGAAATGTTCCTGATTTTTAATATGATTCGCCCTAATATCCTGCCTTTGGACGATGTTGGCCTAATTAAGGCTATTTCCCTCAATTACTTCAGTGGCGAACCTGTTAGCCGCCATGAGGCAAGGGAGGTGGCAGCAAACTGGGCCCCGTGGCGTACGGTTGCTACTTGGTATATGTGGAGAAGTATCGACCCCATCCCGGTTGAATATTAAAATCAGACTATGAAAACGACTTTCCTGGATTTCGAGCAGCAAATCGCCGAATTAGAAACAAAGATCGAAGAGCTGCGTTTTGTACAAGATGAATCATCGGTAGATATTTCCGATGAGATCAAAACGCTTTCTGAAAAAAGTCAGCAACTCACTAAAGATGTTTACGCCAACTTAACACCTTGGCAAGTATCACAAGTCGCTCGTCATCCACAGCGTCCTTACACCTTGGATTATGTCAGCGCACTCTTTACTGACTTTCATGAACTGCATGGTGATCGTACCTTTGCTGATGACCAATCCATCATCGGTGGCTTAGCACGTTTTGATAATCAACCGTGCATGGTGATTGGTCACCAAAAGGGTCGTGATACTAAAGAGCGCGCTCTTCGTAACTTCGGCATGAGTCGTCCTGAAGGTTATCGCAAAGCCATGCGCCTGATGCGCCTTGCGGAAAAGTTTGGCATTCCTGTTTTTACTTTTGTTGACACACCTGGAGCATTTCCGGGTATTGATGCTGAGGAGCGCAATCAATCAGAAGCGATTGGCCGTAACCTCTATGTGCAAGCGGAATTAGAAGTACCTATTATTGCGACGATTATTGGTGAGGGTGGTTCGGGCGGCGCTTTAGCAATTGCCATGGGCGACGTAGTGCTGATGCTGCAAAACTCGACCTATTCGGTGATCTCGCCAGAGGGTTGTGCTTCGATTCTGTGGAAGACAGCTGATAAGGCTCCAGAGGCCGCGGAACAATTAGGCTTAACCGCGCAGCGTTTAAAGGCGCTGGGTTTGATCGACAAGATTGTGGCTGAGCCAGTAGGTGGTGCTCATCGTGACTATGACACCATGATGACCAATATGCGTAAGTCCCTCAGTGAGTCAATTAAGACTTTTGATGGCATGAAGGTAGATTCACTTCTTGAGCGTCGTCATGAACGTCTAATGAGTTATGGCAAGTTCAAGGAAATCACAGCCAAGTCCTAAACTTGGAAAACGAATTGCGGTTGCCTTAAGTGGTGGCCTCGATTCGGTTGTGCTACTCGATACAGTTTGCAAAGCGCAATCTAAAAACAAATCTTCTGCAGTTTATGTGTTTCATATTCATCATGGTTTGCAAAAACAGGCTGATGACTGGTTGATCTTTTGTGAGAAACTTGCTAAAAAATATCAAGTGCACTTTGATTTTCGACTCCTGCATTTAGCGGGTGAAGAGCAGGGCAATGTTGAAGCTAGGGCAAGAGCAGAACGTTATGAGGCCCTTGCAGATCTCTGTGCTGAATACGGCATTGAAGACTTGCTCCTCGCGCATCATCAAAATGATCAGGCAGAAACAACACTCTTGCAGCTCCTGCGCGGCGCCGGTGTTGCTGGCCTAGCTGGGATGCCGGCTAGCCGTGAGCTGAATGCTCAAGAGGGCAAGATCACCCTCTGGCGTCCTTTATTAGGACAAAGCAGAAAAGAGCTAGAGGCTTACGCAAAAGAACATAAGCTCAAATGGATTGAAGATCCTAGCAATCAAGATTCTCAATATCGTCGTAATGCAATTCGTAAAACAATCATTCCCGCATTAGAAAAGATTCAACCTGAAGCAATTGCCAACCTGGCGCGAAGTGCAGGATTGCTTGGTGAGGCCCAGGGTCTGCTGGATCGCTTGGCTATGCAGGATGGCAAACATATTCTTTTGAAAAACGGGATTGGGCATCAGCCATTGCTTAAGCTGGCACAAAAAGATTTGCCTGCAGCCAATAATGTATTGCGGTATTGGTTAAGGGTAAATGGAATGACGATGCCATCGCAAGAACGTCTTGCTGCTTGGTGGCGTGATCTTGAAGTAGTAAAAGCAGATGCACAGCTAGAGTGGAATCATGACCAAAGCATCATTCGTCTCTGGCGTGGCGTTTTGCAAGTTGAGGAAGTAAAGGCAGGTGAATGGGTTTTTAAAACCATCCCCATTGCTAGTAAAGCCCCTGGGTTTGCAAGCCAATGGATTAAAGATGCCCAGAAAAATGGGCTGATTACGCTAAAAGAGAGGTCTGGATCAGAAAAGATCCAAATCAAAGCCAATACGCCCCGCAAGACCCTCAAAAATCTCTTTCAGGAGGGCGATGTTCCTCCATGGGAACGTCAGGCGCCTCTGTTGTATATCGATGGCGATTTGATCGCTGTTGCAGGGGTGGGCCTGAGCTATCCGCATTTGGTTCACACCGGGCCCCGGGTACGACCCGAGTGGCAACAGAAGGCTTAGCAGGTACAAAACCCTGTAAAATAAGGCCTTTTTGATCCTCAGGAAATTCATTTCCTGTTACAGATGGTGAAATAGACGGTTTTTATGGCTCTTATCGTTCATAAATATGGTGGCACCTCAATGGGCTCAACAGAGCGCATTGCCAATGTCGCTAAACGCGTTGCTAAATGGATGCGCGCAGGCCACCAAGTGGTTGTAGTGCCTTCGGCCATGTCCGGTGAAACTAATCGCCTGCTTGGTCTCGCAAAAGAAATCAATCCTGATGCCAATCCACGTGAGCTAGATCAGATTGCTTCTACAGGTGAACAAGTTAGTTCTGGATTGTTAGCCTTGGCATTGATGCGTGAAGGTGTTGATGCGGTGAGTTATGCCGGCTGGCAGGTAACGGTTCATACTGATTCTGCTTTTACTAAAGCGCGCATTAAGAGTATTGACGACAAAAAAATTCTGAGTGATTTGAACGCTGGTAAAGCAGTCGTGGTTACTGGTTTCCAAGGCGTTGATCCCGATGGCAACATTACCACCTTAGGTCGTGGCGGTTCAGATACTTCCGCAGTAGCTATGGCTGCCGCCCTGAAAGCAGATGAGTGTTTGATCTATACCGATGTTGATGGCGTTTACACCACTGACCCACGGGTTTGTGAAGATGCACGTCGACTAGACAAGATTACTTTTGAAGAGATGCTAGAAATGGCTAGCTTGGGTTCAAAGGTCTTACAGATTCGTTCAGTCGAGTTTGCTGGTAAATACAAAGTTAAAACCCGAGTTCTGTCTTCCCTGACAGACCCATTGATACCTTTAGACATCGAAATGAAGTCGGGTACCTTGATTACATTTGAAGAGGACAGCACTATGGAAGCCGCAGTTATTTCCGGCATCGCCTTTGCGCGTGATGAAGCGAAGATTACCGTTCTAGGAGTTCCTGATCGCCCAGGTATTGCTTATCAAATATTGGGTCCAATTGCCGATGCCAATATTGACGTTGACATGATTATTCAGAATCAATCAGTAGACGGTAAGACTGACTTCACCTTTACTGTTCCACGTGCTGATTATCAAAAAGCGTTAGACCTACTGAAGAACACAGTACAAGCTCACATAGAAGCGAAAGAGATCTCAGGCGACCCTAAGGTTTCGAAGGTTTCAGTGGTGGGAGTGGGTATGCGTTCTCACGTTGGTATTGCCAGCAAGATGTTCCGCACTTTGTCAGAAGAGGGCATCAATATCTTGATGATCTCTACCAGTGAGATCAAGATCTCTGTAGTGATTGATGAGAAGTACATGGAGCTAGCCGTAAGGGCCCTTCATAAGGCATTTGAGCTAGACCAGAAGTAATCCTGCAAAAGGGCAGTAAAACCCCTCTGTAGCGGTTATCCGTTAAACTGTGGGTCGTTGTAAAGAGTTAGAAATACGGAGACGTGGCCGAGCTGGTCGAAGGCACTCCCCTGCTAAGGGAGCATCGGGGCTAAAACTCTGATCGGAGGTTCGAATCCTCTCGTCTCCGCCAAGACTCACCGCAAAGCCCCTAATTACGGGGCTTTGTTTTTTTGTGCATTCTCTACCCATCAGCCTGCCCTCAAGGTTAAAGCCCTTCTGATGTAAAGTTCAAATTATTGCCTTTATTAAGAATGAGTAATAAACATGAAATTTAATTGGAATAATCCATACCCAACGATTCGTGTGCCCGTTATGGGGAGAAGTATTGTTGCTACCTCCCATTCCTATGCGGCACAGGCGGGACTACGCATTATGCAACGAGGAGGAAACGCGATTGATGCAGCAATTGCAACAGCAGCAGCGTTAATGGTTGTTGAGCCTGTTTCCAATGGATTAGGTAGTGATTGTTTCGCAATTATTTGGGATGGAAAAGAATTGCATGGTCTCAATTCATCTGGGGTAGCACCAAATAGCTGGAGTCCAGATTATTTCGCAACTAAATATGGTGTTGATGCAAATGGACTGGCTAATAGACCAATGCGAGGATGGGACTCTGCCACCATTCCTGGAGCCCTTGCTGGTTGGGAGGCAATGCATTCTCGTTTTGCGTCACTCCCTTTTGAGGAGTTGCTTCAACCTGCAATTGAGATTGCTGAGCGAGGCTATTTTTTAACTCCAGTTGTTTCTCATAAGTGGGCTGCTGCTGTTCCCGAACTTAAGAATCAACCAGGATTTAGTGACGCCTTTATGCCTAATGGCAGAGCACCCAGTACAGGGGAGTTATTTCGGTTCGAAGCTGCAGCTGCCGCTTTAAAGCGAATTGCTAAGGTTGGAGTGCGTGATTTTTATGAAGGTGAGATTGCGCAGGGGATTATCGATTTTTCTAAAAGTAGTGGCGGCGCCATGACTATGAACGATTTGGCTGGTTTCAAGCCTGATTGGGTCGGCACTATAAAGCAAAGTTGTATAGGTGCAGATGGAAAAACCTACTCTATGCATGAAATTCCACCAAATGGTCAGGGAATCGGTGCATTGATGGCTTTAGGGATCCTAAATAATTTTGATCTTCAGAATCTGCCTCTGGATAGCGCAGAAAGCCAGCATTTACAAATTGAAGCTATGAAGTTAGCTTTTGCAGATGTGTATAAATATGTTGCCGACCCTAGTTCAATGGAAGTCACTCCTGAGCAGATGCTTGATCCATCCTATCTATCAAGCCGCGCAAAATTAATTGACCTCAATAAAGCAACGCACTTTAATTACGGGCTTCCCAATACGGGAGGGACTGTCTATTTGACAACAGCAGATGAACAGGGCCGAATGGTTTCGTTCATTCAGAGTAATTACATGGGTTTTGGGTCTGGCATTGTTGTGCCTAAATGGGGTGTTAGCTTACAAAATAGGGGCTATGGTTTTTCTATGGACGCCAAATCTCCTAATGTAGTGTCTGGTGGAAAACGACCTTTTCATACCATTATTCCAGCCTTCTTAATGCGCGAAGAGGGAAAAAAATTAACACCTCAAATGAGCTTTGGAGTGATGGGCGGCGATATGCAGCCTCAAGGCCATTTGCAGACCTTGATCAGAATGTTGACATACTCTCAGCAACCTCAGGCAGCTTGTGATGCGCCACGCTGGAAAGTGAATCGAGACTTCACCTTAGACGTGGAATCTAATATGAATGCATCTACCGTTAAGAAACTGATAGAGATGGGTCATATTTTGAAAAAGATTGATGATCCCTACATGGATTTTGGCGCCGGTCAGTTTATATGGGCGCTAGGTGATGATGTTCAAGCTCATGGTTATTTGGCTGCCAGCGATTCTCGTCGTGATGGTTTGGTGGCAGCATACTAACTGATGATTTACCTTTAATCCGCCCTTATTTTCTTTAAGGGTAGAGCGGTTGTGTATTTAATTTGTTCCATCGCAAACATAGCGCTGACATCAACCAAGTCTATTCCTTTGATCAAGGTTTTATAGACTCTGTCATAGTCTTCCATGCTTGATAAAACTACTTTCAATAAGTAGTCAGTGTTACCGGTTACTCGATAAATTTCAACTACCTCTGGAATTGCGCTAACTGTTTTATGGAATGCTGCAAGCCATTCAATTTGATGTTGATTGGTTTTTATTGATATAAAGGCTATTAAGTCGAGATCAAGCTTAGATGCGCTTAGTAGTGCTACGCGCTTTCTAATGACCCCTTGTTTTTCTAATCTCTGTATTCGCTTCCAACATGGGGTTGTTGAAAGCCCCACCTTATCTGCAATTTCCCCAACTGTCATGGTTGCATCCTCCTGCAAGATCTCTAGGATTCTGCAATCGAGTTTATCCAGCTTTTGGTCTCCTTTTTCTAGCATAATTTCCCTTTTTTTCTCAAAATTAAAAATTATTATTCTACTAAAGTAACTATAAATAAAATATTTAGAATATTAATTCTCAATAAAAGAATAATATTACTACTCTATCAATAATTTATGGAAAGATAATGTCAGTCTTAAAACCTGTGGGGGTCTTAACAGAGACAAGTACTACTCTTTCCCATATAGGAAGGGCGTCTTCTGAACATTCTGGTTTTGTAAATATCCCTGTGTATAGAGGCTCCACCATTCTGGCTGAATCGTTAGAGGAGTGGAATCAATGCAAGACTGAGAATAATCCAATGGCTAACTATGGCCGATTTGGTTCTCCTCTGACAAAAGCATTTGAATCTTCAGTCTGCCAGCTTGAAGGGGGATTTAATTCATTAATATTTCCTTCTGGCCTTTCTGCTTGCACCCATTCACTTCTCGGCTTTCTCTCTGCTGGAGACCACTTGTTAATTAGTGACAGTGTTTATGGGCCCACCCGGAATTTTGCTGAGCATGTTTTGATGCGCATGGGTATTCAGGTGGAGTTTTTTCACCCCACCAATCTTGCTGATTTATCCCAAAAGATAAGGTCAAGTACAAAGGTTGTCTATGTTGAATCCCCGGGATCTATGACATTTGAAATTCAAGATGTCACAACTATTTCATCAATTGCCCACTCGCATGATGCTGTGGTCATCATGGACAATACTTGGGCAACACCGCTTTTTTATAAACCACTTGAACATGGTGTCGATATATCTATCCAGGCCGCAACAAAATACATTATTGGCCACTCGGATGCATTGTTGGGTGTAGCAACCGCCAATGAGAGTGCATGGCCACGTCTTCAATCGATCACCCATTATTTTGGTGAAACTGCTGGTCCGGATGATATTTTCCTGGCCTTAAGGGGTTTAAGAACTCTCTCGGTCAGAATGGATAAGCATTTTGAAAACGGTTTGAAATTAGCGAAATGGTTGCAAACTCAGGAGGCCGTTCTAAATGTTTTACATCCGGGTCTACCCGAGAATCCTGGCCACGAATTATGGAAGAGAGATTTTAAGGGAGCCAGCGGTTTGTTTGGCCTCGTCTTGAAACCCATGACAAAAAATCAACTTTCAGTTTTATTCAAGAAATTCAAATATTTTGGTATAGGTTTATCCTGGGGGGGATTTGAAAGTCTTGCGCTCTTAGTAGAGCCCGCCCCAAAGCGACTGGAGGCAAGTATTCCTGAGTCATGCCATCTTCTTAGAATACACGCTGGCCTGGAAAATGTTGACGATTTAATTCAAGATTTCTCGCAAGCATTAAATACAGCCTTATTGTCAAAATAGATCGGTAAACAATGGAAGTATCATGTATCAAATGGGGTGCTAAGGATAGACATGGAGTATAAATTCGACCATCTGGTAATCACGGTTCGAGATGATATGGATCGGGCCTCTAAATTATTTAATTCATTTGGATTTAATTTAACGCCATTGTCACAACACAATTTAGGATCATGCAATCGTCTTGCTGTTCTAGATAATTCATATATAGAACTTTTGGGATGGGAGCCGGGCAGTCCATCGATTAGAAAAGAAATTGCCGAAGAGTCTTATGGACTAAATGCTTTGGTTTTTAGTACTACTAATGCTGATATCTCCTATCAGAGCTTAAAAGATTTAGGTTTTTCACCAAGCCCGGTACAGGATTTAACGCGTCCAGTTGAAATTGGCCAAGAAACTAAGCAGGCTATGTTCAAAGCGGTCCGCTTTCCAAGTCAGCCTATTCCAGGGATACGCTTGTATTTTTGTGAGCATTTAACCCCTCAATATGTTTGGCGAGAAGAGGATATGCAGCATCAAAATGGGCTCTGTACCTTAACAGAGATTGTTCTTTCCTCCCCTGATCCCGGCAAAGTTTATCTGCAATTAATGAAATTACTGCAGCAGGAGGTCATTAAATCTCCTGTGGCAAATGATTTAGAAAGCCACATTTTCGAAATATATTTGAAGAATTGCAGAATTAAAATCGTATATGCTGAAGGAAATCATTTGACAAAAATTAGTAGTTGCCTAATTGAGTCAACCGATGGAAGTAATAGGCTAGAAATCAAGGAGGCCGATTTCTAGCCTTTATAGATTTTTATGTAATTAAAAATAAGTGTAACAACAAATGATAGTGCGAAAAATCTCATTTATTAGGAGCTGAAAATGAACTATTTTTTAAAGATTGTTTCTTCATGGTTTTTAGGAGTTATTTGTTTTATTAATAGTAGTTATGCACAGCAGTATCCTTCTGAGCCTTTAACGATGATTGTTCCTTATGCTGCTGGAGGTTCGGCAGATGTTCTTGCCCGTCCCATTGCAGAACAGTTAACAAAAATCTTAAAACAACCAGTAGTTGTAGAGTTAAAGCCTGGAGCAGGAGGTAATATTGGCGCTCAATATGTCGCTAAAAGCGTTAAGCCTGATGGGTATACATTTCTTTTGGCTTCGGTAAGTTTGGCTACTGCGCCCAGTCTTTCGAAGACCTCTTTTAATCCTGTAACCGATTTGTCTGCAGTTGCAGGAATCGCCACAATACCCAGCTTGATGCTGGTTTCAAATGATTCTCCTTACAAGAGCTTAAAAGAATTTACCTCTGCTGTTAAAGAAAATAAGGTTCGCGCAAGTTTTGGCTCCTCTGGCAACAATACGGGGAGTCATTTAGTAGGGGAGTTATACAAATCTGCTGCTGGAATTGACATGATCCATGTTCCATATAAAGGGAGTGGCGCGGTTTATCCTGACCTTATAGCTGGACGAGTCACCACTCTTTTTGATGTGATGGGATCCTCATATCCGCAAGTTAAATCTGGACAAGTGAGGGCCTTAGCCATCACATCAAAGAGTCGCTCAAAACTATTGCCTGATATTCCAACTATCGCTGAGTCAGGCTATCCAGGTTTTGAATTTGGTACTTGGTTTGGATTTTTTGTTCCAGCTAAGACACCGCCAGATGTTCGTAAAAAGCTAGAAGTTGCGATATTGGAAGCTTTAAAAGCAAAACCGATTCAAGACAGATTAAGTGAGATTGGTGCAGAGCCTCTCCCAGGTCCTGGTGCCGACTTTGAGAAGTGGTATTTAGCGGATGTAGCACTTTGGGAGCGTATGGTCAAGGAAGGTAAGTTACAAAGATCTGAGTGATTTAGTTACCTTTTTTACTTCGTATTTGCAGTAACAGTTTTTAATAAATTAATCAAATAGTAAAGAGGAGATTTAGATGAAGGCCTTAATTTTGCGTGAACACGGTGGATTAGAGAATTTAAATTGCGTCAACGATTATCCAGTGCCAAAAATAAAAGAGGGCCATGTCATTATTAAAGTGGGTGCCTCGTCATTTAATTACCATGATGTTTTCACGGTCAAGGGTATGCCAGGCATTAAAGTTCCATTACCTGTAATTATTGGTCTTGATATGGCAGGTGAAATTATTGAAGTTGGTGAAAATGTGTCAGGGTGGAAATGTGGTGATCGAGTTTTAATAAATCCCTTAAATAAAGTAAGCGGATTGATGGGCGAAATGCTTGATGGGGGCATGGCGGAATTCTGTCTAGTATCTTCTGATCAACTAATCAAGATGCCTGACGCAGTGAGCTTTGTAGAAGCGGCTTCTTTGCCTGTTGCTTATGGAACTGCCCATCGTATGCTAGTTACTCACAATACCGTGAAAAAAGGCGATAAGGTTTTGATACTTGGTGCATCCGGTGGGGTTGGAACCGGCTGTGTCATCCTGGCTAAGAAGTTGGGTGCACATGTTATCGCATGTGCTAGCGGCGAGGATAAGATGGCTCGCTTAAAAGAAATAGGTGCTGATGAGGTAATTAACTACAAAGACGTCGACTTTTCTAAATGGGCTGTTGAAAAATATGGCAAGCCCCAAAGAAGAAATTTCGAGGGAGGAGTTGATGTAGTGATCAATTTTACTGGGGGCGATACATGGGTGCCTTCTTTAAGATGCATCAAAAGAGGTGGAAAATTACTGGTTTGCGGTGCTACAGCTGGTCATGATCCTAAAGAGGACTTGCGTTATGTGTGGAGTTTCGAACTTCAAATTATTGGGTCAAATAGTTTTTATATTGAAGATTTAACAGCCTTAATGGAGATGATTTCCAATGGCGAAATCAAGCCAGTAATTGATAAGGTTCTCCCCCTCGAGGAGGCGCGAGAAGGTTTGCGTTTAATCCAGGATCGAAAAGTTTTAGGTAAGGTTGTTATCACACCATAAAAGGAAAATATATGTCAGATATTCAAATAGCTTCACAGCAAGTTGAGGACTTACTAAGGCGCGGCCCTTTTCACCAGTGGCTTGGGTTAAAAGTTATCTCAGTGGGTGATGGAACCATTGAGATCGAAGCTAATTGGCGTGAGGAGTGGGTAGTTAATCCGGATAGAAAATATACCCACGGTGGAATTTTGGCTGCTCTTGTAGATTTGGCTGCTGATTGGGCACTTTTTTCTAAAACAGGACGAGGTGTTCCGACTGTTGACTTAAGGGTTGACTATCACCGTGCCGCTATGCCTGGAAATCTTACCGTTAAAGGTAAGGTCATTAAATTTGGCTCTCAGTTAAGCGTAGCCGAGTCTCAGGTTTTTGATAAAGATGGAGTCTTGTGCGCAAGTGGAAGGGGTGTATATTCAACTGCACCTCCACCGCCACCAAAAGCATGATATTTATGTGAATGAAAGCAATGTCTCGTTTTATAAACCTTGGTGACATCATTCAGCGTGATCTAGATCAGAAAAAAGTTGGCTTAATTGATCTAGGTGGGGAGAGTGGGCCGCGAAGTTATTCTTATTCTGAAATTGATGAAAAATCGAATGCAGTGGCACGCGGCCTACTGCAGCGAGGGTTTAAACGAGGCACTCGTATCGCGATTTTATCGGCCAATAGGGCTGAGTTTATATTTTGTCATTTCGGAATCATGCGGGCCGGACTAGTTTCGGTTCCAATAAACTTTAAATTTCCTTCCGCATTAATTCATTTTGTAATTGAGGATGCCGATGTTGAGCTAGTCTTCTGTGATGCTGCACGTGCAAATGATGTGCCCAAGCATCTGCCCAGGATCGTGTTTGGTAGTACGGATGCAGGTGGCCTTGATACTTTTATGGATGCTGGACCTTTTGGCGCTGTCTTGCCAGATTCACTTGAGCCAGCACTATTCTTATATACATCAGGCTCAACTGGCAAGCCAAAAGGAGTCATCCTATCTCATCAGAGTCATATATGGGTTTCAGAGACACGCTTAAAAAATAATGATTTTTCAGGTGAGCGCTTTCTAATTGCCGCACCCCTGTATCACATGAATGCCCTGGCTTTAACAAATCTTTCCGTAATGGCGCATGCAACGATTGTTCTTTTGCCACAATTTTTAGCTAAAAATTATTTGATTGCTATAGGCGAATACAGATGTACATGGCTAACGGCAGTTCCACCCATGATTGCAATGATGCTTCTGGAAAAAGAGTTAATTAGCAAAACTGATTTCTCTTCAGTAAAGTCTCTCAGAATGGGTTCAGCGCCTGTATCGCAGAGCTTATTGAAGTCAATTGGAGAGGTATTACCAAATATTCAGGTTACAAATGCCTATGGTACAACTGAGGGTAGCCCAGTTGTTTTTGGACCTCATCCTAAGGGATTGAAGCCGCCACTTTTATCTGTTGGTTATCCTCATCCAGAGGTTGAATTGAGACTAGTTAATGGTGTCTTGGAGATCAAATCTCCAGGGTTACTAATTGGATACCATAAGGCATCTCTCCGGTCGCCAAGGTTAAAGTCCCCGTTTACTGATGATGGTTTCTATATAACCGGCGATACTTTTCGGGTTGATGAGGATGGGTTTTACTTCTTTGTTGGTCGCATAGATGATATGTTTGTCTCCGGGGGTGAGAACATATACCCCAGCGAGGTTGAGAGATTGCTAGAGACTCATCCCTTGGTCGAGCAGGCTGCAGTGATTCCTATTGAAGATGATATTAAGGGGCACAAACCTGCAGCGTTTGTTGTTTTGAAGCCTGGAGATTCGCTAACTGTCGAAACTCTGAAGCAGTTTTGCTTACAAAATGCCGCTGCTTATCAACATCCTCGTTGGATTTGGTTTGTTGACAAGCTACCCCTTGCATCCACAAATAAGATTGACAAGGTTCGTTTGCAAGAATTGGCCAAACAGAATTTAAACCAGGAAAATAATATATGAAAATGGTTAGCCAGCTTATGGCTCAAAAGAGCCATCGAGTCGAAGTGATTCCCCCAAATATGAACGTATTTGACGCGCTAAAATTGATGGTGGATAAAGATATTGGCTCATTACTGGTTGTTGAGTTTGGAGATCTAACGGGAATTTTTACAGAGCGTGATTATGCGCGGAAGTTGGTTCTCCAAGGCAAGAGCTCTCACCATACATTGGTGCGTGACGTGATGAGTAAGGATCTAACCTTGGTGACACCAGGCGATACTCTTGAGCATTGCATGCGCATTGTTACAGAAAGAAGAATTCGACACTTACCAGTTGTGGAAAATGGGCAACTACTTGATCTGTTATCTATAGGAGATCTTGTAAAGGCCGCATTGGCAGAGCAGGCGGCAACGATAGCTCAGTTAGAGGCCTATATCAGCACATAGAGGGCCTCTTTCGCCAAGTCAATAGGCAGAAAAGGGTTTGTGAGATACAACACTCTTTGCTGCTAAAAGCGTTGCCAAAAGCCACCCTGAGGGGTGGCTTTTATCTTTAGGGCTCGGCCTATTGAGGGTTTCTTTTCACCCTGTCTACTAAGGGGCTTAAATTCAGCAATTCGCTGCAATCGCCTCAATTTCTATCTTTAGTCCAAAGTGAAGTGGGCCGGTTGGAACAACAGCTCTCGATGGCTTTGATTCTCCAGCCCATTCTGAGTAAATAGAGTTAAATTCAGGCCAATTATTAATGTCATCTAGATAGACCCTTACTTGTAGCAAACTTTTTATGCTGCCACCAGCACCTTCAAGAGCACACCTGAGGTTTTCTAGGGCTTGAATCGTTTGGTCTTTGAAGCTTGATCCTGTAAGCTTTTGGCCATCTTTCGTTATTGGTAATTGTCCGGAGATAAAAATACAATTATTAGCAGCAACGGCATGACTATAGTGCCCTCCAGGCTTTGAAAGCCCTGGAGGATTAAAGTACTCGACTTTCGATCCCATGTAATTTATTGGACTCGCAGGTTAGCTTTTTTTACGATCTCTTTATAGCGATCCAGATCTTCACGGATTCTCGAGTTAAATTTTTGTGGAGACATTCCACCAACATCCGCACCTTTATCAGCAAAATTTTTCTTCACTTCAGGCTGCTCAATCGTGGCCAGTACTTCTTTATAGAGTTTCTGAATAATTGGATCTGGAACCCCCTTAGGTGCAAATAAGCCAACCCAGTTAGATGCATTAACCATTCCGATACCATCTTCTTGCGTAGTAGCCCAAGATTTGTTGTAGTTTGTTTTGGTATTAGTGGTTAGGGTGATAACTTTGACATTCCCAGAAAGGATATGTGGCGCAACTGCTGGAATGGCTACAACGCCAAGGGGTACTTCGCCCGAGGCAACTGCTGCTACTGCTGGAGCACCACCTTTGTAGGGCACATGCAAAATCTTGGTTCCACTTTCAAGAGCAATCCACTCGCCCGCGAGATGGTTAATGCTACCGTTACCTGGGCTAGAAAATGAAAGGGAATCAGGATTTTTTTTAGCCTCAGCGATCATCTCCTTATAAGTATTGAAAGGCATCTTGCTATTTGCCACCAATAACATGGGCGTATCACTGATCATGGTTATCGGTAAAAAATCTTTTTCTAAGGAGTAGGGGATATTAGGAAAAATTGCCGGATTAACGGAGAACTCGCCAGTGTGTGCCATTAGCAGCGTATAACCATCGGGAGGGCTAGTTGCGGCTGCGGTAACGGCGATAAAGCCATTACCACCTGGTTTGTTATCAACTATAAAATTCCAGCCCAGTCTTTCGGTCATCTTTTGAGTCAGAAGCCTTGTTGTGACATCAACAACTCCTCCGGGAGCGAATGGCACGATGATTCGAATTGGTCTATTGGGATATTCCTGTGAAAAAGCCGTGCCGATGCTGCCAAACAAAATAGCGATAAAGCATACAGTTTTCAGAGTGAATCTTTTCATTTTCAACCTTTCTAAGTGATTAATTAATAACTTTTCTTTTTTCGATTGCTAAAAAAGTTGCTTTTATGATTTCTGGATAGGCGCCGCAGCGACATAGGTTTCCGGATAGGTAGTGTCGTATTTCAGCTTCGCTTGGATTGGGATTTTTATCTAGCAATTGACTAATCATTAATATAAATCCTGGCGTACAAAATCCGCACTGAAAGGCGCCTGCCTCTACAAATGCCTCCTGTATGGGATCTAGCACACCGTTTTTTTCAAGACCTTCAATCGTTTTCACTTCTTTGCCATCCAGCATTGCGGCAAATTCCAAGCAGCCAGAATACGCAATGTCGTCTATCAAGACTGTACATGCACCGCATAAACCTTGACCACAGCTTTCTCTAGCCCCACGAAAATTGAGTTGATTGAGTAATTCGACGATATTCTGGTTATTGCCAACTACTGCGCTAACCTTGCTACCATTGAGGACAAAATGGATTTCTGTTTTGTTTGAGCTCATCAATTTATTCCTTGCTTGAGTGATTCATTTGCTGCTGCAGCCCAGCTAAGATTGCTTGACCGGTAATGGGAAGTTCAAAAATACGAACCCCAACCGCGTCATCAATCGCATTTGCAATAGCTGGTGAAACTCCAAACGTTGCGCTTTCACCAACACCTTTTGCACCATAAGGCGCATTTTGTTGGTAAGCCTGAACAATCTCATTTTCAAAAATGAGAGGAAGATCATTGATACCTGGAATTTTATAGTCAGCAAATGAGGCATTTGTGACCTGGCCATGATCTAAATTCATTTTTTCAAACAAAGTAAATCCTAGTTGCATAATTGCCGCGCCAGAAAGCTGTGTTTCAACTACCTTTGGATTAATTGCATTGCCACAGTCAACAACATTAATCATTTTTTCAATTCTCACTTCCCCTGATTCTGTATCGACATCAAGCTCAACACCTGTTGCTCCAATCATCCAAAATGGAGTTGCATTAGTTGTTGAGCCATCGGTTTTATCTGGAGGCGTATAGCTTGGTATATAGCTGCCAAACCCCACTAAGGTGCCGGCTTGCATTCCGAATCGTTTCAGGAAAATTTCCTTGATGCCACCATTGTAATTTTCTCCTAAACCAGCTTCTTTAGCTAAATCCTCTTGTTTATTTTTTAGATCGAGAGCAGCTAATCGAACAGCATGACCCATATGGAAGGTAGATCTCGACCCTAAAGTTGCCATGTCGTAGGGCGTGATATCTGTATCAGGCGTACTTACTTTAATTTCTGCAGCAGAGATACCCAAGACTTCAGCTGCAATTTGAGCCATTGCTGTATCAGATCCTTGCCCCATATCAACAGTACCCATTGAAAGTATGTAGCTGCCATCAGCTCCAAGGCTAATGAGAGCGGTAGATGTAGTAGGAGCTACAACAGCTTTGAAGCCAATCCCGATTCCACGACCCCGTTTAACCTTACCTTGGCTTTTCTGAATAGGAGTATCCCAGTTCATTCGGGCTGCAAGTCGCTCCAGTACAAGTTCAATTTCTGCGCCTTGCATTAGTGTCCCAGTAGCCTGAGGACGACCTTCTTTTAAAATATTCTTGCGTCGAATGGCGAGAGGGTCTAAATTGAGCTGACGGGCAATGATGTCTATATGGCTTTCATAGGCCCAAACCAATTGGGGAATTCCAAAGCCTCGAAGCGCTCCTGACGGAGGTCTATTGGTATAGAGTGCGTAAGAATCAATCTTTACGTTATCAATATCATATGGGCCTGCCGCAGTAAAGCCAGATTTTTGTGTCACCCGAGGTCCGATATCTGCGTAAGCACCGCCATTCCACCAAACATCACATTGCCTTGCAATAATCTTTCCATCCTTATTAACGCCACTTTTAATTTTGAATGTAGTAGGGTGTTTCGTGATCGTGTAGAACTGCTCTTCCATGCTAAGAGATACTTTTACTGGTCTTTTTGATAGCATCGAAAGAGCTACCACTAGGGCTTCGAGCTTGATATACAGCTTTGCCCCAAATCCACCACCTAAATGTGGAACTTTGACCTGTATTTGATTTTCGCGAAAACCTAACAAGCGAGCAATTTCTAATTTAACAAATGAGGGGCTCTGAGATGCCGTATAAATAGTTATTTGATCTTCAGTTGTCTGCGCCATTGAAACCATTGGTTCTAGAGGCGTGTGCATTACTTGCTGAGTCCGAAAGGTATTCTCAATGACAAAGTCAGCCTTACTAAAGCCATCTTCGACATTTCCTCGCTTTAGGTGATAGTCAAGGGCAATATTAGTATTCTTTTTTCCAATGAGGTGTTTTAGATCCGGGAATGTTCCGGATGGCTTTAAAACATCGTGAACAACAGCATCTGAAGTCATTGCTTCAATTTCATCATAAACTGCAGGCAATTCCTCATAGTCAGCGACAATAAATTGTGTCGCGTATTCTGCGATATGAGGATCCACTGCCAGCACTACTGCAACTGGTTCACCTACATACCGAACTTTTTCGTGAGCAAGTATTGGCTGATCTAAGAACGCAGGGCCAAAGTAGGGCTCCGGAATAATTTTGAGAACATCTTCGATTGTGTATACAGAATGCACACCAGGTATCTTTTTGGCCTCTTCCGTATTAATCGATTTTATTACTCCATGGGCTATGGTGCTTCTGAAAATTTTTCCATAGAGCATGCCTGGCAAGGTCAAATGATGTGTGTATATTGCCTTTCCTGTAACCTTGCTTCTTGATTCTTTTCGTGGGAGTGATTTTCCAACTTGATTGGTGGGGGGTAAATTATTTGGCATGGTTGACCCCATTGTTATAGGCTTCGAGTAGTGCGCGTTTGACATAAACCTTCGCTAGTGCGCGTTTATATTCAGCACTGCCAAGATGATCTGAGACGGGATCGATCTCCTCAGAAACTAGATCTGCAACTAAAGCAAGCAGGGTCGGAGTTAGCTCCTTGGCAGTGAGCCTCTCTTCAAGTTGAACTAGTCTAGTGGGTACATCAGCAATGGAGCCCATAAAGATTCTTGACGACTCAATATGATTGGCCTTAACGTTTAGATTGACTGCAACACCCAATGCAGGCCAGTCATCTGCTGATCTAGTGGTGCACTTTATATACGATGAATAGGGACTGATATTGGCTGGGAGCGAAACTTCATATATCAACTCATTAGGCTCTAGGCAAGTTTCGTAGTAGCCTAAATATAGACTATCGACTGGAATTGTTCTCTTTCCCTTTGGGCTGATAGTGCGTACTACAGCAGAAAGACAGCTCAGAATTGGTGGCAAGTCCATATGGGGATCGCCATGGGATAGGGCTCCGCCGATAGTTGCAGCGTTTCGCACCCGGACATTTGATAATTTAATCATTGCCTGGCAAATGACAGGGGCATGCCCTGCGATTAATACGGAGTTTTCGATATCTGAGAGCTTGGTTAGTGCGCCAATTTTAAGTTCTCCATTGGTTTCAGTTCTTATATAAGAGCTATCTTTAATGTTGCGCAGACTAATGACTTGAGTTGGCGTAAATATTTGACTTTTCATCATCAACATTAACGCAGTACCGCCTGCAATTGGTTTGGAATTATCTGGGTCTAGGCTGAGTAATTTGATAGCTTCATCAAAACTAGTGGGATTTAATAATTCAAATGGCAGCATACCTTTTACTCTTTCTTAATTAAGAAAAGCATTTTTTAGATTATTGGCAAATTGATTTTCAAGCTCTTTTGCTTTTGATCTTAAAACGGGTTGGCCAAGACTTCCTAACTTGCCTGTTAACACTATATCGATAGCATATTCAATCATGGTCTCACCATCTAATTCGCTCAAATTTGCAGTTGAAACAGTGGTCAATCTTCCTACCAAGCCAATTGGGTTGCCTTCGGTCTTAGCGGTAATTCTGTGCGGAGAATCTAGTTCAGTTATTTCGACAGTAATAGCAAATTTCATTTTGATATAAGCAATTTTTGTCTCTAATACTGCGCTATATTTATTTGGTCCAATTTCTGTCAGATTTGAGACGCCATCAATACAGGATGCAAAAAAAATGGGGTCGCTGAGTTTTTGAAATACTGCGGATATTGATGCCGGTACTTGTATCTTGCCCGTAATCTTCATTGATACGCCTTTGCTATTAGCGCCGTTAAACTTACATTAATTTCTTCCGAGCATTCTATTGGCGTTAAGTGCCTTGCTTTGGGGATGATTTTTAATGTTGAATTTTTAATATTCGTATGCATTTGCTGAGCCATTTCTACTGGTGTAGCGTAATCTTCTTCGCCGACAATAATTGCCGTAGGAAAGTTGATGTCTTTAAGAGAATCTCTAACATCAAATGCGCCCAACATGGTGCAAGTTTGCTGAAAGCATTGGGCATCATTGGCTATAAAGATATCAACCAATCGAGCCACTTCTTTAGGGTGGTTGTTAATAAAGGACTCTGAAAACCAGCGCGTTTTTTGAAAGTCTATTAAAGCGGAAAGGCCTTCATTGACCGCTTTACTCGCTCTTTCAGCCCATTTCTGGGGCGCATCAGCGCCGTACCATGCGGTTGTATCTATTAGGCCCAAACCTTTTATGCGTTTAGGGTGAGCAATTGCAAATGCTAGTGATACTGAGCCTCCCATGGATGCGCCCACAATGACGGCATCCTCCCATTGAAGATGATTTAAAACATCCTCTAGGTCATTTGCAAAATATTCGATACTGTATTTTGTTGGCGATTTGCTTGAGTTTCCATGACCACGACAGTCAATCGTGAGAATATTCGCACTCTCCACAAGTGCAGGAATATTGTTATTCCAAAAACTGCCATCCATAGCAAGGCTGTGGATTAGTACTAAGCGTCTATTGGGCGTCTTGCACGAATTATGCAAGTTATATGAGATTGATTCTCCATCCCTTGCTCTGATTGACCCGCTTTGTATCGTTCCGTCCCTAACTTCTAACATTTTTTGCCTTTATGAAATGCAAGCTGTATCTCAATATTTAACTGTATTTTTTGTAGTTGACCTACTGTAAAGCCTAATCCAGACAGATGCCACTCAATTTAATTCATTCATAAAACAAAAAAATTTCCCCTAAAAAAACCCGAAAGGACTCCGCTTTCCCAGGCCTCTGCCTAAAGCACAGGTGGAAAGATCCCATCGCATATAAGATACATCAAGATGTTTGAAAGAACTAATATAAGATCTCATTTATCCAGCCAAGCACATACACGACTACTTTTACGGGCACTTATTACATAAACATGTTTCTTAGTCCTAAAATAATTGAACAATTCGCATCTACCGGCAGATTGAGGGCCTCAATCAACCTTGGCAATCCCATCTTGGCAAATCGTGATCCTCAATCAGGATTGGCTTTTGGCGTTTCTGTTGATCTTGCACGTCAGTTTGCTAAGTTTTTAGAGGTTGATGTTGATCTTGTAGTTTTTGATTCTGCTGGGAAGTCTGTTGAGGCTGTTATTCATGGCGCAGCAGACATTGGTTTTTTTGCCATTGATCCATTGCGTGGTGTAGATATTGGCTTTACTGCTCCCTATGTGTTAATTGAGGGAGCCTATCTTGTCAAAGCTGGCTCCCCAATTGCTGAGAATAGCCAGGTTGACGACTCAATGAACCGGGTTGTTGTTGGTAAGGGAAGTGCATATGATCTTTATTTAACAAGGGAATTACGTAATGCGCATATTGTTAGAGCACCAACATCACCTACCGTAGTAGATCTATTCATGCGAGAGGGCTTGGAAGTGGCTGCTGGGGTTCGCCAGCAACTGGAATTTGATATGCAAAGGTTCTCTGGGTTGAGACTCTTACCAGGCCGTTTTATGCAAATTCAGCAGGCCATGGGTGCTCCAAAGTCCTATGGTGACGAGGCTTTGGGCGCATTGGATGCTTTTGTTGCACAAATGAAATCCTCAGGTTTTATTGCTAATTCGCTAAGAACGCACGGTGTCCAGGGGGCCTCAGTTGCACCTTAGATTTCTATTTTGACGTATTTCAGCACCTTTCGATCCCTTTAAAATTAATAAGTCATTGTATTTATTGATTTTTTTATAAATATTCTTCACCTCTTTCCTTATATATTTTTTTTGCAACTAAATGTTGCAGCACAGCATTAATATGTATACAATGGTGCATCGCAACAAATAAACCAACCAAATTAGGAGAAGTCATGTTCCAAACTCAATTAAACGATCAGATCGCCCAAGCTCAAGCTAAAGCTGTTGAAAATGCTAAACATTTGGCTCAAGTAGCTGTTGAAAGTGCCCAAGAATTAGCAGAAATCAACCAAGCTGCTGCTAAAGATGCATTGGCTGCTGCACAAGATACAAGCTCACAATTGTTGGCTATCAAAGATCCACAGCAATTGGCTAAGTTGGCTCAGCCAGAAGCTGCTCAAGAAGCTGCTAAGTACGCTGTTGCTTACCAAGCTAAAGTGAACCAAGTTGTTCGCAATGGCAATAAAGAAGTTGCTCAAGTAGTTGATGCTTCAATCGATGATGCACGCGCTGATTTAGTAAAGTTCGTTAAAGAAGCTACTAAAGCTGCACCTGCTGGCGCTGAAGCTTTTGTATCTGCTTTCCAAACAGCATTTGATGCTTCACTCCAACAGTTTGACCAAGTTCGCGCTACAGCTACTGATGCTTTCGCAAGCTTTGAGAAGAGTGTTGACGCTGCATTGGCAAATATTCAAGGCCAATATGCTGTAAAACCATCAAAGAAATCTGCTGCTAAATTAGCTGCTTAATTCAGTTTTAACTGCTTTGCAAAAGCCGCCTCCGGGCGGCTTTTTTCTTTTCTCCATTTCTTCCAATCCCTAATTTCTGATTTTTAACCCAATCTAGGGTTTCTCCCATGTAAATAAACTTCACAAGTTCACAACTTCAGTGGTATAGTACGTTTACTGGGAGATGAAATGAAGAGACAAGTACCAAAAACACATCAAGCCTTGGAGTGGGTAGGGAAGGGCTTAACTGCCGCTCAGGCAGCGAGAAAGTTGGAGATTTCAGAATCAAGTGTGTATGCCGCTCTCAGAAAGTCGAAAGCAAAAGATTTGGGCTGCTGCCCAACTTGTGGTCACAAAATAAGGAACTAAGATGAAAAAAACTCTATTAGCCGCCGTATCAATTTCTGTAGCCGCATTTGCCTACGCCAATACCAAACCCTCAGACTCATCTGCATTGGTGAGTCAACAATGCCAAATTTCGGCTGAAGCTGTATCAACATTAAAAGGGCTACGCTATGGCAATACATCCATTAGAAAGGATGTATCTAGCCTGATTAATACCCATCTCAAAACTCCAGAGAATCGTGAGATCGCTCAAAGAGCTTTAAATCAGATGATTGATGACAAATCAACTGATGTGGCTACTCTAGAAGGTAAGTACTGCTCTTAATGTTTAAGGCTTTCGAGTACTAATAGTGCCATATACCGCGGAGTGTCCTGATTGTGGAAATGTGCGGGCATTGTTTAATCAGTGTCCGCATTGTGGTTCCGATCATTTGCCCACACTCACTACCGACACAATCGAAATCAACATCAAGCAAGGCAGCCCCTATGTTGAGGAGGCTCTGGATGAACTCACTGAACAACTGCGCAAGTGCCTAGAGCTCGGAATTAAAGCAATCATTCTGATTCATGGTTATGGCTCAAGCGGAGAGGGTGGTCGAATTAAGTGGGCGATTCATGATGCGCTGGAAAATAATCGTTATTCAGACCGTGTACTTGAATACTTCTTTGGCGAGAATGTGGCCTATGGAAGTGAGGCCTACCAGGCATTATTGAAACGTCGTCCAGGTTTGAAGAGATATCTAAAACGCTTCAAAGAAGGGAATGCCGGAATGACGGTGTTATTGTTGGGCGCCCACCCGGGAAGTGCTTAGAATAGAGATATCTTAATGAGGATCACGTCCATGACAGCCAAAAAATCCGATATAGCAACAGAAGCAGCTACGGTGAGTTCTGACCAGTTAATTGGAGAATTCAAAGCGCTCATGGCCGATGCAGAAGCACTGATTCAGGCAACCGAGGGTCATGCAGATGGCGCTATTGGATCGATACGATCTAAAGCCCTCGAAACCATTGCTGGGGCTAAAGAAAGTCTTTCTGGTATTGAAGGTCAATTAGCCGATAAGGCGAAAGCGGCAGCTGCGAGTGCAGATGACTTTGTGCATCGCAATCCCTGGGAGGCAGTGGGAGTAGCTGCTGGACTAGGTTTATTAATCGGTCTGTTTATTCGTCGTCGCTAGGCTGATATGTCCCAAGAAAACTTACTGTCATCGATTAAAAACCTCGTAACTACAGGTGCATCGATTGCGCAAACTCGCTTAGAGTTAATTTCACTTGATGTGCAAATTGCTAGAACTAAATTCATTAGCTTGCTAGTAATGATTGTGAGCGCCTTATTTTTCTTGTTCTTTGGCTTGGTCATGCTCGCGCTATTGATTGTTATCTATAGCTGGGAGTCGGATCGTATGATGGCGCTTGGTTTACTGACTAGCGCCTTTTTATTAATTGGCCTCATTCTGGCAGTAATGATCATGCAATCATTGCGCACTATGCCCAAATTATTTGAGGCATCTATTGCTGAGCTTGCTAAGGATCGTGAGGCGCTCTCTAAATGAGCGCTACCTTAAAAGACTTAGAGCATCGTCAGCATGAGCTCAGAGCTCAGGCTAGCCGAGAGCGTAAACAGTTTTCAGAGCACTTTGAGCCCTTGGAGAAACCACTCTCTTGGGCTGATAAAGGTGTCGATGCTTTTCATTTCTTAAAAAATAATCCCATTATCTGGACTAGCGCATTTGCAGCACTGGCACACTACAAGCCTAAGTTAGCCAGTAAGTTTCTCGCTGTTGGTTGGGGTGCAATGAAGCTGTTAAAGAGTGCCAAGAAGCTAATCTAGCTTAACAACACTGATTTATTGGCGATGCCATGCTGATCAAGCAGTTGCCTACCATTTAAGAACGAAATTTCTAACAAGGTAATTGCGCCACAGACTTCAAATCCAGCATTGCGTAATAATTTATTTGCAGCAATTAGCGTGCCACCAGTAGCCAATACATCATCAATTAGTAAAACCTTAGCACCTGCAGGAAGGGTTGATTGTTGAATCTCCAAATAATCAGAGCCGTATTCCAGGCCATAGAATTCTTTATGGGTAGCTAAGGGAAGCTTATTGGGCTTTCTGGCTAGTGCTAGACCCTTATGGGTATGATGCGCTAGAGCAGAGCCAAAAATAAAGCCCCTGGATTCAATACCTAAAATATGGGTGTAGTCAAAAGACTGGGCCAGTGCCTCCATTTGGGCGATAGCCTCCTTGAAGGCTGCTGGATTGGCTAATAATGGTGAGATATCCCTAAAGAGAATTCCAGGTTTCGGAAAATCGGGCACTCCGGGTAGATAATCTAATAAATTCATTAATGGCAGACATGAAAACAGATCTCCTCATTATCACCGCATTGGAATCCGAGCTCAAGCGCGATGCACTCCCATCGGGAGTGGAGATTGTTTATTCTGGTCTGGGTAAGATTAATGCAGCACTTACGAGCCTTAAGGCAATTGATCAATTTAACCCTAGCGCGATCATGAACTTTGGTACCGCAGGAAAAATTAATCCTCAATTAGATGGTTTGCTCCACATTGGCAAAGTGATTCAGCGCGATATGATGGCTGAGCCTCTGGCGCCAAGAGGCAAGACACCATTTTGCGAGAGACCGTTCGAATATCTTTCCTCCGGAAAGTACGTTTGTGGCTCTGGTGATAGCTTTGTCACTGCTTCTGATCCTTGGTTACTGAGTCAAGGGGTAGATCTGGTAGATATGGAGTTATTTGCTATAGCTTATGTTGCTAATCACCACCAAATTCCTTGGCATTCGTATAAGTACATTACGGATGATGCAAATGAGAGCTCAGGTAATGATTGGCATGAAAAAGTAAACCACGGACAAGATCTATTTATTGAGAAGTTAAGACAATTATTGAGCTAAGTACTGATATGGCCCTAGATACCTCTAAGCCTTGGCTAAAAAATTATCCACAAGGCGTTCCTCATGAGATTGGACCTCTAAGCCATACATCGTTGACTGAGTTAATTGATGAGTGCCTTGCGCGCTTTAGTAGGCGGAAAGCCGTGGAGGCGATGGGTGGGTTTTTCTCATACAGAGAGCTCGACAAACTCTCCCATGACTTTGCTTCCTATTTACAAACCCTGAACTTAGAGAAGGGTGCACGTGTTGCCTTAATGTATCCCAACGTCATAGAGTACCTAGTGGCAATGATTGGTACTCTGAGGGCCGGTTATGTAGTGGTCAATATCAATCCACTCTATACAGCGCGTGAGCTTGAGGCGCAATTACTTGATAGTGGGGCAGCAGTTCTGGTGGTAATGGAAAACTTTGCTCACATCTATCAAGAAGTGAATCCTATAAAGACTATTGTGCAAGTGATTGTGAGCAGCCCAGGTGAGTTAATGGGCCTCAAAGGTCGCCTCATTAATTGGGTTGCCAGAGATATTAAAAAGTTAATTCCTCCTTGGGAGTTTGCCCACATCACTTTTAAAGATGCGCTTGATATAGGCAGTCAGCATCATTTTCAAAAACCCAATATCGGTCTAGATGACATTGCTTTCTTGCAATATACCGGTGGCACTACTGGAACCTCTAAAGGGGCTGTGTTGCTCCATCGTAATATTTTGTCTAATGTGGCGCAAATTGAGTGCTGGTTAAATCCTGGTCTGAAACAAAAGCCAGAAGAGCAATTGGTATTTTTATGTGCTTTGCCCATGACTCATATTTTTGCTTTAACGGCCTGTGCTTTGCTGGGCATTGCTAAAGGTAGTCTGTTGATTCTCGTTCCTAACCCTCGCGATATCACCGGCTTTATCAAAATGCTGATGAAGCATCCGAACATCAATATTTTTCCAGGCGTGAATACCCTGTTTCATGCCTTGATTCATCGGCCTGAATTCAAGAAGGTAAAACTTCCTAATTTATTGATCACGATTGGAGGGGGGATGGCAGTTCATAAGAAAACTGCTGACCATTGGCAAGCGCTGACAGGTGTACCAATTGCTCAAGGCTATGGTTTATCAGAGACATCGCCTGTAGTCTGTGTGAACACGCCTCTAGAAAAACATTTCACAGGGCACATTGGCATGCCTTTACCGAGTACTGATGTTGTCATTCTGGATGATGATGAGGTTGAACTACCAAATGGAAGTCCCGGCGAGATCTGTATTCAGGGGCCACAAGTGATGGCGGGCTACTGGAATAAACTAGAGGAGACGGCGCATTGCATGACTACCGATGGTTTCTTTAAGTCAGGAGATATTGGCTTCATCACAGATGAGGGCTATGTAGAAATTGTTGACCGTAAGAAAGACATGATTGTGGTGGCGGGCTTTAAAGTATTTCCTAATGATGTAGAGGATCAATTGGTTCAAATGGATGGCATTAGAGAATGTGCTGTGATTGGTGTACCACACCGTAAGCTAGGAGAAATCGTCAAAGCTTATGTCGTCAGGGATAACCATCACTTAACTGAGGCTGATATCTTGCAATACTGCAAAGACCATATGACTAGTTACAAACGCCCCCGAAAAGTGGTCTTTATTAACGAACTTCCCAAATCTAATGTCGGTAAGATTTTGCGCCGAGAGCTCAGAAACTTATAAATCCACAGCAAGATGATTATTTGCGTGGAGTTTTACCAACCATCTTGGCTGCTCTCAAGAAATCAAAGTCCACACCTTGATCAGCTTGGGTAACAGTATCTAAGAAAAGCTTCTTGTATCCCCGTTCAGCAGTCGGTGATGTAATTGGATTTTCTTGAGCGCGCCGAGCCAGCTCTTCATCAGAAATTAGCAAGCTGATCTCGCGATTTTGAACGCTCAAACGAATGCGATCACCATTGCGTACATGCGCTAACGGGCCGCCAATGGCTGATTCAGGAGTAACGTGCAGCACGATTGTTCCGAATGCGGTGCCACTCATGCGCCCATCAGAAATGCGAACGATGTCTTTCACACCAGCACGGGCTAGTTTCATGGGAATAGGGATGTAGCCTGCTTCAGGCATGCCGGGTGCACCCTTGGGACCAATGTTCTTGAGTACCAAAATATCGTCGGCTGTGACATCTAAATCAGGACTGTCAATACGAGTAGCGAGATCTTCGGCATTCTCAAACACCACAGCACGGCCTTCATGCTCCATGAGCTTCTCGTTAGCTGCTGATTGCTTAATGATCGCGCCACCAGGCGCTAGATTGCCATGTAGAACGGCAATGCTGCCACGAGGATAGATTGGCTTGTCAAATGGACGAACGACATCCTGCTTAAAGCTCGGTGGTGCTGTATCAATTTCTTCGCCAAGCGTTCTACCGGTCACAGTCATTGCATTGAGTTTTAACTGAGGCTTAAGTTCGCGTAATAAAGTGGTCATACCACCAGCATCATGGAAATTTTCCATGTAATGATCGCCAGAAGGTTTTAAATCCACCAGTACGGGAGTTTCATTACCCATTTTGTCGAGCGCATCTAGATCAATCTCCAGACCCATACGACCGGCGATTGCTGCTAAGTGAACGATGCCATTAGTAGAGCCGCCAATAGCCAGTAATACACGAATTGCATTTTCAAATGCATCTGCAGTCAGGATCTTGTCAATCGTTAAGCCATCTTTAGCCATTTGCACGGCACAAGTTCCAGTTTCTTCTGCTACTCGAATGCGGTCTGCAGTCACGGCTGGTGGAGTAGCGCCGCCGGGAACTGTCATGCCCAGAGCTTCGGAAATACAAGCCATTGTGCTGGCAGTACCCATCACCGAGCAGGTGCCTACGCTAGCAACAAGTTGGTCATTGACTTCGTCTTTTTCAATTTCATCGATCTCACCAGCGCGGAATTTACCCCAGTAGCGACGACAGTCAGTACATGCGCCAACACGTTCACTACGATGTGAGCCAGTCAGCATAGAACCAGTGATGAGTTGAATGGCTGGTAAGCCTGCAGAGGCAGCGCCCATCATCTGTGCTGGGACCGTTTTGTCGCAACCACCAATCATGACAACCGCATCCATCGGTTGAGCACGCAACATCTCTTCCGTATCCATCGACATCAGATTACGCAAGTACATACTAGTCGGCGCAGCAAAACTCTCATGAATTGAGATGGTCGGAAATTCCATCGGCAAGCCGCCAGCAAGCATGACGCCACGTTTGACTGCTTCAATGAGTTGCGGCATATTGCCGTGGCATGGGTTGTAAGCACTGCCAGTATTGATGATGCCAATAACAGGGCGATCTAAAGCGCTATTGGTATAACCCGCGCCTTTAATAAATGCTTTGCGCAAAAATAATGAGAAGCCTTTATCGCCATAACTCGTTAAGCCCTTACGTAAACCAGTCTCGGGTGCTGTTTTAGGATCTTTTGGCTTGGTGCTCATATTTGTCTCAGTAATGAATATTTATGAAAATACTATTTAGGTCTTATTGTAGTCATCCAGGCGCTACAACGCCTATAGGCCGCCACCCCAGCGATATTGCCAAGAAATCCCAACAGCGTTATAGCTCGTATCAGTGCGGGAATAGACTCCAGTACTTCCTGTAAGTCTGATGGAGTGATGTTTATCAACCGGGTAGGAGAGCGTAGTACCAAAACGCCAGTTTTCTTGAGAGCCATTTACTGGCGTGCCGTTGACATAGGTCTGCCCACCAAAGAAGTAAGTCGCATCGGCCGATATCCATGCCGTATTTGGGAAGTAATAAATGACATGTGTTTCGCTTGAATAGACTGGATTTTGCGACAAGGTATTACTTCCTAAATAGCTCGCATTGCTGGTGTAAATCGATGCCATACCAGCCAACTCCAAACGCCATGGACCCACTGCTTGCGAAGCGCCGATACCTGGCTGAATGACTGTGCGATTACCGCCAACATTAATCATCTGATCACTGTTGTACTTGCCCCAAGGAATGGAGGCAGCGAGGCTTACGCCAATAATCAGGTCTTGCTGATAATTTTTGAACTCACTTACGGAGAGTGCAGGCGCGCCATATAAGTTGACTGAGGCCTTAATCATTGGATCAGATAGACCTTCAGCAGATGCATTAATCGCTTGGCCGCCTAAGGTGCCAGTACCAGATAATTCAGAATATGGTAGCACTAGGCTAATTCGTCCCGATTGGCCTGCAATACCCAGAATATGAGTTAGGCTAATGGCTTCAGTAGTTAACTTATATGTGCCACTTTTGACTTGGGCAATGCCGCCCGTTACAAAGTTAATACCAATTGGGGCATTGGAATAAGCGCGGGCTTCAATTTCTTGAGCTTGAACGCCGGTAGAGAGAAAACCTAAAGCAAAAATCCAAAAAAGAGTTCTTGAGCTTAAGGTCAAAGCTAGAGACCTCAAAAAAATCAAGCAGCAGAATCTTTTTTGCCAAAAAGGATATTGAGCGTCGTATCCTCACCCAGAGCCAATCTGATGCCAACCAATACAAGATATGGCCAAACTATTAGCCAATAAACCATAGTCATGGCTAAGACATGCAGAGGATTTTTTTGGCCAAAACTGGTCATCGCATCAATAAAGTTTTTGCCGTGAATCAGCCCCTCAACTCCGGCCTCAATATAGTTCAAGCTTAAAACAACAAAAATATAGAAAAGCGATTCAAGAAAGAGGGATTTAATAATTCCATGGGTTTTGTTGATCTTAATTGGAAAGATGGCCTGGGCTATTAACATAAACTTGGCGCAAAGGCCCGCTTTGATGAGAGCAAGTCCAAAAATAGAGAAGGTAATAGGATGACCTTCTGAATTGGTGATGGCTAAAAAAGTCAGGGCGCAGAACCAAGTGCCAAAATAGGCAGACAGAACTAAAGCCTTCTTAGCCTCCCCTTCAAGCTTTTCCTTGATACCTTCAGAATGAGTTTCAGTGCTTGAGTTTGTTTTCATTACTTAAGCATTACAGCAAGACTCGCCACTAGAGCATGCTGACGTAGTCTCAACCGGTGCCGGCTCATGTGTGTAGCGTGCGATGAAGGCATGCTGACTGCGTAGTGGTAGCTTGATCCACACGAAGTGACCAGATCCTGGAGCAACATCAATTGGCTCGCCGGCCATATTCCACATGGCATCTAAGACAATGTCTTGATTGCCTTGAGGTTCGATGATTTCGATCTTGTCGCCAACAGAGAAGCGGTTTTTAACATCGACTTTGACTCTGCCAGAGGCTGCATCGATATCCAGTGTTTCGCCAACGTACAAACTTCTGCCCGAGAGGGAGTGGCCGCGCATATAGAGTTGATACTCTTTATCGTGATGACGCTCATAAAAGCCATCGGTATAGCCGCGATTCGCAAGACCTTCTAAATTGCCAAGCAGAGTCGTATTAAAGGGCCTGCCTGCTACAGCATCGTCAATGGCGGAGCGATAGGCCTGACAGGTGCGTGAAACATAATAAGGTGACTTCGTGCGGCCTTCAATCTTAAAGGAGTCAACGCCCATCTTTGTTAATCGTTCGATATGCTCAACAGCACGTAAGTCTTTGGAGTTCATGATGTAGGTGCCGTGCTCATCCTCTTCCATAGGCATTAATTCATCTGGACGACGGGCCTCTTGAAGCAAAACAACATCACCACTAGAAGTTTGCTGTCCAGGCTTAACTTTGTAATCCCAGCGACAGGCATTAGTACATGCGCCTTGATTGGAGTCGCGATGGGACATATAGCCAGACAAGAGGCAGCGCCCAGAATAGGCAATACATAAGGCGCCATGCACAAAGACTTCAAGTTCCATCTCAGGACAATCTTGACGTACTTCTTCAATCTCATCAAAAGAGAGTTCACGAGACAAAATCACTCGGCTAATACCAACAGAGCGCCAGAATTTGGCAGAGGCGCCATTCACTGTATTGGCTTGTACTGATAAATGAATCGGCATATCAGGCCATGCCTCTCTGGCCATCATAATCAACCCAGGATCTGACATGATGAGGGCATCTGGCTTCAAGGCAACAACGGGGGACATATCTTTAATATAGGTGCGAGTCTTTGCACCGTGAGGCAAAAGGTTGGATACCAGGTAAAACTTTTTACCCAACTGATGCGCAATATCAATACCTTCTTTGAGTACTTCGATTTTCCCAAAGTCATTATTGCGAACTCGCAAAGAATAGCGAGGCTGGCCCGCATAAATCGCGTCTGCTCCGAATTCGAAAGCAGTTTGCAACATGGAAAGGCTGCCGGCGGGGGCTAGAAGTTCTGGGATCTTGGTCATAGGCCTTATTTTAGTGTTGGGTGAGCATTTTGTGTTGCAGTGTCAATAAGGTGGCCACATAAAGAAAAAACCACCTAAAAAGGTGGTTTTTAATACTTGGCTCCTCGACCTGGGCTCGAACCAGGGACCTACGGATTAACAGTCCGGCGCTCTACCGACTGAGCTATCGAGGAATAAGCGAATATTATAGCAAGATGCGCTCTCTACTTCCTACCTCCGTACAGATCCCCAAAGTACTGACCATTGCAGGCTCAGACAGCGGTGGCGGGGCGGGGCTGCAGGCTGATCTTAAGGTCATCACTGCTCTTGGGGCTTATGGGATGTCAGTGATCACCGCTATCACGGCTCAAAACACTCTGGGAGTCACTCGTATTCAGGATGTGGACCTCGATGTTGTAGAAGCCCAAATTGATGCAGTCTTATTGGATATCGGAGCAGATATTGTCAAAATTGGAATGTTGGCCAGCCCGGAGATTGTGAGAACTGTAGCCCAAGCGTTGCGTCGTCATGGAGTAAAGCGGATTGTGCTTGATCCTGTATTGCGCGCCACTTCTGGTGCAAGCCTGGGTGGCGATGACACAGCCCAAGCCATGATTACGGAATTATTTCCGATGGCAACATTGATTACGCCAAATATGGATGAAGCATCTTTGTTATTGGGTCGCGACATCTTAGGCCCTGATGATTTCAAGCTAGCTGCCCAACAGTTGCTTGACATGGGCCCGCAGGCTGTCTTGATTAAGGGTGGCCACCTTGATGCTACCCATACTCAAATCACTGATTATCTGATGTGGAAAACGATTGAAGATGATTTAGAAGTTATTCAGTCAAAAGAATTCAAGCACTATCGTGTGAATACCTCCAATACTCATGGCACAGGTTGCTCCTTAGCTTCAGCGACAGCTACTTATTTAGCTGGAGGTCATGATTTAAGTCATGCAGTAGCAAAAGCAATTGCCTATGTGGAAGCCGGCTTAGAAGCAGGACGTTTCTTAAGTATCGGCGTGGGCCCAGGACCCTTGTGGCATATGCATGATTTCTATCCAACAGCTTTGTTGGACGAAAAAGGGAATTACTAAAAGCTTCTCTGCTCTTGCAGACTACTGCATTAGCTCTTGCAAGTGCTTGATCGCAGCTTTTGGATCTTTCGCTTGCGTGATAGCGCGTACAACCGCTACCGAGCCAACACCACTCTTAGAAACGGCACGAATGCTACCTTCATCAATGCCACCAATGGCTACCAAGGGATAGTGGCTCATGAGCTTGGCATATTGATACAAGCGACCCAAGCCTTGTGGTGCAGTAGGCATCATTTTTAAATTCGTCGGAAAGACTGCACCCATCGCAATATAGCTAGGGCAAAAGCGATCCGCATACACCATCTCTGCATAACCATGAGTACTTAAACCCAAGCGTAAACCAGCTGTACGAATTTGATCTAAATTAGCAGTGGCGATATCTTCTTGACCAAGATGCACACCATAGGCGCCTGCATCAATGGCTTGCTCCCAGTAATCATTAATAAACAGCAGGGTCTTGCTATCTTTACTTGCTGCAACTGCTTCTTTAATTTGTTTTCTGATCTTGGATCTATCGTCCGACTTAAAACGTAATTGCACTGTTGGCAGTTCTGCGTCCACCATACGTTTTACCCAATCCGCATCAGGCATCACACCATATAAACCTAAGCGAGATGGACATTCAGCAAAGGCATTGGGATTCATATTTCGAGTCCAGGGCAGTAAATCAAAATGCTCTGGTCTATTGGGCCATTTCTGAGCATTAAAGCCGCCATCGCCTTGAGCCATGCGAGACCAGGCCTTGCCTAATACCTTTGCATCAGATTCAATGAAGCCCATATGGATTGATGCGAGAGCACCAGCAAGCTCATAGTGATCGGTAGCAGCTTCGTTATCAATTCTGGGTGGTGGATTGCTAGGCGTAAATTGGGGAATCGGAATGCATAGTTCATCATTGCGATGGGCTGCAATAATTTGCTCAGCAAGATCCCGAATCAGGCTCATTAGCTCTGATGCCAAAAAGGAGTGCCAACTAATGGCGTGCTCGCCTGAGCGGATTCTTGTGGCTTCATGGCGCCAGATAAATAAGCGGCGCGGCCCGCATCTACTGCCATAGCAAAGGCCTTAGCCATGACTACCGGATCTTCTGCAAGTGCCACAGCGGTATTTCAGAGAACGCCATCAAAACCCCATTCCATCACAGTGCAAGCGTGAGATGGTAGACCAAGACCTGCATCAACTAGTAGAGGAACCTTAAGGCGGTCGCGCAATAGTTTCATTGCATAGGGATTTAGAGGTCCCTGACCAGTTCCAATCGGTGCCGCCCAAGGCATAACAGCTTGGCAGCCAACATCGACTAAACGTTGGCACAAAATTAAATCTTCAGTGCAGTAAGGCAGTACTTTGAAACCATCTTTGATCAATGTTTCGGCTGCTTGAACCAAGCGCAAAGTATCTGGTTGCAAGGTGTAATCATCACCAATTAATTCTAATTTAATCCAATCGGTCTCAAAAACTTCACGGGCCATTTGCGCGGTAGTGATGACTTCTTGTGGACTATGGCAGCCTGCGGTATTGGGTAGAACGGGTACGGCCATCTTTTTCAGGAGATCCCAAAAACCGCTATGTGCCTCAGTAGTCGAGGTGCCTTGGCGGCGCAGACTCACAGTGATCATTGCTGGATTGGATACTTGAACAGCGTTCTCCAAGACCAGTGGTGATGGGTAACGTGAGGTGCCTAACAATAGCCGGCTCGCAAAGCTCTCGCCATAGAGAACTAAAGCATCGGCGCTATTGAGATTATTGGGTAATGGTGCGGTCATGAATATTTAACCTCCGGTAACCGGAGCAATGATTTCTATTTCGTCATTCTCATTGAGAAGAAACTCACTATGTTTAGTCTTGGGTACAAAGTTCAAATTCACTGCTACAGCATAAGGCGGCTTCGCATCAATTAAAGAAAGTACATCAGAGATCACGCTCTGAGTGGGAAGTTCATGCTCAATTTGGTTCACGATTACACGCATAAGCTAGCCTCAGAATTATTAGCTTCTTGAGTGATGTTTAGACCTAAATCGAGCGCGGTATTGCTGTCGCCAGATCTTAGAAGTTCTAAAGCACAGTCTAAGACAGCTGGCGCAATCATAAAACCATGGCGATAGAGGCCATTGATCATGATTAAATCCGAGAGCCCTTTATCTTTGCGAGCTTTGATTTCTGGAAGATTATTTTTTAGAGTTGGTCGACACTGGGTTGCCATTTCCAAAATACGGGCCTCGGCAAAACCACTATGCACTGTATATACCGCACTTAGTAGCTCCATCGCTGAGCGCACGCTCATTTCAGACAAATCATCCGATTCAATTTCAGTAGCGCCAACAACATAAACATCATTTTCTTTTGGGGCGATATAGATTGGATAGCGCGGATGAATTAAGCGGGTAGGGCGTTTGAGTTTGACTTCTGGCGCATAAAGACGAATCACTTCACCACGAACACCACGCAAGGTGTTATTCCAGCCATCCTTTGCTCCGGTGCCACGACAGTCAATGACTGCTTGATAAGTATGATCTTTTCGAAGTTCGTCTGGGTTTGCCTCGGTATTCCAGTGGCAATGAACCTTCAGATTATTCAACTCGATGAGAAGTGCATCCAATAATTGGCGATTATCAAGCTGCCCCTCATTTGGCAAAAACAAGCCTTGTGTAAATCGATCTGCTACACCAGGCTCAAGATCACGTACCGCTTCATTATTGAGTTTTTGCGGTAGCTGCAGCAAAGAATTATTCCGGCAGTTGCGCTCTAAGTGGGCAGTAAATCGTTCTGCATCACTAGTATCTTGCCGATGCCATAAGATCAATGTGCCATCTTGTTGAAAAAATACTGGGGTTGATAACTGACTGATCAGTTCTTTCCAGCGCGGCAAACTATGAATACCCATGCGCACAACCGAATCTTCTGTAATAGCAGATTCTGCAAGTGGGGCCAGCATAGCTGCTGCAATGCGTGCGGTAGCACCACTGGCGTTGGAGTGACCTTTATCAAAAAGCTCTACTTGAGCGCCTTGCCGGGCAAGTGCAACTGCCAGCAGACGGCCCATGAGGCCGCCACCGACAATCGCGTACTTGCTATTCGAGAACGAAGCGCTATTCACCATCAGCCCAGATCAATTTACTGATAAATCTCGCTGCCACGCTTACGGAACTCTGCTGACATTTCTTCCATGCCTTTTGCTGGATCAGAAGAGGCTTCTGCAGTAATCGGAATGACTTTTGCTTTCGGATTGCCGTCAGCATCAAGCGTTGCAGCGTAATCGCGTACTTCTTGAGTGATCTTCATCGAGCAGAACTTCGGTCCACACATTGAGCAGAAGTGCGCAATCTTCGCACCTTCAGCCGGCAAGGTTGCATCGTGGTATTCACGTGCTCGCTCTGGATCTAAACCGAGATTAAATTGATCTTCCCAGCGGAACTCAAAACGCGCTTTGGATAGAGCGTTATCGCGAACCTGTGCGCCAGGCAAGCCTTTAGCCAAGTCCGCGCCATGAGCGGCAATCTTGTAAGTGATGATGCCTTCCCGAACATCTTCTTTATCAGGCAGACCTAAGTGCTCTTTAGGGGTGACATAGCAAAGCATCGCTGTGCCATACCAACCAATTTGGGCTGCGCCAATACCGCTGGTAATGTGATCGTAACCAGGAGCGATATCGGTGATCAATGGTCCAAGGGTATAGAAGGGCGCTTCTAGGCAATGCTTCAGTTCCTCAGTCATATTCTCTTCAATACGCTGCATTGGAACGTGACCAGGACCCTCAATCATGACCTGAACATCATGCTTCCAGGCTTTGGCTGTAAGTTCGCCCAAGGTATGGAGCTCACCAAACTGAGCAGCGTCATTGGAGTCTGCAATACAGCCTGGACGTAAACCATCGCCTAAGCTAAATGACACGTCATACGCTTTCATGATCTCGCAGATCTCATCAAACTTGGTGTAAAGGAAGTTTTCTTTATGGTGCGCTAAACACCACTTGGCCATAATGGAACCGCCACGAGACACAATGCCGGTAATACGATCTGCTGTCAGTGGTACGTAACGCAGCAATACACCTGCGTGGATAGTGAAGTAATCCACGCCTTGCTCTGCTTGCTCAACCAAGGTATCACGGAACATTTCCCAGGTGAGATCCTCGGCAATGCCACCGGTTTTATCCAGAGCTTGGTAAATCGGAACAGTACCAATTGGCACTGGTGAATTACGAATAATCCACTCACGGGTTTCATGAATATGTTTACCTGTGGAAAGATCCATGATGGTATCTGCACCCCAACGAATCGACCACACCATTTTTTCAACTTCTTCATTGATTGAAGAAGTCACAGCAGAGTTACCGAGGTTGCCGTTAATCTTCACGCGGAAGTTACGACCAATAATCATGGGCTCTAATTCAGGGTGATTAATGTTCGCAGGAATAATCGCGCGACCAGCAGCAATTTCAGAACGCACAAATTCACCGGTAACGATATCCGGTAAGTTTGCACCATAAGATTTGCCAGGGTGCTGCTTGAGAAGCTGCTTGTAGGCAGGATCTTTGCGAAGTTGCTCTAGGCCCATAGATTCGCGGAGGGCGACGTATTCCATTTCTGGGGTAACGATACCCTTACGTGCGTAATACATTTGACTGACATTATTGCCTGCCTTAGCAACACGCGGCGCACTGATGTGTGCAAAGCGTAAATTTTGTGTTGCTTCATCTTGAGAGCGGGCAACTCCGTATTCAGAACTTGGGCCTGCGAGTTGAATCGTGTCATTACGTTCCGTAATCCAAGCATCCCGCAATCTTGGTAAACCCTTTTCAAGATTAATCACGATATCGGGATCACTATACGGTCCTGATGTGTCATATACGGGTACAGGTGGATTGGGAATCATTTCTTCGCCAACACGAGTTGACAATTGTTCGATCATGCGGATCGGCGCTTTTACATCGGGACGTGAACCTTGTAGGTAGGTTTTTGTTGATGCTGGGTAAGCGAACTTCTGACCAAAGTCGCGCTCTAGGCTTTTTAAGCTTGGAATTTCATGTTTGGTTTTTTGATTATCTTTACTCACGTCCATCTCCTTACAGTTTTAGATGGACGAAACCGGGTGTCGGTCTGATGTAACTTCCCACGCCAGCATTACCTGGATCGGGTTCTAGGGTCTTTCTCAGCGCCTTCAAGCTAAAACCACCTTGAAGGGCACCCCTGTTTCATCCTTAAGAGGAATTTAACCACGAAATCCGCTTTGGGTTCATAACCCCAATCAAAAGCCACTTAAGGGCCTAAAAAACCTTATTTATTGCATCGCAAGATGTAGTCGGCGGTGACAAAAGCGGCATCGCTCGTAAACTCATCGGCCAGAATGCGGGCAGCTGCCTCGGCTGGGGATACTTCAATAAAGACACTGACTTCCCCATCATGATTCGTGGGTACAAAGTGATCAGGAAGTTCTAAGTCATAAATATAGAGCTGTTCATCATGAAAGCCGCGAGCAGGGATTGGTCGACGCATATGAATTCGACCCACTGGCTCTAATTGATCAGCAATTTGCGCTGGCACACCCGCTTCTTCCCAGAGCTCCCGTATTGCGCAAACCCAAGGCGTCTCATCAGCAGAAATGCCACCAGCAGCAATATTGTCTAACTTACCTGGATCAGTAGCCTTGGTTTCACTTCGCCTACCCAACCATAGTGAAGCAGACTTTGTGTAGCCATTGATATGGGTTGCCATGCTTCGAAAGCCAAACGTGCGAAAAGCCGAACGCTCCAAGCGAAAGTGCTGGTGTCCATTGTGATCAAGCCAGGCAAAATCTTCGTTACGCCAACCTTGGATATAACCAGCCACGCGCATCTTGTCGGCTAATTGGTAAAGGCTCGCAGATATCTCTTTAGGTCGACCCCGGTGAATATTTAAACGATCATTTCCGATGCTAATGAGTGGAATCGCATTTGCTTGAAGGGACTCTCGAACATACGGGATAAATTCTGGATTTAAGTAGCCGATTACTTGATCGCCTTGACTGCCTTGAGAAAGCTGAATCGGCATAAAGTCGGCTGGGGCAGCGCGGGCTGTATTTTGGAGCATTTCCTCCAATGCGGCGAGCGTGCTGGTTGATAGCTTGTTCATAGGCTGGAGTTTAAGGGAACATGCCGGTCTTAGGGTTTTTGTCAATGATTTCTGGCATAAAAAATATCGAACAGCGATGACTAAAGTTTTGTACGTACTTTAAATGTGTCATGAACTCACTGCAAATAATTTAGGCAAGCTAGGTCGCTCTATAAAAATCTTCGACTTACGAAAACTTTTGGAGATTTATCCACATGCCCTGTGGATAAGTTTGATTGATTTGGTGGTCCCGCCGACAGGAATCGAACCTGTATCCCACGCTTAGGAGGCATGTGCACTATCCATTGTGCTACGGCGAGTATGCGTCAATATAAAACTGTGTTAGGGAAAATGATTCCCAATTTCAAAGCCATCACCAACCACATAAAGCCCAAACTTGATTTGTAATGGCAACCATCATATCGGGCGCAAAGTATGCAGAAAAAATCAACAGCAAGACCAATAAGGCAAAACTATAAAGCAGCAATTGCCTTAATGAAAATCGCTTACTCATGCGTTTGCTGCACGAGTAATGGCACGCTCTTTCACTGGCAAGTTCACTAAGAACGCAAATACACCCAGTACGATAGCAATTTCCCAAACGATTAAATAAGATCCCGTGCGATCAAATAAATATCCGCCGAGAAAGGCGCCGCAGAAACTACCAAGCTGATGTGAAAAGAATACTAGGCCGGATAGCATGGTGAGGTATTTCACGCCAAAGATCTGCGCAACGATACCGTTTGTCAGTGGGATAGTGGATAACCACAAGAACCCCATGATGGCTGCAAAGATGTAGGTGGTCATTGGGCTTAATGGGATGAGCAAGAATCCGATGATCGCAATAGATCTGCTCAAGTAAATGCCCGAGAGTAAGTAGCGCTTGGGAAGGCGTTGACCCAACATCCCTGCGCCATAGGTGCCAAAGATATTGAATAGGCCAATCAGTGCAAGAGCAGTGGTTGCTACGGCAGGCGCTCCTACTGCTGGATAGCTTGCAGAAAGATCCTTTAAATAAGGTGCTAGATGTACAGCAATAAAGACGACCTGAAATCCGCAAACAAAATAGCCTAAAGTCAGCAAACGAAAGCTAGTGTTACCCATAGCTTCTTTTAAGGCCTGCTTGATCGTTTGATCACCCAGATTATTGCTATGGGCAAAGTTTTTCTCACGCAACATGTAGGCAGTTGGAATCATGAGACTTGCCATGAGAGCTAGCAATAAGAGCGCATCTTGCGCTCCAAAGGCGCTTAATAAACCTTGCTCAGCAGGAATCATGAGAAATTGGCCAAAGGAACCTGCGGCCGCAGCAATGCCCATTGCCCAAACACGCTTATCAGCGGGTACATTGCGACCTAAGATGCCATAGACCACGCTGTAGGTGGTCGCTGTTTGTGCTAAACCAATCAACAGTCCACCAGCAACAGTAAAGTTAAAGACGTCCGTAGAGATGGCCATACCAGCCAAACCCAGGGCGTATAGAATGCCGCCGGCCACCATAATCTTGAATGCGCCATAACGATCTGCCAGTGCACCGGTGATTGGCTGAAAGGCACCCCAAATGAGATTTTGTAGGGCAATTGTTAAAGCAAAGGTCTCACGGCCCCATTCGTTCGCGGAGGTGATGGGGAGATTGAATAAACCAAAGCCATGACGAATACCCATCGACATTGTCACCATGAAGCCCCCAAAAATGAGTACTTGTTTCATCGTGAGTGATGGCTTGATCGTAGAGGGGCTCATGGCTTAGACGATTCCTTTTTGATGCAGTTCATTAATCGCAGCGTCATCAAGCTTGAGGCGCTCATGCAAAATCTCATCGGTATGCTGACCTAGAGTTGGAGGCGCCATACGAACTTCGGTGGGTGTTTTAGAAAGCTTCATTGGACTAGCAACTAATTTCATATTGCCAACAGTAGGGTGTGGCACATTCAGTTGAACATTTCTAGAAATCACCTGCTCATTTTCAAATACTTCTTTGAAATCATTAATGGGTCCGCATGGAACATTTGCTTGCTCCAATAAGGCAATCCATTCCCCCTTGGTTTTCTTGCGTGTCATTTGCTCCAGCAAGGGAACTAATTGTTTGCGATGCTGTACCCGCAATGGATTGTTTATGTAAAGAGGGTTGTCGGCCAAATGGGCCTCTCCACCTACCGTCACAAAATGTCTAAATTGACCATCATTACCAGCAGCGACAATCATCCAACCATCTGATGTTGGAAAGGTTTGATAAGGAACGATGATGGCAGAGGCATTACCCCAGCGCTTAGGCACTTCACCAGAAGTTAGGTAGGCGCTTGACACATTGGCCATCACGGCTATTTGCGTATCCAGTAAGGACATATCAATGTATTGACCTTCGCCTGTGCGATCACGATGGATAACTGCCGCCAAAATAGCGGAAGAGGCATACATTCCTGTAAAGATATCAGCAATGGCTACGCCTGATTTTTGTGGGCTGGCGCCTTCAAAATCATGCGCTTCGCCAGTAACACTCATAAAGCCACCCATGCCTTGGATGATGAAATCATAGCCAGGGCGATGAGCGTAGGGACCAGTTTGACCAAACCCTGTGATCGAGCAATAAATGACATCTGGCTTCACTCTTTTGAGGCTCTCATAGTCGAGCCCATATTTAGCTAGATCTCCAACCTTATAGTTTTCAATCACAACATCTGATTCTGCTGCAAGCTGGCGAATAATTTCTTGACCTTCAGGCTTGGCAATATCCACCGTAATAGAGCGCTTATTTCGATTGATGCAAATAAAATAGGCAGATTCTTCAGTTTCTTTGCCAGTGACATCTTTTGCAAAGGGAGGGCCCCAATGACGGGTGTCGTCTCCCGCACCCGGGCGCTCGACTTTAATGACATCGGCACCAAGGTCGGCCAGATTCTGAGCACACCAAGGACCAGCCAGCACACGGCTAAGGTCTAAAACTCGAATATGACTTAAGGCTCCCATCCCCTGATTTTGGCATGGATGACAGGGGAATTCTTGAAAAGTTCGGCTTTAAGCTCAGACATGACTACAATTTGCGCGCATGGCTACCCGTAAAACTTCCGAATACAGTGAATCGTCGATTCAGGTCCTAAAAGGCCTAGAACCAGTCCGTCAACGGCCGGGAATGTACACCCGAACCGATAACCCCCTGCATATCATTCAGGAGGTATTGGATAACGCTTCTGATGAAGCTTTAGGCGGATTTGGCAAGCAAATTAATGTGACCATGCATGCCGATGGTAGTGTAAGTGTGGAAGACGACGGCCGAGGTATTCCGGTTGGTATGCATCCAACAGAAAAGTTACCAGTAGTGGAAATTGTCTTTACCCAATTACACGCTGGTGGCAAATTTGAAAAAGGTTCTGGTGGTGCTTATGCATTCTCTGGTGGTTTGCATGGTGTTGGTGTTTCTGTAACCAATGCACTATCGAAGAGATTGGAAGTCACCGTTTGGCGGGATGGACAGATTTCTACCTTAACCTTTGCTGATGGCAAGGTGATTGAGAAGCTCAAAACAAAACCATCCTCTAAAGAAGATAAGTCTCATGGCACACGCGTTCGTGCCTGGCCTGATGGAAAGTATTTTGATAGTTCAACTATTCCAATGGCTGATCTGATTCGCCTCTTGCGCTCGAAGGCTGTTCTACTACCTGGCGTTAAGGTCACGCTGATTCAAGAAAAATCTGGCGAGAGTCAAACTTGGCAATACGCTCAAGGCTTGCGCGGCTACCTTAATGAAGCGATTGCCCAGGCTGGACATGGTCCAGAAGTCATTCCACCATTCGAGGGCGAGCAATACGCTACTGGTACGGGGGAGGATGATTCCTTTGCTGAAGGTGAGGGCGCTGCATGGGTTGTTTGCTGGACTGAAGATGGTGCACCGGTGCGCGAGAGTTATGTAAACCTCATTCCAACACCTGCCGGCGGTACTCATGAAAGTGGTTTGCGTGAAGGCCTCTTTAATGCCGTAAAAGGTTTTATTGAAATGCATGCTCTGCAACCTAAGGGTGTCAAGCTCATGCCTGAGGATGTATTTGCGCGCGCATCTTTTATTTTGTCTGCCAAGGTTTTGGATCCACAGTTTCAGGGGCAAATTAAAGAGCGCCTAAATTCCCGGGATGCTGTGAGATTGGTATCGGGCTATGCAAAGTCTGCTCTAGAGCTTTGGTTAAATCAACACGTTGACTACGGTCGTAAACTTGCTGATCTCGTTATTAAGCAAGCCCAAGCAAGAACAAGAGCTGGTCAAAAAGTTGAGAAGAAAAAATCCTCTGGTGTTGCAGTGCTCCCGGGCAAGCTTACTGACTGCGAGAGCCAAGACATTGCCATTAATGAAATCTTCCTAGTGGAGGGTGACTCAGCGGGTGGTTCAGCCAAAATGGGCCGCAATAAGGAATACCAAGCCATCCTCCCATTACGCGGCAAGGTACTCAACACCTGGGAAGCAGAGCGCGATCGCTTGTTTGCCAATAATGAAGTGCACGATATTGCAGTAGCTATTGGCGTGGATCCTCATGGCCTCAACGATGATCCCGATTTATCGAACTTGCGTTACGGCAAAGTGTGCATATTGTCTGATGCTGACGTTGATGGCGCCCATATTCAGGTGCTCCTATTAACCTTGTTCTACAAACATTTTCCAAAACTCATTGATTTAGGGCATGTGCATATTTCGAGACCACCTCTGTTTAGGGTGGATGCTCCAGCGCGCGGTAAAAAACCAGCGCAAAAAATTTATGCACTGGATGCCAGCGAGTTGCAAGCGATTGAAGATAAATTGCGTAAAGATGGTGTTAAAGAATCTGCTTGGCAAATCTCCCGCTTTAAAGGTCTTGGTGAGATGAGCGCTGAGCAATTATGGGATACCACTCTTAATCCTGATACACGACGTTTACTGCCAGTAACACTAGGATCCTGGACTGAAGATGAGACTTTTAAAACCATGGATATGTTGATGGGTAAATCTGAATCTGGTGCCAGACGTGATTGGCTTGAAGAGCGCGGCAATGAAGTTGAGGCAGATATTTAATGGCAACCAAGAAAACTCCAGGCAAAAAACCTGCTGCAGAGCAAGCGGATTTGTTTTCCAGTCCAATAGAGATGGATATCGTTGAGATAAACGAAGCACCTAGAGTCAGTACATCTCCTCAGGGTCCCAAGGGCCCGAGCGATCCTCATGATCCTAAAACAATGGATCTGAACGAAGACAACAAAGATAGTTTGACCTTAGCTGTTTACGCAGAGCGCGCTTATCTTGATTACGCCATTAGCGTTGTCAAAGGCCGTGCACTTCCAGAAGTGGCTGATGGTCAGAAGCCAGTTCAACGCCGTATTTTGTTCTCTATGAATGAAATGGGCCTGCGTGCTGATGCTAAGCCAGTAAAGAGTGCCCGGGTAGTCGGTGATGTATTGGGCAAGTTTCATCCGCACGGAGATCAATCTGCTTATGACGCATTAGTGCGTTTGGCGCAAAGCTTCTCATTGCGCTACCCCTTAATTGATGGCCAAGGTAACTTCGGCTCACGGGATGGTGATGGTGCTGCCGCAATGCGCTACACCGAAGCACGCCTCACCAAGATTGCTGGTTTGCTATTAAGCGAAATCGATGAAGGAACGATTGATTTTGCGCCTAACTATGATGGCTCATTTCAAGAGCCGAAGTTATTACCAGCACGCCTGCCATTTGTTCTTTTAAATGGTGCATCTGGTATTGCCGTTGGTATGGCAACCGAGATTCCTTCCCATAATTTACGTGAAGTTGCGAGCGCTGCAATTGCTTTAATGAAGTCTCCAAAGCTCTCAACCGCTGATTTGCTCAGCATCATGCCTGGCCCTGATTATCCGGGTGGCGGACAGATTATTTCCTCTTCAGCAGAGATTGCACAGATCTATGAAACCGGCCGTGGCAGCATTAAAGTGCGCGCTCGCTGGTCTGTTGAAGAGTTGGCTCGTGGTCAATGGCAGATCGTAGTCAATGAATTGCCTCCTGCAACTTCTTCTCAGCGTGTATTGCAAGAGATTGAAGAAATCACCAATCCAAAAGTGAAGGTAGGTAAAAAGACTCTCACGCCAGAGCAAAACAATCTCAAGTCCACCATTCTGAATGTCTTAGATGGCGTTCGCGATGAGTCCAGTAAAGATGCTGCAGTTCGTTTGGTGTTTGAGCCTAAGAGTAAAAATATTGATGTCAATGAATTCGTTAATCTTTTGCTAGCCCATACCTCCCTAGAATCCAATGCACCAATGAACTTGGTGATGATTGGCAATGATGGTCGTCCACGCCAAAAAGGTCTCAAAGAGATTCTGTCGGAGTGGGTTGAGTTTAGGGTTACTACGGTTACCCGCCGCACCCAGTATCGCTTGGGTAAAGTGAAAGACCGCATGCACATATTGGAAGGGCGCTTAATCGTTCTTCTGAATATTGATAAGGTCATCAAGATCATTCGCAATAGCGATGAGCCAAAGGCTGATCTGATTAAAGAATTCAAACTCTCTGATCGCCAAGCTGAAGACATTTTGGATATCCGTTTGCGTCAGTTGGCGCGTCTTGAGGGTATCAAGATTGAGCAAGAGCTTAAAGAACTCAAAGCTGAGCGAGATGATTTAGAGGGCTTGCTACAGAGTGATACAACACTACGTAAGCGCATTGTGAAAGAAATCGAATCTGATATGAAGGACTTTGGTGACGATCGTCGCACCTTGATTCAGGAAGACAAGCGCGCTATTGCAGAAACCAAAGTAATCGATGAACCAGTGACGGTGATCGTTTCTCAAAAAGGTTGGGTGCGGGTGCGTCAGGGTCATGAGCATGACCCAACTCAATTTAGCTTTAAGGCAGGTGATGCCATGTATGACACCTTTGAGGTGCGTACGGTTGATGTTATGCAAGGCTTTGGTAGTGATGGGCGTGTGTATACGGTGCCTGTTAGTGAGTTGCCAGGAGCTCGTGGCGATGGTTCGCCATTAACTAGCTTTGTTAATTTGGCCCCTGGTTCGCAAATGGTTGCTTACTATGCTGGTCAGCCAGATGATTTAGTGTTGCTCTCTACTAAAGCAGGTTATGGCTTCTTAGCGAATGTAGCCGACATGAGTACCCGCAATAAAGCAGGAAAATCTTTTGTGAGTATTGATGCCAAGGTTGCTGGCGACGCGCCTTTGGGAGCAGTCAAAGTCAAGGTTGGCATGAAGCAGGTTGCCTGCTTGTCACAAGCCTCTAAATTATTGGTATTTCCATTAGATGAACTAAAGCGTTTACCGACTGGTGGTAAAGGCGTGATCTTGATGGGTCTAGACGATAAAGAATTCTTGGCTTCAGCTATCGCAGTTGGTCCGAATGGCGCTACTTATGCTGGTGCTGGCCGTGCCGGTAAACCAACAGAACTCAATTTAGATGCGAAGACGCTCAAATCATTTGCTGGTAATCGTGCACGCAAAGGACACTTTGTTGAGCCACGTCTAAAAGATGGCAAGCTGAAGGCGAATTAAGTAAACCAGAAAAATTAGTTTTTCTTGGGAACGCTAATGCCGTATTTAACGGCTATCACCTCAGCCAGAATCGATACCGCGATCTCTGGCGGGGTAAGTGCCCCGATATAAAGTCCCACAGGTCCATGCAGCTTATCAATCTGTTCTTGGTTGAGATCGAATTCTAAAAGTCGCTCTTTGCGCTTTTGTGTGTTCTTGCGACTCCCTAATGCGCCGACATAAAAGGCAGAAGATTTGAGGGCCTCCATGAGCGCCATGTCATCTAACTTTGGATCATGAGTGAGCGCTACGACCGCTGTATGTGGATCAACCCCAATCTCAAGCAATACATCATCGGGCATACCTTTGAAGAAAATAATATCGTCACGATTTAAGCCTTCGGCATATTCTTCACGAGGGTCAATCACAATCACCTCAAAATCAGATGCAAGGGCAAAGTCTGCTGTGTAGAGCGATAGTTGGCCAGCGCCGATAATGACCATACGCCAACGAGGCCCGTAAGTAGTTTGCATGTCTTGATCTTTGCAAACAAATTCATCATGATGAGATCCGTCACTTAAAGTCGATTTGCCTGTACTTAGATTTACTGTGCGGCGGGTGATTTGATGAGAGGAGATTTGCTCAAGCAGCTTTGCTAGTACTGCAAGTTCTGGTTTTGGCTCAACCAATAGTCTTAAGGTTCCACCACAGGGAAGACCAAAGCGAGCAGCTTCTTGCTGACTCACTCCATAAACCACCATTTCAGGGGTGTTCCTCGAAAAAATTTCTGTTTGTACGCGACGAATTAAATCATCTTCAACGCACCCCCCTGATACGGATCCCGATACTTGGCCATCATCCCGAATGGCAAGCCATGAGCCAATCGGTCTCGGAGCAGAACCCCAAGTCTGCACAACCGTAGCAATGGCTACTGAGTGGCCAGCTTTAAGCCAGCTAACGGCAGATTGGAGGACGCTTAAATCAGTGCTATTCATGCTGAGTTTTTGTCTTTATTGTTTATTTTTCTAGTTTCCTATTTATTATCACGCTAATGACGTCTTTAGGTAAGCAACCCAGCCCCCCTCATCTTCGCCTGGCAGTGCTGTTGCTTGCCGCAGGTGTGGGCAGTCGTCTGGGTTCCATTCCTAAGGCACTTCTGCAAA
>JACCDO012345340.1_pt1 | contig 73367 bp, 61 predicted proteins | sample 7446101 | NCBI WGS metagenome assembly JACCDO01 (sample SAMN15323440, study PRJNA562643) | freshwater metagenome | isolation source: river surface water | place: USA:Blue River Watershed | collected 2017-08-16
ATTGGCTCCACATCTGGAACGAGCTCACCCAGGAGGCCGGCAAGCAGGCTGGTTATGCCAAGATGGTCGGCAACGTCCCCGAGCTCACCAACCTCCTGTACCAGGGTGGTTCGTCTTGCGACAACGATTGCTATGGCGGTGAGCCCCTCACGTCCGAGGTCATCACCTCGTGCGCCCCGATGTACACCCTGTACATCCCGCTCCAGTTCTGGTTCTGCCGCAACCCGGGTCTGGCTCTGCCGCTCATTGCGCTCCAGTACCACGAGGTGCGCATCAACCTCGAGTTCGATTCCCTGAACAACCTGTGCTGGGATTACTCGAACGGCTCGTCGGATGCCCACGCCATCCGCAACCGTGTTGGCCAGTGCGGTCTTGCCGCCGCGTCTCTGTACGTCGACTACATCTACCTCGACACGGATGAGCGCCGCAAGTTCGCCCAGGTCTCGCACGAGTACCTGATCGACGTCCTCCAGTTCACTGGCGGTGAGTCCATCACCTCGTCGGCCAACAAGCTGAAGCTCAACTTCAACCACCCGTGCAAGGAGCTCGTCTGGGTCGTCCAGCGTGACTCGTACGTGTCGTGCGATGATTCCATCATCAACCCGTGGAAGGGACAGCAGCCGTTCAACTACTCGGACTGGTGGGACCGCTCCGTGCTCGAGTCGGGCTACTCGGTCACCCGCGTCGAGGGCATGGCCGGCAAGAACCCGGTCGTCACCGCGCTCCTCCAGCTCAACGGCCACGACCGCTTCCAGGTTCGCGACGGCAACTACTTCAACTTGGTTCAGCCGTACCAGCACCACACCAACATCCCCGCTGTCGGCATCAACGTTTACTCGTTTGCCCTCCAGCCGGAGCAGCACCAGCCGTCGGGCACGTGCAACTTGTCGCGCATTGACAACACCACTCTGCTCCTGACCGTCTCGAACAACGCCGTCGGCACCAACCTGTCCTCGACTGTTCGCGTCTATGCCACCAACTACAACGTTCTCCGCATCATGTCGGGCATGGGTGGTCTTGCCTACTCCAACTAAGCACTTTGCTTGGTTTTGTACTACGTTTTGTATTACAACTAAAAAATTAATAAACATAAATATATTTTTTAATTCCGATGGTCGGTAGATAAAAAATATATAAGAAACTACATAATAACATCGCTTATATGATCGCATAAGCGATATTATGGAATATAACTATACACTTTGCCTTTTAAAAGCAAAAGCAATACGACTTAAAGATACAGCATCATCTATATCTAGGAACATCATGTCAGAACTAAATATAGTAGAACTTATTGAAAATAATCCGATTTCCAAGCTTACAAATACATATAATGTAAAATTATTGAATAAAATCAAAGCAAGCTTCTCAGATACGGAGCAGCAATTATTCATTGGTAGTTTTTATTGCTATTTGAATTATGATACAAAGAAGGACTTTGTGGTGGATTTGGATAATGTGTGGAAATGGATGGGATTTAGTCAGAAAATACATGCATCTGTATTATTAGATAAGCTCTTTTTAGTAGATATTGACTATAAAATTATTGTTCCTCAGAACGGAGAATCATGTTTGCTCTCGCCGCTGCGAGAGCAAAAAGGTCGTGGCGGTCACAACATCAAAAAAATCATGATGACCATCAAATGCTTCAAGTCACTCTGTTTGAAAGCACAAACAAAGAAAGCATCTGAAATCCACGAGTACTATCTAAAAATGGAGGAAGTGCTTCACGAAGTCATTGAAGAAGAAGGAACGGAACTGAAACAGAAAATGGAAGAGCAAAAACGTCTATTGGATCAAAAAATAGAAGAACTACGAGTGACTCCTGAAATTGAAAAGCATCGTATCCTTCTAAAAGAATATGGACAAATAGCTGGCTCTCTTGTTTATATTGTACGAATTAAACAATGCGAGCAGGGAAAGTATATTATTAAAATTGGAGAATCACGAAAGGGAATCAAGAACCGCCTGAGTGAGTTTAAACAAAAATATGGAAATCAAGTTCTGATTTTAGAGTGTTTTCCTGTGTATGATTCGGCTGGATTTGAGAAATATCTACATCATCATCCTGAAATTCATCCTCATCAAGTAAAAAATATGGAGGGTCATGAAAAGGAACAGGAACTATTTATGATGGGTGGCGAACTAACGTATCAACGTCTTCTTCAGATTATTGAAATAGGTATGATACCTTTTAATAATCCTGTAGTAGAAAACGAACGCCTGAAACTCGAGAACGAACAGTTGCGTTCGCAATCTACTAATCAATCCTCACATGTCGATCAATCGATTTTTCAAGAAATCCTCAAAATGAATCAATTGCTTCTTCAAAAAGTACAGACTCTAGAAGCCAGTAATAAAGAAATCATATCCAGACTGAATGCGATGCAAACCAAAACGGTAACCGCATGTTCTCAACCAGATCCGCATCTAGGTCCTCGTCTTCAAAAGATCCATCCAGATACACTACAAATCATTCATGTCTATGAAACGGTTACGGAATGTATGAAGGAAGATCATGCGATGAAACGACCGAGCATCAATAAAGCCGTTCGAGAGAATACAGTGTATCGTGGATTTCGTTGGCAGTTGGTAGATCGCGAACTTGATCCAAACACGCTTCAAACTCTTGAACCAACGAAAGCAACGAAAGTTCAAAAGAATGGATACATTGCGAAAGTGAACCAGGATCAAACAGAGATCGTTCATGTCTATCTTGATCGCAAAACAGCCGCACAGTGTAATCAGTGTTCGTCTATTTCGTCATTAGATAATGTTGTAAAGAATCACACTATAAAAGATGGGCATTATTATCAGCTTTATGAAGAATGTGATGCGTCATTGAAGAATCAATTTCAAACACGTCATGGAAATATAGTACTGTATCATGATGGAATTGGACAATATGATGTGAATCATACGCTTATCTCGGAATTTGCTAGTAAGTTTGATTGTACCGCAAGAGCTGGAATCAGCCAAAAGTCCCTCGCAAAAGTATTAGATAGAAATCTCATGTATCACGATTTCTATTTTAAGAGTCTTGGAGAGAAACTGTTTGTATAAAATATCGCCAATCCAAATAGAAAATGAGCGCTAACCGACAACATGACAAATGGAAATTTATTGGAGAAGTTGTTACAGTAGACTATCGTGAATATCACTCAAAGGCAACGCGCATGACAACCAAGAATCGTATAAAAGGAATCCATGAAAGTTTTGTAGATCTTCTTAATTTTGTATGGGGCCGCGATCACGAACAAATTAAACAATATATCGAGAAACGGAAACCAGAGGATGAGAAATTACAGAAAGTTCAGAATAAAGTGAAACCAGAAATTAAAAAGATGTTAGACATTGAGCCGATCCCCGCCAGTAGCTTTACGGCTGGAACAAATATACTGGGAGACTCCGATCTTGATTTTAATATTCCTGTTCCTGATATGAATCTACGAAAACTACTTACTTTAGCAACAAAATGCGGAGAGCATGGGTATGACTTTGCAGACATTCGAAATGAGGGGCAACCAGGTGTGAACTATGTTTTTTCTAAGTTTGTAGATGGTGTTGAAATTGAAGTGAAACTTAATCATGCAGTCCCCTATATGGAAGTAATGGATAAAGTACATGACTATTTGGATCATCAGATGCCGAAGGAACATAAACAAACCATTGCTTGGATCAAGCAACATTTTAAGGATTTAACAAAGAAACGAGCAAATACGGAAGAAGCAAAGGCAGCAGTAGAACTCGCCAAAAAGCAGTATAAGGAATTCAAAGCGCTCTATTACGAACACGCGTTGTATCCGATGGGACTCCATGAAATGATGTATCCTCTCAAATGAGTACATAAAGTCAAATGAACAAAGATAATCATGTCTATTTTTCTTCGTACCTTTCCATTTCGCCGCGTACCAGGACATCGACAAATGTCCTATCGATGTTCCGAAGAGAGTAATCTATTTAGCACCACCTTTAAAGTTAATGTATGTATACTTCTATCTACATCAATGATATGTAAGCACATTAGAAATGCGGTATATGTATTGCAAAAAGATCAAGAAGAGTTTGAAAAACGATTACAGGATAAATACAAACTTTAACTATTTCCGATGAAATAGTAGATAGGATGACATCCGCCGCCTTTAGAAAATCACGAAGGCGCTCTAAACATAAAAGAAAGACCTGCAAATCATTACGAAGATCAAGCATAAGACGTCATCAAAAAGGGGGGTTTACAAAAGATAACTTAACAGATGTAGTACAAAAATATTTTACTACATTTTCAGTACAAAAAAATTATTATGATGAACCAACAGGCGCCTATACATTTGAAGTTGAATGTGCAGGAGGGCGTCCTGTTATTTTTACGATTTATCCACCTGATAATAATGTACAATATCCGTCTAACATTGTGGAAATTGACTATCTAACCAAATGTAGTGAAGAAAAAGGTGCAACGATATTACGCAAGATCATAGAAATCTCGAGAGAATGGGGTGTACCCCAAATTCATTTATCAGATGCCAGTGCATTTGGGTGTGGGATTCCATTATCCATTTATCATATTTTAAGATATGGATTTTCATGGTATCATAAATTTGGATTTGTCTCAGATGATGATGAGAAAGAAATAGAGCATAATGAAGAAATGAGGAATAAGCCATTAAGCGAATTTATTCGTCTTATTTTGTGTAAACCATCTCATCATGAAACTCCTGAAGAATTATTATCAAGATGGCATAAAGAATTTCCAGAAAGTAGAGAGGATCCTCCCATGCGTGTTCTAATACAAAAGATACCTGTATCAGACTTTATGGAGGATTGTGATAATCCAAGAACAAAAATATTAGAAGACACATTTAACTATGCTAAAAAATGCGGAATTCGATATAAAACAAAACTACATTTGGTGCTATAGAATTTAAAGAATACATTATGAAATTTACATAGAATGCGTACTCTATTTCTTCTTCTCTCGCTATTTGCTCTTATCCATGCTCAAGAATGCAAAGTATCACAGACACAAGTACCTGCCACACTAACACCCTTGCATGCGACTGCGGTCGAAAATGGTTGCATCAGCTTTACAGTATCCGCCGGCACAGGATGCGCTTGGATGTGTAACTATTGCGCCAATCAGCTCGGACCCAATTATTATTTTACTGATCAAGTCTGTACCTATCAGGGAACAGGCTGTGTAGGAAATCCACAGACAGGTGTAACATATACTTGCTGTTCTACATAAAATACGATTGTATTCTTATTTGAATCATGTATAAATTATTCAAATAGGAACTCCACTTTAGAAATCATTTTTAAATGCAAACATCTAACCGAGGTTGGCGCCGCCACCACCTGCCATGGTCTGAACCGCGTTACATTCAATTACCTTTCGACAGATAAAGACAGCATCATCCGCTGGCATATTTTTCTGTGTCATCTCTGTTTGGCACTTGTCGCATGGCATTCCTGCCAATTCAGATAGAACCTGGGTAACCGTTGGTGCCGGCTTGCATTTCAATATCTTGTTACAGAGGAACTGGGCGTCGTCCGCTGGCAAATCATCAGCAAGCTTTGCCAAACACTTGTCACATTGAATAGCAGCGAGAGCCGCTTTTGGTGCGACTGTGGTTGGCGAAGGGGTTACAGGCACGCATTTCAAGATTTTATTGCAAATCTTTGCCTGGTCGTCCGCTGGTAGATCCGCAAACTTGGCAAAGCATGTGTCACAGGACATGGCAGAGATAGTAGGCGTAAGAGCCATGGATAGTGCCTTGGTCTTTGTTACACATACGCCATGACCGATATGCTGCTTATCACAATGGTTGAAGCACTCGTCCGAGTCGCACGAGGCTACGTCGTATATTGCCTTCCCGCACTGGCATCTTCCAGGGCCGGGCAGCTTGATGCTATCCTCATTCTTGGTCACGCATGACTCTTGTACGCCACCTGCGTTCTGGCGGCACTCAATGTAGCATGCTGAAGCCTTGCAATCGGAAACTTGGAACTTTTGTACATGACCATCCTTAAATTTGCAGGAACACTCGCCAAATGTACCGGCATCCGCAATGGCAGCCGTCGCCAAAAATATGCTCAAAATGAAACGAAGCATTTTAAAGGTATTAATTATAAAATGGATTAAGCCTTTAAATAATCACAAAAATATAAAATTATCAGGCATTGGTAGAAATGTCATCGGGAAATAGACCACAAAGAGGCGTGTTAGAAAAGAGAAACGCAAATTCAGCAGTAGAACATAACGGACCACATGGAAGATATAACGCAGCATTATCTAGGTACTCAGCAGTAGACACATTAAAGGCACGACAATTACGAGTGGAAGCACAAGAAGCCGCCGCCGAATTAGAACGTACTCAACCAGAACCAGGTGCAGCAATGAGTGCGAATGAGTTAAGAAGACTCGGTAATCTACGTTCAGCTGTAGATAGGCGTGAAGCACGTGCAAAATTTGCAGAAAATGAGGCATTAAAATATCAAACACAAGCACTGAAAGAGGCAGAAAAACGACTTAGACACGAAAAAGAAAACCCAGAAGAAGATGCCATGCGGATCCAATTGTGGAAAAAAGCAGTACGTGCCCAGGCAGACGCAGCGCGTGCCCGCGATGAAGAAGCAGCACGTGCCCAGACAGAAGCGGCACGTAGAGCAAGATATGCCAACTGGAACGCAGCACAACTTGAAGCATCGCGTGCCCGCATAGCAGCCGCAGGTCAAGCGGCACGTGCTCGCGTAGAAGCAGAACTTGCCCAAGAAGCGGCTGAAAGGCGTGTCCGCGAAGCAGCGCGTGAAGCAGACCGCGTGACAGCAATCAGAACAGCAAGTGAAGCAGCAAGTGAAGCAGTAACTCCTGAAGCAATGCAACACCGCTTCCACGCATTACGCGCACGAGAACGGGCAGTGCCCGGTTCAGTCGTAGATATGACACCTTCTAGATTGGAAATAAGATTACGCGAAATTCAAGCCGAACTAAAAAGAAGACCAACCGCAGAAAATAGATACTCAGAAAGGTTATATCGACGCGCACTGCAAATATTAGATGGAGTAGGAAAAGAAGATGAAAATAGAGATCTCGAAGAAACGGCACAGGCAATGGCACAGAACGAAGCAAGAGATGCATTTATAAAAGAAAATAGCGAATTAAGCATGGCTGCCATCCGTCAACATGGCAGAGGTTCTTATCGCAAGAAGAGAACTTTTCGTTCTAAGCGTAAAACGCATCATGCGCGCAAAACGCACCGCAAGCGTAAATAAAGGAGATCATCCAGATAGGTACACTTATATAATACACATCTTAAACTATAGATGTGTATCATGTAACAGAATGGAAATAAATACCAATATATATCATAAACAATTAGAAAAAGAAGAGTGTATCATTTGTTTAGATGAAGTAGAAACAGAATGGAGGGATTTGGAGTGTCATCATCGTTATCATAAAAAGTGTATAGAGAATTGGATTACCATTCGTGCGAAATGCCCCATGTGTATGAAAAACATAAAAGAAAATAAGATAGTCGAGATAAATAGAAATGATAATCTGATAGAGGAGACACATTATATCTCAATTCGACGATTTATTATATTTATGTGTATTATTGTATGTGTTATTATTGTAATGGTGTTGTCTAGTTCATAATGTATATTTACGCCGAGTTACTCTTGAACGTTTGTGATTGCGTTTACGAGTGTATCCACCTTTGAGTTCCAGACCATTTTTTAAAAATAATTCTGGGTGATTGATTTTTTGTAGACGTAATTTTTTTTCCTTAGAGTTTTTTAATGTACGCATTGCATTCTCTCTTGTGTTCTTATGATAATTATATTCGCCTTCGGGTGGTGCTGGGTAGAATGATATTATATCTTCATTTCTTTTGATTAGCGCATTAAGTTCGTTGTACTCTTTTTGCCGTTGTTGACTCACATATTCTGGAGTATATACATTTCGTATAAATGGTTTTCTATGTACTAATGATTCTTCGATCTGACTTTTTATTGTTTTTGCAATTGGGCTGGTCGGTGTTTGCTGTATTGAATATGTTTGGTCCCTTATATTTCTTAGCATTTCTCTTTGTAGTTCAAGTTTTTCAAGAAATTGTTTAATATTGGCCTGTGTTTTTGAAGATTTATTCACTAGTTGATCCATTTTCTCTCTCAACATTTTTAATGTAGTATTATCATTCTCCGTCTTATCCTGTTTTTGAGATAGTATTTCATATTCTGAAGATAGTTTATCAAATGACGCGGAATTGGTATACTGTTCTTGTTGTGCTTTTGATAAATTAGACGTCATCTTTCGGAAATTTGCCATAGCCTCCTTTTCTTTTTTTCCCAATTCTTTTTCTTTTCTTTTCTTTTCCATTTCTTTACGTTCCTCTTCAATAAATTGAACATTATTACGTAGAACATTACGACCCATATAAAATAGACGATTACTACTAAGCGTTTGCTCCCCAGTATACATGGTTTTAGTTGCTTCGTTTGCACGGCATACAAAATTATAGTAGACACCTGGAAAATTGAGGCATAATGCTTCTTGTGTAGTATGAGAATTTTTGGAAATATTATCTAATATATCAGGAAGTGAAGTAATGCCATGATTTTTTAGAACATCTACATAGTTCAATATCCCATCAGGATCGGGTGCTACACTATGTTTATATAAATTACCAACATATTTGCGAATATCAGGTATTTTCATCATTTCAAATGGTTGTTCATTATTTTTACGGTTAGGCGGGTAACATTTTGAATAAGAATCTTCATAAAAAAGATCGAGATCAATAACACCTGAACCAAGAGATGAACATTTATTAATCGGTTTGTCTGAGGGATAACAACTCAATAGTGTATATTGAAAATTGGGACACATTATCCCAGGAGTATAAATGGCAACTGTCCCAAAAGCTTCATGTATTTCGGCTAGATTTTTAATAGGATCTTTTAGAATGTCGGGAGATAGTTGACATATCTCATCTGACACATATGTACGTTGACCAGGGTATGCTTTTGCAATAACGATACAATTTTTTGGAACTTTAAATTTATCATGACCTTCATTACCATGTCCTCCAATGAAATATGCTTTTGTAGATGGTGTCTCCACAAATGATGTATCGTTGGGCATTACCCTGCTCGTACCCATATTGTTCGAAAGTGATACCCTGCCCGTACCCATATTGTTCGAAAGTGATACATTTTTAGAAAACGCGGTATCAGACATATTTCTCCTAATTGGTCTATTGAATTTATAGATGAATTATTATTTATCTATAAATACTCTACTGAGCCAGAATTGAACCAGTTTTATCAAATAAAATACGCACGACAATGTTCAAATCAATTATATTGTTATGATCTGTCTTTCTTCTTTGTTTGATTCTTTTTATGACTTTTTTTGCTGCGTTTATTATGTACAGTTTTTCGTCTAAAATGAGCTTTGCCCCCCTTTGCTACATTTGTTCGATTTTCAGAAGAACGTTTTTCATACATTCTCTTGATATAGGGTTTGCGATATAATTCTGCCTCACTTATGTGTGTTTTTAATAAATTACGTCGATGTTGATTACTACTTACAAAAGTAACCTGAGGTGGAATACGATATAATTGATGTTCACTGTTTAGTTCAAATAGATTTTTACCAACTGGATTCGCACGGCATATAATATGATAATAAACGCCTGGATATTCGCATAATTCTTTTTGTGTAGTATGGAGCTTATCTTCAAGTTCGGTTAATATATCAGAGAATGAATTTGCTCCATCTTCTATTGCTTCATGAACGTACTCTTCAATGTCATCGGTTGTGGGGTAGACACTGTGTTGATATAATTTTTCCAGATAGGGATAGATAGAATCGTAAACAGAATTATGGTTTAATACTTCAGGATTATCTACTGCCATAAAATCGATCTTACTTTTTAGGCTTCGATTAGAGGAAGTAAGATTTCTCATACACTGTATACGTTCCTTATCGTCATATATGCTATCTACATCCATAACACCTGAACCAAAGGAATTACAAGATGACCAATATATACCACTATGCTGGTAGCATTGCATAAGTGTATATAAAAAATTAGGACAGAGATCGTCTGGCTTATAGATTGCAATAGAACCTAATACATGTTTAAGATCATCGTAATGGTCAATGGGATTTTTCAGAATATCGGGAGATAGAGAACATAAGCTTTTTTCTAAAAAACTATAACCCTGTGTATAACTTCCAGCATATACTTTTACTACAACGATACATCTATCAGGAACAATAAAGGTTTTATCATCATTTTCTGAACCATGGCCTCCAATAATGTAGGCCTTTGTATCAGAGTCATTTAATACGTTATTCATATTACTTCTATTATTTGATTAATATATTATAGATCAATTATCATTTATCTATAAAAACTCTGCTGAGCCGGAATCGAACCAGCGACCTGATGATTACCATCATTCTAAACAACTACAGTCATCCGCTCTACCAATTGAGCTATCAGCAGTTTGAGCCATTCGCACATGGCTATCTCCGTAGGAGATAATAAACTGACATTTTTTACGCACTCTTTAACGAAGTACAAGTTTAACGGAGTACAAGTTTAACGGAGTACAATTCGCGTAGTTTCGGGGTGCGCTTTATAACTTGAATTTCGTGTAAGATAGGTAATATGCGATGATAAAATGATTATTTTTCTAGCCCGATGTACATCTTTTACAAAATGATAATCCTCTCTTTCAGATTGCGTAAATAGAAATCCTTCTTTAAACAAAGACGTCTTGATTGCGAAACTAATTCCGATCTGATTTGGCAAAATGCCCTGACAGAAGGGTGGTGGAACCAATTGATCAGTGTCAATCATTCGAAACGAAATGAGATCTGCCACTGATAAATTGTCAGATTCTTCCATTAGTTTTTCGATATAATTCGGAAGAATAACATCATCATCGTCTACGAATCCAATCCATGGAGTAGTAACCATGGACATTCCAATATTACGAATCTGGCCTGCCTGACCATGTTGGTTTGATGAAAGAACACCGTGTTTTTTGATACTTACATATAAGAATCGACTATCTTTTAGCAATGCCAATATAGATTCATCCGTTGGCGCACAGCCATCAAAGATAACAATTACTTTCCATCGTTGATTGGTTTGTTGACGAATCGAAGCAAGAGTACGAAATAATGTTGCGCGATTAACCGTTGGAACAATAAATGTAATAAAAGCATCAGAGTCTAGAGATGAGAATGCGCTAATTTGTTCAATTGTACGTTCATACGAATCGAGATAGGCAATTTCTTTTTGATAGAATTGTGTAGTCTGAGTGGATGAAATCCGTTTATGTGGCACGACTTGCGGTGGAACCACTTGTGGTGGAACAGCCGGTAGCGATGGATAAATAATCTCATTAGCAGGTTTTGAATGAACAGGAAAGACAGATGACGGCGGTATAATGGTCGAAAGATCGCGTTTTCGAGGTTGATTACGATTAGCCCACGATGACATGCTTTAATATATACATTTATTTATTTGTTTTTATGCTCTAGCATTCATAATTATGAAATGTATTTTCAATATCTGAATGATTTGCATACTGATAACCAATGCGCGTGTGATAGGTGTACCAATTACCATATGGCATCAATCGTTTCCAATATTGGTCCAAACAGCCTTCATGGCACCTACCACGATTTCGCAGAATATCGCTGCTAATACGAAAATTATTTAGTAATACACCCATATAATTCTTGTGAACAACGTAACCAGATGTGGTCTGAGAAGAATAAACACGGCGAATATGTGGTAAATCAGTTGCATGAGATACAAAATCATCGTGACCGAATGCCAATAACAACACATCAAAATCGGGACACGATGTCGATAGTTCGATAAGTTGTTCATTACATTCAGGTGATACAAATGTAAAATCGTCTTCAAGAATTAAACATCGATTCCATTCTGGATGTTCAAAACACATTTCGATCGCTTTTACATGACTCACTGAACACCCTAATGCTCCATTTGTTGGTACATATTCTGCTTCCAATCGATGTGTTTTTGATAAAGTCGGATCAATCTTTTTAATTTCGTTTATAATATGTTCTTTACGATCTTTACGATGATCTAAATTAATATAAATGATTGCATCAATGTAATCGACATATAATTGAGCCATTCTATTTTACTGTAAATTAGTACAGAATAGATCTTTATATTTGATGATAAAGTGATCAAATATTATTTGTTTTCCAAGAGAAATGGGAATAACCGGATCAGCATGCCTTTATAACTGGTGTCCGATGACAAACGATCTACATAATGTAGATCACATGTATATACCGATGAATCAGAATTCCGAGCCAGATAACTCACACGAACTGCTACAACAACAAATATGTACTCTACAATCTGATATGAAACAGCTAGTTACTAGAATACAGTATGCGGAACAGAAAATTACAATATTAACTCAAGAGCGGCCAAAAGTGGCAGATACCGATATAGTTAGTTTACAATCTGATATGAAACAGCTAGTTACTAAAATAGAAAATGCAGAGCAGAAAATTGCTGTATTGACTCAACAACAGGCAGACATGGCAGATGCTGACATGGTTATTATACGATCGTAAAATTATTCTATATAGATAGACATGAATTCTATTTTGGGCATGAATTTTTTTGTGTTCTGCTTTCTTGTACTGATCGTTGTATTCTACTTTTCAAAAGAAGCCCGTGATAAAAGTTTTGATGGTCATAATTTGAAGGCACCATTTGGTGCGGATTCAAAGGAGGCATTTGGAATGAGTCCTGGTACCTTGGATCAGTTGGCATCCACCAGTGTTCCGAAATCGGAACTCGTTGATCCGAATCGTAAACCAGATCAGGATCTGGAGGATCATATTCAGGCTAATTTGACAAATAAAGGGATGGCGGAAATGTCACCGTCCGGATCAAATAATTCAGAGTATGCGCCGGCTTAGATCCGACTATACTGATCTCGAAGATCATCCGAATCCCAGTGAATGTCAGGACGTCCGTCTGGGTACATATCATATGGAATGGCAGCGGTAGTAGGCCTTTCAAGAGAGAGAAGGGTGTGAAGGGACCGAAGTCTGCGCTCCAGCGGGGAACGAATATTTTTCCACTGAGTCCGCCCTAGCTGTTTCCATCGCCATTCGAATTGCAGTGCCGTTTTCCATTCAGGAAGAGGGATGTAACATGCTCGTTTCCATGTCAGCCCTTGATTTACTCGTATACCCGTCGCTCTGGCGCCACCTACTATTTCTTTATTATGCTGACGCAACCGTCTATCAGGATCCACAGTTGCGCCAACATACGTTTGACCTTCATCTGTATAGAGAAGGTAGCAATATGCACTCATATATTTATACCTAGATATTCTTATTTAAACACTTCGTACAATACTATAAACAGATATGGCATGTACACTTGTCACAGCATATTACCCTATTAAATCTAAATTTTCAAATGAACGATATATGGATTGGGCGTCTACTTTTCTTCGGATCAAATCGCCGATCGTCCTTTTTACGGAAGAATCTATGGTGAGTGCTATTCGAGAACGAAGAGGTGATCGACCCATTCATATTGTCACCTTGCCGTTTCATGAATTGGAAACATGGACATCGTACCAATCAAAGTGGAAAGAACATTACCAGATGGATCCCGAAAAGCATATTCATACTCCTGAATTATATACAATTTGGGCAGAAAAGGCATTTTTTGTTGAAAAAGCGATTGGATTGAATCCATTTAAAATGGATTTCTTTTTTTGGTGCGACATCGGCGCATTTCGTGATCCGCATGTTTCACAAACGATTCTGGATAGCTTTCCTACAACGCAATATTTAGATCCAGAACGAATTCTTTTTCAATCGGTAGGTGATGTAACGCCAAACGATTGGATTCAAAGAGCAGACGGAGTTCGCGGAGAAATTATTTCCTCGGCATGGAATGAAATTAGATTGGTGGGTGGATTGTGGGGAGGAGGGATATCTGCCTGTCTACGATGGAAGAAAGCATATCAACGAATGTTGGAAACATATTTTCAAGTAGGCCGATTTGCGGGAAAGGATCAACAAGTGATGCTATCAGCCTATTTGGATGATCCGTCACTAGCAAAGGTAGTACGTTGTACAAAACATAATATCGACGAATGGTTCTTTTTAGAGCATCTGTTGTCCAATCTGTCTGAACGTTATGAACTCAATTCGACTTATTTGATATAGCACGTTGTTCTACATACCACTGACGAATTCCTTGATCTGATCGTCCTTGGCTATTAAATGCAGAACTTGAATGAATGCGATGCCATGTTAAGAAATCAGGAATATTATATAGTCTACCACCTGATAAACATATCTTCATCCATAGATAAAAATCTTCAAATAATCCATATTCGTTTTCATTATACTCCCATTTGCAATATTGCTTTCTGATAAGTGAACTACTATTGATAATGGGATTATATGCTTCCAAAATCATAGGATCGACGTATCCTACTGGTAAAACAATATCATGATTTCGCTCGCCGAAATATCGGCAAAATGTTCCAATAACTGCAGCATTAGAGGCATTTGTATGGATCGCATATACTTGTCTTTCCAGTTTTACGGGTTCCCATAGATCATCACAATCTAATACCGCGATCCATTCTGATGTGGTATATGATACGAGATGATTTAAACTTTCTACTTTACCTTTCAGTGGCGGTCCTTGAACGACTACGTGAATGCGTGGATCGCGTTTCGCAAGCTCTGTAGCGATTTGTGCAACATGTCCGCCATCAACCCCGTGTCCATTAACACCAATCCATAATTCCCAGTCAGTAAATGTTTGATTTCGAACACTTTCAATGCAGTGTTCTAAGTATTCTATACCGTTGTATATCGGTGTAAGAATTGAAATAAACACCATTAGGATATAATATGTCACTCTCTTTATATTAAATCTATTCATTTAATATATGGCATCCGTTCTTATTCCATTTTGTTCAGAAATCCAACAATCGGCACAGACCGCTGGCCTTTCATGTGTTGTATCTAATCAGACAAGCTTAACGGTGTACTCGGATAGTGTAGTTGCGTTACGTTCATGGGTTATTACAAATCATATTACAGAACCAGTTATTCCTCATGAAATGACACCGCGCTTTTGTCAATGTATAAATGATACACATGATACGCATGATACGCATGATACAATCACATCACATTCCGCAAATGTACCTTATTTTAATATGACACAACTTCGTTCTATTTATCAAATCCCCACCCCGAACCCATCAAAATATGTGGTAGGTGTTGTATCATTTGGTGGAGGATTATATGGTGCGGTTGATTCACAAGGTGTGCTAACAAATGGCGATGTTCAGGCCTATTGGACATCAATTGGAATCGCACCGGCAAATCATCCGAAAGTGATTGTGGTAGGAATCAATGGAGCAACAAATCGACCAAATAGCAATGATGGCGGAGCGACCATGGAAAATACATTGGACGTGGAAGCAATTGGTGGTGCATGTCCGAGCGCCAATCTGACTATTATTTTGTATATTGCTCCGAATTCATTCAATCAATTTGCTCCATTATTTAACTATATGTATTCTACAAATATAGTGGTAAATGGCATAAATTATAAACCGAATCTCATATCTTGCTCCTGGGGTGCGCCTGAAATATATTATACGAACTCACAATTATCCTCTATTAATTCGATTTTAGCAACCATGTCAAATGCTGGTATTACAATGTGTGCTGCAACAGGTGATTACGGATCAAATAACGGGGTGGGTGGAACGGGAAATTATGTAGATTTTCCAAGTTCGAATCCATATATAACGGCAATAGGTGGTACAACATTGGTCTGTCCAAATAATGTGTATGATGGCCAGACTGTAGAAACCGCATGGTCTTCTGGTGGTGGAGGTATCAGTGCCATTTATTCCAAGCCATCCTATCAAAATAAATTATCGGGAGTAATGCGCATGACACCTGATATTGCATCGCTTTCGGATCCCAGCACAGGTGTTCTATTTACAGTAAATGGACAATCAATGGTAATTGGAGGAACAAGTGTTGCGGCACCAACCATTGCTGGATTTTTAGCGGCAATTCTTTGTACACAATTTATTAATCCATTTTTATACAAAGCACCCTATTCAACATGCTTTCATGATATTATACGAGGTTCAAATGGTTCATATTATGCGAATATTGTGTATGATAATTGTACTGGATTAGGTAGCATCAATGGCCAAGCATTATCTGCCTATATCCTTAATCCTCCCATTCTAGTATCAGGAATTACATTAAGTTCTACCGGCGTTAATTTAACATTGGGACAGACTACACAGTTATCTGCGACAATTTCGCCAGCAAATGCGACGAATCAGGCAATAATATGGTCGTCAAGTAATCCAGCTGTAGCGACAGTGACAAATGGTCTGATTACTGCTCTCACAATAGGTTCTACTACGATTACAGTATCAAGCACAGATGATTCAAATATTTCAGTAACGTCGTTGGTAACCATTATGGCAGTACCGATTATACCAGTATCGGGGCTAACACTAAATCAAACTTCCGCAACACTTCAACCGACCAATACTCTCATGCTAACTGCAACAGTTCTGCCTTCCAATGCTACAGACAAAACGGTTACATGGAGTTCTAATTCCGCAAATGCGACAGTAAATTCCTCGGGTGTAGTGACAGCAATTTCAACAGGTTCCGCTATCATTACCGCAAAGACCCTTAGTGGAGGACTAACGGCTATATGCGCATTAACAATTATAGCACCAGTTACATCAATTAGTCTTTCTCCAACATCATTTACTTTATATACAGGTTCAACAAAACAACTGGCAGCAACGATTTTACCATCTAACGCAACAAACAAGAATCTTACATGGTCTTCTTCGAATACGAGTGTGGCTACAGTAAATTCATTAGGAGTGGTAACAGGTGTATCGGCTGGTTCGACTATCATTCGAGTTCAAACGGTTGATGGAGGATTTGTCGCTACATCTGCTGTAACGGTTACAATCGGGGTTAAAAGCATAACACTTAATACAGGTAATTTATCATTATTAACAGGGGCGACCTTTCAGGCAATTGCTACGATAGCGCCATTCAATGCTACAAATAAAATGATGACATGGTCATCCGCAATGTCAAGAGTCGCAACTGTGTCAAATTCTGGATTGATTACCGCGGTAGGAAATGGAACAGGTATCATTTCGGTTTTTACACAAGATGGAAATAAGACGGCATCCATCATCGTTCGCGTAACAACGCCTGTATCATCTGTACGATTGAATCAATCCACGCTGTCACTGTCACGAAATGCAACGTATCAATTGATCTCTGTTATTTCGCCCTCCACGGTATCGAACCGTTCTGTTTCTTGGTTCTCTAATAATTCGGCAATCGCATCTGTTACAGCATCGGGTCTTGTGCGCGGTGTAGCGATTGGCTCGACAGTTATAACTGTACAAACTGCAGATGGTGGTGTTCGAGCATCATGTACTATAACGGTTCGTGCGTAGACCTAAAGATAATGATCGGAATGATACATAAATGTCATCGCCGATCGTTTCGGTGAATATCATGGGAGGACTAGGAAACCAGTTGTTTCAAATCGCCGCCGCGTATGCTTATGCTAAACAAACGAATGGCAGGCTTCAAATTATTCGTAAAATGGATAATGGTAATCGACCTGTATATTGGGATAGTGTACTATATCGGATTCAACCTTATCTTGTATCTCATCTTCCACCCTATCTGGAACATTGGCATGAACCTCAGCCTACTCAATATCGAGACATTGGGGCATTGCCATCGAGCGGTATTTATTTGAATGGATATCTGCAATCATCAAAGTATTATGGCAGAGATGATATCAAGGATGAAATTAAAGCCATATTTCGCCCACATCCCCGTTTGAAAGCGGATATATCGGCAACCTATTCGAATTTGATTAGCCGTGTAGATCGTGTGGTAGTGGTTCATGCGCGCCGAACCGATTACATTACTCATCGCGAAGTTCATGGGCCATTGGAGGGAAGTTACTATAAAGAGGCCGTTCGAAGAATACTTCAGCGTGTGGAGAACCCTATTTTTCTATTGTGTGGCGACGATGTATCATTTTGGAATGAAATTAAGAACGATATTCCAGATGTATTTGAGCATGAACATCACATCATAAAAAATGAATCTGATATTCGAACGTTTGCTCTGTTACAACAATTCCAGAATTTTATTATGTCCAATTCGACATTTATTTGGTGGTGTGTATGGCTCTCATCTGCTAAAAATGTCATAGTTCCATCGAAATGGTTTGGTCCAGCGGGCCCTTCAAATTACGAGGACATTTATGAAGAGTCTTGGGAGAGAATCTAACACCCATAATAGGTAACACGATTTTCAATATCAGAATAATTTTCATATTGATAACCAATCGCGGGAAATATCGCATACCAACGACCATTAGGTTGTAATCTTGTCCAGTGGATATCAATACAATTTTCATGCCTTTTACCAAAACGCTCCATATCGTACATCGCCCCTTTCATATTTTGTACTAAAGTGGGGATATAATGTCTACGTATAATGTAAGACGATGTTGTTTGAGAGTATACTACTTTTTTAATAGAAGGGGATGTTGTATCTGTATATTTGATATAGTCAGAATTATAAGATAATAAGCCTATATCAAAGACAGGTTGTGATGTAATCAAATGTTTAATTTTATCGTTGATTTCAGAAGAAGAGTTAGAATGAAATGTGAAGTCATCTTCTAAAACTAATACTGTATTCCATTCAGAATGCGAGAATGCTTCAGTAAGTGCTTTAATATGACTCAAGCCGCAACCGAGGGCGCCAGGTGTGCGATGAACCGCATCAACACGGTGAATTTTTGAAGAATCTACCCCCCACTTTTGTAGTTCTAATAGAATATGTTCTTTTCGATCTTTTCTATGTGCTAAATTGATGTATAAGATCGCATCAATGCTTTCCATTTAGCTGTAGAATATAATATTTTCTTTATATCGACTTAAAATAAAATGATACTAGACATGATAAATGATCATTGCATATTGTTTTATTGGATCATTGCCGAACTATGCGATTGATACTGTTCATCAAACTCGATTATTTTATAAAGGGGATATTTATTTTATTGTAAGTGATCTTACTTCTCCTATTATTGATGTACTAAAAAATACATATCAAGTTACAATTGTGCCTCACAACCAGCTGATCGACAATGAATTCAATCAATGTATTGAGCAGTATATTCATAAATTTACTATTCTAGAGGGGGCAAAAGGACGCGAACGATTATTTATTTATGCTTTTGAGCGATTTGTTGTATTATATCATCTGATGTGTCAACGAAATCTTACTAATGTATTTTTTCTTGAATTAGATAATTTGATTTATGACGATCCACTGAAATGGGAAGAGTCATTCTGTCTTTCTGATATGGCATTTATGTTTGATCATTATGATCGATGTGCGTCAGGAGTTTGTTTTATTAAGAATTCGGCGATTCTATCTGAATTTCGTACATGCTGTATGAATTATATTATTCAAACAGACATAAAACGACACTTTATGACTGAAATGCAAGCGCTAGATGTATTTTGGAAAGCGAATCCAACTCGAGTACAAATTTTACCCACCCATTGGCCAGACTTTTATGCCCCACCAGAAACATCTGAGAATTATCATCTCTATCGTGATACCATTTTTGATTCAGCAGGATTGGGGATTTATTTTGGTGGCATTGATACGCTTCATACAGGAGGGCTAATTATGACAGGATTGCGTGCCCCGTGGTCTGCCATTGATTATAGTAAATATTTATTTGAATGGAAAGAGGATGAAGAGGGAAGATTGATTCCCTATGTAATTAAACAAGGGCGGCTCATTCGAATCAATAATTTACATATTCATTCGAAGCAGTTGCTACCACACTTGTCAAAAGAGCGATAAGAGTTATTTACAATAACAAGAGTTTTACGCGAGTTATTCACAATCAAAATTAATAGTGAAAGGATATTTCAAAAAACAGAAATCACGCCATGTCGTGTGCGGACCATAATCACGATCGTGTTCTGTCCATCCAAATAGACGTTTTCCTTCATATGCCCATTCAGGAAAAGGTTTCCATACTTTGTAGGTAAAGGTAAAGATTAAATTCATAATTGTCATTTCATTGCATCTGCAGATCGGATAGTCATTCATAGCATTAACCAATGTAGTGAACAGATCATGTTTGAGAAGAACAGTGTCATACATCCATATACAATTCAGAAAATATCGTTCGCTGAGAATTGATCGATCATATGTTTGAAAAAGCCGATCAACCACTTCTCTATTTTGATCGGTTTCAATGATTCCACCAAAACGCTTTTCAGAATCGTATGGAGCGGCATCGTCTGGTGCCATGATCACTCCATTGCATGGTAAATCGGCAAGAATTTGGATCCGATCAAATACACGTAGCCCCGCATCCAAATAAATAACACGTTTCCATACTTGAAAGGCTGTACGAAATACGTAAAACTTGTCCCATTGTGTTAATTTGGAGAATTCGCGATTATCGCATGTGGGTCGAATGGGACATGCCCTGTACTTTTCTATAAGAGAATCAGTATTAATGTGTTCTACGCGCATACATGTCACTTTATAATAATCAACAAAGTTGCGAGGTGCATCAAAACCAACAGTGATCAATACAAGATCGCCAGTCCATTCGCCCCGCGAACGAACGTCCATAATGGTTCGCTTGGCTTTATGGAAATAGCCCTGATCTGTGAGTGTGACAACAACCGTTGACATATATTGCATAATTATGATGTGGTAAGGTTTAAGTCATTGATAAAATTGATGATGACGCGCGTATCAAGACAATGATAGCCATGTCATTTCTTATTCAGCCTAATCTTTCCACGACCCCCGTTCTCCCTTCTCACCCTTATACATTCCCGCTCGATCCCTTTCAGCAGCATGCGATTGCGGCCATTGCGAAAGACGAAAATGTCCTTGTCTGTGCGAAGACTGGTTCAGGAAAAACACTGGTAGGTGAGTATCAGATTTATCATTCACTGCAAAAAGGAAAGCGTGTCTTTTATACTACTCCTATCAAATCACTTTCTAACCAAAAATTCTATGATTTAAAACACCAATTTAGCGACGCCAGTGTGGGGATTATGACAGGAGACATCAAGTTCTGCCCTGATGCGCAAATTGTAATTATGACGACAGAAATTCTAAGAAATCTTCTATACAAACGTGGTTCGACAACAGAACACCTTGGATTAACGGCATCTTTGTCCATGGACAATGTCGATGCTATTATCTTTGATGAATGTCATTATATCAATGACAAAGACCGTGGAAAAGTCTGGGAAGAGACAATGATTCTCCTTCCTTCTTCCATTAATATGGTGATGCTTTCCGCTACGCTGGATCATCCTGAATATTTGGCAAATTGGTTGGGAGAACTGAAACAAAAGCCGATCCACTTGATTGAGACACATTATCGAATGGTTCCGCTAACACATTATGTGTTGGGAAAGGAAGATAAGATGCTCCCTATTATGGATGCGAAAGAGGTGTACTATCCAACTACGTATGTAGATTGGTTTCGCTCATATCATGGTCGGCAGAAAGAACTTCAGACATTTCAACAAAAAGTGATTGACTCACGACAGGCGGGAATGAAAGGCGGAGTCGACGGAAAAGTACACTCGTCTCATTTCGTTCACCGTTTGAATGAAGTCATTGGCATGCTCCAAGAAAAAGAGTTACTACCTGCACTATTCTTTGTCTTGAGTCGAAAACAATGCGAATCATATGCAGCGAAAGTGGAACATAGTCTTCTTGATACTTCTGATACAGCTACTGTCAAGCATATTATCACCTTTCATCTTCATCGTCATATGAAGGACTTGGAGAAAATCCCACAATATCATCAGATCTACGAATTGTTGACACGAGGAGTTGCGTTTCATCATAGTGGCTTACTTCCCATTCTGAAAGAGATCATTGAGATTCTATTTACAAAGGGATTTGTCAAGATGATGTTCTGTACAGAGACATTTGCTGTTGGGCTGAATATGCCTACTAAAACCGTTCTATTCGCTGGATTCAAAAAGTATGACGATGTGACGGGTTCGATGCGAATGTTACGCAAAGACGAATACTTTCAAATGGCGGGACGAGCAGGTCGTCGTGGAAAAGATGACAAGGGTGTTGTGATTTATTTACCGGATCGAGAACCAGTCTATCCTGAAGAAATGGAGATGATGATGAAGGGTGCGCGCCCACCGGTAGAAAGTCGTATGGATTTCCATTATGATTTCCTGTTGAAAACTCTTCAATCGTCTGCGCCAGATCAACCGCTTAAGTGGCTTCAATTGATGGAGCAGAGTTATTGGTTTCAACAGCGTCGTAAAGAGTGTACTGATATTCAGGCAGAACTAGTGGCCTGTATTGCTAAAAAGCAAGCACTGAACTTAGCAGAGCCGTTCATATCAGGTTGTGCGAAACGTATTGCTCTTGAACAAAAAATGAAAACAACGGTGAATGCGGAACGGAAGCAAGTTCAGCGGGAGCTAGATAGTTTGAAGAATTCGCAAATGGGTCCAAAATGGGCTAAAGCACTCGTGGACTATCAAATGTTTCAAACACTGGAAAAAGAGCAGCAATCAAAAGAGGCATGGCTTGCGGAGTTGGAGCAACACCAGGATGGTATTCAACCCGTTGTCGACTTCTTATGTCAAATGGGATACATTCGCCATTCTGATGCACAGAAACTTGTTAACAGTGACCTAGAACTCAAAGGTATTTTAGCGACAGAAATCAATGAGGGTCATCCGATTCTAATGACAGAACTCTATGTGGATCAGATACTCCATCATTTATCAGGCGACGAACTGGTGTGTGTTCTCGCAACCTTTCAAGAGAAGAAAGATACAGAGGACCAACCATCGCTGTCAGATTTGCGCGTATCCTATAAGGTAACAGGGACTATAGAACAGCTTCAAATCATGGCAAAAGAAATTGAAAACATGGAGCGTTATATGGGATATCCAGTAGAAAGATATTGGAATACTTCTACTGTCATGGTGGAACCGATGTGGCGATGGATGGAAGGAGAGCATGCGTCCGTAATTTGTGCTGAATATAACATATTTGAAGGTAACTTTATTCGAAGTGTTCTTAAAATCGCAAATATGCTGGATGAGTGGCTATCTATGGCAACGTATTGTCAGCATACAGAACAAGTGGAGAAAATCACGGAAGTCAAGTCACGATTGATTCGCGATGTAGTCGTATCAGATAGTCTGTATTTGCGAATCTAAAGAGTTCCGCCTATTTATTATTAAAATGACTGCTGTTTGGTATGAGCTTGAGATTCTATCGCATAATGATGCCCAGACCTTTTATCCGATTGCGATTATGAATCGTTCGGATGCGAATGCTGGTTTTGATCTTTTTTCTTCGGAAAATGTCCTCGTTGAACAAACCCCTGTTCTTGTTCCGTTTGGTATTACAGTACGACTTCTAAAGGTAGAGCCGATGCCGCATGGTATGCCGAATGAAGTTGTCAAGACAGATAGCCATTTTTTGCTGATGCCGCGTTCGTCAATTTATAAGTCGGGTCTGTTGATGGCCAATTCGACGGGTGTGATTGATAAGAGCTATCGTGGAGAACTGAAGGCACCTGTTTGGTCAATGACAGGCAATTCATCCGTTCAGGTGGGTGACCGTCTGTTTCAGATCGTGGCACCTGATATGGGCTGGATTCGTCATGTTCGTCTGGTTGATTCTCTTCCTGAGACCGAGCGTGGCGCGGGTGGGTTCGGTTCGACTGGAAAGTAAGACCTAAATACATATGATCTGTTACATATAATATGTCTATCTATACAGACCATACATGGGAGGGAGTAACATATGAGTGGCAAAATACAACTATACTCGATTCGATTACCACTCATCGGGGAACTAGTGTAGAAATGATTCAGCGCCCCAAATGGGGTACTGCATGTTACATGGACAATGCGATTCAAAGTTGTGAAATCGACGAGGCGTTGTATCATGAATCACTTGTTCACCCTGTCATGTCTAGCATTAGTTGTCCAAAACGTGTCATGATCATTGGAGGAGGTGAGGGTGCCACGGCACGCGAAGTGCTAAAATATCCCACAGTAGAATGCGTAGATATGTATGAATGGGACAAGGATGTTGTTCAACTGTTTCAATCGAAATATCCGCAGTGGGCGAAGGGTGCTTGGGATGATCCGCGCCTTCACCTTTACCACGATGATATTTTTAAAACCATTGAAGAGTATCCAGTGGGCAAGTATGATATTGTGATCATTGATTTGTTTGATCCATCTGCAGATACATATGACTCCTGGAAACATTTACTTCAACATCTTGATAAATGGGTTCGACCAGGAGGGTCTGTTGTAATGTATTCTGGAATTCGAGATCGAATATCAAGCGAACAACCCTATGATATTCTAGCTGGAATCGTGATGAGTATGTATAATACAAATATATTATATCAAAATTACGTAACACCCTATCATGTATTTATTCCATCATTTTTGGCAGAATCGACATTCATTCTTATTACCCCAACGTCTGATTTTAAAATGGATCGCTCGATCGATTCACATGTAACCGATACGATTTGGAAATCATATCAGGTGTTCAATTGGTAATATAAAGATACATATTATTATTATTATAATACAAAGATGAAATTATTACACATTAAATGGGGGCACCCACGTAATGTGGAATTTATTGTAAGAGCATGTCGTATGTTCAAGATTGAATATCACTATACCGATGATTCTTCTCCACCCGACAATCAATATGATATCATTTGGGCGCCATCGGCATGGATCGATCCAGATCGGTATCCAACATCAAAAATTCTTTTTGGTCCGCATTTTTGGGTATTTCCCAATTCATCAGATCCCCTTTTTACCCATGCTAAGCCAGAACATGCGTCAAGATGTATCTATCTATGTCTAAGTAATTGGATAAAGACGGTTTATAATGAATTTATTCCACTATCAAACCAGATCATTCCTTTTGTGCCTCTACCATTTGGTTTAGACATTCAGGCACTTCCTAAGCAAGAGCCTTGTGAATACGACTGTATTGTCTATTATAAAAATGTAAATCCGTCGCGATTTACATGGTGTATCAATCATATTACATCCATTGGGTTACGTTATAAGATTTATCAATATGGCTCCTATCACCGAGATGAATATTTATCGACGCTACAAAAAACACGATTTGTAATTTGGATCGGTTGTCATGAATCACAGGGGTTCGGATTGGAAGAATGTTTAGCAACAAATACGCCGATTTATGTATATGATGTACAGACAATGAAAGAAGAATATTCAAATGGACAATATATTTATCCACATTATTCAGAGCAACTTCTTGCGACATCCGCACCCTATTGGAATGATCAATGTGGAATAAAGGTGTATTCGAATGAGGAGTTTGTATTACGACTGCCTGAATTTATTGAGACCATACCTCGATATGAACCGGCAAAGTATATACAGAGTACTTTGACAGATGATATTTGCTTTCGTAGAATGGCCGATGCGCTACATATTAATTTAGATATCCTTTAATCGTATACATTGTTTATCAGGGAAATTGGAACGAGTAGGTATTTTATGTTCTGAACGAATTTCTACATGTGTACTCTTACCAATGTGACTACAAAATCCCTTTCGTCCATTCACAACATGTTTGGTAACAACGGAATACATATTTAGTTTATTGATATGTAATTGAATCGTGTATTCATCATCCCATGGTTGATAGGGCATTCTTAATTTTTGTATTTCAATGCGTTTAAGAGAGGGCCTCCAACTGAAACAGGATAGCGGGCCATCACCACAATTACCAATCATTCCATTTTCATTATATTCTTCATGATGTGTCATAAGTTTATAGCATAATGGATGATTAATGTCAACTACAGCATAATCGTGCTGCTCGTCCTCCAATAACACTTGAGTAATATTCGAATCCGATTTTAATATTTCTAATGATAACTCAATGAAACCACTATCAAAAAATTCATAATCATCTTCTAAATGAAATACGTATGGTGTAGTAATCAGTGGTGTATATGTTTCGATTGTTTTCATTTGGCCCATACGAACATCGTTATAGCAAAAACGAATAGGATATGGTAATATATCACGTGCGAAATCGACGACTCCTTTTATTCCGGAATCTTCGCATAAAATAACCTCTTTGATAGGATATGTGTTATGTTGTACGAAGCTTTCGAGTGTCCTTCGCAACAGTGTAGGACGACCGCATGATGTTATAAATAATGTAACATCCATAAATAAATCTATTTATAAAAATAAGTATTTTTTATGATTAAAACACAACTTAATTACCCCATTTGAACGATTGCTCGTAGTTCATCATTATTTTTTAAAAATTCAGAATCTTTGTGTATCATAAAAATATCGGCTACATGATGAGGCAGCAATAAATATCCATTTTCCTTTAAAAAAGAAATTGGAACGGATTGTGTATCTGGATAGTTATTTTCAAATCCAATTACATCGATGAATACTTTATTAAAATTAATTGACTGTAATGCTTTCATTTCACCGCCTTCAATATCGATCGATAAATAATGAATATGGGTAATGTGATGGATGTCGCATATTGTTTCGATTCGTTTTGTATCCACTAGCACGACATCACTTGAACCACCCATCGTACTAAGTTCACCCTGGATACGATTCACGTGTCTCGCGTCATATTCATTTTTCAGTCCAGAAAGCATTTCACTGTAACCGTTAACGGATAGAAATTCTTGAGTACCGTCTACATCGCTTACTGCACAATTGATATGAATACCATTTGGTCGATTTGTTACAAGTCGATCATATACGCGTTTTAGAGGTTCGACATGAATACACTTCCAATGATTAGTTTGTTCAAAATATAATGTATTATTCAAATCGACGCCGTCGTGAGCACCAATATCCATACAGATACCGTTTTGATATCCTTTAAAAATGCACCGTTCTAAGCTTCTATCTTGATTGTACTGGCTAAAGAATTGATTGGGCGACGCAATAAAATTCGATGTATTTTCATATCGGGTATTATTACACTGGTAATTCCACTGGTCCATTATATAATATTATTTACATTAATAATATTATATAATAAGCGCATTCTATCTTACCGTATTATTTAGTGATAACCGTATCTATTTTTTTACCAATTGCTTCCAGCGTATAGTGATCATTCCAATACTCAATATTCTGTTGATTAAAAACTGGGCGATTAATAAATTCTAGATACTTTTCATCATCATTATCAAGTTCAATGATACGCTGGATAAGTCGGTCCATCGCCTCTTCTGTTTCATCTTCCAGAAAGAGCATTGAGTCAGGATTAAAAATATTTGTAATGTTATGTGTACCCCAATAAATTGGTATAGTGTATGACAAATATGGATTTGCGATCTTTTCTGTGGAGTACGTTTCCATTTTTGTATTTTCACCACAAATCATAAATTTATGACTACCAATGATATCAAAGAATGGTTGACTCCAATATGGATAAGGAATAATATCACCTGTATTATTTGCGTATCGCCCCATCGAGTTCACTTTTTTATAATTGTTCAATCGTTCAAAGATGGTGTTACGAATATGACATTTCGGATTCGATACGATAAATGAACAGAAAGAGGAAGGCACAGTTGTAATAATTCTACGTTGATGAAGACGTGGCAGAAAATGATTACAGTGAAGATACATAACAACTAGGGGAAGATCGACAATATTCGAGGTAGGATCATTTACAGAAGTAAGTACAAGATTGTAATGTTCAGAATCAGGCAAGACTGGTTCGCCAATAAAATTAATAATATATTTCCACTGTTTGCGATTACGCATAAGTGGCTCAGGTTTTCCTGCTTCCAATAGTACATTGGCTTGGTCAACGTCACAAGTTATCTCCAAATTGGACAAGGCCGTTTTAGAAAAGAGCTCTTCGAAAAATCCAATATGATTAGCATCTATCTTATTTTCAAATCCGGGCCACCAATTATGTGGGTAAATGTATAGTTTAGACGTATCCATCCTTCTATACTTAGAGATATATACTCTTTATATGCTCATTCAATATATATTAGTCCACAATCCGGATAGATGTGTACAATGTCACAAACTATTTTATAAGTGTGTGATATAATGAAAGTAGTAGATAGTTTTATTTTTTATAATGAAATTGATTTATTATCATACCGATTACATATATTAGATCCATACGTTGATCATTTTATTATTGTAGAATCCACGCATACATTTACAGGTCATAGTAAGCCGTTATATTATCAGGATAATAAATCGAAATATGAAGCATTTCATCATAAAATTATTCATATCGTTGTAGATGATATTCCATATAAATATCCAGCAATCAATTATCAACAAAATCATCAATGGGACAACGAATATCATCAACGAAATGCAATTAAAAGAGGGTTGGAACAAATAATTGACTCATTGTGTGATACCGATGTTATTCTTACATCAGATGTAGATGAAATACCCAATCCAAAGGTCATAGAGGAAGCTAAAAATGGTACACTTTCATATGATAAAACGTTATTGAATCGCTTAGCATTGGATATGTATTATTATAATTTACGTTGCCGTGTGGGAGAAGGAAGCAATTGGCACGGAGTTAAATTGTTATCGGTCTATGCATATCGAACGATTCATTTAACTTTTCAACAAATGCGTCTTCACGAGCATTCTCATCATGTTCCTGTGATTCCTCGCGGGGGTTGGCATTTGAGCTATTTTGGAGATGTGTCCTTTATCATTAAAAAAATTAATAGTTTTTCACATCAGGAATACAATAATGATCTTTATTTAAATGAAGAAAAACTCAAACATAATATGGAACATCATATTAATTTGTTAAATCACTCTGAATTAGTGTATATTCCAATTGAATTAAATACAAATTTACCCTATCAGTATGACACATATCTCATAAAATACATATAACCTAAAGATACACTATCATACGAATATCATAATGTTGCGCTCGACTTTAATTAATAATATAATAGAGAAATATAAGATAGTTAATCCAGATTATCTTGAAATCGGTGTATGGACAGGAGAAACATTTAAGCATATTCATTCAACGAATAAAGATGGGGTTGATCCAGGACAGTATTGCGACAGTTCGTATGTTAATTATAAAATGACATCTGATGAATTCTTTAGCAAACATGTAGAAAAGAAATATGATATCATCTTTATTGATGGATTACACACGGCATATCAGGTTACAAAAGACATCTATAATGCCATCGCTCATCTTAAAAATGGCGGCTGGATTATATTGGATGATGTATATCCACATTCAGAATACGAACAGGAACGATTGAATTTACAAAAATCGGGGCCACAGACTGGTGATGTATGGAAGGCATTGTACCATATATTGGATACGATACATGATATGTCAGATGTTATGTATTTTGAGTCATCTACCGAACGAGGTAATTTTATATTCAAATTAAAATACGATAATCATAAAAATATTGTCATTGATGATACCATTCCTACAAATAACGTCGATGGATGGTATACAGGTGATGATTCGGAGTGGAATAAGTATACTTATACGAAAGACTTTCAAGATTATATGTTAAAACTAAATAAAATAAACGAAGCAAGTTCATTTATGCGATAATATAGATCACTTGTGTATACATTATATATTGTTAAAAGATACAGTGTTGTCTTTATCTACTACAATATTAAAAATAGACAGTGAATCACGGTGTACAAATACTTCATTATGACTACACGTTGTAATAAAATAATAACCATGGCTAATAAGTAGATCTCTGCACTTCATTTCTCGTTCAGGTTGTAATCCTAACATTTCAATTAGAATCAGATGAATTGGAATAGAAAAATCCCATGATTGTAATACTTCATATTCGTGTCCTTCTACATCGAGTGACATAAGATCGATATGAGTAACACCGCTACTTTTTATAATACTAGTCAATGTTTTTGGTGTAATAATGATAGATTGATCCGAATGTACCGCAAACTGAAACCAGTCACTTTTTGGAAGGGTATTCTTTATACCACATACAGCCACGTGATTATTATCATACAAATTAAATGTAAGTGGTTCATTGATACAACTTACCAGTTCATTGTATAATTTATTATGTGGTCGATTTCGTTGTAATTCTCGAAACATGTTAGGATGAGGTTCAATTAATATTCCTGTCCAGTGTAAGTAATCTTCAAAAAATTTTGTATTTGAATATAGTACTCCATTTATTGCCCCCAACTCTAAATAGATTCCATTCCTTTTATTTTTAAAAAAAAGTCGATTAAGTTGAATATCCTCTTTTGATTGTGAATAATAAACAGGAAGCTTTTGTATAATATAATTTCGTAATTTATCCTTGTTAAAATATTTTTTAATTAGCTTATTCTGAGTTGCTAATGCCTCATCATATATTTCTTTATTTTCTAGCAGTATTGTCTTTTTTCTAAGAAAATCGTCTCCATTTGAAAATACACATAGATCTGAAAATGAATCACCTGTATCAAACCCCCAATCTAATTCTGTGATATTAGTCATTAATAGGGAACCCGATGATAAAATTTCAAATGTGCGCTTATTCGGATCGCCTACGCCTACAAGATCAATCGCAATAGCGTATTTTTTCAATGTGTTTACATATTCGTCATATGGAAGTTGATTACATGATGTAATATATGGTTGAATTTGACGATAGATTCCTTCTCGATCACGTATAATACCTTCATTATGATCGGTATGGATATAGGTTCCACCGATCCAGATAGCGTCCATAATTTTTGAAGATGGGTCTATACTGGATACTCTTTCGATAGAATCAAGTGTATTCCATAATACACATGGTCGTACAAACATGGATAATGGAAAGGGGTGTACATTTGATGAATAGGAGTGTTTGATTGAGTAATTTCTTTTAAAGAATGTATCGACTGGTTGATTTTTATACAAAGATGGATCATATGGATAATCATGAACATCAAATAATGAAACATGTAGAAAGGACTGAGAACGAAGAAGAGAATAGATTTTATCTATCATTGTCACTGCGATATCGTGTTGAAATGGTTTTTTACCATAAGCATCATATAGAGGAAATACAATAAAAACATAGTTGTAGTTTTCAGATGTAATGGAACTCCAGTCGGTTCGATATTGAAATTGATAATATTTTTCAAACTCAGAGGGCGACATATGATTCGTCCAATGATAATTGAAAAAATCGTCAGGCGAATGAGCATAATAGCCTGCTTCAGGAAATAATCGTGTTAGCCCAGGTAAATGATGTGCAGGATCAATAATACATATCTTCATGAAGGTTTAAAGAATAATATATAACACTATATATTATTCTTTAAATGCGAGTAATTCTACTTGGCGCAAATGGAATGTTAGGTTCAATGATGGAATACGTTGGTTCTACACTTTCAACCGTCAACGTTATTCCAATCAAAAGAGCTACATTTGATGTATTACGTCAATCTCCATCGTCGCTCATTGATTTTATGAAAGAACCATGTTGTGTTGTGAATTGTATTGGAGCCATTCCGCAACGTTCCTATCGTGAAAATGATATGATTACATTAAATACCACATTTCCACTAGAACTTGCCGAGCTATGTAATAAAATGAATGTGCCGCTCATCCATATTAGTACAAATTGTGTCTTTTCGGGTGAAAAATCAAATTGTGTTGAATCTGATTCTCCAACCGCAACAGATACGTATGGTAAAAGCAAAGCAGACGGAGAACCCTCATCGTGTATTGTATTGCGATGCAGCATTATAGGCCCTGAATCGTCTGGAACATCATTTGGTCTATTGGAATGGTTTCTTCAATCAACCGAGTCTGTATCAGGATATATTGATCATTATTGGAATGGTCTCACTACACTTGAATTAACAAAATCTATTTATGAGATTATCGATAAACGTTTATTTACACCGAGAATTGAACATCTTTTCTCATCAAATACGCTATCTAAATACGATATGTTAGTCGAAATGAATCAATATTTTAATAAAAATATCACCATTCATCCTATTTCAAAAGGTACAAAATACTATACATTACAATCAATTTATCGTGGTCCACAGAAAACCATACAGGAACAATTGCAAGAATTATCATCTATTACCAATGCGTACCGACAGTATATGTTAAAAGATATATTTCTAATATCAAGTGTTATTCAGACTGGTTCAAATGCATGGTCCTATACGCATGTACGAAGTGTATTTACGCCACAAGAACGATTTGAACAAACACTTCAATCAATTTCGTCGATTCGCGCGTTGAAAGATGGCTCGCGTATTATTGTATGCGAGTGTTCTCCATTGGATGAAACGATGGAACAAATACTTCGTAAAAAATCGGATATCTATCTAAATTGTTACCATGATACAGAAATTCAAGAGGCGTGTATTCATACTAATAAAAAAGGATATGGCGAATTATTACAAACAAAATATGTACTTGAATATCTAGATGCGCATGCCATAAAATATAAAAGGATGTTTAAGATATCAGGCCGTTATTGGTTAACATCTGCTTTTGATAAATCTAGATTTTCTACATCAGACTATACCTTCAATGAAATATTACCAAATTCAACATGTCATCCTACTGTATTGTATTCGATACCTTATTGTCTCAAATCTCATTTTCATGATGTCATTAAAAAATGTAATCAAATCTATCAACAGGAACCGGTTGGATTAGAAGTGATTTTACCGCCACGATGTTTGCCTAAACAATCCATTCATGGGGTTGGAGTGGCAGGATATGTTGCTGTGGATGGTACATTTTATTCAACACCTTAATTGAGTAGCGACTGTGACTCTAGATACGCAAGCAGCTGATCGTGCGCAATAATATACTGAGAACTATCAAATGGGTGTACGCCTGTATTGGATACAGGTGATGGTGTAATATGATAATATGCCCCATTTTTATAAGTGTGATTTGCTTCAGATATAGAAATCAAATCTTCATGGATCTTTTCCTTACAACGAAGACCAGTTACAATATGGTTCTTATTGAATTTCTTTTCGAAAATAGAGAATAAATCAGCAATTTTCATCGAATAAATAAAGGGAATAATAATTTCATTATGCTTACCATGTTCCAAAGCATATTCAATTAGATTGACGCTATGAGACAGTGTCATGATAAATCGTGTCATTTCTGGATGTGTCAGTGTATAGGGATTACTCGATGGGCCATTTGCTTGAAGATAGGGAATGATCGAACCACTCGAATTCAATACATTACCATATCGAATTCCAACCCATTTTGTTTTTCCTGGCGCAATTCCTTGTAGAAAAAATTCAGAAATTGCCTTTGTACATCCATAGGTTGTAATCGGTAGGCATGCCTTATCCGTGCTAACAAATAGAACACGAGATACATTATGTGAACCTTCGTATTTTTGTAGTACAGTATGAACGTTCATAATACCATTTGTATTATTAGAGATTGACTTTGCGGGATACAATTCACACAAATCAATATGCTTCAAACATGCAAAAATACAAATCATAGTTGGTTTATAAGTTAGGATTGCCTGTGTAACATCACTCTCTTGTGAAATATCACCAATCATTTGCTTGAGATTTGAATTTTGAATTTTCATTTTTAGTCGCCATTGTTTTTCTTCATCGCGTGAAACATTAATGATGTTATTGGTTAAAATCCATCTTTGAATAACTTCTGTTCCAAGCGAGCCGCTTCCTCCGAAAATAAGCACGGTTTCACCTGAAATATCTGCCATTTTTGGACATTGATTAATTAGCTCGTCCATCTTATACAAAAGGTTGTACAATACTTTAAGTTATACACTGCTAGACGGTGTCTTCCAAGGAGTATATACAATAGCATTATTAGGTGTTGGTGATACAATAGATGGTTGAATCTGTGAAATATGTGGAATTGGTGTAAATATCCCCTTATCTTGTTGCTCACGCTGTTTAATTAGATCACTCAAACTCTTCTGATTTTCTTGGTATAATACGTTATTACTGGGGCGTTCGGGTGCAGACATTTTATGTTTATCGAATTTGCGCATACCGCATACAAAGGGGCCACTCATATTGCTCGATCCTCCGATTTAAAATTCGATGATCGATACACAGATCAATACCATAGAAAATTTTGTTGGAGAAGATGCTGCGATTATACTTTCCAACAATACGGTACACTCTATATCGAGATCCGTATGTGATTTTGAACGATATAAAATAGGACGATACACTAGATATGGCATCTGCGTCGGCATCTGCGTCGGCATCTGCGTCGGCGGCAGCATCATCTGCGATACAAGAGAGTGAATCTATTGTAATGAATAGGTTAATTAGTATTGTGGATCCACCAAAAGATATTCATGTAGATTCTACATTGTTTAGTGAGGCAGATGATGACGAAAAAAATAGAATATTGGAAATGATTGCTGGATTATTTCTAGAACCGAGCGGCGGTGGTCTAGCTAATACACAGAACTTGAAAAGTTTTTTAAATCGACTATTTCACCCACGACACATTGGCGATACATTTCGTCCCATTAAGGATCAAAAAGAATTAATCCATGATTTTTTGAAAAACAAAGGAATTGACAAAGATGAGCTAGACAGCATACCTGTATTACGTTTAAAACATAGTTCTGCTCACGATCCTAGATTATCTGGTTTGTATGTATCATTCGATAATGCCTATAAGGATGTAGTATCGGATCCGATCTTTATTATTACAGGAGGAACATTAGTCGATCCCTCGACGAGACAAACAAGCGGTTCAAATGTTAAATATGTTATCACTCATAGCACTACTGATGCTACAGATGATGGACACATCTATAATGTTCTACCTCGTGAATATATTAGAAAACTTGGAATGGATACATGTATTAATGACAATGTAACTGTCCAATATACTGGCAATGGGTGGACAGTAACTGTGCCTACATCATTTGGTGGACCCATTGTAGGAAAGTTTGATGATAAATGTGCTCCTGAAACAGAAGAATTTAAAGGGAATCAAATTAAAAATTTTGCTCTTTCAAGTCTTATTAGGAAAGAGAACTATAGTATACGAGACACCAAAAAAGGTATGAGATATATTTTAATAAAAGAGATTGGAGATACGTTTCAAGTGATGTGGTTAAAACATATTTTTGATCAGGAGGCGGCAAAGGAGAAGGAGGAGGAAGCGAAAGCCACCGCTGCCTCGGCGGCAGCGGCGGCTCCAATGTTTAAGGTACGTTATGATGCTAGTAATACAGTTATTACAACAAGTGATTTTGTGGTATTATATCGATCTATTGTAAATGGAATCCCTGTTATTCATTCTCTACAGGATGGTACAAGTAAATATTATTTACCTCTTATGTTTTCGCCCGCTACAAAGATAAAAATGATAAAAGATGGAATTGAAAAAATTGTGGTAGAAACAATAAGTCATAATAAACAAGTCGCTGATACAATTGCTAAAGTAGCAGAAGAAGGTCAAGCGAAAGTAAATAGTTCGAAAGGATCGGGTGCTGAAATATTATGGATAAATGGTATAGGATGGAAGCGTATTCAGATAGCAAACTGTGTAATGATGTTACTGGCTATATCATTTCAGATAAGAATTGTAAATATGATGTTATATGAATGGGCAGAAAAACAAAAAGATGGAGTCACCCCCAATACTAAAATTAAAGATATACAAGAACAAATTTCACAATTACATTCAAAGAATCCATTTATAAAAAAAAAGGAGTACTATCATACGATAAATAGTGTTACAATATTACTACCAGTCGTCGATAATATTAACTCTACTGCTGTTACATGTGTTGCGGCAAAAATGACTCCACATTACTTTAATCCCTCGAGAACTTCACGTGGAGGAACCCGAGAAAATCAACGAAGAATCTTTGTTGATGCACGTAGTCAAAAAGAGCCAGCATCAGCATCAGCAGCAGCAGCACCAGCACCAGCATCAGCAGCAGCAGCATCCGCAGCAGCAGCATCAGCAGCATCAGCAGCATCAGCAGCAGATGAAGTAGTATCAGATGAAGAAGTAGATAAAGTATTAAATGACGGATACCAATCCGTACTCGCATTCGCAAAAAAAGTGATAGCGAAAGCGGTGACAAAAAAAAATATTACATCCGACCCAAGAGTCGTATTAAGACAAGTACTAGACGAAACCCGCAGGGCAGAAGAAGCAGCAGCAGAAGCAAGACGCGCAGCAGAACAAGGATTATCGGTTGCTACACCCTATGTATTTACAAACGAAACGACTAATGATAAAGTTGATATCAAAACCACAAAGGAAGATAGTTATCGTATTATCTTAGGAGATTATGAAGCACCAGCTGAATGGACTTATAATCTATGGAACCGCAAGGCACCAGTAGTAGTGAAAAACCCTATAAACCAATACATTATTGATGATCAATATCCAAAAATTGTTAGTAACAGACGTCAATTTGAAGATAATCCTGCACCTGAGAATGGTGAACTTGGTAATGGTGCACCTGGATTACTACATGGTAGTCATAAATCCCCCTTTTTATTTTTTTATGTTCGTGCTTTTCATCCTGAAATCTTCACCTATGCAAATTGTATGGATATTGGAATGCAATATGGAAGTGGAAATCTATCCATCAAGGATTATGAACTCCTGTTACAAAACTCTGGATTAAATGAAGACGCTTATCAGTTGCGTGGAGATGGACCATTTTTATATCATATTAGAAGTGAATCTGATAATGGAGAAGAGATAAAGATATATGGCCAAATATATCAGAGGGGCGAAATTGATAGTAATATAGAGGCAGCAGAGAATCAACTGCGTATGGACACAGTTCGTGCGATTAAATATACGCGATATTTAATAAAAGCATATCCCCATCTTGCGACGAAATCTTTGAAATCTTTTTTGAATCAATTTAGTTTCTTCCCAATGTATCATGTTATGCAAATGCCACATTCTAACCCACCTGAAAGTGCTGTACCACATGCTGAGATAAGTGCGGCCCAAGTAGGAAACCTACCACGAGTACTACGAGTACCACAAGAACACCGTCAAGGAGGAGGGGGAGGAGAGCTAACAGACAAGGAGATAGAAATGCGTTTGCCAACCGCATTACAAATTGCGATGGACGTATATGAAATTGTTTATTCATTGAAAATCAAAGCAAACTATTTACATATCGATTATCGTAACCTAATTGAAGATCGGCTTGAAAATATCATCCATTATAATAAACTAATTGAAGAATTAGAAGCCGATAAATCCCCTGATAGAAATCTAATAAATATGTTACACTATGAACGAGCTGTGTTTTATTATGATTTAGAAAGTCTGCCAGGAGGTCACGAACTACTCCAACAACATATGCATCAACTAGCATCTGAAACGAATGTGGCGAATGTACACGAAAATGTGGGAACCACAGTGGAATCCTATGGAGGTCGATTCAGAAAAACACGCCGAAACAGAAAAGTGAAAAAACTAAAGAAAGCATATACCAAAGCACGCCGAGTTCTTAAGAAACAATCTCGACGAAACAAATAAATCATATGTTATAAGACACATGTTGCTCGATCTTCCAATTTAAAAATTGAGGATCGATACACATCTAGAACCGATCAGCATCATGGAACAACCCAAAATGTCAGGAACTGAATATCTCGAGAGTGTCTTCGGAAAACGGATCGATCAGCCTCCGTCCTCCATTCGGGGAATTCTCCAAACCAAAGATTATGATCAATTTATGATCTTGAGCGATGTGGGAGATCTGATCCATGAATTCAAAGGTGCCAAAGCTGCGAATAAATGTCTTCCAGGCGATCATGTAGCATGGAATAATGATCAATGTGAATTAGAATTGCGTGATCAGCATCCATTGATCGTCGGAACACTTGAACTTACTAGCAAATCAACATATGGGATGACCAAGCGCAAACATTTAATGTATCTCTTTACACCCTATGACAAAAAGTACCCCCATTTCATTGTTGGATCATCCGAACAAGATCGAAGTCATAATCGGATTGTTTTGATCTCGCTTGAAGATTGGACTGGGACTTTTCCACGCGGATCCATTCAGCAAACATTGGGTCTATCTGGCGATGATCAAGCAGAGCGCGAGGCACTGATCTGGCAGGCATGTCCTTGGAAATATCCAAAATATAATTATGAACCTGTACTCCAATCGACAGCGGAACGTACTCAATTGAATGGACATACCTTTCATATTGATCCAGAAGGATGTCGCGATGTGGATGATGTATTCACATTTGAACAAGTTGAGAATGGATGGCTTGTAACGATTACAATTAGTGATGTGGCAGCTTATGTGGAGGATGGAGGAGCAATTGATATTATGGCATCGCTTGTTGGTCAAACCCTATATGATAAAGATGGTCGAGTACTACGTCCCATGATTCCTGCTGAATATTCGGAGAAGACTTGTTCGCTACTTCCAGGAAAAGATTCGCATGGAATTTCGTTTCAGTTTGTATGGACTGGTCAAGAAATCCAGAAGAAAAAGTGGTTTCATTCGGTATTGCGGGTAAACTCTTCCTATACCTATGAAGAGTTTCAACAATCCGATTCGCCATATAAAAGACCACTCTGTGAGATCGCATCTCACCTCGCTAAAGAAATCGTGAATGATGCGCATGACTGGGTTGCACAGATGATGATTCTTTATAATACGGAAGCAGGCCTACTATTAAAAACATCAAAGCAGGGAATTTTGCGAAGACATTCTGCGCCGAATCGAGAGAAACTGGAGAAATACAAGACGCACGTTCCTGAACTAGAAAAACTAGCATTTTCCTCGGCAGAGTATTGTTTGGCGGAAGAGATGGATACGCAACACTATGGATTACTAACCGATACATATGCGCATGCGTCTAGTCCCATTCGCCGCTATGCGGATTTGTTGAATCAACGAGTCCTCACATTATTGATTCAAGGTTCAGACGAGCGATTTATTGTTCCACAGGCAATGTATGATATGAATGTGCGCGGAAAAGCGATCAAACGATTTGCGAGGGATATGGATTTCTTGGAAGCAATTCAAACGGGACAGACTCAGTTTACAGGAATTATTATCGATACCGTGCCTTTGGAAAACAGCTGGGTTAAAATCAAAGTATATGTTCCTACGTGGAAACGAATGATCTCCACACGATATCGTTCCATTTCAGAGAACATTGTATTATCACGCGATGAAACTCAAGAGATTGATATCAGTTTGTATCGTGAAGTTAAAATTGTATGCGCCTTTTCACCAAATGCCAGAAACTGGAAAGAACGTGTAGTGGTTCATTTGTCATAAATATAACGTACTATGATTTATATTTTTAATGTAATGTGTTACTTATTTTAAGGAGACAGAGTATAATTTACAATGATACCCCATCTCCAAAACATGTAAAATTGACGCGAGAAAGAGTCTAGAGCTTAGACAACAGTTTCTATCTCCAAGACAGAATGCCAGCAGGTTTCAATCAAGTTTCTTCTGATATTGAGTCGGTCGTCGGTGTTCAGTTCAGCATCCTTTCGCCGGAGGAAATTGAACGTAGCTCGGTGGTAGAAATCACCTCGCAAACACCGTATGAAGGCAACGAACCGAAGATCGGTGGCCTCTTTGATCCTCGCATGGGTGTACTGGAAAATGGAAAAACATGCCGAACGTGCGGTCAAACGAATCATGCGTGTCCCGGTCATTTTGGTCATTATCGTTTGACCCGCCCCGTATACTATATTCAGTTTCACGGCATGATCATGAACGTTCTCAAGTGTATTTGCATTCGTTGCTCGAAGCTTCGCATTGATAAGGAACATCACAAGGACCTTCTTCACCGAAAGGGTGAGGCGCGTTGGAAGGAGGTCCTGGCTCTATCATCTAACGTCAAGCGTTGCGGTCAGGAGTGCGAAGATGGTTGCGGTGCGCCACAACCTGATAAGTTTACACGCGAAGGCATTGCGCGCATCGTGGCGCATTATAACGATTTGAAACAACAACAGCCGCTGGAAGTGGAGTATGTTCATCGTTTGTTTCGCCGTATCAGCGATGAAGATGTCGATTTCATGGGTCTGAGTCGATATTGGTGCCGCCCGGATTGGATGATTTGCACGGTCCTACGTATTCCACCGCCGCAGGTGCGCCCGTCAGTCGTTCAAGACAATAATCAGCGCTCAGAGGATGATTTGACCCACAAACTCTTTGATATCATTAAAAACGACAAAACTCTACAACAGAAAATCGAGGGTGGCTCGAGCAAGAATGTCATTGATGAGATGACGAACGTGGTCCAATATCATGTGGCGACGCTGGTGGACAACGAGATTCCTGGTGTGGCGCCGTCGGCGCAGCGCAGTGGTCGCCCGCTCAAGTCTATTCAGCAACGTCTGGGTGGAAAGGAAGGACGTATTCGTTACAACATTCAGGGCAAGCGTGTCGAATTCTCTGCTCGTTCGGTCATTACGCCGGATCCGAACTTGAGCGTTGCGGAAATTGGTGTTCCGTTGGAGATTGCAATGAACTTGACGAAGCCCGAGCGTGTGACGCCATACAATCTGGATATGCTCTACAAGCTCATTCAGAACGGACCTGATAAGTGGCCAGGCGCGAAGACGATTGTGCGCAAGGATGGGCGCATGATTTCGCTGAAGCACGTGAATACGAAGGAGATTGTCTTGTACAATGGTGATGTGGTCAACCGCCACTTGCTGGACAAGGACATTCTGCTGTTCAATCGTCAGCCGACCCTTCACAAAGTGTCGATGATGGGACATCGCGTGAAGGTACTGCCATACAAGACGTTCCGCATGAACGTTCTCTGTACCCGTCCCTATAACGCCGACTTTGATGGAGATGAAATGAATGCACACATTCCTCAGAGCTATGAGGCGACAGTAGAACTAGAAGAAATTGCGGCAGTGCCGCACCATATTATTACACCACGTCATGCCAAGCCGATGATTGGTGTGTACCAGGATACACTGGTGGGTTCGTATCGCCTGACCCAGCCAGGCATTGAGTTCACTCGTCGTGAGTTTATGAACTTGATGATGTGGAACAAGCGTTTCGATGGCATCATGCCAACCTCACGCGCAGGCTCCGTGGAGAAACAGCGCTGGACGGGCCAGCAGGTACTCGGCGCTCTTCTGCCGCCTATCAATCTGGAGATGGGTAATAAATCGTTTGATAAAGATAAGGGCGATAACAATGATTCTGATAATTATGTAAAAATCGTACAAGGCGACATCACACAGGGTGTAGTAGATGGTGATATTTATATGAAGCCGTCTAAGGGTATCATTCATGTGGCATATAATGACCATGGCCCGAAGGATACCGTTGATCTCTTGGATTCTCTTCAGAATACGGTGGAGAACTTCTTGGTGTTGAACGGATTCAGTGTGGGTATTAGTGATTTGATTGCTGATGAAGAGACGAATAACACGATTCGTGCGAAGATTCAGGAACGTAAGAAGCAGGTCGAACAGGTGATTCTACAGGTTCATCTTGACTTGTTTGACAATAATACAGGAAAAACCAATCAACAAGAGTTTGAGGACCAAATCTTTGGCATTCTCAATCAGGCGACATCGGATGCGGGTTCGGCTGGTCAGCAGTCTCTATCCAGTGAGAATCGTCTACTTGCCATGGTTCGTTCAGGTTCGAAGGGTGAGCCCCTGAACGTGGCGCAGATGATGGCGTGCTTGGGTCAGCAAGCCATTGAAGGTAAACGCGTACCTTATGGCTTTACCGACCGCACGTTGCCACATTACAAGAAATACGACGATAGTTCGGAGGCGCGTGGATTTATCGAGTCCTCCTTTATCCGCGGTCTTACTCCACAGCAGTTCTTCTTTCACGCTATGTCTGGTCGTGAGGGTCTTATTGATACGGCTGTAAAGACCGCTGATACAGGATATATTCAGCGTCAGCTCATCAAATCGATGGAGGACCTTACCGTTCAGCATGATGGAACGGTACGTGACACAAATAATAATATCATTCAATTCCATTATGGCGAGGATGGCATCAATCCGACGAAGATTGAGATTCAGAGCTACCCGATTGGAAAGTTGTCGCATGCGGCGATTCAAACGGAGTTTGGTATGCGAAATGTTGACTGGAGTACAATTCTGAAGGACGGCGTGATTCGTGAGAATGAGTCAGGCTTGCTTGCCGAGTATGTGGAGGAGTTGCTTCACGACCAGTTTATGATGGTAGAGGAGGTCTATCAGAAGAAGTCGCTGGATGGAGGCAGTGTGTTTGCGCCTGTGAATCTGGCGCGTTGGATTCTGAATATCAAGAATCGATTTGCACTGAAAAAGGATGAAAAGACGGATTTGACTCCGAAGATGGTATTGGACGGACTTCGAAAGGTGATGGAGCGAACACACCCGCATCATAAGATTTGGTGCGCCCTTCTACGATTTCATCTGGCTCCGCACAAGCTTATTATTGAAGAACGCTTTACGAAGGATGCGTTTGAAGTTCTGATAGAGCTTATCGTAGTGGGACACATGAAGGCATGGGTTCAGCCAGGTGACCAGGTAGGTATTGTGGCAGCACAGTCTATTGGTGAGCCAGCAACACAGATGACACTGAATACCTTTCATCAAGCAGGTGTAGCGAGCAAGTCAGCGGTTACTCGAGGTGTACCGCGTCTGCGTGAGTTGCTGAAGGTGACACAGAATCCGAAGGCAACTTCACTCACCATTTACATGAAACCCGAGTATCGTAATAATAAAGAGAAGGCACGTGAGGTAGTACAGGACCTTGAGCTGACGGTACTGCGCAATATCACAGACAAAGTGGCGATTTATTGGGACGAGAAGGATGAAACCACGGTGGTGGAGGATGACAAGGAGCTGATGAAGTTCTACCAGCTGTTTGAGCAAGGCCTATTGGATGATGAGGAAGTCGATAAGGAGGCATTGTCCAAGTGGGTGCTTCGTCTGGAGCTGAATCGCGAAGAGATGTTCAATCGTAATATCTCCATTCAGGAGGTAGTGTCTGTCATTAAGACGCAGTTTAGCAGTGAAGATATTAATGTTGTGTACAGTGATTACAACTCGAATAAACTGGTCATGCGCATTCGTATTCCAAACAAAACAGATAAGGATCGTGATACGTCCTCACAGTTGGATGATTTTACCAATCTTAAAAAGTTCCAGAATAAGCTGCTGAACAGCATTGTAATTCGTGGTATGCCAGGCATTAAGGCAGTAACCTTCCGCAATGACAAGCAGTATGTAGAGATGAAGGATGGCAAGTATGAGCAAGTAGAGCAGTTTGTGCTGGATACAGATGGCTCCAATTTCATCAAGGTCATGAATCATCCAGCAGTGGATGGTACGAAGCTATATTCGACGAATGTATGGGATGTATATGAGGTGCTTGGAATTGAGGCGACGCGCGCGATTCTCTTCAACGAAATCAATGGCCTCTTCGAGAGTGTAGGTGTGAACTATCGACATATGTGTCTGCTGTGTGACGTGATGACGCGATTTGGTCGCCTCATGTCGATTGACCGTTATGGTATCAACAAGAATGACATTGGTACGCTGGCAAAGGCTTCGTTTGAGGAGACGGAGAAGATTCTGTTGAAGGCTGCCCTGTTTGGAGAGGTGGACCCTGTCACGGGTGTATCGGCGAACATTATGATGGGTCAAGCGATTCGTGGTGGAACTGCATTCTCGCAAATCCTGCTAGATGACCAGATGCTGCCTGAGTTGCTGAAGGAGATTGATGTAGAAAAGAACAAACTAGAGGACGAAGAGGAGGGTGATTTGACTCAATTGGGAGAAGTGGGTATTCCTATGTCAGACCCATGCTCGTCGACGCAATTCCAGATGAATATGGTGATGCCGCAAGGAAAGGCAATTATGGAAGAGGAAGATATTGAAGTGAATATTCTGGCATAAAAAATACACATTACTATATTATTTTTATTAGATATAAAGGGTTCGTATCATGATATAATATGGAATCACCGGCTCTACAAGAACATTCTTGGGAGAGCATTCGATTGTATGGTCGAACCACTATGTTGGAGCGACCCCTTCTTGAATCTAATCAACATACATACGTTATGACCGATGAAGAAAAATCTCTACATACATGTCGATGTAGAATCAATGTATATGAAGAAGCACTTGTAAATGGAAAGAACTGGGAGTATTATAAAAAAATTGTAAATCCCTATGAACTAGTCTATACGCAAAAGAAGTATCCAAACTTTCCAGAATCAATGTGTTATTTGAAGCCACTTTCACGTTCTTATTTTAAGATGATTGAAATGGCAGATTTGATTCATTTTTTTACAATGTTTCCAGGGGAGATGATTCGAAGTGCGCATGTATGTGAAGGTCCTGGAGGATTCATTGAGGCGTTATTTGATGAAGCACAAAAGCATAATCGAAAGATTCATATGAGCATCGCAATGACATTGAAGTCTAAGAGAACTAATGTTCCTGGGTGGAAGCGAGCGTCTTATTTTTTACAAAAAAATAAGAACATTCGTATTATTTTTGGAGAGGATGATACAGGAGACATTATGAAACCTGAAAATCAGCAATATTTTATTGATTATGCGACTAATGTTGAGTATGGTGGAAAGGTTCACATTTTCACAGCGGATGGTGGCTTTGATTTTTCATGCGATTATACAAAACAGGAACAAATGGTGTTTCCATTGCTATTGGCATCTGTAAAAATTGGATTAGAATCATTAAAAGTGGGCGGTGTTTTTATATTAAAATTATTTGATTTTTATGATCCTGTGACGGTTGATTTGTTGCGGTTTCTGTCTCATTTTTTTGATGAATGGACCTTATATAAACCAGGTATGAGTCGTCCGTGTAATCCTGAACATTATTTTATTGGAAAGGGATTTGTAGGTTGTACAGAAGAGGCATTGGATGTTCTTCGTATATGGTGTAGTATGGTAGAGAATCATCAGCCCTTGAATCGGCTATTTCATACAGACAGTACATCCCAAGCATTTCATGAAATCATTGAACAATTGCGGAAAAAATCGTTCCACACACAAACGGCGTATCTGGAACGTGTTTTTGATATAATTGAAAGGAATGATGAGGAGCAGATTACACAATATTTAGTAAAACATGAACGAACCAGTTATGAATGGTGTGTTCGATTTAATGTCCCGATGTACGCGCACCGCCGCCATTCAATTGAGGAGTCACAAACCGATCAACGAGTTTCTTACCAATAATGATAGAGGCTTGATGTTGACTAAGATTGCCCTGTCCCATACGATCCAGCATAGTTAGCATGCTTTGAATCGGGGCAAGGTCTTGTTTTTGAATGAGTTTTTTGAACAGTTCAGGATATTGTTCCACAAACTCAGGTACGCGTTGTTTAATGGTTTCTTCAGAATCGCCCTGTGCCATCCAACGTGCTACGTCTTGTACCATCGCACGAATAAAGCGTGCGCGTTCTGTAGGATTATAGTCCATCGGACGAGCTTCCGCTTCGGCGGTGGCTTCTTCCATGCTTTGGCGATGAACAGGCGGCATTGATTTATTCTGGTTCGACATCTTGATCTGAAGAAGGATAGAAAATGGGTTTATATTAACGCATGTATCATTAGATAATGAATTCAGCAGCGGATGCGGTTCCAAATGACAATGCGTCTAATATGAATGTACTCAAATCCAAACAGGTCGCGCCACTTCCCATTGGTCCCGGGGGGAAGAATGCTATCAAAAATCAAATGAATGACACGAATGTACAATTGACGATGTTGGCATCACAGGCAACAGCTAATACAATGTATGACCCGCCTGTTCCAAAACCTGTCACAAAACAGTTAGTTCAGCCATTTTGTTCCGGGTCAAATGATTCGATGCCCTCCATGTTACTCGTTCTTGCGGGTGTATTGATTGTGTATGGGATCGTTTCGAAATAGTATCGGTCTACGAATAGAATGGACTTCTTTGGTGGGGATCGATGGTCCGATAATGACGATGATGAAGAATATCAACAGAATGAAGAACCACCTAAAGGAGTTGATGGAGACTTTGCGAATCATGTTCTTACATTGAAACACAAGATCTATGATGAAACGGTATTATCGCCAGATATGAATGAAGAGAATGCACAAAATGATAAATTATTGGACGATTATTTGAAGCATATCAATAAAGTATATGTGTTGGCGGTTATTTCCCAGAATGGCAAAAAGAATGCTAGAAATCTGGATGAATTTCCGAAAGGGGCGCAAGAATCAATTCAGAAAACGTTGGATTGGCTAGAAATGTTTTTCAGTAAAAATCGAATTCCTGATACCATCCCATATGTTCATTATATTCGAAATCAGCTTCATGTTTATCCATTTGTTCAGGATAATTCTTTTATGAATTAAGAGTAGCATATGTTCTCCACTCGTAAAAATATAACGTGTCCACCAGGAACTGTTAAACGAAAGGGGTATACACGTAAATTTCGTCAAAGTATTACACAATCTGGGTTTACAGTTCGTCGTAAGGGAAAAATGTATACGGTGCGTCCAAAAGCAAATGCTGTATATGTGCCTGCAACATGTATAAAGGCCCGTGGCCCTGCAGGAACAAAAGTCTTTGGAAAACTCCGGAAGGGTGACTTAATTAAATACGGATATCAATACCGCCTCGCAGATCGTTTACGTCATAAAGCATTAGAGAAAGCCATTCCTGTATATGGTGCGATCAATATTTACCATAAACTTGATGCAGTGGCAAAGTTGTCTACCAAGAGTGCCCCCGATGCGAGTAAGATATTTGCTCAGGACCGTGACTGGATTAATCAGCATTATATTCATAAAAAATAAATCATACTTTTGTTCTATCATGATTCATGATATAGAAAAGGATGAAGAATAAAATGTTAAAAAGAAGTTCCGCGGGGTTGGTAGTGGATAATAGGGAGATGTCGGTCCCACCTCCAGCTTATAATAATGACCCATCGACGTCTATTAATATATCATCGCAGCGCATTAATGCGACTTCAGTGCCACATAATACAGTACCTGCTGTTATTCCATTACCTAATACGGAGTCACACCCTCCGAAAACAATGGAGGCATCGAGTGATACTTCGCTATTATCATCCGTGTCAACTTCTGCTACAATGATGGTAAGTCAAATCGCATCTTCCTTTCAATCATCAAATGAACCACATGAATTATGGTCTTTTTCAAATGCGCTATTTTTTCTTATTTTGATCATTCTCGTTGTATGGATAACAGTATATGGATTAAGTACTTTGGTAAATATCCAACATATTAAGGATGATTGGGCCAATCAGCGATGTAGTCCATTAATTATGCCGTTTGCTAGTTTTTTTGGAGCTAGTACAACGGATAATTTTGAATTTTGTATGGGAAAAATCTTTAATACCCATTCACAAGGATATCTAGGTTCCATTGGCGGAATGTTTTCTAGTTTTACAGGACTTCTACAGAATATTTTTGATTCCATTAGTTCTTTGCGAAATGTCATCGCATCGTTAGGAGGTGGAATTAATGTTATCTTTCAAGAATTTACAGAACGAATCAGTACTTTCTTCTTTCAACTTCGAATGAGTGCTGTTCGAATTAAAATGCTAATGGGAAGGTTATATGCGATTCTCTTTTCCGTCATGTATATGGGAATGTCTGGTATTACAGGTATGACTTCATTTACAAATACATTTCTCTTTTCCTTCTTGGATACATTCTGCTTTCCAGGCGAGACAGAAGTTATGGTAGAAGAAAATGACATTGTACATCGCGTACCGATCAAGGATGTGAAGATTGGTGATGTGTTGGTACCAGGTCATACACGTGTCACTGCGACCTTTCGATTCTATTCACGAGGACAAGCGATGGTTCGGCTTGGACCTGTCCTTGTAAGTACGAATCATTATGTAAAACACAATGGGAAATTGATTATGGCAGGAGATCATCCAAATGCGATCCCTAATGGACCATGGGATTCTGATGATCACCTTTATTGCTTGAATACATCTGATCATACCATCCCAATGGAATATCTGACATTTATGGATTATGATGAAACCCCAGAGGGGGATGAAGCAACCTTAAAATGGATCGAAGAGAAGATCAATGCAAAAAAGAGTACTGCTACACATCATTCCTATGCGGACGCATGTTTTACAATAGACGAGACAGCCAATATTCGAACAGAAAAGGGGCTGATCCAGGCAAAAGATATTAAGATCGGTGATCGATTAACGACGGGTTCCGAAGTGGTTGGGCTGATTCGTCGAGAAGTGAGTGAAGTATGTACGCTCGCAAATGGTGTACGAATGACACCGGCTACGCTTTACTGGGATGTAAATGAATGGAAACGGCTGGGACAACAACATGAATATCAGAAAGTAAATTGTCAAATGGTATCGTTTGTTGTGACGCCCAATTCACAAATAGAGCTAGAAGATGGTATGAGAGTACGTGATTATATGGAGGTGTGTTCTCCGGATTCCGAACAGTATTATTCGGCATTGTTAGAATCGACGAGTAAATAATAAATAGTTAGTAATAACGAATCTCTCATAAAAGGAGATGGAATCAAAATGGCCCTTCATGTTGATTACCTTCGGCCTATTGTTTGCCTTAGGCCTAACTATCGCAAATTTAGAAAAAACAGCAGTCATGAACAATTGGACGGATCGCAGATGTGAATTACCAGTCATGGCTGCGGCTGCATTTTTCAAGCCTGATGCGGATCCACGAACCAGCTCTGAGTTTGCTACTGATAATTTTGAATTCTGTATGAAATCGACCGTTGAAAAATTTATCGCATTATTTATGGGTCCAATTAATACCCTTTTTGGAAAACAAGCCAATGCGGCTGGAGATGCCGTGAACGCTGTAAATACAGCACGAAATATCGCACAAACATTATATAATGCATTTCTCTCCTATTTAGATATCATGTTCAAGAAATTCAATTCATCTGTATTCGAAATGAGTCGAATTGTCCAGTATTTACGTATGGCAATGCAGCGTGCGAACGCAATTGCTGTCTCCATGATATATACAGGAATCAGTGCATTTCGTGCGATGATCAATGCGATTCAATTTGTAATTAAGGTAGTTCTCATTGTTTGCAGTATCATGTTGGCAATTATTATCATTTTATGGTTTGTATTATTCCCCGTGATTCCCATTATTTTGGCGACACTGGGGGCAATTGTTGCAGCTGTGTTGGCATTTGCTGGAATTCTATCGAGTTCTATTTCAGATAGTGCGAACGATAAAATGGGTGGATTCTGCTTTGCGGAAGATGCGCCGATTATTGTTCAATCAGATGATGGAACAGAACAAATAAAGCAAGCAAGTCAGGTGAAATTAGGAGATAAGTTGGCACATGGTGGAGGACGTGTCACATCTGTTATTTTGATGGAGGGTAAAGATATTCCATTATATCAACTCCATGGAATTTATGTATCTGGTTCGCATTTAGTAAAAGGAACAGATGGAAAATGGAAATCGGTTTCCGAAGATGAGCGTGCTGTACGTTCAGAACGAATATCTCCAATTATTTATTGTTTCAATACATCGTCTAACACCATTCCAATCAAATCTACAACAGATGAAATCATTTGGTTCCGAGACTGGGAAGAAATTAAGAATGATGATGTAAATGGCCAATTTATGTGGAATTATTTAATTTCAAAGATACTTCATCATAATACAAATTATAATGCGTGGAAATCAAACATCACGATGCATTGTGAACCGGCAATACTAGGATTAGAAGTACTTGTAAAAACAACAGAAGGATTTGTGCCGATTTGGAAATTATCCACTATCAAGCATACATTTGGAACAGTATCAGATCGTAATGGAAATGCGCAACCTATTTTGGGTATTGTTCATGGCGAAGTTGCAGACGCCGAGGAGACAGATGGAAAATGGCATACAGAGCTATATGTATCGGAACAAGACGCATGGGTAAAGAGTTATAATACAGTATGCCATGGTTCAAATATTATTCACGGAATGACATTGATTACGGAGAGCGGAGAATTTGCAATATGGGACGAATATGAACAGCGAGAAAAATGGATACGAGACTTTACGGAAGTAGGATATCAAAACATTCATGAGACCTATCCATTCGTAGAAGCTAGACTCCGGATGGGAAAATAGATTATCTAACGCGTATTCAGTAGAATGAAAACAGCGTTTCTTATCACTGGACTAGTCTTATTGTTGATTGCGAATCTGATGATGGTCTATTCTAAACAGAGCGTGTCAGGTGAAGGTTTTATGAATTACTTCCTGGAAAATGCGGGTTCGTCCGGTATGGGTAAGAATAAGTATGAGGCGATCGGCCCATTTGATGACGTCCGTGTGACACCGAGCAGTGGTGGCAGTTCGTGGCGTGGAACCGCACCCAATGAGCCGCTGTTGGGCCCAGAGTTTCAGCCCGGCCCTGACAGTCTGTTCATTTTTAAGAACAATCAGACCAAGCCTGAATGCTGTGCATCCTCTTATTCATCTGATATGGGATGCGTATGCACTACACCTCAACAGAGAAACTACATTAACATGCGTGGAGGTAATCGTACGGTAGAAGACGGTGTCTAATCTATCATGGCGTCTTTTTTATGATTATGATAAAAAATGAAAAGATTATCATAATCAATCGTTTCATCTAATAGAATGAGTTTGAACGGGTTATCCAAATCGGCTAATAATACGGCAAACGGCGTTGCCAATGCTATTTCAAAGAATCTTCCGAATAATACGGCCAATACTGGTTCTTTTATGATGGCCCCGCTTCCTGCCATGACTACGGTGATCAATAATACTGCCAAGAATGTCAAGAACGCCGCATCGAATGCTGTGGAGACTGTGAATGAGGCAGCTACCAATCTAGCCAATAATGTAAGAAATTCATTTAACAGTAATGCATTTTCGGGAATTACTGAGCCGATTAAGGAATCTATAAATGCATCCATGAATAACGAGACCTCAGCAATTTTTACGATACCGTTGATGATTGGACTTGGAGTATTGATTGTGTTATTGATTCTGTTTATTGTCTTTCGAGATCAGATCGCATTTGGCCTATCCGTTGCATGGCAGAAGACTAAAAACTTTTTCAGTGGATCTTCATCTGCCCCTCCAGCATTACCGTCTGTTGTACCAAGTGCACCAATGATTGATGATGGAGCTCTTAGTAAAATGCTACCAGGCAAGAAAGAGGTATTTAATATCGCTACTGACAAATATACCTATACAGATGCAGAACCGTTATGCAAGGCATTTGGAGCAGAACTTGCCACCTATGACCAGGTAAAGGATGCATTTAATAAGGGGGCAGATTGGTGCAATTATGGATGGGTAAAGGGTCAATCGGCTGTTTATCCGACCCAACAGGCGACGTATGATAAGTTACAAGCAGGACCAGAGGATCAACGAATGGCATGCGGCGTTCCTGGTGTGAATGGTGGATACTTTGATAATCCTGAATTGCGTTTTGGTGTGAATTGCTATGGTCCAAAGCCGAGCGAAAACGAAACGGATACGCGATTTGCGATGGATGCGCATTATCTTACAGCCGATGCGCTAGCGTATGATAAGAAAGTACAAGACTATAAGGCACATAAGGACGAGATTCCAGTGAATCCGTTTAAGACAGGAGCATGGTCATCATAAATACTTAATTGTGTAAGAAATACTTAGCATATTAAGTAAGTTGCGGAACACCCTGATTGGAAGGTGGTATACCAGATTGTTTAAGGACTTTATGCGTAGAGTATCCACGATTGGCTTTAATAAATGTCATAATGTTTACAGATTCATCTACACCTCCGCGTTGTTTGTAGTATCCATGAAGTAATTCTTCTACTTTGGAAAGGGACAGTTGATTGGGTTCACGACTATCTTTTACTTGAAGGCGGCCATTTTGAATTTGGATAATAGCTTTCTCCATACCGTGTTGTTGAAGAATAGCGATAATTTGCTTTTCATAATCATCTTTTACTTTTCGTGCGGCTCCAAATTGTTTAAAAAAGGAAGAAGCCATGTTACTATAATGTAACCAATATCGTACCAAATTTCCAATACCGGGGTCGGTCATGGTGTTACTATTCCATATCAAAATTTAAATCTTTAGATTCACCCATCTAGAAAATATGTGAACATGAAGGGCAAATGGTTGCCTTATTTTGATTCATTAACAGTACAACAAACGTTAGAATAACAACGATTAACATAACAGAAAAGATACAAAGAGCAATAATAAGATATGGAAATGAACGTTGAAAGATAAACTGTAAAAAGGGTTCAATCACAAGTTGTTGAATATAATTTTTTGTATCGGAATTGGCAAGTGATAACGCAAATTGATCAATACGTCCTTTTAACATATGAACGAATCGTTCATTATCTTTTGTCCGGTCCACCGGCATTTTGGTTAGTGTGGTGAAAATCTTCTCTCTCTTCTAATCGCTGTGGTCAGAGAACATGCCGACCTTCCAGCCCCCAAAATATTCTAAAGTAATGAATCCTAAATCAGGGATTGCGGAGCCGTGTTATACATTTATTGCTGAAGATAATGAATCAGAGAAAAAATTGTCAATTGTCGCAGAAGAGCCAGTAACACTATCTAATCTTGAACAATTATTACAAGAGAATACGGAATGGTGGAATAGTTGGGTCGCTACATTTTTGGAAGCTTCTGCCAAACATTTTTCGAAGCCCTATACGGTTCAGCACATTCATAAAATTACAAAACACCATCTTAACCATACTGACCATAGCATATTTCCGGCAAATATGACATTCTATCCTCAGACGATTCGAATTCATGGAGGGGCATTCTCGGTAGAATGGTGTTATCAAACCACACCGGTCACGATTGAGATTCCGGATTTACCTGAGGAAGAGGAAACTCTTCCGGTTTACACTTCGTCTATCTCAAATGAAGTTCAAGAAATAGACTTAGAAGAGGTACCGGTTGATCCAAATGCTACGGAGGAATCACTTATGCTTCATACACCAACAAAGTTTTACGAGAAGAATAAGGTAAAAGAAGCCCGATTAAAAGCAAAGATTGCCATGTATCGGGCTCAACATCAGATGAATAAATATTATGAAAAATACGGTACGGAGGTAACGGACTCCGATACGGATGAGGAATCTTCAGAGGAGGACGAGGAGGTTCAACTTTGAAAAAGAGGTGTTCGGTAGATTTTGTCATAAATTTATGCCCTCATTCTTTTATAGAAAGTAATGGCAGGTATAGATATGGAACGCGCCGTTTTAATCGCCCTTGTTGTGATCGTAGCCCTTTTCCTGGTTCACCAATACAATCCCTATTTCTTTTCATCAATCGCAGCATCATTAGGCTTTAGCGAGGGTTTTGCTGATGCCCCGAATGGCTCAGACAAAGCTGCCGCTGATAAGAAGGCTGCTGAAGCGAAGAAGGCTGCCGATGAGAAGAAGGCTGCCGATGAGAAGAAGGCTGCTGAAGCGAAGAAGGCTGCTGAAGCGAAGAAGCCAGCTGAGAAGGCTGTTATGGAGAAGTTCCAGGACAAGAAGGATGGCGAGGGATTTGCAGATCTTAGCGCGTATCAGGGTCCGGCTCAGTTTGGCTCCGCCGAGCAGCCGGCTGGATGCTACCCGCGTGATCAGCTCACCCCATCCGAACTCCTCCCGAAGGACATGAACAGTGTCTGGGCGGAGCAGAACCCGATGGGACCTGGTTCTCTGAAGGGCAAGAACTTCCTGAGCGCTGGTGCTCTGATTGGTGTCAACACGGTTGGACAGAGCATGCGCAATGCCAACCTTCAGGTGCGTTCTGAGCCGCCGAACCCTCAGGTTGCGGTGAGCATCTTTAATCAGTCTACGATCTCTCCGGATGTCAGCCATCGCCCGCTGGAGATTGGTGCGTAAACACTCTTTTATGTAACGTACTCACAGAGATAACATGAAGAATATATTTGGATGTCTTCAAGAAATACGTATCAAACATGTTATGATACTTGCCCTGTTTGGAATCATTATCTATGTGATTCTTTATCGCCCTTATGGATTTGGAATGTTAGAAGGATTTAATGGTCAGGATGGATGGAACTTGGCATCAACAACATCATTGGAGAATGCTCATGGATCCGCGCCGGCTGGTATCAATGCCCTACCTGGCGAATTACAGTATCAACAAAATTCGGCCAGTCCGCCAGTCAATCCAGCTAATAAGAAGGGTAATCCTGAGAATACACAACCAGAACTGAAGAAACAACCACTGTTTGCTTATTGAAAAGAGAATGATAATACATTCTTATTTCAATGATGATAGTAATGATTGCCAAGAAGCACTTCATTCTACTATTTATGCTTATCGCATATGCAATTCCCATTTCCTACGTCTATATGATGGGAAATCACGAAAGTGTGTCACAAATCATATGTTCAGATTCATGTCAACATATGATTATGTTATCCATGTTGGTAATGGGATGGTTTACACTATGGTATGAATGGGAGCGAAACGACCAAACATCCCTTATATATATCGCACTTCTTCTCGTTGGAATCTACGGCTTATTAATGATGGATGAATCTCATACCATTCATTATGTATTTGCCACATGTGTATTCATTTCAATACTTGGATTTATGTTTCATCATCGACGGCGCAATTTAGTTCTTACTATCCTTGTTGGATTTCAACTTTTTCTCACGGGCTTATTATTATATCATATTAACGACGATATTTTCTTGCCCGAGATATTGTTAATCGGCAATTTTGCGGTGTATTATCTCTGTCTTCACTTTATGGAATCCTAGTAGAATGTCGATCTTAGATACGGCATCGAGTCTATTCAAATCCATTATTGGTGGAGGCAATTTTCCAACTACCTATGTTGTCTCAACAATTGACGGTAAGCCCTATAAAGTACGTGATATGCCAGATAAGCAGCAGGCTGCGAATATGATGGCAACCCTTCGCATGCGATTGGTAAAGTTATGCAACGCGTTAGAAAAGAAATATCCAGATAAGCCGCAAGTCAAGCAAATGGTTCGTAATTTTCGGGCGGACCCAGAACGATTTATGGAAGCGACACCAGATTCAGAGCATACCTCCTCTACGGTTAATAAAGGTGAATCGATTCATATGTGTTTGCGACAACGCGATGGACCTGATGAAAGTTTGGTCGATGAGAATGTGATGATCTTTGTCACGCTACACGAGTTTGCGCATATATGTACTGAATCCATTGGACATGATTCTGAATTTTGGAACAATTTTGGCTGGTTATTGAAAGAGGCAGAAGCTATGGGATTGTATCGCTACACCGATTTTTCTGCTCATCCTGTGAGCTATTGCGGAGTATATATCACAGACGCACCTCGTTATGATCCGAAAAAAGACGGAACAAACTTCCAAATTGGAGCCATGTATAAGAAGAAAGATTAACTCGTGAAATCTGTAACCTGCTTTTTTATGTGAAAATGCCATAGGGATGGCATCCGAGATAGATCAACTCTTTTCTCCTCAACTGCTCTCCAGTTTCCGAGAGGATCTTCCTCCGGTTCAATGTATGATATGGAAGGGGAGAGATCAGTATGATACCATTATATTGGATCGTATCTATCCATTTGATACCATCGATACAATTAAACGAATGATCTGTGCAAAGTTTTCGGACGATCGATCGTTTGTCCCACGATTTACCTTTATTGGAATTCCAACAAATGATGGAGATTCGCCTACTATAGAAACAACCTATCTTCCAATTGATTATTTATGGTATTCGAATGAATCTCATGATCCAAGTAATACTTATGTATTGGCGCATCCGTTAAAGGCGATGGAAGAAGGAGATGAACGATTTGTAACAAGTGATGGAAGCTTTGCGAGTCCCAATTATGAACTGCGTGGACGCAGTACAGTAGAGGATGTACTTCTTCATCCATATGATGGTCAGCCTCCTGTACTTCATGTATTCACTCTTCGAACATTGTTGCGAGAATACAAAGGAGTAACACCCCTTCCACAAGAAGATTGGAATCGTCGTTTTGCTGCGTATTTTCCCGATGTTAGTGTGGGAGGACCCTATCAGGCCACAGACGCAGAGGTAGAATTTACAAAAAAGATTCAATATTTTCTTTCAAAACGTGAAAATACGTTGGATCGTTTGAATCAATTCTTAGAAGATAATGAACAGGTTCCTTCTATTCAAGTAACCGGTGTAAGACAATTACGACTGATCTGGAAGAAACCAGTGGATGGGTTTGAGGGGTGTGCTTCTATGTTTTATCAAATCCCAGTGACGGAGAGGCGCCCTTATATGCGTCTTTTTCCTGCCGAGGGTTCAGCGATTACAAAACTTCATGTAAAAGGAATTCTTCCTATTCCTACATTGGACGATCCACGTGTATTAGAGGTATGGGGGAAAGAGATATCCGCCTCGCCAGGAATGGATATGTGTACCATTAAGTATGTTCATCGTCCTTCTATTGGTATTACACAACCTATTTATGGTACCATTCAGGTATTGAATGATGCAACTATGAATTTGATGTTACAGCCACCAAAGAATATACGAAATCTTGATCCGAATTTGGATTTTCGTAATTTTCGCGACGTTGTGGAGGATGTATTTGATGGATTGCCCCAATCAGCAGGCGAGTTCCAACTTCGAGAAATTGCTGTGACGTTCTCTCTTACGACAAGCATGAAATCAAAGAGATTTACGAAGGCCCGTCTATTACAACGCTTACCCTATTTCCAGTCGTTTTTTTATGAAATTGAATCTCTACCAAATGAGCATCCGCTTCTTTCTTTGCGTTATAAAGCTGTTAGCCAATACGCGTCAGAAGATAAGGTATTTACATTGATGACACAGTATGCGACTCGAAAGGGATTAGAGGGAGAGCAGGCCGACCCGAGACAATTAGTGGAGATGCTTCAGGATGAGTTCGAATTTACATTCGAAGAGGCAAAGGAAAAATTTTCAGAATGGTCAAAGAATCGTAGTACATTTACACTTCAGTTACCAGAAGAGGGCGAATTTATTGAAAGTTTTAATCCTGGAATTGATATTCATATTCATGCGCAACATCCTGCGTATCATTTTCATATTCATCGAATTGACAGTCAAGCGGCATATTTTCGTATTTATACACTTCTTTCTCTGTTATTTATGGAAGATGATGAGTATTATCGAAACAGCCGTGTAGATCGAGAAATGTCTGTGATAGAAGAGGAAATGGAACACGAGAGTATGGAACGCGAACATGTTAATCTTGGAAAACAAGAAGCTGTAAAGCAAGTAGAAGATGAGAACGAGAATGAGAATGAGAATGAAGATGAAAATGAGGATAATTCTATGTATGAAGATGTATTCGCAACAAGCACAGTAGCAGCGGCAAGTACAGCAGCGACAAGTACAGCAGCGGCAAGTGCTTCAAGCTCGTCTATTCTACATGGAATGAAAGAGGAAACCGCATCTTCTGTATACAATGATCCGTTCGCAGCTGAACCCATTCTAGAGTCGGCAAAACCGGCAGTTTCTAAGAAGGGTCCACGAATTCCACCACAGGTCGCATTAACAAAAGAACAAGAAGAAGAACAGAAATTAGTTGATCCGACGAGTTGGTTTATTAGAAAATTACAATCGATCGATAAGCGTTTGTTTGAATTCAAAACAGGTCCAAATGATAAAAACGGATATAGTCGAAAATGCGCAGGTAATGAAGATCGACAGCCGGCTGTCTTGACGAAAGAACAATATGACCGAATGAGGGAGATCTATGAAGATGATCCGATTGTATGGATTGAATATCCGTTAACGGGTTCTAGTGAGCCTCAGGAATCATTTGTAATCGAAGAAACGATCACTGTGATGCGATTTGGTTCCTCCACCGACACTATTCGATATTACTTTTGTCCTCGTTATTTTTGCCTGGTGGATGAGATTATGATTCGCCCTGTTGAATTTGAAGGAACGACGGATCGAGATGGAAAGCGAAAATCGCCAAACAGCTGTCCATTTTGCCACGGAAAGCTGATTGTGAATGATAAAAAGGCGGTATTAGGTCATACAGTTGTACGACGTGAAAACAAGCCTAAATCGAATAAATATCACAAATATATCGACTTCTTGGCCAAAACAAGTCATCCTGAGAAGTTTGCCTTGCCATGCTGTTTTACAACACAGTCAACACTTCGTATATCAGATGAACGTTTCAAACATTTGCGTTCCTATTTACAAGAAGAAAGTCTTGAACAAGCGATAGAGGCTCAACCCGAAGAATATGAAGAGTTGATTTATCAAGGTGATCGTGCGATTGAATATTCGGTTCTACTTCAAACCATTCATAAGCGATATATTTTAGAATCTAATAAGCAACCTGAACCTGGTATTTTTGCAACAGCATCCTCATCGTTTGATGCATTTTTTAGTCAACATTCGGGAGAGCAGATTGTAAAGCGCTCACCAATGTTATTAAAGGTTCGTCCCAATGCGCAAGGATTTTTACGTGTGGGTACTGAGAATACACTTCACGAATCACTGCTGGGCGTAATTGCTCCTCTGCTCAATCGAAATACGATTGCGGATGTGAAAGAGCGAATTATCGAAGTAATGATTCCACGTATATTTATTAATTCACATTTTGGAAATCTAGTATTGGAATTCTATGATCCAACTGATGGTCGTACAATGCCCTCTACTCAAATGGAGCTTATGACGTGGGCTCAAAGTAAATTGGGTATAGCACTAACATCTAATAATCGATATGCTCTGCTTCGTATCTATAATGCATATCATCAATTTATTTCCTTTATCAAAGATCCAATGAGACGTAAAGATTTGCGCCACATTCAACCACTGCTTGCTGAACCTGGATTATTCACACCACGTGGTATTCAACTATTGATCATGGATGATCATGGAGCAGACCCTGTTACAATCAAATGTCCTACATTTGGTGTATCGATGGATCGAAATCGTAAGAATGACATTGCGTTTGTTTCAAGAAGCGTAAAATCATCTATCACATCTGATACTCCATATACACGTTATGAATTATTTGTCTATACTAGTAATAAACCAGCGAAAGGTGGAGAACTAGAAATTCACGAGTCGATTGTGAAATGGGATTACGCATCTCGTCGATATTGGCCTGATATGGTTAAAAAGCGAGTCGATGAATATATGACACAGTGTGAAAGTCGATATCGTACACTGTATACATCTCAGCAGGGTGTTCATTCGATGGCAATGATTCCACTATCGAAAGCGATTGAATCTACGTTATATACTCCAGATGGGATCATCAAAGATAGCTATAATCATTTGGTGGGCGTTACCTTTCGCGTTAAAGCTGGTTCCAGTTTCTTAGTCGCATTACCAGTAGTAGATGATGGTGTTGTATCGATCTCTCATACATTTTCTATTAAAAATATCTATTTGGATTGGGACGAATTCAAGGCGGCACCTGTAGAGGATGCGATTGGTTATTATCAGCGCGAATTAGAACCACTATTTTCATTGTACCCTGGATATCGTGTTAAATATGTTGCGCGCAGAGGGTCTGATATTGTTGCGATCCAGTTGGAGAATGGACTCTATGTTCCAGTCGCAGGACCTCGTGACGAAGCGGCGCTAGAGGCGCTAATGAAGGCCTCTCAGATCGGATCTGTATCGATCAAACATTTTGAATGGGAAGTAGATCGAGAATTAGCTGGAATGAGATCAAAGCAGAATGATCAGAATTGGAAATCATTTACAGAATTACAAACATCTGAAGATCGGTGCGGATCGGATCCAGAGATCACTCGTACCTCGTCGTATAAGGAGTGGGAAGAGTCGTATCAGCAATTTCGATTAATGGTATCCAATTGGATCACTGGTGAAAAAGCAGGCCCTACTATTCGAAAGGGGATTGAAGAGATCATTTTTAATGATGATCTTCCTGAATTTGAGCGAAGAAAACGACTGTATATTTTTTTATCTTCAACTCTTCTATCATGGTTCTATCCAGATAGGGATAACTGGGAGAAGGGTTCTACTACATTTCTGCGCAAGGATTGTCGATTGATTGAAAGTCCCGATTCATGTACCGGTTCTTGTTATTGGAAAGAAGATGAAGGAAAATGCTTGCTACATGTGAAAGAAACAACTGAACTAAGTGATACACCTGGTCAGCGAGCAGTAAGTACACCTGAATTATATACGAAACGAGTCATTGATGAACTCGTACGATTTCCAGTTCGAAGAAAACAATTGATGAAAAAGGGTGAAATATCATCGATTGTTTCTATCGTGGAGCCGATTCGTGATGGCGACCAATATATTATTCCAGAATCCTCGCCGACATGGACCAATTTGTTACGTCTGGATTGGGCCAAAGTTGTTCCAGAAGAATCAAAATATTATGAGGAACAATCGCGAGAGGCGACGGAGAATGATCAAAAAATTCCAGAAGGAGATATGCCACCAGCACTTCAAGCCATTCTAGGAGACACATCGCTGCGCTTACGTAGTCCACCGAATTCGGGTCAGTCCTTTCTGCCATTTACTGCCATTTTGGGTATTACGATGGGACAGTTGGGATTAGAAGAAAATGCTACACGGTTAAATAAGAATGCGCTCATTCAATATGTACGATATACGTCCAAACCAATTGGTATGATTAATCTAACAGGTGATATACCAGATGGTGAAAAAGAGATCATGTTTGCGAAACCTTTTAGTGGTATATTTCATTCTGTAACGATTTTTGTATTTTTACCAGGACAAAGTGGTATATTAGTGGAAGAAGATGGTGTACCTACTGTGACCCTTTCGAAATTACCAGCTTCTATCAATGAACGATGGAAATCGGCAGGATTAGTTCAACTGCGTCAGAAGCAAGCCAGCCCAGTAGAGAGTAGTGCTGCTGTAGCAGCTGCCACTCCTGTTGTGCCGTTGATTGTACAAGCGGCACAAAAAAGAGGTCCACGCATGCCTCCAAAGGCGTCTGTTGCGGCCTCTGCTCTTTAGATGACCTAAAACTGAAAGGAAAAGCCAGCAAGGGGTTTTGTATATTCTTCTTCTGCTTCTGGAACAGGAAGTACGACAGATTGTTTACAGCCTTCTTCTACTGCGCGACGACGGCATTCAATCATGTCTTCCACTTCATCTGTCAAGATATTAAGCCGCATGCGGCGATAAGAGGGCTGGTCAGGATGGAGAATCACCAAGTACAAATCAGCCACTTCCAGACCATAGTATGTTTCCAAAATCCATTTATAAACATTTAGCTGTAAGGTATAATGCCAATAATTCGTATCGGGTAAGTGATCCAGTGGAGCCAGACCCGAACCGAACGGATTATCCGATTTGATTTCTTTTGAGCGTTTCCAGTCATAAATGACAAATTTTCCGTCTGATTTGCGACGATAGACCATATCAATGGAGCCGCACAGTTTGATTTTGCGTTCAGATGCAGGGGAGTCAAGAGCATCTGTGAAGACTTCCCATTCACTACGATAGGGCTCCAAATCATGCCCACACTCTTTCCAGAATTTCATGAAATATCTCCATTCAGGTGTATTCATCACAACGGGGTCAATTTCATCGAGCGCCCCATGCATGAATTGCTCAATCGCAAAGTGCATGGCCGTTCCTGCTGAGGATGCCTCCTTTCCGTTATCGGACCACTCCTTCATAATCTCTTCATCTGTTTTTCCATAGTATTTACTATTGGCCCAGTTCGCACCCTTACGCATTTTGGCAATGATCTTTTTAGCATCGAAGTGACCAAAGAATTCATGGACGAATCCAGTACAGGAAATATTTCCCTGACATGAACCGTTTACATAATATTTATGAGTAGGCTCGTCGAAAGCAATGTGCTTGTCTCGTGGATGAGCATTGATTTGCGTTAAACGCTGCCAGGCGTGATGTGGCATATTAGAACTGATATTATGTATTGGATATACAAAACATCAATTTTTATTGATCCACATGGAGTCAATCAGGTGCGCCAATGGTTAGAAGAGCGGTAGGAACTAAATAGGGGGGAAGACCAAGTAGAGATGCAATGGGTTCGCTATGAAACGCATCGACAGATATACATGGAATCGATTCTTCTGCACATGCGGCAATGATAAATCCAAGTGCGATATAGGTTTGACGAGTTGACCATATTAATTGTTCGGATTGTGGAGATTCCCATAAACGAGAAAAATAAGAATGAATCGAGGGTGATTCATTTAATTGGGGAATGGAAAAATCAGTATGAAGATTAAAATTGGTACGTGCACATAATACAAGAATACAGTTACATATAGTGATGTAGGGTTGATCGTATGCTTCTTTTTGAATATTATCTTTAGTTTCTTTATCGTATATCGCAAAGATAACATAAGGTTGGCTGCCAAATCGTTCAGGTACATTTACATGTTCATATAAAAAAGAAGAATAATGTCTATGATTTAACTGTCGTACCGTGTCTTTCCATTCACCATGATTGGAAAATGTATCAGTGATATGATAGGAATCAATGTAGTAATCCACTTGAGGTTTACTACGAATGATACCCATTCTATATAATTCTTTATATAATTCTTAGAATTGAAATCCCGCAATTTCCATGAGCATTAATCCGACTTTGTTCTTTCCAAGGATGATTTTACGACTTACATCACGTTTGCCATATAGTTCGGAGGCAGATCCTTCAATCGCTTCACTGGTCTCATTGATGTTACTGTTTGTCGAGGCTTTTGTATGAAGAAGGTATTTTTTATCATTTTTAGCGGCAACAATTGCTGCGTGAAATCGTTCATCAAACTTGAATCGATAGCGGAGTGCGTCGTATAGATATTTATCTCGGATAGGGAGCCACTTGTCATCGGAAATATCTGCCTTATATTGATTCAATTGTTTGCGAGTGGTAAAGAACTTGCGTACATCCTGTGCCTCCTTGACAAGCAATTTATAGTCATCGTCCGATTCGGGTAGGAATCGCTTTGCCTGCATCGCTTCACGACGTTTCTTTTCAGCTTTTTGATGGATATCGCCATCCATGCTCATGACGAGTTGCCCTAGGTCGGGTTCACCAGGACGACGTGGAACCATAAGTGCGTGTTTGAGTTTCATGCCAGCAAGATAATGCTCAACGCTTGGATAGAGAATCGCACCATCGGGCAACGGTCCAGCAGAGGGGTCATCCAGATTGGGCATGGGATCAGGAATGGGAAAGGGTGCGGAGATAGACATCCATCGGCCGATATTGATATCAGGTTTTCCCTTAGGATCAACGACCCTGAGAATATCTTTACGAACAGCATCCATGCCAAAGGCAAAGACCTGCTGTGCTTCCCACATCTTGTCGCGAGGAGGAAGACGAAATCCAAAGGAGGGTTCAGCGGCGACCCCCTTTTCATCAGCACGCACTTCATCGATCGGCACATCCTCTTCTTCAGCCGGCGGAGCTTGCTCCAATAATTCGGCTGGAGGAGCGACCACCTCTACTGTGCCTTGACGTTTAAAGATAAACCATCGATTGAGGAAGGAGAACTCCTTCACAGAATCCAACATACGATAATTCATACGTTGTGCCGCGGCCATAGCATGACTTACATCAAATGTACTCGTACTCTGTTTCAGATTTAATTCGGCGAGTTCCTTATCATTCAACAATCGGAATCCAATCTTAGCAAGACGCTCTGTCAAATATTGAAAGGATACCAAATATTCACGATGCTTTGAACCAATACTAATGAACTCGACATCAATGCTCATTCCGATGGAACTCTCATCAGCAAGAAGTTCGTTTTGCTCATATTCTTTGGTAATAGACCAGATAGTAGTATCATTTTCGGTTCGTACAATCGATTCATGGATATTCAATCCGCGGAGTAATTTGAATACACTGTCTCCATCAAAACAGCATCCAATAAAGAGTCCATTTGGTTTTACGATTTCTGTAAGGTTAGTAAGGAATCCATCAAGATTAGCGGGTGACTCAAAGAAGTAGTGAAGAGCAAACATACATGCGGCCACATCTGCACCACCAAGGAAAGTTCCTGCCATCACGCGCTCAATATAAGGTGGAAGAGCGCCTTGAGGATTTTCTTTACCAAATATGCTGCGCAGAATGTCACTCTCTTGTTGATTCGCACCCGCTTCTCCATTTACGATGCGTTTCGCACTGTTTCCAATCACGAATGCCATGTTGGGAACACGATTGTGATATTTCTGTTTAGCATCCATATAGCGGCAATATGCGCCATCTTTTGGATTAGTAATATTTTCACCAGCATAATCAACACCGAGTACATTGCGTGCTCCATTCATAATCCATTTTCTCAAATCACCAGCTTTACCACATGCTACATCAACGATATTTTTGCCTGTTCGTAGAGCTGTCTTCAATAAGATAATGTCTTTAATATATGTATTATGAAACTCTCGTAGACCACTAACGAATGCCATATTCTCCTTGGGCGCATTTCGCTGGTAATATGTTTTTGTAATTTCTGTTCCGCGCAGATTTAAAATAGCCAGCATTTCATCGTCATTCGGCTGTTCATTTCCGCTACGAATCATAGAAAGCGTAATAGGCTCATGAATCGACCCCCATACCGAGTTGGCTACCGTTTCATCATTCATGACACCTGAATAGACAATGCTCTTTCCAGTTGCTTTTGCCGTCTCGGTGGCACGCAGAAGACGTTCAGTCTTATCATGGCGAATACGTGAAGGAACCCAACGCCAGCCTGGTTCACGAGTGGGGTCATATCGCATTTCTACCACACTATTATCTGAAATCGGCTCATCAGAGTCCTCTGTGCTGCAATAGAATTCCAATGTCTGTGCATCTTGTAAAACGGGTACGTAGCATGTATTTGCCATCGTATCGGAAAATTCAAGTGGAGTAAATAAGACGGCTTGGTATGCTCCAGAACCTTCTTTATTCACTTCTAATTGATTGAGAATGACATCACGAGGATTCATGCGCGTCGTCCCACCAACATACAGGTGCATCGTTTTGTATTGAATGACATCATTGGTTGGCCCCATTGTCGTCGTAATTTTATCCATGGCCAATTCAGAGTGACGTTCATACTTAATAAGGAAATCAACAGTATTATCTTTTGCGGGTTTCCATTTAAATTGGTGATTAAATCGTCCACCCGCTTTTGCAGGGAGGGGCTGTGAATTACTGGTTAGAATGAGACCATCAGTATGATAGATACGCGATGCGTCCAAAATAGCAGAGCAGCACTGTCGAAAGATGATATCAGAATCAGATGGAAGAGCAAACTCAAATCGCTTCAAAGCAATAAGAAGACGATTTCCAGGGTTTACTGATCTAGTAGTATATTCTATACCATTCGTCCATTTTTGGTACCATTCTTTTAGTTTATTGAATCGACTGGGAGTTTCGGCATCAAGCGTCTGTTCCTTAAAGGTGGCAAAGGGAAGATCCCATGTGACATGACCATTGTGCGAATGATAAATATCGAAGATAAGATAATGATTGATCGGTTTTCCATCACTTGTTAATGTGACCCATTCTCCATCGACCAAACTATTGGCACACGATGGGTTACGTAGACCCGTTCGATACACGTTCGTGCTTTGGTCAAGTAAGAAGAGTTCGCCCTCTGGATTGACGTATCCGTGAGCACGAAGACCATCCGCCTTATCAGTGACGTTATAACCGGATCTAATATTAGCTACACCATCTTCGGCTTCTTTCTTCATATTTTTTACTTCAAGCGTGACGGGACCGACGCCGCGATAACGAGGTGTACCCGTTACTTTTGTGTAGTCCGCTCGAACCTTATCGGCAACCGACGCTCGAATCAAGAGCGTATTTTTTTGGATAGCGCGTAGCACTTCGCCGACACCGCGAATCAATGAAGAGTAGGCAAGTTCTGGGGTCTTCGTATCATCTTCATCGTGTAACAATTCAACTTCTACTTCATAACGCGGTGGTTCTGTAAGAATATTTTGTTGTAGAAAGCGAGTGGCCCATCGGAACTCTCCCGTAGGTAAGGTAGGAGATTGACGGACCATGGAAAGATCAAATCGAATTCCTTTTCCACGAAAACTCCAACGTCGAATGAGTCGGAAGGCTTTCTTCTGATTTGCCCAATTGGAGAGAATAGGTACAACAAGTGGGTCGTCGTGACTCATATCGGATTCACGTCGCATCTTGAAGCGGACACCATAATCATCTATGTTAACGTTGCTATCAGGTGAGGTGCGGCTCTTCGCCATGACCGTGTATGTTTTGTTTTGGAGCGAATCGTCTTTACAGTAGAGCTGAATAACACCTAGACCCTGGAGGGAGATGCGAAGTTGATTCGGAGTAAGGATGCTCAAACGGTCATCCTGTGGCATCATTTCAAATCCCTTTGCGCGGAGACGTTGCGCAATCTGGAGAAATGTATTGGAATCCACCACACCTTTCTTTCCTCCAAACGTGGTTTCCAATTCCATGGTTTTGTCCTTGGACCAATCTTGGATAAACGCGGTAATACGTCTATGTTGGTCGGAAGTCAAGTCCATTCTAATTAGTATGGACAAAAGTACCTTAGATGCCTTATGAGAGAGTATAAAATAGGTCAATTTTATATTCCTCTCATTTATTATATTATAATTAACGCTGAACAACTTGATATTGTACTGTTTCTGTTTCGAATACATGTTGAATCATCTGGATAGCATGGGCGGGAGAGAAATCTTGGTTACAGCAAAAAATATCAATGTAACACGATCCATATTCAGGGTAGGTGTGAATTGTAAAATGACTCTCGGAAAGGACGTATGCGTAGGTATATCCGACGGGGGAAAACTGATGACCAGTTTGCGCGACAACAGTAAGACGGAGTTCACGTACAATCCTATCTAAAAGGGGGAGACCCTGTGATAGATATTCTAAATGTCTTTTATTTGGGATATTGTATACATTAGCAAATACATGAGTTCCAATGGATGGCCCGTATATCAAATTGCTCATTAGTTATTCTAATTGTTATATGTTTAGGTTCAATGTAGAGAATACATGAAGAGATTTTGCCTTACCAAGACGAACAGATAGAACATCTTTAGTGAGTTTTCGATCTGTCTCTTTCCATGCAGGAAGAACACTGAGTTGCTCGACTAGTTCTGTTTTGGGAGCATCTACTTCAGGCCACTGAACAATCCATCCATGTTGTTCCATTGTGATTAACCATTCGGACAAAATCTTTGTAAGAGGTTGGGCGTTCATTTCTGATGGGAGTGCTACCCATCGACCACGATAGTCGGCAATCCAAACAGGCTGGTCACGTTTCCAGGTAGTTGGATCCGATGAGAACACTACTTCACCCTTAAGAGCACTGTTATATTGTGTTCCATCTTCAATTTGATCCTGAATCATTTCTTTTAATAGAACAAATTGTACTTGACACATGATAGAGAGGCCATGGTACAAATCCAGATAATCTTTCTCTTCGATTCGGCTTCCATTGTATGCGGCAGCAATGAGATCATGGAGCTTCTTTCGCTTACGCATCAATGATGTATTTTTAAGACCATCCGTTTGTTGTTGAAGAGAAGTGCTAAGTTCGATAAGTTGTTCGATTCGTGTATGTTCAGGAGAAAGAGAGTAAAGTGCTGGATCGGAAATACAAGAAATGACGCTCAAAATTCCAGAAGGATTCAAATGAAGCGACGTATATCCCTTGAGATATAGATTATCAAGGGAGGAGTCAGAAAGGGATGTAGGAACCTCAATCGACTCCAACACTCGGTGTCGATTGGGATTATGTTCAGAGAACGAAAGAAGCTCTCTATAGCTGACGTTTTGATATTTCTTGGATGGGGTTGTCATGATTCACTGATATTTCATGACAGATCCACTTTAGGTTCAATTTTACGATTCTTGATACTGTTCATTCTGAATACGAATGGTTTCAAGTTCTTTCAAACGATGCTCATGTTCATTTCGTGTCGTTGAGCAAAAATGAATATATTCTTTAATTTGCTGAAAAGCGTCATCGGAAAGCGATGACAAATCAAAAAAGATACCATTTGAATTTTCACTATAAGTTACTTTTAGTTTACGAATGATTCGAAAGATTTCTTCTTGTTCAGGCTGAACCAATGATGGAATAATATCAAATATTTTTTTGCGTTCCTCGTAGGACATTTCTAATTCCGTATAGATGTTCCAGGATTATAGCTAAGCGCATTAGATCCCCTCCTCATCTTCTTCATCATCCTCATCCTCTTCTGGCTCTGGTTCCGATTCCACTTCTGCCGGTGCTTCTTCCTCAGGTGCTGTAACGACCGGCTCCTCCTCTTCTTCTTCTGATTCCATGTCCGATTCCTCCTTTACCGCCCGAATAGCACCATCTTTTCGAAGAAACAGACCACTTGCCAGAATATAGGCATCATGAATGGCAAATTTAGAGCGCTTCAGTTCTACGTACACATTGTCTCCAATCTGAACTTCTTCAAATTCGGGTTCATTCAAATGAAGATCGCGTGGAACTTGAATACGAATAGCATCATTGTAATTGATATAGAGACCCATCTTATTTTTGCGAATAACCTTTCCAAGGACCTGTACGCCTTCCACGGGATAAACTACCTTTCCCTCCAGTTTCACATAGTAAATAGCATCACCAGTAAAACGAGCAGATTCAAAATAGCCCATCGAGCGAGAGAGGAGTTGAAGTGAACCGGGGAGAACAAATCCTTGCTCGGAGCATTTGTTTTCAACACTTTCACGTGCTTTACGAAGCAGGATTTCCTCAATAGGGGTTGACTTCACTTCATTGAAATCGCTGGGAGTGAGACTAATCTTCTTCTCAAAGAATGCGGTGGACTCCATTCTTCTGTTGGCTAGGATCCTTTTCTTAAGCGCTCGCCCTCAATTTTATTAATTTTTGTTTATTCCTTGGTTGAACCTTTATGACCAGTATAGTATGCTTCTACAGAACGAAAAAACCATCGCTTACCATCCATTCGCTCGACATCCATGAATCGCAATAATATATTCATTAGTGTACAAATACGAACGGAGCCTTTAATGGATTTTTCAGTAACTAGTAACTCGCGAGTGAGATTAAAATTAGTATGCACGTGAGTTTGTAAGACTTCGCCAATTGATATTAAATTATTAAGATGGTCTTTTACATTACTTACAATCATACATTCGCTTCCTCTGCCGATCTTTCCATTTACTTCTGGTGATTTATTGGTTTTGAATACGATGTGTCCATCTTTTGGGACATTATATCCATATAACATTCCTGACGTTTTCTTATTCACTTGAAGTTGTCGAAGAGGGTCTGTTGTAGAGCGTTGAATCTGATCCACAACGGATTGCATACATTGTTTTCCCTCTTCACATGTAAAATAGACCGCACCCGTTTTTGGATGAAGATAACGGTTTACAATCAGTTTACCAAATGGATATTGATTTTCTCGAATCAATTCGTGTAAATTCAATCCTGATGAACGAACCAGAAACGTCTGTTCGTCAATTGTCAACCATTCATCCCAAAAATAAAACATAAGAGTCTTACGAAATGATTCTGGATTTTTAGGTGTTGAAATATGAAAGGATGAATGAAAGAACTGAATCATTTCTAGAATTTGTAAGTAAGTCTCTGATGAATTATCTGAAGCAGATTTAACATGTCGTTCAATTTCAACGGGAGGAGAACGATATCGTGAGTTCATAGATAGTTCACCAATCCATTCTGCAACTGCTCTCCAAAAGGATTCTGCTGATTCCAAATGTGTCTCTCGTTCTTCTTGTTTTTCGTCTGATTCTGGAACTTCATATATAATTGGAGTATATTGATCTCGTTTTATAGGGAATCGTGCGGTACGAATCGCAAGCGGAATGGTAAGATCCATATAGACATTTGGTTGAAATAAATAGTATCCATTACAATATCGAATATAACCAGATATATTTCCGTGACGGATCTGAAATGTTTTATTATTCACAATTTCACGTAAGAGATCTGTTGCAACTAATCGAGGGATATTCATTAATCCAAAGATACTCCACAGATCTTCTGATTGATAAAATGGTTGCTCTTCAAATCGTTCGCGAATCACTTGTTTGATCTGATGAATACGCCATCGAGCGGAGAATTCATCATAGGTAGAATCATCAATGGTAAGTGATTGTACATCGATCTTCGGTTGACAAGTGTAATTACAAGTTTCAATCCAATCACAAACTGCTGTAAAGGGCATATCATTAATATTGACTTGATCGCGACGGACACGCTGTGAATCGATTTGTGCGATCGGATCTTGATCGCGAATGACAATTGCATCCTGATTTAAATTGCAATCCAGAGATGACTGTTTCATGATTCGTGTCACACGACCGATCTGAACTGCCTTTTTAAATCCGATCCGATAACTATACAGATCGGCTGTTTCTCGCTGATCTCCTGGAAATACTGCTGTATAGAGGTAAATTGTATTGTTACGCTTTTCTTTGGGAAGGGCGCAATGAGACAGGAAACGGATCGCACGTCCAATGATCTGTTCTGTCTTATTTAAATGGAACCATGAATCAATGATATGGGTTTCACGAACAAATCGAAGATCGACACCTTCTGACGCGATCTGAGAACCGATTAAGACTTTGATCTTTCTACCATCTTTATTTTCAATTCCACGCTGTATGGTGATCGTTTGCTCATTATTGGGCGAGATATCAATATCACCCGTCAGGATACCATAATAGGCTGGGCTAAACGCGTGATCCGCGCCAGCATGCTCTTTTTCCTTTCGAGGACACATTGAGCATTGTTTTCCACCAGGAGCCTGGATTCCATCTGCTAGGAGTGGCTTTCCATGATAAGGGAGATATCCGTTTGCTTCCAATACAAGTGCCATAGGGAGTGCGCCGCCTCCAACAAAACGAGTATAGGCAAACACACATCCCTCCGCATGGCGCGCCCGCTCTAAAAAGAATTGGAATTTTGGACTATATCGTTCTAAGGCACCACTGATAAGCCATTTAGCACCCGTCGCAGCCTTGGCACGATAACGAGTATGACCACCAGATGATTCGCGATCAAATACCGTGCCGATGGACCCCTTATCGGTACGCATGGTATATGCATCAAATGTATCGCCCTGTGTAGCATCTGTAGCAGGGACAACAATATTACCAGCATGAACCAATTTCTCAAGCATGACTGTATTGAGACCCGTTCCACCTTGTACAAGCGAATTGGTAAAGTTAAGAGATGCGCGAAGGGTATCTTCTTGTAGTACAATTGGAACAATAGGTAGGCGCTGATAGTAGGTTCGTTCGTCGTCTGAAAGAGCCACTCCGCGTGGATTCAATGTGGGATAGGCGCCGAATGCAGGAATCGATTGAGGAAAGAGACGAACGGGAAACGAGATCGGATTTTCACCACGCATGAAACTGACATACCGCTGGGCAGTATAGGATAATATCTCTTTTCCACGTTCTGTAATATTTCCTGCGGAATCAAATACATGAGTAGAAACGATTTCTGCCTTCTTGTCATTTCGTAGAAGTAGATTCAAAATGAAAATAATCTCAAGATAGGAATTGTACATTGGTGTAGCGGTAAGAGCGCAAAACTTCATTCCCTCAGAATAACGTAGAACATCCATCAAATAGGGCGTCAATAGCTTTCCGCCCGCCGAATCACTGTCATCATCTTTAATGTCCTCTTTCTCATCTTCAGATGATTTGGAGGTATCGCGGAGATTGTGTGCTTCGTCGACAAGGAGAAGTTTTCCACTGAAATGTTGTCGAATAATCTGTTTCTTGAATTGTTCGGCCTCCTCTTCCGATAAATGAGCGGGGATTCGCTTTAACAAATCACGAATATAGTTGGCAAATGAGATGTATCCAAAGATCTTGTAACGACGGTTCACAAGTCTGGCTACCGCCTTTTCGATTTTAGCCTTATCGCGTTCATATAATGTATTGGTGAGTTTCATGTAGGTTGTACCAGTACACTGTGATGCCGAATTTGGTTCATTACCTTCTCCAATGGTCACTTTACTAATATCAAAAATAGTTCGACGAAATCCTTGTTGAATGGTGGGAGGAGCAACGAGATAGACTTCATTTCGAGGATAGAATTCAAGCCATGCTTCGATAATTTGGACACCAGCGCATGTTTTACCGACACCGACTCCGTGAAAGAGAAGAGCGGACATGTAGGGTGTCTTGGGGGACATAAAATTAGTAACAAATCGCTGAACAGGTGTGACTTCAAATGTACCTTGATCTTCACATGGATCCGTGGTGGGTTCCCATGTATATTGTAGGGATTCGGCAAACTCGCGCTTACTGAGTAGTTTTTGTAAAAAAGAGGGGTCAATGATATCGGGATAGGCACCGGTTTGAAGTTCCCATGTTTCCATGGATGCGGAAGGGAACAGATTTTTGGAAGGGAACAGATTTTTGTGTTGAAGGACCTTCATAAGTTCGTCTCGTTGCTTAAAATCGGTGGTGGCTTCCCATGCTTTGAGAAGTTCGGAATCGGGTAAGTTAGCAAATGGACTATTAATGGGAAGAGAGGGGCGCAGAATTCGTGGACCCCCTTTTTTAACAATTGATGCTGCGAGGGCAGCAGGAGCCGGTGCGGGAGGTGCAATTCGAGGGCCTCTTCGTTTTGGAGGTGCTGTGCTTGCTATAGATGCTTGTACAGGTGCCGCGCTTACAACTGGCTTTTCTATAGGTGCTTCTACAGGCTCTTCATTTGCCACAGGCTCTTCACTTGCCACAGGCTCTTTACTTGCCACAGGTGCTACGCTTGCCACAGGTGCTACGCTTGCTACTGGTGCCACGCTTGCCATAGGCTCTTCACTTACCACAGGTGCTGCGCTTGCTACTGGTGCCACGCTTGCCATAGGCTCTTCACTTACCACAGGTGATGTGCTTACCGCAGGTGCTGCGCTTGCCACAGGCTCTTTACTTACCACCGATGGAACAATCGATGTAGCATCTGCCCTCTTTAGAGAGGGGGCAATACGGGGTCCAGACCTTTTCGGAACAGATTCTACAATAGGTGGCTGAGCGGGTGCTTGTACCATATTGACTGCAGCAGGCACTTCATTTGCATTTTCAATATCATTTAA
>JACCDO010466618.1_pt1 | contig 73207 bp, 97 predicted proteins | sample 7446101 | NCBI WGS metagenome assembly JACCDO01 (sample SAMN15323440, study PRJNA562643) | freshwater metagenome | isolation source: river surface water | place: USA:Blue River Watershed | collected 2017-08-16
GTTCTCTTTCACAGTATTTTCCTTATCTTGTTCATTTACTACAGCTTCTTGTCCGCATACTTCTTGTTGTTGGATTGGTTGATCATCTGTTGGCTGTTGTTGACCATTGGGAATTCTGATAATAAATTTAAATAAGATGTGATTTTCAGTTACCCATTTTGGTGCTTTATGTAAATTTGGTTTAGAATTTACATAAACTGTGCTGTTATAGGATGAATTCTTTGATTTGGAAAAATTATTTAGATGAGTATTCACAAAATTATAAAAATCTTGAGATGACAATAGTTTATTCTTATTTACAAATCTACCATTTACGACTTGAAGGTTCTTAATATGTCTAGGTTCTACATAAGTTGTAATTACATATGCAGAATGGGTTGGATCATCAATAAATGTTTTTACACCATTGGTTCCATCATTCTCAGTCCTGAGTCTAACTACACCATATTTAACACATCCTGGAATTTTTACACTCTTATCCATGTTATCAACAATATGATTCAATCTGAGAACTGGCTCGCATTTTTCAATTACTTTGTATCCAACGCTTGACATTACAGCATCAAAAGCAGCAGATAGATCGCTAGGATTCATTTTATGATATATACAGACATAGTCGATTAGTGTTGTTTTTTTTTATTTTTTATAATAATTAATTATTTCGCTAATTTTTTAAAAAAATTTATCTTTTCTTATATAAATGTCTGAATCAATTCAAACACTTACATCTTTAGCATTAGGTTCATTATTTGTAGGTTCTGTTCTGTTTTTAGATACTATGAAAAGTGAACATTTTGGCAATGATGATGAAAATATGCAAAAAATAAATCAAATGAGAGCAAAATATCCCCAAAATCAGCTATTTTATGCAAATGCTCAAGCAAATGCCCGCAGAGCCCAAGCTTTAAATAACGGATATCAAAATGTCCAATCAAATATGGCATATGCTGGTCCAATGGCCAATATTCCTCAATCTAAATCAAATGCAGGATTATATGCATCAGGTGATCAATTATTTGAATACCAATTATATCAACAAGCAGTAAATGCGGCAACTCCAACTCTTGAACAATTAAATTCTATTAGTGGAGAATCGCAAGAACAAACTGGAAATACTAAACTAAAAGGAGGTGTATCAAGTGATTATGCTCCATATGATATTTTAAGTTCTCCAACTGAGCAAAATGAATATCAAGCAGTTAATATACCAAATAAAAGATCGGAACAAATTAGTGCTTGTGCTCAAAATGCTCCTACATTTGTTGCAACATCTCTTCTCCCAAAACCAAATATTCCTGGTGAAGCTGCTTGGAACATAGGAGCACCCCAAGATATTCTTGCAAATCAAAATTTCCTATCTGCCACCCAACAAGTGGGTGTGGATACTGTATTATCTAGTTTAAGAAATCCAAGCTATGATATCAGAGGAACTATCCCAAATCCTATAAATGTAGTAAGTCCTTGGATGAATACAACAATTACTCCTGACCTTGAAAGAAGACCACTCGAAGATTTTATTCCATCATCTGGTCTATATGGTTCTTCAAATCTTGGTGTTGGTGGAACATATATTGGAAGAAGCGATTAAACATATTGCATCAATTCCTTAATATCATCTAACTTTAATAATTCACTTTTTGTTTTTCCTCTAAATTTAGTTGCATAAAATAAAGCAATTAAATGTATTGGTATATCTATTTGTAAAAAATCACATAGTTTATAAAAATTATGTAATTCTTTATTTATATATAAATCATTTAATAAAATACTATAAAACACATATTCCGAATTAGTTGAATTACTATGAATTACTTCATTAAAATCATTTGATTCTACTGGATAATCAATCATATCTATATCATTTATTATATTATTTGTAGGATTTGTTTGATAACAAACAAATTTACATAGTGCATTCATTGTATTATCATTTGCAAAAGATTCTGTTAATTTAATTTCTTCAATTTCTTTTTGTTCTGTTTCATCTTTTTCACTAATAATTTTAAATAAATTCGAAATGCTAGATAATTGTTTTTTATCTAATAAAATATTATTATTATTATATAGGAGTTTATACATATAATAGTAATTATTAAATATTAGTGTCAAAATAATATATAAAGAATTATATTTTATATTATTAAATGGAAGAGATGAGCGTGAATGTATTAAAAAATATATGTAAAAAAAAAAGAATACCTAATATTTCTAAATACAATAAAGCAGATTTAATAAATGAATTAAAAAAATATTACGCTACTATAAAAATACAAAGATTTTTTCGATCAAAAAATAAAATTGAACAAATATGCCCTATTTGTTTTGAAACAACTAAAAATACACCATATTTTGCATTTAAACCAAGTGGTCAATCTAATTTTATATACTATAATTTAAACTGCTTAAGTGATTATCTAATATCATCAGGAGATTTTAGAGACCCGAAAACACGCGAATTATATTCAGATAATACATTGCAAAATATTGATAAAGAAGTTAAAAAACATAAAATTAAATTGAAATATAATTTTAAAAGTATATATAAGGCAAGTAAAAATAAGAAATTTTATAAGAATATTAAAGACACAGAAGAAAGTATATTAATAATAGAAAGATGTTTAGATGATATTATTGTTTCTATGAAATCAATAATAGAAAATAAAGAATCACGAAGAGGTTCTTACAAATATACTTTGCAATGTATTTTATTTACAACATTTGATAGTTATTACAGTAAATTAATATTTTATTCTCCTAATTCATCTATGTTACTCTTAGATAGGACTATTGTTTCAATAATAAATAGTAATATTAGTGATGATGATTCAGAAGGAATGAATGTTAAAGATATTGTTTTAAATTTCTTGTATCAACTTAAATTTGGAGACTAATTTTATTTTAAGAGTGCATATAATACTCCTAATATTATTAATACTGCTATTAAAGTAAATAATATAGTAGTAATTGAAGGCGTATCCATAGGAACAGACGACGATGTCTCAGAAGTAGATAACGACGATTCAGGAGATGTAGATTCAGAATTATCAAATGATTCTACTTTTTTTATCATTTGTTGTCCTTGTGTCTGTTCTTGTTTTTGTTCTTGTTTTTGTCCTTGTTGTCTATTGAATTCTGACAATATTCTATTTCTTTGATTGTCGTCTAATTTAGACCAAATCATGTAAATATCTCTATATGTTTGATTAAAATCAATGGGTCCAAATTCACTTATATATTTATCCTCAAGTAAAATACCAGGAGTTTCTCTTGATAATTGGTTTCTAGTTCTTCGTGGTCCATCGCAAGACCCAGTTTCAACAAAAGAATCAGGATATAAGGTATCCATTTTAATATAATAAAATAAAATAAAATTTCCAATAAAACAATTTCGTTTTATTGGAAAAAAAAATAAAATATTTAAAATAAATGACCAATCAGGCTCCCAGAAATCAGCAACCAGTTCTTTTTTATAGTCCAAAATGTGAATATTCTAAAAAAATAATAGACTACATCGGACAAAATAAAAATATGGCATCCGCAATAATGTATGTAAATATAAACGAAGTTCCTTTAAGTAAATTACCCCCTACTTTAAAAAGCACTCCGAGTATATTACATTTAAATAATATGTTTAAGGGAGAAGATGCATTTAAATGGGTTCAAGAACAATTGCGCAATTCTGTTAGACAAACTCAGCAACAGCAGCAACAACAACAACCTCCTAAACCACAATTTAATGTATCAAATGATGAAAATGAACCAGAATATTTATCAGCGGATATAAATGGATGCACTGGAGCAGATTGTGAATTATTTAAAGATGAAAAAGTCCCATTTAATGGACAAGATAATCGAGCAATAAAAAGCAATCCCGGACAATATTTATCAATTTCTGAATTTGAAAAACAAACAATGATTAATGGTCAAGAAACTAATACGAAAAAAAATAAAATATCCGACGACCAATTAAGTAGTTATGAAAATAGTAGAAAAAATGATATTCAAAATTCTGTTCCAAAAATGAATCAAATGCGTTGATTTTTTAGTATATTTAATTGTTCTATTAGTCTTTTAATAGCATTATTAAAAACAGTTTTTACTTCTACTCCATTTTTTGTTCTAATGTTAAATTTAATATTTCTTTCATTTGGGTGTTCAATTATGTAACCAACAAATTCTACATCGCTATCTTGTAGTAGTTCATATTGTAAAAGATTACCAATCGTATGATCTTCATTTTTAATAACGAATTCCATAATTAAATTTGGGTTTTTAGACTAGTATAATTTATTTTTTTATATTAAAATGATAACAATAAAAAATTCTGAATATTATTTAAATAATAAAAAAATAACTGATGAATTTACACTTTTAAGAATTAAAAAATTAAGAATTCCTCCTATATGGAAAGACATATACATATCACCTAATTATGATGATTATTTACAAGCAAGTGGTATAGATTCAACTGGTAAAAAACAATATATATATCATCCTTTGTTTGTATCTTTGACTGAACATGATAAATATAAAAAATTAAAAAAATTTAATAAAAATTTTTATCTCTTGACTAGAAAAATAAATAATATTTCTAAAAATGATCTAAAAAATTATATGATGGCACTTATGTTTAAAATAATGTTTAAAACCTATTCTAGAATTGGAAATGAATGTTATGCTGAAAATAATTCAACATATGGAATAACAACATTAGAAAAACAGCATATTACTATAATTGGTGATAAAATTACGTTTAAATTTAATGGTAAATGTTCAATTTTTCATAATATTGTAATATCAGATAAATCAATTGCGAATGATTTATATGAATTTACTAAAAATTTAAAAAAAAATGATAGAATATTTACAGTTAATGGAAGTAGTATACGGGCAAATGATATGAATATTTTTTTAAAAGAAAGTATGGGAGATGATTTATCTTGTAAAGATTTTAGAACTTATATAAGCAATAAACTATTTATAGAAACAATTAAAAATGAATATAAAAATCATCAAAATACTCATGAACAATCAATTCTTAAAAAAATAATTAGAAATACTTATAAAATTGTTGCAGAAAAACTAGGACATTCAGATACAATTAGTAGAAATTCATATGTCACTCCAATTTTAGCATTAAAATTTTTAGAGAATCCAGATTATTTTAAAGATAAAAATGCATATGATATAATAAATTCATTATAATTATCTACCAATTTTTAATAAATCTTTAATGTAATATAAATTATATTTTAGACTATAGTTCATTTCAATTAATACAATAATTAATACAATATGTGTTGCATATTTAAATGTTTCTAAATCTGCTATATATAATTTTTTCTTTACATTTTTAAGTAGTGTTTTCCATAATCTAATATGATGTAAATTTTTTTCTACGTAAAAGTATATAATTGTTGTAATACATAATTGTATAAAAGTATTTAAAATTATAGAAAAATTTTTTAAATCTTTATTTTCAATTTCTTTAATTTTATTGTCAATTAGTCCAAATAAGTTAGATAAACAAAATGAAACAAACAATGCAATTAAAAATAATATTATACAAATCTGAAATATTTCGAATAAGTCTTCCGATAACATTTATAAAAACAAATAAAATTAATTTAAAAATAAAATATTGTATATTATTAAAATGACAAAACATTGCGGATGTATGTTAGGTAATTGTACATGTATAAAAAAAAAGAAATACCATAAAAAAAGACAGCATAGAAATAATTTTGGATACCCAAACGCCGTTGCCACTCCATATTTTGGGTCAGAACAACCTTTTCAAAATGCTCCAGTTTGGTGGTATCCTGAAACAGATGGTAAAGTCCAATCTCCAGAAAATTTAAAAGAATTTTCAAATTTTGGAAGAAAAAAATATAGCAGAAAGCTAAAATTAAGTAAAAAACTAAAAAAACTTAGTAAAAAACTAAAAAAACTTAGCAGAAAAAGAAATTTTGGATCATTATTAAAATATATGGGTAATACTCTACCAAATGATATGAGCTATGACCAAAGTTATACTGGAATGTCCCCTAATCAAATGATATCTCAGATGGATAATATTCCAAATTCATTAAAGACTAATTTTTATACAGAAGTAGTATAAAGTAATAAATTAATATAGTTGTAATTTTATATATAAAAATTTCTTTTTATATATAAAATGAATAAATTATTAACAGTAGTGTTAGTAACAGTATTAACAGTATTTTATTTAAAAAAAAATGAAGAACAATTTAAAAATTTATCTTTTATAAATGGGTCTGGGGTTGGATTCTCAGAAAAAGTTAATGAATATCCATTATTTGTAAATTTTCATGAACAAAATCTTAGTTCTGATTTTGTTCTTAATTCCACTATTAGAAAATTAAATATGATGAATAACTTCCCAATTCCTATTGGAAATAATAAAAGTAATTTAGTTCAATTAAATATAAATAAGAAATGTCCAATATTTTTAGTTCCAGATATAGGGGCATCTAAAATTTTTGCAAAATGGAATTTAAAAGATTCAGACTATGTTAAAAAATTAGATGCATATGGAAATTTTGAAACAACTGAAAATTGGAAATGTAAAACAATTGAAAATAACTGGACTCCTATTTGGTTTCCTGATAAAAATTCTAATTTAACTCAAATGTGTTGGAAAAATATAACATCAGTAAATTGCGAAGGTTCTACTGTAAAAAATGTAGATGGAGTAATTACAAATGTAGAAATTGGGTCTCTTAATTTTGAAACAAGTATTTATAATAAATTGATAAAATCATTTTTATCTATTGGATATACTCAATATAATAATATATTTGGACTTCAATATGATTTTAGAACTATATTTAATGAAAAAGATTTAAATGAGTTCGCCAATACTTTTATAAATTACATTGAAAAATATGTAGCAATTAATGGTAAAAAAGCAATACTGGTTGGTCATGGATTAGGGTCAGTGTTAATTAATACAGTATTATTAAAAATAAATAAAAAATGGAAAGATAATTATATACAATGTTTTATAACAATATCTGGTTCTTTTGGAGGATGTCCAAAAGCACTTAGGGTATTACTATCTGGAGATAGCATACCAAATGATGTATCAAAAATAGTTAGAGATACATCTGTAAATTTTAATGGATTACATATGTTATTACCTCATCCAGAAATATACAATGATATCCCCTTAATTTTATATAAACAAGTACACTATAATTCAATAAATTTAAATAGTCTGATAAATGTTTGCAATAATCATAGTATAAATAGTTTAGGAGCACCTGAGGTAATAGTATATTCATTATGTGGAAATGGAATTCCAACCGAATCTAATTATGTATATAATACATTATCTGAAAATCCATTAAAAAATGAACCATACTATTCTTCAAATGGCCCTAATTATACTAATTATGTATATCCTTCAAATTTTAATGGAGATGGAACAATTCCTAGAATATCATTAGAGCATCCATCTAGATGGATTCAATCAGAACCAATAAATTCTAAATTTTACGAAGATGCAGAACATTCTAAAATACTTTATATGAATGAACCAGTATCTGATATATTAAAGATAATTGATGAATTTAATAAATTTTACTAAATATTTCTTACAGTTTTTGTTTGTCTTTCTTCAAATTGTGGTATTTTGTATGTAATATGTAATACAGAAGGAATTTTTATATTATTTTCTATCATTTTGCTGATAAGTAACTCAATAAGTTCCATATTTCCTGAATCACATGCAAATGTCAAACCTTCTTTTAACATTGTTGCCCCTTTAGATATCATAAATTTTGCTATTTCTAAATTTCCTGATTCACATGCTCCTAATAGTCCACTATTAAAATTAGTTGCTCCTTTTTCAATCATAAACTCAGCTATTTCTAGATAACCTGATTTAGCTGCATATTTTAGTCCCCAATCCCAATCATCTGCTCCTTTTTCAATCATATAATCAACTATATCCATATGTCCTCCTCGGCATGCTCCAACTAATCCTAAGTCCCAGTCATTTGCACCATTTTCTATAATTGAATCTATAATTTCAATAGAACCTCCTTTGCATGCACGTAATATATAAGAATTCCAATCAATTATTTCTACATTTTCAGCCATTAATTGAAAGATATCAAAATGTCCTCCCTCGCATGCTCCCTCTAATCCTGAATACCAATCTATATTTTCATTATTTTCTATTAATAATTCAATAATTTCTAATGAACCAGATTTAGATGCATAATATAAATCAAGTTCAGATTTAAAATTAGGTATTTTATCTATTAAAATATCTAACATTTGTTTAGCAATATTTAGGTGCCCTCCTGCGCATGCTCCAACTAATCCGTTTTCAATTATATTTAAATATTCTGAATTTTCATCTATTTTATCTAGTATTAAATTTATAACATCTAATGAACCAGATTCACATGCACCTCTAAATCCTGTATAAAAATCATCTGCTCCTTTTGATAGAAATAATTCAACCCATTTTATATTACCAGTTTTTGTAGCATCATACAAATCATAAGAATATATTATTTTTATATCTTTCATTTATAATATAAAATAAAATAAATTATACTAGATATTTCTTACAGTTTTTGTTTGTCTTTCTTCAAATTGTGGTATTTTGTATTGAATACGTAATACAGAAGGAATTTTTATATTATTTTCTATCATTTTGTTGATAAGTAACTCAATAAGTTCCATATTTCCTGATTCACAAGCATATGTTAAATTTTCTTTTAACATTGTTGCCCCTTTAGATATCATAAATTTTGCTAATTCTAAACTTCCTGCATAGCATGCTCCAAATAACCCATTGTTAAAATTAGTTGCTCCTTTTTCAATCATAAATTCAACTAACTCTAGAGAACCTGATTTAGCTGCATCTTTTAGTCCTGACTCCAAATCATCTGCTCCTTTTTCAATCATATAATCAATTATCTCTATATGTCCTCCTTGGCATGCTCCAACTAGTCCCATATTCCAGTCATTTGCACCATTTTCTATAATGAAATCTATAATTTCAATAGAACCTCCTTTGCATGCACTTAACATATAAGAATTCCAATCAATTATTTCTACATTTTCAGCCATTAATTGAAAGATATCAAAATGTCCTCCCTCGCATGCTCCCTCTAATCCTGAATACCAATCTATATTTTCAGTATTTTCTATTAATAACTCAATAATTTCTAATGAACCAGATTTAGCTGCATACTTTAAATCATTTCCAGATTCAATATAAGCCCCTTTATTTCTTAAAATATCTAACATTTGTTTAGCAATATTTAGGTGCCCTCCTGCGCATGCTCCAACTAATCCGTTTTCAATTATATGTAAATAATATTCTAAATTTTCATCTATTTTATCTAGTATTAAATTTATAACATCTAATGAACCAGATTCACATGCACCTCTAAATCCTGTATAAAAATCATCTGCTCTTTCTGCTCCTTTTGATAGAAATAATTCAACCCATTTTATATCACCAGTTTTTGTAGCATCATACAAATCATAAGAATATATTATTTTTATATCTTTCATTTATAATATAAAATAAAATAAAATAAAATAAAATATATGTATTTAATAAATGTCAGCTAATTTTATAGATTTTAGATGTATAGACCCAGTTGCATCTACTATGAATCAACCTTGGTATCGTATATTAGATGAATGCCCATGTAATCCAAAATTAAGTAATCAAACTGGAAGAGGATTTACATCTTGTCCTTTAGGGGTTCAGTTTGACCAAAAAGAAATAAATAGAGTATTGGAAAATCCAAAAATTGTTACTAATAATAATAAACAAATGAGTATGAGTGATATGCCAAGTGGTTCTTTATTCCCTAATGTAAATAATAGCCCAGATGTTGTTCCTCCAAATATACAACCAAGAGCACTCATAAGAATTGGGCAATCTTGGAGAAGTGGATGGGCATAAAAAAAAAATTCACTAAGTATAATAAATATAATAATATTATGCTTATAGATTTAATTGTAAAATATGGAGTAAATAATGACTTTTGTAGTATATTTAAATTATGTAAAAATTCAAATATATATAATTTAATAATAAATAATAAAAGTGAAATGTATAAACTAAACAATTTAAAAAATATAAGACATTTAACTATAAAAGAATTAAAAATTGAAAATTTAGATTTATCAGAATATAATTTATTATCATTATATATTTATAAATCTAAGATAAATAAAATTACGTTTCCATTATATTTAAAAAATTTATGTATAAATTCAAGTATTATTAAAAAAATACAATATAATAAACATCTAACAAATGTTGATATATTTCATTCAAGAGCAAAATATTTTAATATTAATTCTAATATTAAGTCACTATTTCTATATGATTGTAAAATAATGAAATTAATATTACCAAGTACAACTACTGAGATTAGTATTAAAAACTGTAATAAATTAGAATATATTAATTTCAAAAAATTGGTAAATTTAAAAAATATTAATTTTGATAGATGTAATATAAAATATATACCAAATATATCAACATTAGAAAAAATGAATATAACAAATTGTAGTAATATAAAAAAAATAGATTTTAATGAAAAATTATATGAATTTGTATGTATAAATTGTGATAAATTAAATTGTGATAAGTTAAATAATTTTAAAAAATTTCAATTTATTAGACAGATATAAATGATAATCTACATAAAATATTATTTTTAATTATATCTCTATCTTTTATATCTAATTTATATTTAAATTTATATATAGATTCATAAATATCATCTATAAAATCATCCACCAATAAATCACATTCTTCATTTAAGTTATTGTCATATTTAAAATGTGTTTTAACTGTAATTAGTTCAATTATAGAAATCCATTCAAATAATCCATGAATTTTTCTGTATTTATTTAATATGTCTAGGATATCATCATATTTTTCATATATGCTTATATTTTCTTTTATTTCTTTTTCAATTTCATTTTCGATATCATTATCAATTTCATTTTCTTCTCCGTCTTCGTAGTCATAATAAAAATCATATTCTTGATTGGCCATTTTTAAATTTTATATAATAAAGATAATATTATATCAAATTCAATAGATTAGGGTTGTTTTTTAGACCATTTTTTTGAATGACATTAGACCAGCTACTCCAACACATACGGCAGACATTGTAATAAATGTTACAGCAGATACATGTAAATCGGACATAGGGACAGCGCAATCTTTAGATGAGTCGCATTTTGCAGTCCATGTGCTCAGCGCTGCTGCCAAGATAAAAAATACAATTGCCCAGTACATAAGTGCTTTCTCGTCAATTTTTTTGAGAATATTCATCATTTAATATAGATAAAGATTTTTTTTTTAAAAAAAATATTTATTAATTTAAATGTCAGATTTATTAATTTATATTAGTTTAATCATATCTATAACAGGAATCACTACATATTTATATAATTTAATTATAGATTATAAAAATAAAGAATATACAAGAAGGTCTAAATCTAAATCTATATGGATATATGGATTATTTATTATACTACTTCTATTGTTTATACTAATATATAATCATCTTTGTCTATTTAAAAATAAATAGACGTTTATTTAGACACTAACCTATGTGTGTTAATACTACTAATGACTAACGAATTGTGGAATAAATGCAGAATTAAACAAGACTTGGAGACTTGGAGATATTATGAATATGGTAAAGCAATTGTTGTTAATAATAATCAATTAGAATTATTATTAAATACATATAAATGTAAGGGATTAGAACATAAAATTATTAGACCGTTCTCAACATTCTTTAGATATTTATTTAGACATAGATATTCATATATAAAAATACCACCAATAGTTGAAGACTTATATATTGTTTGTGTTACAGAAGAAAATGTTCCAAATTATTCATTTAATAATAGGACAATAAGAGCAAATGAGAGTATTTTAATAGATATAATGTTCCCAATTCCAGTAGATGAGAATCAAAACGTGCATATTTTTTATAAACAAAAACGTCTTAAAATAGATTAGATTTGTTTTAATAAATTGTATAATTTTACTGTAGTTTCTATATCATCATTTTTAATAGATTCTTTTATTTTATGTTTTATCTTAGTAACTAAATTTATTTTCATTTTTTCGTCAGTTTCTTCTTCCATTTCTTCCATTTCTTTGACTTCATCTTTTAATTCATTAATTATTTCATCTTTTACTTCTTCAATTTTCTCTTCTATTTTCTCTTCTGTTTTCTCTTCTGTTTTCTCTTCCATTTTCTCTTCCATTTTCTCTTCCATTTTCTCTTCCATTTTCTCTTCCATTTTCTCTTCTATTTTCTCTTCTATTTTCTCTTCTGTTTTCTCTTCTGTTTTTTCTTCTTTTATTTCTTCTTTTATTTCTTCTTTATTATCAAAAAAATCACATTTTTGGTCATTAAGTGTAAAAATAGGCGCAGATGGTTTAACAAATCTATGGTCTAATACCTTAATATCTAGAAAACATGAATTTTTACGTATTATTACACCACTAATTTGTATAAGACAAATAATAGAAGTAAATTCAATAGTCTCTATTTTATAACTAATAGGAAGTCTGATAGTTGATGATTTAATATTATTTTCGAACATTGATTGTATAGTAGTTACATCTAATTCTTTATTAAACCATTTCTTAGAATTTTTAGATATTTCTAAACATAAATTTTTAATTAATTTATCAAACATTTTAATAAGGTCATTGTGTTTTTGTTTAGATTCTTTTAATTCTAGTTCAATATATGAATTTGTAATCTCATGTATGTGCAGTTTTGGTAATTGTAAAATAATATTTTCGTTTAATTTATTAATAAGGGTTCCTTTATATTGAATAATATCATTTATATTTTCTTTTATTAAATCTGTAAGTGTATAATTATTTAGTTCAACTTCTGAAGCAATAAGAGGTTCTCTCATTTTTAAAATAAATAATAAATAAATAAACTAATTTATACGAACTACTAATAAATTTATACTCTAATATTTTTTTATTTATTTATTAAAATGTATGAAGTAATTATAGATAATAAAATTATACATTTTAATAATTTTAAAAATGCTTACATGTATTTAATTGAATATATATGTAAACACAAAGATGAAAAATATATAGAAAATGAATATATACATTTATATGATTTAATAACAATTGAAGAAAATATAAAAATTTTGTATAAATTATTTAATGACATAAATATAAATATAACAATTACTACTGTTTAAAATTACTTTAATTAATTATTTTAATTATAAGAATGTGGAATAAATATTTAATTAAACAAGATTTAAATTATGGATATGGACAAGTTATAGGTATTTCTACTAATGAAATGATATATTTACTAAATACATATAAACAAAATGATTTAATACATATTATTATTAGTCCATTTTCAAATTTATTTAAATTATTGTGCAATAGCCACGGAATATTAAAAACAAGAATGTATATAAAAGAATTATATATTGTATGTATAAAAAATAATAAAGAATTACCTACATATTTATTTAGACATGGATATTACAAAAAAATAAAAAATAGACAACCAATATATAAACAAAAATCAAAAATTATTATTGATTGGTCAAATAGCAATAATATAAATGTACATATTTTTTATAAAATTTAACAACACATAAATTTATAATTTTTATTTAATTTAATATTTCCATTCTCTATATCTATAAATTTATCTATTAATATAGGTATTAATGGTAATATAAATTCTTCATATTCTCCGAACATATCAGATTTATCTAAAGTATCAATTATTGTGTTAATTGCTAATTCTTTTTTATCTATATTTTTATTTTTATTTTTTAGATTTATTTCTTTTAATGTATCTATGATTAAATCAGGTATTTTTAATATATCATTATTTTCATTCTTTTCATTCTTTTCATTCTTTTCATTGAATGAAATAGTTTCTCTTCTGTATGTAGATTTATATTTGTGTTTATACATATATATAAATCAACATAATATTTTATTAAAAAATCAGATGAATTTTATGAAATATTTAATTTACAAGTCCCATTATCGCAAAATGCCGCAGCAGAACATTCATTATTTTCTTTGCATTTTTTTCCAATTGAGTATGGATTTTTTGGATAAAATTGTTTTTTAAATACCATTGGTTGGTTATTTAAATTTTCCATGTTTTCATTCTTTTCATTCTTTAAAACATAAAATGCTACAATAAGTGATACAATAAGTAATATAAAAAATATCATTTAATATTAAAAAATATATTTATTTTGTTTTATTCTTTATTTTTTCTCCATTTATAATTTTATTTAATGCTATTTCTTTTTGTTTTGTAGTAGGTTCTCCTATAATTGGGTAAACATATTGTTTTGCAAAATGTTCACTAACTTCTACATTTGCATTTATATCTGTTTTGTTTTTTAATTTTAAATCTTCTCTTATTTTTAATATTACATTTATTTCTGATAGTAGTTTGTTGTCATCATCAATTAATATACACATGTTAAATAATTTTTCAAATTTATTTTTAAATTCTTCATATTTTTCATTTAATTTTTCAATATTTAATTTACGTTTATCTGAAATTATATTTTGTACATTTTCTAATATATATTCTTTTGATACATCCATTTATTATTAAACACAGTAAATAATTATAAAAAAAACGAAGATTCATTTTTTTAAAATAAAATATTGATTAATAATATAATGAACCCATATAATCCTAGTTCAAAAATAGTTTTAAATTCAAATTCAAGAACTGTTCCTACTTTTCCAATTACTGTTAAAGGGTCCAACAATGGGACATTTGGGTTTGGTATGGTAGGGGCATTATTTCCAGAGAGTATGAATGGGCCATTTGGACAAGTATCTAAACCAATGCCAAATAATCAAGAATTTCCTACAGGAACTTCAAATTTTAAATTATACAAATGATGGACCAGATTTATTTAAATTATCTATATTGCATCGAATTTCGGTAATAAATACATCAGCAGATACTCTATATTTTCGACGTCTTGATAATTCTGAGTCAATTCTTATAAGTAGGTCATAATATCTTGTGCTATATTGAGAGTGCAAAGTAGATTGAGACCCCAAGTCAAATGTTGTATATAATTGAGACATAACACTTATTATAAAAAACATTAATCCATTAATTATGTTATATATTTTTTCATTTTCTTTAACTACTTGACTGGATTGTCCATTTGATATTTCACTAAAAATTAGTTGGACAAATGTCATAGTAAATGGAATTAAAACTACTGGTAATCCAAACCAGTAGTGTTTTTTTTTAGTTTTTATACCAGCTTCTTCGTGTAATTGAGCCATTTCTGATATATGGTCTCTCCAACTTAATACTAAATTTTCAATATCATTTGTCCAAGGTTCTTCTTGTTTGTGTGTAATCCCAATTTCTATATCATCTACTTCGATGTTATTCATTTAATATAAACTTACATTTTTCTTCATTTATTTTTTCGCATATATTACTAAAATCTTTTATTTTTAATAATATGTCATGAATAATATAGCATATTTTATAATCATTTTTAAAATCTTTTATATTTATATCATTTAGTTTTGATATAATTTCTATTTCAATCTCATATTTTATTTTATTTATTTGATTTTCACAATATTTGATTTCTGTAAAATCAAATCTTAAGTGTTTATATGTAAAACTAGTCCTTTTTTTTGTTCTTGAACTAACGGAATTTCCGAATTTTTTAAGTTTTGTTTCTTTTGCAACAGATATTCTAATGTCAAATGGTGTATTTTCAAATCTAAAATCAATTGTATTAAATCTCTCTTTTTTTACAATTTCAAAATTAGATCCAAAATCTGATTTTCTATTATTTTTTTCATCAAAATAATCTATATATTCATAATATTTTTTTTCAAATAGTGAAGAATTATCCAATTTATTTTTTATTTTTTCAAATAATTCCTTAGAAACACCAGTAATAAATTTTTTTTCTATACAATCATAGTATCCAAATCTAAATTCAATTTCTACATCTTTGTTTTTATATTGATTAAAAATAGGTAATAAATATAAAATACAATCTTTATAACATTCACTTTTTTCTATATCATTTATATAATCCATTTAGTTATATATATATATATTATTTAACGAGTGTTAAATTTTTATTTAATTTCATTTAAGTATTCTTCATATGTTAATTGGTCATATCCATTATTAACTAAATCTAATGATATATAATCCCATTCTTCCTTTGTTACAACTCTTGGAGATATATTCATCATTTTTTCATATTCTTCATATGTTTTAATTAGAGGTTCAGATGGAGTTGAAACTTGAGTGGGCTCTATAACTACTGGGGAAACAACTGATTCTGGTACTATTTTAGGAGTAGATTCAGAAACTGCTGCAGGTGTTGATTCAGTCATAGGAGAAACTGTAGGAGAAACTGTGGGAGAAATTGTAGGAGAAATTGTAGGAGACATTGTTGGATATTCTGTAGCAGGGGACAGTGTGGGGGACATTGTTGGATATTCTGTAGCAGGGGACATTGTTGGGGACATTGTTGGATATTCTGTGGATATAGAAATTGTTTCACCACCATTTGTGAGTCCTGCTGAAGTTCCTACATCTCCTACATTGCCTCCTATACTATCCCCACCTACACTACCACCTTCTACACTAGTGGATTCTTGTATTGTTCTAATATATTTGAAATATATAAATAAAGATACAGCTAAAGCAAACACACAAAATAAAAAAATAGCTATAGCTACTGCTACTTGAATAGACATTTATAATATAAAAGAAATTATTTGTATATAGATTACGTTATTGTTTTTTTGAGTTCCATTTTTCAATGGCCATTTTAAATACTTCAGTATGGGGTAAATCTTTATTTTTTTTTCTTATTTTTTTACATTCTTCCCCTATAAATATGTTGTATTCAGATGGTTTTCTTGGTGCTTTTTTTACAGTAGAACTACTTATTTTATCTACCTGCTCCTTCAATTTTTCAAATTCTTTTCTAGACACAGTATCAGACATTTATAGTATTAATAATTATTTTTTTTATAAAATTTAAACCATATCTCCTATATTAATTACTACTAAATCATCATCAACAATTGATACATTATCAGACTGAGGTACATCAACAGTTTCTTTATCAGTTTTTTTATCGATATCATATTTCTTATCAATATCATAATCAAAAATTTTATGTATTTCTTTTATAATTTCTTGTTCTTGTTGATTATTTTTTTTAAATAAACAATTAAAATAATATATTATATAATTATATATACAAATAAAAATATTCTTAATCTTCATTTATTAATACAAAAAAATAAATTTATTTAATCTAACTCGGTTAAATATTTATAATAAATAAAAGATAATTAGTAGAATTATGAAAAAAACATATGCGGAAGTATCAATTGGGAATATTTATTCAGAAAATCATGAAATTAATCCAAAAGATGATATATTAAGTGCTATTCAATATAAAATAAAAAAAAATGAATTTGAGAAATATAGTGCTGGTATATTACCTTTTTATATTAAAAATAAAACAATCTATTTTTTATTAGGAAAAGATAATGAAGGAAAATGGTCTGATTTTGGAGGAAGGTCTGAAATATCTGATAAAGGCAGATGGGATGTAACTGCAGCTAGAGAATTTTATGAAGAAACTATTGGGTCAGTTATTGAATTATCAACAATGGTTACAAAACTTCAATTAAATAGAAACTATATTAGAATAAATGATAAGACTCTTGGAAATTCAGAATATTATATGTATGTTGTTAAAATACCCTACAAAGAAATATATAGACATAATTTTATATCTACATTATCATTTATAAATTATATCAATAAAAATAATAAATATGAATATAAAAAATACTTAGAAAAAATTGATATTCAATGGGTATCAATTGATACAATTAAAAAATCATTAGAATCAAATGATAATGAACATGAAGAATATCCATTAAGATATATATTTAAAAGAACTTTGGAAAAAAATATAAATAAAATTTTAGAATTTTGTAATTTATATATGGATAAAGGACACGAGTGTATGTATGAATGATATTAATCTAAAATCTTTCTTTGTTTATTTAATTCTAAATTATCCATTGTTTTTCTTAAATGTTTAGTATTATATATTTGTTTCTTATTTTTCTTTGACTCTCTTTTATCTTTTCTTTTATCCATTTTTTTTTCTAAGTCTTCCATTAATTTCTCATGTTTTATTTACTAGTGTCTAATTTTTGATACATAATACACATATTTTATACATAATATATCCACATATTTGATAACACATCCATATTGATTTTTCTGGATATTCCGGTAAATCAATTGTATCTAAATGGTCCCTTAATTCTTTTGGAAATAAATGCATAATTAAATTAAATTTAGTAAATTAGCGTTGTTTAATTATTCAGAAATTCATACTTATTTTTATATTCATTATTTATAAAATTAAGAATATCTTTTTTATCTGATAAAATAGCATATAGAGGCAATAACATAATCAAACTATATTCGATAAGCTCTTGTCTGTCTTTAAAATTTCCACATACTATTCCTACTTTACATAAATCTAATTTATGAATTAAAATGTCATTTGTTTTACATTTTAATTTTTTAATATTTTCATGTAATTTAATTTTTTGAACATTATTCAAAGACTTTAAAATTTCTTCAATAAGTAGTGACATACTATATAACTATATTTGACATTAGGGTCTGTTTAAATTCAAAAAAGACCTAATGATGTGATTACAAATAAATATATTTATACTAATAAATGACAAAGATTAAATATTTTTATGACCTATATGACGCTGCTAAAACTGGAAATATGAATTGGGTTGATTTTTATTTAGAACAAGAACAAACAATCAATCCTCTAGATTGGAACACTGGACTACAAGGTGCATGTGAATCTGGTTCACTAGAATTAGTAGAATTTATGATGAAAAAAGCATATTTTTTTGATATTGGATTAGATGGAGCATGTAAAGGAGGACATATTGATATAGCTAAGTTGATGATAAATAAAGGACTAACAGAAAATGATTTTAATCCTGCATTATATCAAGCATGCGAGGGAGGACATTTAGAACTCGTAAATTTAATGATAACATACGGAGCAAATGATTGGGAGTTAGGATTAAAAGGTGCATTAGGCGGAGGTTCCGTGGAATTGGTAGAATTAATGGTAAAAAAAGGAGCTAAAAATTGGAATGATTTGTTATTTGATGCATGTAGAGGAGGATATTTAGACCTTGTATATTTAACTATAGAAAATATAGATAAAGATTCATTGGATTGGAATGCTGGACTACATGGAGCATGCCAAGGAGGCTCTTTGGAAATCGTAGATTTTATGATATCAAGGGGTGCTGATGATTTTAATATAGGTCTACTAGCGGCATGTAATGGAGGAAACATAGATATTGCAAAGCTAATGATATCTAATATTGTGGTTTGGAATAAATATGGAGTAGATTTGGCGAAACAAGCATTAGAGGAAGCAGGAAGAAGAGGACATATAGAACTAATATATGTTTTAATTGAAGAAATGAAGAAAAAAAATATTAAAGTTCCAAAAAAATTAAATGTTCGTTATAAACCAGAATTATATACAAAAACAGTAAAAAATGTTTAGTTTAAATTTAGTAATAATAATAATAAGTAATAAAAATGAAAATAGCTATAGTTACATTATATACTGAAAATATATCATATTATGCAAATATAACAAATATAAATAAAGCTGATTATTGTAAAAAACATAATTATGACCTATATATATATAATAAAAGATTTACTCTATTAAATCCAAATTGGGATAAAATACCTGCAATATTAAATGTTTTGCATTTATATGATTATGTTGTATGGATGGATGCAGATGCAGTTTTTGTTAATTTTGATAAAAAATTTGAAGATATAATAGATACAAATTATAGTTTTCATATATGTAATGACCCAGCTATATTATATAGTGAAAATTTTGATTTAGAAAATTTCAAATACTTAATGAGTATGGAAGATTGTTTTCAAAAATTAAATTTATATAAAATAATTAATTGTGGAGTATTTATATGTAAAAATGATAAATATTGTGTAGATATATTAAAAAAAACATTATTTCATAGAACATTAAATAATAGAAATTTTAACGGAATTATGGAAGGTCCCTTAATAACAAGTAATAAAATAACAATGTTATATAAAGATTCTGAACTAGAAACTAAATGTGCATATAATGATTGGCCAGCAGAACAAGGTTCGTTAACTGAAATATTATTAACTTCTGATAAAAAATATAAAATATATAACAATAATGAATTCAATAGTAATATATATAATGTTAATAATTTAATATATCATAAAATGGGACCAAAAAATAAAGATTCTGTTGAAATATTTGAATTATTTAATAAAAGTAATTCAATAGAATACAATAATGTTTTTATAAATTATAAAAATAAAAAAAAAATTGCTCTCCTAATTAGTGGTCGTATAGAAAATAGTTGGGAATATTCTTTAGATTATACATTAAAAAATATAATAGATGAATTAGAACCAACTATATTTGTATCAACCTATAGCACAAATAACGACAACTACGAAAATCTAAAAAAATTTGCAGAAATTTATAATATTCCATTTACAAAAGAAAGATTTAATATAGAAACATTTAAAATAGATGAAAATAACGATTTTTATAAAAAAACAGAATTAAATGAAAATAACAATTATTGTTGGGGCTCTATGTTTTTTCATTTAAAAAATACATTCAATATGGTTAAAAATTATAATGAAACATTTGATTTTTTAATTAAATGGAGAATAGATGCAGTTCCTCTTATGAAATTACCAATTGATATATTGTTTTATTCTGATAAATTAGTGGTTCCTAGAAATGAATGTTGTTACAATGGAATTAATCCAGTTGATTATGTAAAGTGCGAAGAAATTCTACCAAATTTTAGAATAACCGCAGAAGAACAAAAAAAATCAATATATGGATGGTGCCCTGACCATATATTTGTAGGTAATTATCAAACATTTGATGCAATATGTAATTTTAATTTTGATGAATACTACAAAACATTTAAAATTAAATTAGACCAACATAGAGGACCAGAACATTTATTAAATAATATACTAGAATTAAATGGAATTGAATGGATTTTTACTAAAGATATTTGGTTTTATACAATAAGACAGGTATGGGATAAAACTAAAAATAACAATACTTCATTAAATGATAATATAAATAAAAATTATGAAAAACAAGAAGTATTTTATAAAAAAATAATGTATCAATAACATTAAATCCATATATTTCTACATAAAGGGCAATCACATTTTGTCCCAGTTCTTAACCAAATATTTATGCAATTTTCATGATATAAATTTTTGCATATTTTACAGTAATTTATTATTTCATTATTTATAAAATTATTTAAACATATTGCACAATCTTTATCCATTTCATTTTTGTATTTAATTACATTACTAAGTTTTGGATTATTAAAAACATTTAAATCTACTTTTAATTTAAAAAAGAATATAGTAATATTTGATTCATTTACTTTATTTTTTAATATTTTATTTATTATAAAATAAATATGTTTGCATATTAATTTTTTTTCTGTAAAATTATTACAATTACATTCTATATTATTATTTACAACAATGTGATATATTTTTCCATTTATCTCTTGTATATCAAATTCCCAATTATTATGTGATATCATATTTGCATTTACTACAAAAACTTTATTTTTTAAAATTTTATCTAATTTGTATTTTATTATTTCTTTATTCATCTACTAATATACTACTAAAATTAAAAATAAAAAAACACTAATAATCATTTTTATTATGATTAAATGAGTTGTTCTATCTGTTTTAATAATATTGTTGATAAAGTTAGTATGACTTGTCAGGCAACCCATTCATTTTGTTTTAAATGTTTATTAGAAAATATTAGAGTTAATAAACAATTAAAAAGTTGTCCTCTATGCATGGGAGGAGATAAATTTATACTAATGAGTGATAATTATGATAAAGAATCAACTGATTTTTATTCTATTAATCAATTACTAAAACATAAAAATATAATTAATAGAATAATGAATGAAAAAGATAATTCTAATTCTTGTTTATTATCTGAAAAAATGTTGTTGGTATATATCTTAAATAAAAAACAAATTGAAATATACGATAAATTAATTTCAAGTGGAGAATCAATTGATGACATTTATAATTATATCAAATGGTCAAAACAAAGTGAAGTTGTAGATTTTTCAACTCTATTTTCAAGTATGTTAGATTATGGATTTAATTCTCAACCACCTCCTCCTACATTTTATGGTTCTTTTTCGCAAGGAAATGATACAAGTGGAACTACGGGAGTCAGAAGAGAAACTATGGATCCATTTGTATATTTTTCTAGAAGACTATAAAAAATTATCTTTTTCATATCTATCAATTAAAAATTCACATAATGAATATACTTGATTATACTTTTTCTTTAATAAATTTATATCATTTGAATCTATATCTATATCATTATAATAATGTATAAATTCTTGTATATAATATTTTTCAGGTTTTACTATAAAATTACAAGAATCAATGTAAATATTTTCGGATATACGTATTTTTGTATTTTCTAATAAATAAATAATGAGTGGTATTGGATATACATATTTTTTAATTTCAAATAAATAATCAGTGGATATTTCAAATAATTCTATTTTTTCTAGAAAATCATCTGGACATTCTATATTATTTAATTCTAATATTTTTGTAAAATCTATAAATATATTTATTATATTATTTAAATCATCTAATTTATTTAATTCATACCAAATTTTTTCATACATTATAAATAACAAATAAAATAACATTAAATAAATAAATAAATAAATAAAAATGGATTATAAAAAAATAAATAGTTTATCAAAAGATAAAGATGGATATTATGAAAAAGAAGAAATATTTAATAAATTAACAAAAGAAGAAATAATTATGTTAATGTTTATACATTCATCATATCAAGAAACATTTAATTGTATTAGAAATGAATTCAATAGTATTAAAAATCAATGTTCGGGTCAATCTCTTCGTTAATTTTAATATTAAACGATTTGATAAATTTTTTTAATTCAATATAATCAGATGTTTGAATTTTTTCATCATTTAGTGTAAAAAATGGAATATATTTATTAATATTTTTAAAATCAGCTTTATTCATGATACTATCTTCGTATTGATAATCTTTCAAATAATTATATAAAAATGGCTTAATCCTTTGACAAGGTTTACACCAATCTGCTGAATATGCAGTAAATACTCCTTTATCAACTCCATTCTCTACTAACTTATATTTTCTAACTTTAATTTCATCCATACTTATTATAATTACAATAAATTAGTGTTATTTTTAATTATATTTTATACACATGTCTATGTAATTTACATTAGTTAATATCATTCTTCTACAGCATATTCTATTTAAATTTAACATGTCTAATGATTTCTGTTCAGAAAATCCATTTTTTATTAAATTATTATATTTATCTAATTTATCACAAATTATTTTATTGCATGTAAAACATCTAACAGGAATTAGCATATAACATTAAATATTATTATTTTAGTGTTATATATTTTTTATTTTAGATTATTGTGGTGTTATTGTTGGTTGGTTGGTTGTTGGTTGTGCTTAAGCCATTGAAGGGTAAGGTCCAGCCATATTCATAAGACCGTCAGCTCTGCCAGAACCCCAGGAACCGAATTGTCTTACTTTACGAGGGCGTCTTCTGGCTTTTCTTGATTTTATGATTTGTCTTATGCGTTCAATGGCTGCTTTTCTGTTTTTAGAGCCACGGGGACGTCCTTTTACTCCGCTTCGTTTTGCCATAGAAACGCGTCTAACTCTTTTTCTGGTAGAAGCTCTAGAACTTCTAGAGCCACGAGGGCGTCCTCTACCTTTGCTGACGGCGCTTAGGCCAAGTAGTTTAGCAATGAAACTTCTGCGTCTGGTAGAACGTCTAGAATTTCTAGAGCCACGAGGACGTCCTCTGCCTTTACGTAAAGTTGATACTACAGTCATTGATCTTTTTCTTCCTGAACCACGGGGACGACCTCTAGTTTTTCTTAATTTAACTAGAGGAGTCATGTCGCTTAAAACACTGACGCTTCTTCTTCTTGAACGTCTTGGGCCTTTGTCTTTAGAACCTCGGCGTCTTGCTCCAAAAAGTAATTTAAACATCTTTATTATTAAACAAGATTTTTTTTTTAAAAATAAATAAAATAAATAAAATAAATTATTTAACTGTCTCGTCTTAATGTTCTTCTATCTTCTATTATATATTGATCCAATTTTAATGTTTTAATATTTTCATTATATAAAAATGGATTTTCATAATTTATTTTTTCATTTTGTAATAAAATAATACCATCCTCAAGTAAATAAACATTCTTATCAATATCAATTGCATATGAATATGGACCATCATAATCATCCAATTTTACAGAAAATGTTAATATTTCCGAAATTGATGTAAATGTATAAATATTTAATCCAATAAATTCATACATATTTTGTCCATATTTAATAAGAATTGATGCTCCATTTTCATATTTATCTTTTCCTTTTCCTATAAAAATTTTTTCAGAAGATATACTATGTATTTTATCTAAATCTTTTACATAATTTTCATCTAATTTATTATAAAGGTCTATACTACTATCATATAAATCAAAATTATTATGATAGATTGTTGTATTCATACTTGGTTCTATATGAACAATAAAAGGTCTATCTCCTAAAAAATGAGTTGCTATAAATGTTTCTGGAACAAGTGGATAGTTATATATTATACAATTAATATCCTCCTCAACTGGACCATGAGTTGTTTTTTTTAACATTTATAGTATAAAAGAAAAAAATATGAAAATATGAAAATTTAGACACTAACACACCACTACTAGTTAATAAAAAATGATTATTAAAAATGAACATATATCAGACGAAGGTGATATTATAGTTGATATTGGGAATGAAACATCTATTACAATTCAAAGTAGTAGTAGCAAACTAAAGAGAATACCTTGTTGGCCTAATGTTACTCATGTTTATTGCCAGTTCAATGAATTAGAAGAGTTACCTTGTTGGCCTAATGTTATTAAAGTTTATTGTTCCTTTAATAAATTAAAGAAATTACCGTGTTGGCCAAATGTTACTGAAGTTTATTGTTCAGATAATATGTTAGAAGAATTACCTCTTTGGCCTAGACTTACTCATATTAGTTGTTCATGTAATAATTTAAAAAATTTACCATGTTGGATTAACGTTACGAGTGTTATTTGTCAAAATAATAATTTAGAAGAATTACCTCTTTGGCCTAGTATTGATATAATTTATTGTGATAATAATAATTTAGAAGAATTACCTCTTTGGTTAAATGTCACTCGAGTTTATTGTTCAAATAATAAATTAGAAGAATTACCTAATTGGCCTAAAATTACTAATATCAATTGTTCAAATAATAATTTAAAAGAATTACCTTGTTGGATTAGTATTATTAATGTTTATTGTCAAAATAATAAATTAGAAGAATTACCTCTTTGGCTTACTGTTAATGTAGTTGAGTGTCAAACAAATAATTTAACTGATATACCTCCTTGGCCTAGTATTTTATATATTGAATGTTCAGACAATTATTTATATCATATAAAGGAAATCGCCAATAAAATAATAAATAAAAATAGAGAAATATGTAAAACAGTAAAAATTGTGTAAATTGACTTTAAAAAGACCTTAATCAAAATACAAAGACATAGTAAAAGAATATGAATATTTTTGTTCTAAGTATAATTACTAAATTATGTGCACAATATCATACCGATAAACATGTAGTTAAAATGATATTAGAATATGCGCAACTACTATGTTCTGCACATATAATATTGGATAATGTAACTGAAATAAATAATGTTAAATTGTATAGACTAACACATAAAAATCATCCTTGCTCAATATGGGTTAGACAGAGTTCAATGAATTATATCTGGCTTTATAATTTATTTTATCATTTGTGTAAAGAATATACATATAGATATAATAAAATTCATACAACTGAACTTAAACTCCTAACTGTTTTAAAAAATATTCCAAAAAATATAAACAATAGTCCAGAAATGACCAGATTTGCACTAGCAATGCCAAATATTTATAAAGTTTATGAAAACGAGTATGATGATGATGTTGAAAGTTATAGAAATTACTATATAAATGGAAAACAACATATTGCTAACTGGAAAAATAGACCTGTGCCATATTGGATGATTATATTATAATAATGCGTCATATATAAAGAAATAAATTATTATATAGTAATAATGGAATTAGAAAATAAAAAAAAATATATGTTATATTTAAAATCAGTTCAATCAAGTGCTATTAGAACTTTGTCTGAGGCTCTTAAAGAAGTATTAACTGATGTAAATATACATTTTGATAATACAGGATTTAGAATTGTAAATATGGATAAAAATAAAGTAGCATTTGTTCATTTAAAATTAGACTCTGATAAATTTGAAACATTTTATTGCCCATTCCAATTTACAATTGGAATTAATATGATTTCATTTCATAAATTACTTAAAACTGTAGGAAATTCTGATATTATAACTTTTTACATTGAAAAAAATGATGAACAAAAACTAGGGATTAAAATTGAAAATAAAGAGAAAAAAATTGTAAGTGTTTCTAAATTAAAACTACTTGATTTAGACAATGACGGAATTATGATTCCACCTACTACATTTGAATCTAGATTTCATATGCCATGCTCTGATTTTCAAAAACATTGCAGAGATTTATCTAATATTTCTGATTATGTTGATATTTATACACAAGCAAACGGACAAATTTTTACTATGCATGCAAATGGAGATTTTGCAGAACAAGAAATTGTTATTGGAGAATGTGAAAACAAAGAAGATGAAAAAGATGAAAAAGTATTTATTGGTAAATACCAATTAAAATACCTAATGTTTTTTTGTAAATCATCTGGACTTTGTCCGACAGTTGAGATTTTCTTAAAAGAATCTTTTCCTATGCTACTTTTATTTTCTGTTGCAAATTTAGGGTCTATTAAATATGGATTAGCTCCTAAAATAAATATTAATTAGATTTGTTTAACTGTTTTTATATGTTCTGTATTTGGTATTTGATATAAAACATTTAATTCATTTGGGATTATTATATTATTTTTTTTCATTTTATCTAGTAATAATTCAATAATCTTTAAATTTCCTACTTCACATGCATACCCCAATAGTTTATCATAATTATTTGCTCCTTTTAATAGCATTAATTCTACAATTTCTAAATTATTTCCTTGACATGCATGAAATAACCCATTATTCCATTCATTTACTCCTTTTTTTATCATAAATTTTACGAGTTCTAAATGTCCTTCTTTACACGCAAATATAAATCCCCATTTTATATTATTTGCTCCTTTTGATAACATTAATTCTACAATTTCTAAATTTCCTCCCAAACATGCTCCATTAAATCCTTGATTCCATTCATTTGCTCCTTTTTCAATCATTAAGTTAACAATATTTAAATAATTTTTTTTACAAGAAATCCATAATCCATCATTAAAATTAGTTGCTCCTTTTGATATCATTAATTCTATAATTTTTAAATGATTTCCTTTGCATGCATTATATAATCCTATATTCCATTCATTTGCCCCTTTTTCAATTAGGAGTTTTACAATTTCTAAATGTCCTCCCTTGCATGCTCCAGCTAGCCCATAATTCCAATCATTAATTTCATATTTCATTAATAATTTTATTATATCCATATTTCCTGAAAAACATGCATTTTCCATTGCTATTTCAAAATAATTTGCTCCATTTTGTATCATAAGTTCTACAAGTTCTAAATGTCCTCCTTTACATGCTCCATTTAATCCATCATTCCATGAATTAATCCCATTTTTTATCAATAGTTCTATTATTTCTCTTAATCCTTTTTTACATGCATAATACAATGCCCTATTGTATCTTGCATTTTTATCTAAAAAAAATTCAACCCATTTTATATTGTTAGTCTTAACTGCATCCTCTAAATTATAATAATAATTTATATTCATTATTATTATTATCACGATAGAATAAACTAGTGTCTAAATAACTCTAATTTTTATAGATGTAGGTGTTGATGTCTTATTATCTGTTATTTCATAATTCATAGTTATATCACCTGTATGTGATTTTAACGGAATAAATTTATAATAATTTTCTTTAAGTAAAACTATTAAAATTATTATCAATAACAAAATTATAAATATCATATATATTTAATAAATATTTTATTCTTCAATCTTCAATCTTCATTATTATTATTTTTTCAAATATTGAATTAGTTGTTATTGAAATAGTTGATTTTAGTAACATATCAATGCTAAATTTATCACCATTTGTTAAATAAGATATTGTTGTTAAATTATTTGTTTGATTTGTAAAAGAAGTTTTAGCTATTATTTTACCATTTATATTCATATTTATTTTTATGTTAAGTCTATTCCAATTTTGCATATAATATGATATTATATATAATCCATCTTCTGGAATATCTATGAAATTATTACTAGTTGGTGATATAAATAAACTATTTGGTGCTAAATTAACATAATTTGTTGTTTGAAATGCCATAGTAACCAACTGATTATTAATAGGGTTGCTTGCTCTATGAAATACTCCATATCTTGATATTTTATCTAATTTAATTATGCTATATGAACAATTTGCAACATCCCAATTGCCAGCAGTTACTTTTGAAATATTTGAAGGAGCTATAAAATGAGAAATATACATATTATTTGAAGAATTAACTTGGAATGGATAACATATCATACCATTTTGAATATTTTCACAATATACTGCGCTATTTCCTAATACAGTTCCGATGTCAATTCTACATTGAAGAATAAAATTACTTGGAGCCGAAGTATTTGATATATATATATAACTTCCAGCTGAAATTGGAATATTTATACCACTTGCTATTGGAATCATATCAGTACTATTAGTTTTTCTTGGGTCCATTCTATAGTAAAGAGTTGAACCGATCAACCCATTTACTCCATTATATGCCCCTACTACAGCATATGTTTCATTATTTCGAATAAGAGTTCCTGTTAATTTTGTTCCAAAATATTGAGATATATTTAAAGAATTTACATTATAAGCCCTAATATTTATAGAGTTTGTTATTAAAGTAAAAGAACCAGCGTTAAAATTTAAAAATGTAACATCTGTACCAATATTTGTCCTTGATGTTATTGTTCCACCACTAATAATATTATCTGCAGTAAATCCTAACAAATATATACCATTAAAATTAAAATTTTGCGTTGGCGATGTCCCATTTAGAAATTGAATTGGTCCATCATATACTGGATTTTGAAAATTAATTACTGGATATCCTGCCCCTGACCCTGCAATAGTTCCATCTCCAGAAACTATTCCAAATCTATTTGAAGATGGGGTAATATTTCCATGTTGAGATAATATTGATGATGGATTAATACTAAGTACATCATTATTGGGGTCCGTAAATCCTTGAAGTAAATTACTATCATTAAAAAAGAAGACCTTGTCTTCAGCAGCATTAAATGCGGAATATGTTGGATTTCCTTGAGGTGGATTATTGAGAACTTTTACTACTGTTTTAAATGGAGTAAATAATTTACCATCTCCTATTTTATAAAATATTGTAACTGGAGTTGAAGAATTTGGAGCATTTGTAAATATATAAGTTCCATCTGAATTTTTAGTTAATGGTGTACCTGTTTCATCTATATATCTAACATCATCTACTACAAGTGCGCTTCCGTCTGGATCAGTCGCATTACCTAATAAATCCGAAACAGTAAAGTTCTTTTGAATATTTTGATTTGCCGTTAGTGCTAAATTAGTTGGAGCAATTGGAGCACTATTTATATTTACAAGTTGTATTCTTGGAATAGTTACAGTCCCATCTGATATATTGTATTTAATTGTATATTTTCCACCTGTTGGAAAATTATAAGAATATACTCCATTTACTGGAGTTATGAAACTTCCTTGTGCTTCATTCGCATCTTTATATAAAAATACATCACTTATTGTTAAGTTATTGTTATCAATATCTGAAACTCCTTTTAATAAATCAAAAACTATATTTGTATTTGGGTCAGCATTAATTGGGGTAAGTTCTCCAACTACTGGTGCGTCATTTACTGGATTTACAGTAATAGTAGTATCTTTTTTATATGTTACATAACTATTATCTGGTTTATATCCAATTACGTCATAAAATATTTTCAAAGGACCATTAAAATTTGGAGCAGACGTAATAGTCCATTTATCATCTTGAACTGGAATTGGTTGTCCAGTAATATCATATCTTACATTTTCTACTTTTAATGTATCATTATCTGGGTCAATAGCTGACCCTAGAAAATCTGATTGTGAAAATACTGCTGGTTTATCTTCATCCATTTGTAGAGTAAGTGGTTGAAAAACTGGTTGATCATCTACTGGTAAGATATTAAAATTAATAGAAGCTGGGATTGGAGGATTAACTGAATCAGAAACTTCAAAATTTATAGTAGCTTCTCCGCTGTAATCTTTATTCGGAATAAATTTATATAAATTTGAGAATGATTCCCCATATGTTGTAGCCAATACAATAATTACAATAACAACACAAATAACTGCTGCACCTAACATATGTTTATAATTAATTCTCATATAATTAAATACAAGAATTATTTTTTATTAAAATATCGTTAATTTTAGTAAAAAATAATGTTTATTTTTTTAAATGAATAAAAAAGAAAGTAAGAAAAAGGAAAATAAGGAAAATAAAAAAGAAAGCAGAAAGGACCATAAAGGAAATGGTAAAGCTGCAAGTTCTAAAAAAATTTGGCATAAAATATTGAGTTCAAATAAAGATATATTAAAAAAATCATGGAGTTCTGATAATCCAAAAAAGGAATACAATACTAAAATAAATAAATTATTAAAAAAATTTAAATAGTTGGAATATTTAATTTATAATCCCTTACTACATTATCCAATGTTGGAGCAGTTGTAGATTGATACATAGGGTCTCCCTGTATTACAATATTAGGATTGGACATTAGTGGATAAACACCTGAATACCCTGGCGAAGATTGTAATCCATATATTTTACCAAATCTACTTTTTTTTATTTGTTTTCTATTACTTCTAATATGTTTTACATGTCTACTTCTCTTTGTCTTATTTTTCTTTCCAAAACCACTATATTTTCTTATAATTTTTTTATCCTTTGATCGTCTATTTGACTTATGACTATTCTTCCCGAAGGAATTTTCTAATTCGATTTTAAGTTCTAAATCTGCTATTTTTGTCTGGAGTTCAATTATCATTTTTACAACTTTATCTGTTTTATCTTGTTTTTCTAATAAATTTAATTTTTTATAAGCAATTTCTAGTTGAGTTTGAAACGAAGCATTTGATTTTTCTGATTCTTTTTCTCTGCTTGATTCTACGTGTTCTATTTTTTTGTGTTCTTCTTTTGCAAATCCTTCATATACGATATCAGTTATCTGACTCAATTCTTCCTTTATTTTCTCTAAATCTTCGCTATTATTATGAGCATGAAGAATAGTATGAATTAGAGTATTAACATCAGTCTGAGAAGCAGTAATATCCAATACTTTATCAAATGATGATTCATTTAATTCACCATAAGATGGTATTTTAACATATATATCAGCTCCATTTACTTTAACTATATCTTTTTTATCATCTACTTTACTTACAGAAGATATTGAAAAATCTATATCAAATGGAGTTTCTTCAAAACTTGGTTTACGATGAGAAATAATAGGAGAACGAGGTTTAGAGGGCTGTTGTTTGGGCTGAGATGGTTTTTCTAGACTATTTAGTCTTTGTTTTTTAGCAACATTTTCTAGAGAATACCATCCACTATTTATTTCAATAATTTTATGTAAAGTATTTGTTGTTTTTAAAATAACTGTATCTCCAACTTTAACATCTCCTTTATTCATTTATAATATAAAAGAAAAAATATCTTAGTGTATTTTTTTTTAATTTTTTTTATCTTTTCATCTTCTCAATATTTATATCCATTTTAATATTATAATGTTTTAAAATTTCTTTAATTTCTTTTACTAACGCAGATTTTTCTTTGTTGTATCCATAATTTTCATCAAATAATTTATGAATACTATATTTAATACTATCATTTAATTGGGTTTTTTCATTAAATTTACTCAATAACTTACTTATGTCGTAGTGGTCTTTGCAATCTTCTAAATAATTATTAAAATATTTTTTTATAAATTCATGGTTATTTTGAGAAAAAAAATTACTGTAGTAATTGCTATATTTCTTATTTAATTTAAAACATTCATCAGACAAGGCATTCGTATTATTTTTTAGTAAATATACATTTAACTCATTAAATGTTATACTTCTATCTATCATTTTAATTATATAATATACAAATTTATTTGATAAACTTATTGAATGATGTGTACAATTTTCTATAAATTTTTTACATTCATTTATATTAAACTTAATAAATTTTGATACATTTTCTAAAGTAGAAACATTTTGAATATAATTATTATTATGTCTAGGATCCATATATTTCATTTGTTTCTTTATTTTTACATCATCAACTGTAGATGAAGTTAATCCGATTCTATCTTTATCTTTAAATCCAGATTTTCCTATTGTAGCATTTATATCATATTTATTAATAATTTCAATATTTGTAGAATGTTTTCTTATAATTGAATCAAAATTAAAATATTCTATATCTGTTAAGTATAAATCATCATAATCTCTAATATTTAATGATTGATTATACATTTTATTGATATCAACTATAAAATTCATATTATACTTTTTATTGTATATAAAATTAATAAGTTCATTTTTATTTATTTCTTCTTCTGATGAATTTTCTAATATATCACTTATTATTTTGTATTTTATAGATATTACCTTAATAAATAATTCAATTAACATATTTTTTATTATATCATTTTTATTATATTTATATAAAATATTACTTAATTGTATAATTTGCTGATGTGTTGTCATTTAATAATATATAACATAAATTTATTAGTGATATTAAAAAGTAATAAAATTATTATTAAGGCTAATTAGATAACCTAATATTTTACTATGATTGAAAATTATAAACAAATTAAAATTAAATCAAATAGTGCATTATGCAATTCTCTCAGACGAATAATGATTGCAGAAATTCAAACATTTGCAATTGAATATGTAAGTATAATACAAAATGATAGTATTATTGTAGATGAAATGATTGCACAAAGACTTGGATTAATACCAATATATACAACTGACAATACTATTAAAGAGATTCATTATGAATTAAATGTATCTAATATATCAGATAATATATTAGATGTATATAGTTCAGACATTAAATTTAAATATATAATAAATTCAAATAATGAAAAAATTGTTAGAGATAATATAAAATTACATGAAAATATAATTATAACAAAATTAAAAAAAAATCAAAGCATTAATATGAATTGTATAGCAATCGCAGGTATTGGACTAATTCATTCAAAATGGAGTCCATCATGTGGAACATCTTACAGAGACAATGAAGATGGAACATTTGATTTAAATATTGAAACAACTGGGGTAATTGAACCAACTGATTTGTATCTTAAATCTATAGACCATTTAATAACAAAATTAAATCATTTATTAATGTAAAATATTAGAATAAAAATAATTAATAACAAACAACTTAGTATTGAACTAAATATAATATCATATAAATTTCCTTTTTTACTACATTCACTTTCAATCATTTATAATATTAAATATTTTTTTTATCAATTTATTGAACCAAAATTAGTAAGTTTCCCATCTCCTTCATATCCTGTACATGAAAGTGAATTATCTGTATATTCTAATCCATATCTCATCCAAATTGAACCTTCTTTGCATACATTTTCTCTACCATACAATGATTCCGCAAATTTTGTCTGGTCACTTGGAACAGACCCACTTGGAGCAGAATACCATTGTCTTTGTGAATTATTTCTATCAAATAACATATCGGCTGGGTCTTGAAATAATTTATTTAGTAATTTACTATCTACATCTTCTCTTACCTTTATGGTAGTTGGAGTTTCATATTGTTTATTATCATACCTAGTATAATCATTATATATTTGATTATTATCATAAGACATTATTGGGACATTCATCATAGGATTATTATATGAAGGCATTCTAAAACTTTGAGTTGGTTGAGTATTATCGAAATAATTTTGATAATCATTTGGTTGAAATTTATTTTTATATTGATTTTCATTGTATTTAAAAAATTCATCTTCTTTTGGAACTGGCCTTGGATTATTCATTTTAATATAATAAAATATTTTAAATTTTATTATATTTCGCATTTTTCTTTAAATTCTATTATAATTTATCTAAAATTAATGTTCCTGTGAAATTTAATGCATCATTTGGAACACATTCTTTTCCATCTTTAGTGGGAATAAATCCACCATCTCCTGGATGTATAGGAACATAATTATTTGTTGAACCATATATAGATAATCCATCACTTGTTTTTTCATTAGGATTTTTACCATCTTCACTAAATTTTCCTGAATATGCATGTCCAGAAAATTCTGGTTCATTATTTATACTTCTGGACGAACCCATATCAACCATTCTATTAAATCCTTTTGAATTTACAATTGCCATATTACTATTATTATCATTATTGTTGTCTAACACATTATTGTTGTCTGGATATACATTTACTGAAAAATTTTCATTTTTTGGTTTCTTTTGATTTTTTAATATGTCATCTATTTCTGCATCTCTTGCTGTTTTCAAATCAGAATAATCATCAGGTTTATTATCTTTGTAAAATGATGGAACTTCGCTATCTGGATTTACTGTATATATAGACAAAGGATTATCCCTTAATTTTTCAACTTGATAACTAGCAATTTGTCTATCATCTACACCAATATATTTATTAGGATTCATTCTTGGTTTTGCCAAAAATTGATTATTTTGTTGCCTAGACCCATCGGGAATTGATTGTGCCAATGTTCCTGGACCATTTAAATTTTGGTCAAGTCCAAATGTTCCAAAATGAACTTTACCCATTAATTTTTCAGCATCTTGTCTTATATTTTGTCTCCCAGCTCCTGGAAAATAATCTTTAACCAATGTTGAACCTTTAATTGTATATGTTTTTGCTCCTCCTAAAGACTTAGAATTTCCTTTATACATTTTTAAAGATTCTAATTTATTATCTGTATCTGGACCTGTATATTGATATCTTGAAGTTTCTACAAAACTAGTTAGTCCTGATGTTGGATTTCCAGCATACGCAAATTCAGTTGTTTCTTTAGTAGTATTTTTAGGTAAATCTTCATATGTATAAAATTTAGAACCTTTATCTTGTCTTTCTACATTTCCAGAATATGAAAAATCAGTTGTTTCTTTCGTAGTGTTCTTAGGTAAATCTTCATAAGTATAAAATTTAGAACCTTTATCTTGTCTTTCTGCATTTCCTGAATAAGCAAATTCAGTAGTTTCTTTAGTTGTTGTTTTTTGCTGGTCTGTATATGATAAATTATTATAAACATTTGGACCTTTCAAATTTATTTGTTCTACTATTGTTGGATTTATAGAACCCCTATCGGTTTCATTTACATAATAATTAGCAAGAATTGGACCAGATTGTTGACCAACTCTGTTTGGATTACCTATTGGCTGTGAATTACAATCACTTTTTGATTTAATATTATTATCGGATGACATATACACAGGGTCTCTAACACCCACAACTGTTCCTGGTCTAGCAGGTGCTATACCAATTGGTTCATTTACTTCACATTCTAATTCATTATTTCCATATCCATATGATATTTGTTCTCTTTGAGCATTTTTAGGCTTTTTGTCTACATCCCATTCTGACCTTAATTCGTCCAAAGAAGACACAAATCCTACTTTTGTAGTCATCGTTGGTCTTCTTGTTTGCGAATAGTCTTTAGGAGGTCTATTTTTTGGAACTCCAGGACCAGATGTATTATTAGGATTATCTCCCAATGAACTATCCTTTGATAATCCAATACCTGGATAAGATGTTGGCAATTCAGCACCAACCACAAATTTTCCAGCATTTACTCTATTTTCTAGCTGATTTGCTTTATAATCTGATATATTATTTGGTAAAATTCTTGTAAATTCGTGAAATCCTCCAGCAGCAGGAATCGATGGATCTAAATTTAACCCTTTCCCAACCATTATTTTTTCAGTTGGAGCTAAATCATTTCTATAGGTTAATGATTGTTTATATTGTTCTTCATCTTCTCTAAATAAAGGTTGTCCAAATACATACCCAGTTTGTTGTTCTGCTGGACTAAATAATGGACCTGCCTCTCTTTTATTTAAATATGTATCATCTATACCAGTATGATTGGCAAGTTTAGATTGAAATGGAGTTGATTTATCGAATCCACTATCAACATCTACACCATCTATATAATTACCTGATTTTACACCAGTTCCAGCCATATTTTGGGTTACTTTTGCACCAAAAAATGGAACCATATTATTATGAATAAATGACGGCACTTCTCTTTTATTTATATCAAGTAAATATTGATTATTGGGATCATTTGCTGGAATAAAATTGTTGTAGTCTTGATTAATAAATTGTCCTTTATCAATTGATGGTGTATTATTGTCTAAATTTCCAAAATTTTCTTTTTGATATTCGAAAAGACTAGATTGATTAGGCAATTTAGAAATATGTGTTGGAAATTGTTTATTACATACATTATTTTTATTTTCAGAATAACTGACATATTGATTTGCAAATTTATTTAGAGGAACATTATTTTCTTTTATAAAATGTTTTTCTCGCTGTTTTTGATTATATAAATATCCCAATAAACTAACTCCGGATAACAAAACAACCTCCATTATAGTATAATAAATAAAATATTTAAAACAAATAAACAATTTATAATATATTATATGGATATCCAGTTAATTTTTTTTCTGCATCAGTAATTTGATTTTGTTTATCCAATGGACCAGGAATCTCATCTGAACTATATTCTAAAAATTCTCTACGAATATAAGTGCATTCTACTACATTAGGCATAATTAAATTAGTACTATTATTTAAAATTAGTTCTTGATATCCACAATTAGGGTGTGGATGTAAATGTATTAAAAAATGAGACCAATTTAATCTATTTATTGCATCCCATGTATAAGTTGATTGTAATGGATAATGATATTCAATAGCAATTTGTTTTATATTCTTAAGTAATTTTTTTGGAATATTATTTATCCATCCAAATTCAGATCCTTCTATATCCATCTTTAAAAAAATATTTTTATATTTTTCAAGATATTCAATTAAATTCGTAGTTGTATCATCATTTTTAATTCCAATATTTTTTGAAATAAATGTTATATTTTTAGAAGTTTTTGGAAAATTTGCTGTTTCTGTTCCATCAAATGCAAAACATGGAACGTTCCAACGTTCTAAGAAATCTTCTTCAAATTTAATATCTCCTCCTATTCCTGCAGAAAGTAGGCAATCATAAGGACCAAAATTATCACATATTACATATCCACCATCTGTTTCTTGATTGCCTACTCTTATTTTACTATTGGGACACTTATAAACTTCAAATGCATCGATATTCATTTATATTTTAATTTAATATTTTATTAACATATAAACGATACTTTTATAACACTAATTAAATAAATAAATATAAATAAATGTCTAAAAGTGGATTATTATTCGAACAAAAAATAAATCTAGAAAAAATAGAAAAAATTGATTATTTATATTTAAAAAAAAAGAAATTTAATAATTTAATGAATTTAAAATATCATATTCCAAAGGAAAATTTATATAGAGAACCAGATGCAGTTTTTATAAATGAAAAATTAAAAATAATATATATAATAGAAATAAAATTTCAAAAAGTAGAAGGAAGCGTTGATACTAAATTATGGGCGTCTGTTGCAATAAGAGATATTTATATTAAAAATTTAACTGGATTTATTATTAGATATTCGTTATGTGTAAATAATTACTTTAAAAATAAATTTATACAAGAAAAAAAATTTATAGATTTAAATGAATATCTAGAACAAAACAATATAAAAATATTCTATGGAGATGATGAAAACTGTTTAGATAAAATAAAAGAATGGATATCAATTATATATTAGTAGTTCATATGTAGTTGATTCTGGATTTTTTGAATTTATTCTTCTTTTGCATAGTATTTTATCTTTTTTATAATTTTTAAATTGTTCTAATACAAATTCTGTATACGAATTGCTGAGTAAAAATTTACAATTCAATTCTTTGCACATTTTAAATAAAAGTATGTGATCATTTTCAGTAAATGATAAAGTGTTATATTTAACAAATGATTTTTTATTTTCTGGATAATATGGAGGATCTAAATATACAAAATCATCTTTATTAAAAATATTTAATAAAGATTTTTTAAAATCAATTACTTCAAAATTTACATTTTTTATTAGAGATGATATCTCATTAATTTCAGAAATATTAAAGATTGTAGGATTTTTATATGAACCATATGGTACATTAAATCCATTTGGACCCTCCCTGAATAATCCTCTAAAACATGTCTTATTTAAAAATACAAAATAAGATGATGATTCGCATGTTGTTTTGTCCTCTAATTTATTAAATGAGTTTCTAATTTCATAATAAAATTTTTCTTTATCATTACTCGTATAATACTTATTGATTATATCAGAAATACATACAGAAAATTCTTCTGGTCTATTTTGTATGTTTTTATATGTCCAAATCAACGCAATATTTATATCATATGCATTAATTTTTTTACATTTAATGGTAGTATTTTGAAGTAGAGAAAATAAAATAGAACCTCCTCCTATAAAAATTTCAAAATATGTATTAATATTTTTTGGAAATTTATCTATTATATTATCTACGATTTGATTTTTTCCACCAACCCATTTTAAAAATGGTTTCATAATATATTATTATTATTATTATTTACTAATGACTAAAATAATTAGATATTTTTAAATAATCTTTAGTTTGAACTTGAATTTTAATATTATCATCAACTTTAAATTTATTTAGTTCATCAATGCTACCTATTTCTATAAAATCTACTCCCAACTTTCTTAAATTTTTTATAAAAACTGACATTTTTGTATTACTATCATTCAATACAATAGGAATTACACCCAAATAAAGAGATTCCCAAAATCGATGTGTATCTAATCCATTTCCTCTTATACAAAATGAATATTTATTACTACTTAATTCCAATAAATAATCTTTGTAATTCTTTTTAGTAGAAATAACATAATTATTTTTTATCAATTTTTGCATTATTTCTTTTCTATAAGAATAAGTACTTACATCAAAATTTATATATATATTATTTGTTTTTTTTAATTTATATGTATTTTTCATAACTGTATATAATTCTATCAAATTTCCATGTGGCCACATTAAATTTGCGATACCAATGGGTAATAAATTTAAATTATCTGATTCAGAATCTAAATTTTGAGCATATATTTTTTGTGAAGTTGTTGTATCAAACGGATCGTCTGAATTATGTAAATACAATACAATATTTTTTAATTCTAAATTTATGAATTTATAAATATGTGTATATACAAATATTTTAATAGTTTTATTTATATTTTTCAATGCTTCTAGTAGTGGTTCAAGTGGTTCTCTATCTAAATATATTTTATTTTTAAAATTATTTTTATGAAAATTATCAATACTACTCGTTGTCAATACTATATCACAATTCTCCACTACTCTATCGCCAGATATAATATCATTATATTTAATATCAAATATACTAGAAAATTGAAATAATTGTTTTGAATGTATATGTAAATTTACAATTGGTTTATCATGTATTGTATAATATTTAATTGGACAATATAAATGTTCTAATTTTTTATATTCTTTTTTTAAATTTGATACTTTAAAATCACAAGTTTCGTTTATAAAATTTATGGATGGATTATTTAATTCTGTCATTATATTGTAATTCTGTATATTTCTGTAATCAATTCCTCCTATATATTGACCAATTGCTGCTCCATCAAATATTATTTTATTTTCTTCAAATGGATTATAATCAAATTTAATTAAATTTTCATATTTTGCCAATATATTCATATCATTTATAAATACTTCACTATTTGTAACTGTTGATACAATATGTTTAGTTAATTTATCAATTTCATCATAATCACTAAAACACATTATTGATGGTATTACTCTATTTATTGAATCTTGTACCATATATATTCCTTTTTTATCAATTGTTATATCATTTAAATTATAATATAACATAATATCATTTTCTATATGGAATACATTTTTAATTGATTTTAAAAATAATCTATAACATTCTTTAATGTAAAAAAATCTAGTTGTTGTTGAAATCCAAAATGAATCTCTAAAATTTTCTAATTTAAATTTACTTACTTTATTATAATATTCTAGATATTCATCATTATTTAATTTAGACAACGGAACAACAGTTATTAATTTTTGATATTCAAATTGTTCATTTGTAGGGAATGATAAATTTAATATATCTCTATTAAATATTGGAATTAAACTATCACTTAATATCATATATATATTAATTGAATAATGATGAATTAGAAGTGTTTGATAAATTGAATCTATTATATAATCAGGTAATTCTTTCCCTATATGAATTTGAATTAATATACTCATTTATAAAAATATATATTTAAAAAATAGACACTAACCGTAATCATTAGTAACTAATAAATGATATACACAACTGGAAATATCAACATTGTGTCTTATGTTTTATTGATAATTGGTACATTTTTAATTGGATATAGTAGTTTAATTATACATTTCAATAAAACATATTGTATGTGCCCAAATAAATGTTTAAATAATACTATGTATTCAAACTGTAATGAATATTCTAATACACAAATAAATAATGGAATATATATGATAGTATTCGGAATTATTGGAATTATATTTTCTATTGGATTTTGTATTAAATATCCATCAGATATTTAACAAAATTAGATAATTTTTAAAAAGAGATAATTTAATTACAAAATCTCCAAATGCTGGTCTATTATTTTACTTATTTGAAAAATATATACATCTTTAAAAGATGTATAAAATCTTATTTTAAAGATACATAAATAAAAAAATAAAAATCATTAAAATATATTTATTTAATTGCATAAAATGTATGAATGTCCTAGATGTCAATATTGTTGTGATACAAAATATATTTTTTTACAACATTTATCTAAAAAATATATATGTAGTCCAATTTTAAGTGATATATTAATTGAAAATATAAATATAGAAGATTGTAAAAAAAAAATATATTCATATAAATGTCAATATTGTAATGAATTATTTACAATGAAAAATAGTTTAAAAAGACATCAATCTGTTATATGTAAAGGTATTATTATAAAAGATGGAAAAGACATAAAAGATTATAAAAATTCATTTGAACAATTAAAAGAAACGGTAGATAAACTAGATAAAAAATTACAAGAACAATCAAAAGAAAATGATATATATAAAGAACAATTAAAAGAAAAGGATAAAAAAATTAGAGAATTAGAAATAAAAAAATCATCATCATTAACACTTCACAATTTTTGTTCTAAATTAAGTAAATATAACAATAATATAAAAGGAGAAGTATTTGAAAATACCGTAAAATTTATAATACAAAATCATAAAGAGTTTAGTAATATAAAAAATGTATGGCTATACTCCGAAATTCCAGAAAATATAAAATTAAAATATAACATGCCAAAACAAGATAAAGGAATTGATATCTTGATAGAAAATGAAAATAATCTATATATACCAGTTCAATGTAAATTTACAAGCAGTAATAAAAATATAACATATGCAGATTTATCAACATTTGTTGCGCAAGTGTTCGCAATGAATTTAAATCTTTGTTATTTATTTACAAATTCGTACAAAATAGATAATTTTACAGATAAAATAAAAAAATATGATGGAAATTTTTTTGAAATATTAGGTAAAGAATATTATGAATTATAATTAAATATTTCTAACTGTTTTTGATTGTTCTTGGGGAATTGTATATCTTATATATAATGTATCAGGAATTTCTAATTTATTATCAGTCATTTCTTCTATTATTAATTCAATAATTTCGAATGAACCTCCTTCACAAGCAGATTCTAATAATTGGTCTAAATGCACATATCTATATCCATAATTTTCTATAAGAAATTCAAGAATTTCCATATGTTTTCCTTTGCATGCTTCGTGGAATGCTTCATTTAAATCAGATGCACCTTTAGATAACATATATTCAGCAATTTCTAAATGTCCTCCTCTACATGCTTCAAATAGTCCAATATCCCAATTATCAGCCCCATATTTTATCATTAATTTAACTATATTCATGTGTCCTCCTCTGCACGCGCAAGCTAGTGCGTAATCAAAAATATCTGGATTATTTTTCATCATCATTTCAATCGCATCTATATGTCCTCCTAAACATGCTCCTGCTAGTCCAATATTCCAATCAGATGCTCCTTGTTGAATTATGAATTTTATTATTTTTATGTGTCCTCCTTGGCACGCATAAAATAATGCCATATTATAATTTATGTCATCTTCGTCACCTTCGTCATCTTTATCATTTATAAATGTTTTAGCAAGGTCTAAATGTCCTCCTAAACATGCTCCATAAAGTCCTTCATTAATATCTACATAATAACTGAATAGTAGTTCTATTATTTCTGTATTCATATCCTTACATGCATGTCTTATTCCTGATCCCCAATTAGTAGCGCCATGTTCAATAAAATAATGGACCCAATTTATATTTCTAGTTTTTACAGCATCTTCTAAATCGTAAATATATTTTATATGTATATTATCCATTTAATATAATAAATAAAAAAAATACATTAAATGATTATAATAATAACAATAAATGATATATTTAATTGCTATTGTTTCTCTAAATAATGGAATTGGTAAAAATAATAAACTTCCGTGGAATATAAAAGAAGATATGGAATATTTTAAAAAAATAACTACTGGAACTGGTAATAACGCAATTATTATGGGTAAAAATACATGGATATCTCTTAAAAATCCATTAAAAAACAGAAGAAACATAGTAATATCAAAAACATTAAAAGATAAAAATTGTTCAGTATTTTCAAGTTTAAATGAAGGAATAACCTATGCAAAATCAATTGGTATTTTTGACATATTTATTATTGGAGGTTCATCTTTATTTAAAGAAGCAATGGAACATAAATTATGTGATTTTTTATGTATTACTAAAATTAATAAAATATATGAATGTGATACATTTTTTCCTGTTATTCCAGAATGTTATGAATGTATTAAATCTGAAAAATATGATGTATTTGATAATAATGATAAATTATCAATTACAAGATGCTACTATTCTGAAAAAAATGAAGAAGAATATCAGTATTTGAATTTAATTAAGGAAGTATTGGCAACTGATAGACTTAGACCTAATCGAACAGGAATTGATACACTTTCAGTTTTTGGTAAATCTATGAGATATTCTCTGTTAAATAATAAATTTCCTCTATTTACTACAAAAAAGGTATTTTTCAGAGCAGTTGTTGAAGAATTGCTGTGGTTTTTATCTGGGTCAACTAATTCTAATATTTTATCTAATAAAAAAATATATATTTGGAATGACAATACATCAAGAGAATATTTAGACAATAATGGATTTAAAACAAGAGAGGTTGGAGATATTGGTCCTGGTTATGGATTTCAATGGAGACATTTTGGAGAAAATTATAAAAATATGCATACAGAATATAAAGGATTTGACCAAATCAAAGAAATTATTAATTTACTTAAAACAGACCCAATGTCTAGAAGAATTATATTAACTGCTTGGAATCCAACTCAAATCAAAGAAATGAGTTTGCCACCATGCCACTGTTTAGCACAATTTTATGTTCATTATGAAAATGATGAAAAATATTTATCTTGTCAAATGTATCAAAGGTCTGGAGATATTGGATTAGGAATTCCATTTAATGTAGCAAGTTATTCTTTATTAACTATTATGATTGCTCAATGCACAGGAATGAAACCATATGAATTTATACATGTAATTGGGGATGGACATATATATAAAAATCATATTGAACAATTAAAAATACAAATAGAAAGACATCCATTTAAATTTCCAACCATAAAATTAAATGAAAATATACAAGATATTTTTGGGTTTAATTATGATGATTTTAAATTAGATAATTATCTTTATCATGACCCAATTAAAATGGATATGGTTGCCTAGATATTTTTTATATTGTTAATTTAGGATTTTATTTTGTTAAATGTAATAGATAAAATTGCTTCTTTATATGATAAATTCCATAAATTCATACAATGTTTATTTATATCTGTTTTATATTTTTTTTCAAAATATAATTGTCCATGTTTTATATTAATATAATCACAATAAAAATTATCATTTATTTTTAATATTTTTTTATATGTTTCTATATGTACAATATTTTTTATTTGGCAATCATTGCACATTGTTCCTAAAAGATTATATTTTACATAGCATCTTCCATATTTATAATTTGTTCTATTTCCACAAATTCCGCATAATACGTTCCCATTTGTTGCAAAATGTAATTGTGCTAAAAATAGTGAATTATTTTTTTTTAAATATGTTGTTATTGTGTTTTTTGATTCTTCTGATTCTTCTGATTCTTCTGATTCTTCTGATTCTTCTGATTGATATTTTTGCGAATAGTTAATAGTTAGTTTTAATGGTTGTAATTGTTTTTTTTGGTTTTCTGGAAGTAATTTATAAGAATATTGATTTAATATTTCCCAATTTATTTTACATGAAATTCCCCAATTGTAAAAATAAATAAACCAATCTTTATGTGTTTCTGCTCTAACATATTTAAAAATTTTAATGTATATTTCAAATGGTATTTTTACCAATATATCATTTATAATTGGTTTTTTTTTATTTCTTTTATTTGTTTTGTTCATTATTTTATGATACTTTATGCAATTAGTGTTTATAAATTTTATTTAAACACTAATTGCATATGTATAGAAATGATATGACTGCTCCAAATAATAATTCCTATGTTGAAGATATTGAATTTATAACTTTTTTAAATAATTTGTTTAATAATGAAAAAATAATTAAAGGAAATGAATTAAAAGCAATGGTAAAATCATCTGAAGCATTAATTGTATATAAAAATTTTATATATAATTCTAAAACAAGCAGATGGGTAGTTTTAAATGGATTAGCGGGAAGAGAAATTAAATATAATAGCACTAATATTAATAATGTTATTAATTCTATTATCAAAGATATATTGAAAGATTATTCTAATAGAGAAGAAGTATTAGATGAATTGGAAAAATGTAAGAAATTGTTTGAATTTTTAATACATTTAGTGAAAACAGATGATAAAGAAACTATTTCAAAACTAATTTCAATTGATGTTACCTAATTTTTTTAATTGATTTTCTAATTTTTGTTTTTAATTTTTTTGTGAGTTTTTTTGATTTAAGTATTTTTTTTAATTTTTTAGATAATTTTGTTCTTTTTTTTAATTTTCGAATGATTTCTTTCATTTCTTTATTTGTATTTTTCAATGAATATCCAAAACTGGATAGAGGAGTTGTCGTTTCAGTTGGTAAATTATAAGAATCAGCAGGTGCATCAAATGAATTTGTGTAAAATCCGCTATTATTAATATATAAAGGTTGACTATTCATATTCCATGGTTCTGATGTAGTTGAATTTGGCCAAAATGCGGTTGTTGTTGGTCCCATATTACCTTCTAAATTATTTACATCTTGTTGATATGCGTCCATTTAATATTATAAAAGATATTTTTTAAATTTTTTATTTTATTTTCTATATATAAATGGAAGATACCAATATTAAAGATAAATATAGAGAAATTAGAAAAATAAAAGAAAACGAAAAAAATTTAGATATACTATACAACACATTATATGATATGGATCAAACTGCGGAAAAAATAAAAAAATTTATTGAAAATTTTGATAATAATATTAATATTAATATATCTAATTATAATATTTCTTCTAAATTGAATAATATAAAGGAACAAATGAAAGAAATTAAAGAACAAATAAAGATAAAACGTGAAGATTTTGAAAAAAAATATAATGATTATGACAGATATAATAGGCATGAAGAATTATACTCAAATTTAAAAGATTTATATTATGATTATAAAGAAAAATGGGAAAAAAATGGGAAAATATTTAAAATTTCGTCGGATGAGAATAAATTAAATGAAATATCTGTTATATATGGATTTAGTTCAAATAGTTGCAATCCTCCTTTTAAACAATTGACAGGATGGCCAGATCGTTGGTCATGGGCTAGTGTTAATGAAAAAAGATGTAATTTTTTTTATAGACAACCTATTGAAGAACAAGACCCTGATGTAATAATTGAAACCTTACAGGATTTACCATTACCTCCAAAATATCCCGAATTTGATGCAAAACATGATACATTTTGGTATCCTAGATTTAAAGTTACAATAGAAACAGAAAGTGAAATGGCAAGAAGAAGAAAATTATATGAACAAAAAATAACATTGGTAGAAAATATGAAAAAAGCAGATTTTTTCGATACAAGACTTAAAACATATTTACAAGCAACTGGACAAGATATGAAAAATATTGAAGGTATATATAGAAATCCTACAACAACTAGTGTTATTAAATCAGATGATAATTATAGAGAACAAGTTGCAAATAATTTAACAAATTATATAGAAAAAACAGCAAATATTGGTAATAGATTAGTGGATACTACTGTAGGTGGAACTGATAAATTACAAGAAGGGTTAAGAAAAAGGGGAATAATAGATATGGGAGAAATAATACAAAATGATGGCACAATAAATAGGTCAGGAATGTATAGAAGAACTAATTTATCTCCAAGAGCAGCTTCTTTATTAGAAACATTTAAAATGTTAAATGGATTTGGGTCTGAAGCACATAATGCTGATTATTATGTAAGAAAATCAATGGATGATGTTTCAATGGATAGAATTGTTCCAAGACCTGCGTTAAGTCAATTTAGTTCAAAAAAGAAAAAGAGTATAAAAAAGAATAAAAAGAGTATAAAAAAGAATAAAAAGAGTATAAAAAAGAATAAAAAGAGTATAAAAAAGAGTATAAAAAAATAAAAATAAAAATATTGATTATTGTAAATGAACACATTATTAACAGATCCTAATATGCAAGATAAAAATGGTAATACTCCATTACATTTAACAAGCGATAAAGATAAAAATAAAATAAAATTATTATTATTATCAGGAGCTAATCCTAATATACAAAATGAATGGGGAAATACTCCATTGCATCTAACACACAACCCAGAAATTGCTAAATTATTATTATTATCAGGAGCTGATCCTAATATACAAGATATGTCTAATAATACTTCATTACATTTTACAAGAGACCCAGAAATGGCTAAATTATTATTATTATCAGGAGCTGATCCTACTATTATAAATAAATATGGTAAAAAAGCTCTTTATCCGAGTTTAGAATATCTATTGCCGACAAAATCTGCTAAATTTTTAGCATATGGACGAAGAAAGAATAGAAAGAATAGAAGTAAAAGAATAAAAAAGAGTTTAAAAAAAATAAAAAAAGTATAATAAATATGAGTGGTGTTAAATGTATATTTCAAATGATAAAATATAGATTTAGATTCCAAAATGAATAGTTATGTAAATAGTTTATGATTCTTTTTACTTCTGCTTCTTTTACTTCTATTCTTTTTTCGTCCATATGCTAAAAATTTAGCAGATTTTGTTGGTAATCAATAAAATAATTAAACAATTCCAATTGTATATACATTACCTGTAATGTTTGTTGTATTTATATATAAATAAAAAATACCAGTTTTGCCACTATCTATTGTCATATTTGAATTTTCATCAAATGTCCATCCAGTAGTTTCAGTTAAATATACAGCTCCAGTTGAACTCGTATTTTTAATAATTAATTCAATGGCTCCTGTTGTAAATAAATAATCAATTTGGCTATTTGGAAATGCAAATCCATTTATAAATGAAGAAACATTTCCAAATGTATCTATTTTATCTCCCTCGTAATTTCTATATATAATTCCTCCAATATTTGTTGGGTTATATATTACATTTTTTGTTGTTAAATTATTAATATCTGTATTAAATGAAAATTGGTCTACAATTTTTGTTATATTTGATGATACGTTTAATCCTCTATTTCCTATTGTAAAATTATTATTTGTATTATAAAAATTGATACCAATAACATTTATATAAGCAGAAGTTCCGTCAGTAGTTATAACAGAATTAAATTCATATCCAGGCCATATATTTAAAGAACCATTTGTGGGTTTAATTATTACGTCAGTTCCTGGGCTAATATTTAAAATTGAATCATAATCAGTATTAATATTTCTAACTTTAAATGAAACAGAACTAATATTATTCATTTCAGTTATTATATCTGCTGCGTTTGCAGTTGTATCAGATACAGAATTTCCAAGTGTATCTCTTGATACTATTATGTTTGCCATTGAAGAATATGTAACTCCAGCTGCATTTGATATTGTTAATCTATTTATTTTAAAAAAATTATCGGTATATTGTTTATTAACAGCATCAGTATTATTAACTGGATTATTTATTCCAGTAATAGAGCCAGTTGTTATATAAATTCCATCTACACTTGTTTTTGTTGAATATAATGTAGATGTATCAACAGTATATGTTAATGTAGATGAACCAGTAAATAAATTCATATTAGAATATTGGATACTATTTAATGGTAAAGCAGCAATTCCTCCTGGCATATTTAAATCACTCCATTGTTTATTTGCAGCATCGCTATTATTAACTGGATTGGAAATTCCTGAAATTATTCCATTTGTGATTGAAACTGTTCCATTTGTAATTAAATTTGATATTATTTTAGAACATTTTAAATTTCTTGTATAATTTGAATTAAAACTAGTTGAATCTGGAATTAATGGGGCAATTGCTTTCATATATATATAGTTCTATTTTATTTTCATTAAAAATATTTACTAATTATAAATGAGTTGTAAAATAGCATATAAAGAAAATTTTAAAAAATGGAGTATATCAATTGAAGCAATTAATAAGTTATACAAATTTATTTATGAAGACACTGAAAAATCTGGAACATTTAAAATAGATACTGTAGATAAAAAAACAAAAAAAGAAATAACTATAGTTGATGGAGATAAAGATTCTGTAGAAACTCCACTTTCTTTAATAAATTATCATACTCATCCAATTTCTTGCTATGTTCAAGAAAAATGTACATATGGATGGCTTTCTGGTGAAGATATTAGAGAATGTATAATATTTGCTTTACAGGGAACAATTGCTCATATATTATGTGCAATTGAGGGAATATATGTGTGTCAATTAAATCCTTGTATTGTTGAAAATTTAATTAAACTAGATAATATAGATATATCAGATAAAATGTTAAAGTTAATTGGTAAATATAATCCAATTGATTTTTATAGAGGATTAATAATAACTTGTATAGAAATATATTTTAGGTCAAGTCATGCTTTTAGAACACAGCAATTTAATAATAGTCATACAATTAAGGCAAATGATTATATTAAATATATAAATAATTTTAAGTTTAGTAATATATTTAATGATGTAAAAAAAAATGGGTCAATAGATGGAGGTCATGTTTGGTCATATGAACATAAATTAGTAAAAAATACATTTGAAAAATATGTTGAAAATTATGAGAGTGATACTTATGTGATTGTATGTGATAAACATGGAAATAGAAAGATATCTAATATAACTGTATTAGATGTTATTAAAAATGATGGTTTAATAAAAGATTTGAAGTTTACAAATAATTGTAAATATTCAAAAGATTTATGGTCAGAAAATTGGTTTTTAACAAAATTATATTATTCAGATATATACTATGATAAAAAATATATTAAATATGATGATTTATCTACGACTGATAAATTAAAATTCATAAAAACAGCATCAAAAAATAAAAAAAAAGATTTAATAAAAATTTCAGATAAACCTATGTTTTATTTTTTTGAATTAACAGGTGAATGTGACCATAATAATATTAAAGATAATTTACATTTTTTTGGAAGAAAAAGGTCTGGTAAAAAATCAAAACTAAATTCAAAATCAAATTCAACTTCATTTACACCAACTTCAAATAAAGTTTATATATATGGTTCAGAAAAATGTTCATATTGTAAAATTGCTACAGATAAATATAAAAAATTAAATTATGATGTTAAAACACATTATTTTCCAGAAATAAAAGATGCAATTGCAGAAGTTAAAAAAATTGATGATTCAATTAACACAATACCAGCAATTTTTATTAAAATTAATTGACACTAATTGGTATATGTAGGAATACATAATGCAAGAAGTAAATATTAATTCGAATACTATGGATGATTATTTTCAAAATGAATATTATGCTCATGTATTGTCTTTAGAAAATGAAAAAAATGAACATGATATCGCATTAAAAAACATTGAATATGAAAATGATTTAAAGAAATATGAATATGATATTGAAATGAAAAAAATTGAAAATCAGCATGAAATAACACTAAAGAGTATGGATTATGAAGATAATGTAAAGAGAATTGAAAATGAAAATGAAGTAAAGAAAATTGAGAATGAATATCAATTAGAAATGAGAAAAGTCGAGGATATGCATGAATTAGAACTAAAGAATATTGAGGTTGAATTAAAGAAAATTGAACTTGATTTTGAATTAAAAAAGCTTCAATTTGAAGTAGAATTGAAAAAGATTGAATTAGAATTGAAAAAATTAGAGAAGATTGAGTTGTGCGATAGTGTTGATAAAGATTGACTGAAGATTAATTACAAATAATAATTTGTTTATTAAAATTAAATGACTTTATTTTTAAATTGTCCATACTGTGGAGGAATGATTGAAATATTGGAAGTTAATTGTGGAATATTTAGACATGCATTTTTTAAGGATGGTAAGCAATTAGACCCTCATGCATCAAAAGAAGAGTGCGAACGTGTTATAAGAGAAAATTTAGTATATGGATGTGCAAAACCATTTAAAATAATAGATGGAATTGCTATTAAATGTGAGTATATTTAAAATAATAGTTTAGGATTTTTTATTTTTTTCCAGTAGTTTTCATAAATTAGTAGATTTATTAAATAAATAAAAAAAATAACTGTTATAGTTATTCCTCCAATACTTTTAAATAATAGATAACTATTCATTTATAATATAAAATAATAAAATAAAAAAATTTATCGCTAGTAAATAATAATTTATATATATGTGCATAGATGTCCGAGTGGTTTAAGGAGCTGGTCTTAAGATCCAGTGGCGCAAAGCCTCGCGGGTTCGAATCCCGTTCTGTGCAATTATTTATTATTTTAATTAATTCGATTAAATAAAATAATAAATATGTTAGTATATTTATATGAATAAAAGTGAAAAATTAAACATCTCGGTATTGGTAAGTGCACGTGATGAATATCAGCATTGTCTTCAATATTATTTAACTCCTATAATATTTGAAGGATTTGTTGATATGTATAAATATGCAGTTGAATATCAAACCAAACAATATTCTTATGAATATATTAAACAGTTTCAAATATTTTTAAAGGAGATTCCTAATTGGAATCAAACAATTCTTATTAAAGAAACTGAAAGAATTATTGATAAATTTCCTTCATTGCAATTATTAATACCTGCAATTCTTATTTCAAATGTTAAGATATTATCTAGCATTAGGATGGGTGGTTCTCATAAAGACATATCTATAAAAGTTCCTGCAACTGATGTTTTTGTTCATTCTATATATATTGAATCTGCTAGAATTATTTATTCTAATTCTGATTTACTTGAATCATTTATAAAATATGATAAAATATCAAATGATAAAATAAAAAAAATAATATCAGACACTATATATGAAACTGTATTATCATTTGTACCTATAAAAAAAATATTAGATGAATATCTATCTAATGTTTTTGATAGTGAAAATGTATTTAGAGAACAACCCAATAAACATGAAGATAATCATGAACCAGATATTAAAGGAATTGAATTGCGTGCACAAGATATATTAGAAAATTTTGAAAATACTGCTCCTACATCTACTGATCCACCTCCCCCTGATTTTACTGATAATTATAATGATATAAGTTCAATCGATAAATCTGCTCCAAAAATTAAAATAAATGATGATAGCGATATAATAACATATGTTGATCCACATCCTACGTCTGAACAGCAATTTATACCTGATTCTACTGAACAGCCATCTACATTTGAACAGCCATCTACATTTGAACAGCCATCTGTAATTGAACAAATATTTGAACCACATCATCCAACTGTATCGTTTGCCGATTCTATTCAAACTATCGAGGAACCTTCTATTCAATTACAGGAAATACAGGAACCTACTGAACAACCTATACATACTGAACAACCTATACAGGAACCTATAAATAGTTCTGTGGGTAATATTGAACCAGATTTAAATTTATTTAATAATGAAAAAGATGCGGAAGATTTATTTAAAGTTGGAAATACTGGTACTTCCAATATTAATAGTTTCTTTTAATATTTATTCAATTGGTGGATTTATAGATAAACTATATTGTAGTGGTTCTCTCATACCAGTTTGTTGAGAAGAAAATGCTCCAAATGCACCAACTGGTCCAGCAGTATTTTCACTTTTAGAACCTCCTAGACTAGAACTATTAAAATTTGCATATGCTGGAATTGTAAATCCATTTTGTTTTTCAGTTGGAGAAGTTGTTCTTAAGGCTCCTTGAGGGCTATTTTCTCTAAGGCTTGGAATTGGTGGGCAATATCCTGGATATACTGCAAACCATTTATTATTTTTTTCAACACAATCTTGTTGACTTAGTGCATTATCTAGGCATTTAGATTTTGATGAATATCCTTCTCCGTTGTTATTTTGAGTTCTTGATGGTAATACAGGTATTCCTGAATTATATGGATATCCTATATATCTTTTTTTCTTATCAGGACATACATATGTCTGAGCACAGTATCCAGTTTGTTGGACATTTTTACCAAAAATATCAGTGCTATTATTGCATTCATATCCACTTCCGCAGTCGTTATCAGTATTGCAAGATTTTCCTATTCCTCCTTCTTCTGTAAATTTTCTTGTATATTTTTCTCCATTTAATTCTGGATATACTGTATAACTGCATATAGACCCAGATTGATTTAGATGGCTATCTGGATATGGCTCATAATTGCTATTGCATGTATAGTTTTTTCCATATTCTGTGCAATCTGCATCACTTGTGCAAAATTTAGAATCAAAGCTTGAATTTCCAAGAGATTGCGAGCCATACACCCAATTAGTTAGAGAATCATTTCCTAATCCAATTGCATCTGAAATCATTCCTCTTCTAAAAGCATTTGTATCAGTAGGTAGATTCATTTGTTTTTTTATTGTTGATAATGCACTTGCTTGAGAATTCCACATTGTCATTCTTCCTCCATAATCTTTGTATAGAGGAAAAGGTTTTCCAACAGTCTCAGACCCAGTTGGTGCATATCTTGCATTAACATATTGGTTATTTGAAATATCTTTTTTCATTGCAAATGCGTAATTTGGTTTAGTTTCTTGTTTTAATTGTTGAAATTGAGACATTTAATTATATTCAATATTTTAATTTTAAAAAATAATCGTTAATTAAAAATATTTTATTTTATAAATGGATTATGTGAATATTTATAAAATAATAATAATTGGGAACACCTACACGGGAAAAACATCTATATTTAAAAGATTTACAGATAATATTTTTGAAAAAAATCATATTTGCACAATTGGAGTTGATTTTAAAATAAAAACAGTAAAATTTAATGATTCTGTGTATAAATTACAGATATGGGATACAGCTGGTTCAGAAAAATATAGGTCTTTAACAAATTCATTTTACAGAGGTTCGCATGCAGCAATATTTGTATATGATATTACAGAATATGATTCATTTAAAAATATTGAATTTTGGATAAAAGATGTAGAAAAACATACAAATGAAGATTTATTAAAAATATTAGTTGGAAATAAAATAGATTTAGAAAATAAAAGACAAGTATCAATGCAAACTGCTATAGATTTTGCAAATAGTAATAATATGATTTTTATAGAATGTTCTGCTAAAAATGATATTAATATAGATGTAATATTTGTAAATATTCTTAAATTAATTAAAAGTCCAGAAATATTGAAAAATAACGATCAAGTTATTGTTTTGAATGGAGATAATTTAAAAGGATATCATATTTGTTGCTAAAATTGTGGGTATTATTCAATTATTCTTATAATATCATCATCATCATCATCTTCAATATCATCAATTGTTATATTTTTTTGATATACAATTTCATCATCAATTTCATCGATATCATCACTCTTTATTTCTTTTTTTATTTCTTTTTTCTGTTCCTTTTTTTGTTCTTGTTCTTTTTTTTGTTCTTGTTCTTTTTTTTCTTTTTCTTTTTCTTCTTGTTCCAATTCTTTTCTTTCCAATTCTTTAACTTCATTCATTTCTCTTTCAACCTCTGCTTTAATGAATTTTTCATATTCTCTAAGTTTTTTATTTTCATTGTATAATTTATACATACCATATAATAAGACTACTACCACTGCAGATAAAAATATAACTATGTTAATTATATTTTCACTCAATAAATTTTTTATAGAATCCATTAAAATAAATATATTTAATATTATTTAAAATAAAACGATAACAAATTTAATTGTGTTTATTTTAAATAATTAAAAATAATAAATAATATAAATGGGAAATTATTTAATTAAAGAAAATGTTGAAAATGTTGAAAATGTTGAAAATTTAGGAATTGTAAAAATTAGAGATAAAAAATATGGTTGGAAAAAAGATTTACCAGACCATAGAGATTTATGGTATACTTATTTAATTAGGGAAACAGATATAACAAAAAAAGACCTTCGAAATGAATTTATGTCTCCTGTATATGACCAAGGAAATATAGGGTCATGCACAGCAAATGCAATTTTATCCGCATTTTCATATGAACATAAAAAAGAAGGATTGGGCTCTTTTGATGGGTCAAGATTATTCTTATATTATAATGAAAGACTTATAGAAGGCACTCCTATGGTAGATTCTGGCGCAAATATAAGAGATGGAATAAAAGTTATAAATAAAATAGGAATATGTAAAGAAGAATTTTGTCCATACGACACTACTAAATTTACAATTCCTCCATCAATTAATTCATATAAAGATGCAAAAAAACATAAAAGTGTTAAATACATGAGAATGAATGTAGATATAAATGAATTTAAAAATGCTATAAATAATAATTATTTAGTTATATTTGGATTTTCCGTTCCTTTATCATTTGAAGATTCAGATATAAGTACAACTGGTATTATGAAAATGCCAGAAGAACATGAAAAAATAATTGGAGGACATGCTGTTGTTGCGTGTGGATATGATGATAATTATGATAATAGAGGTGGATATCTATTAATTAAAAATAGTTGGTCTACTTCTTGGGGACAAGGTGGATATTTTTGGATGCCATATTCATTTATACAAGATAAATATTGTGCTGATTGTTGGATAATTCAATTAGAACAAGAATGTAAAAAATTATATAAAGACATTGTAATCAACAAATAATAAAGAAAATATTGAAATAAAAAAATAAAAAAAAAAGAACATTAATAATTAAAAATACAATATATCATAATGAGTAAAGTATTGTTAGTAAATGAAGTTGATTTCTCTAAACTATCATTTGATAAAAAAAAATCTGTAAAAAAAGGTGGTGGTGGTCCAGAGAATTGTAAAATATTTTATAATAATAATGATTTTGCCCTACAAGTTCCGAGAATTAAATGCCCGTTTGGGTTATCTGTTCCAAAAGAAGAATTTAGTGCGAATGGAGAAAAATATTCTCTTGAATTATCTCTAGATACTAAAGATGAAAAGGTTTCTGAATTTAAACAATTCCTTGAGAAATTAGATGACTTTAATATTAATTACATTTCTGCAAATAGTACTGAATTGCTTGGGTCTGAAAGTACTCCTGCTGAAATTAAAAAGCATAAATTATATACATCTGTTATTAGGTATTCTGTTGATAAAACAACTAAACAAGTAAAAGATTATCCTGGTAGATTTAAAGTAAAATTGCAACTCATCAAAGGAAAACCTACTTTTAAAGTTTATAATGAAAAAAAAGAGGAAATTTTCTTCTACAAAGAAGTTGGAGAAGATAAATATGATATTAATTGGGATTGGGCACAAAAAAGAATGGAAGTTATCCCCATTATTCATTGTGAGGGATTATGGATTATCAATGGAAAAGTATATTGCGGATGGAGAGTTATATTAGTAAGAGTATTTCATTCACTAAATGATTCTATGACTTTAGATTCTTTCAGAGATAATGGAGATAGTGAAGATAATGTTAAAGAAAATGTAAAACAAGTAGAAAATGAAGTATCAGAAGAAGAGGAACAAGAACAGGAAGAAGAAGAAGAGGAGGAAGAAGAAGAGTAATGAAAATATTTAAATAATTGATATAAAAGAGTTATTCTTTTATTTCAATTATTTTAAAAATAAAATATATGATATTATTAGATAATGAAACAATTAAAGGAATGTGAAAAAATAAAAAAAAGAAAATCAATTAAAAAATCACCAAAAATTATAGATAAAACAATTAATGATAGTGAAAAAAAAATCAATAATTTGCATAATAGAATAATGTATATGGAAGATATTGATAAAGAAAATACAAAGGAAATAAAAAAGATAGAAAATTTTTTAAATTTTAATGATTGTTCAAATGAAAAATTATTTAAAAATTTAAATAAAAAAATTAGAAAAATAAATAAAGAATTGAAAAATGTAAAACAAGTAAATAATATCAAACAAGATAGTTTTTTGAGTAATATAAATGATTCAATTTTGGAAATATCTAATAAATTATCCGAATTTTTTGGATTTAATAAATTAAATTTAGAAAATGAATTGGAAACTTATAAAAAAAAAGAAGATGATATTAATGTAAAAATTGAACAAATATTAAAAAATTCAGATATTTCTGACAAAACAGATATTATAAATAAATTAAATGAAGATAAATTACAATTAGTTACTGACTTAAATGATAAAAAAGATGCAATTATAAATAAACTTATTGATGAATTGAAAAATAAAAATACACCAAGTTCTCAATCTTTTCCAAATTCTCTTCCAACTTCTCAAACTCTGCCAAATTCTTTACCAAGTTCTCAATCTGTAGTATCAACTACATCGTCTCCTTCTTTATTTTCTTTATATCCATCATCAATACCATCAACTTCCGCAACTTCTACTGCATCTACAATTTCTTCATTTACACCACATTCGTTTGTTTCTAAACCACGTTCATTTGTTCCATCTGGTAGAAATATATCTACTCCAGAATCAATTATTGATAATACAAATGAATTTATAATTAAATATAATGATTTAAATCAAAAAGAAAAAGAAAAAGAAAAGAGTCCCAAACTTCATTATAATCCCTATTTCAGAAGAACAATTCCAACCCCTACAACAACAACAACAACAACAAAAGATAAATGCAAAGATATAATTGAATGTTTAGAAAAAACTCCTATTTATTTTCCAGGATTTGGAAATATAGGATTATATGATATGATTCAAAAATTAAGTCTAGCCCAATCTGGTGATTATGTTAGATTAAAAGACCTACTAAATAAATATGATTCTAATATAATTAAAGATTTATCAAGAGAAAGTGATATAAAAAGAGAAATGGAAAAAGATAAACTTGAAAAAGAAAAATTTACAAAATTAAATGAAACATACGAAAAATTATTATCTCAAGCACAAGAAGCATCATCAAAAGCAAAAGAAATTGAGAAGGAACTTGAAGTAATTAGACTTCAAAAAACAGAAGAAGAAAATAAAAAAAGAAGAGAACAAGAAGAAGAAATGAGAGAAAAAGAATTAAAATTACAAAAAGAATTGCTTAAAATTCAAGAACAACAACAAAAATGGGCAAATGAAGATTCTGAAAATAAATTAAAATTAATTGAAAAATTAGAAGATAAAAAACAAGAACTTCAAGAAAAATATTTAAATGAATTAACACAAATTCAAAATTCTTTTAATAAAAGATTATCAGAAAAAGACATCGAAAAACAACATGAAATAGAAAGATTAGAAAAAAGAGCAGATGATTTAAGAAAAGAATCACTACAATTACAAGAACGTGGATTTGATATAGCAAATAAAACAAGACAACAAACCCTACTAGAAGCAAAAGAAAGAGAAAATGAAAGAATAAATGATATAAAACAATTAGAAGCAGAAAAAGAAAAAATTTTAATGAATATACAGAATAATAACTCAATAAGTTCTGAAAGAAAAAGAGAATTAATCAAAAAATTAACTGAAGAAAAAGAACAATTACTAAAAGAAAGAGAAAATTTAATTGAAAATACTAGACTAAAAACATCAGGTGAAATGGAAAAACAATTTGCAAGAGAAAGAGAATTAATTGAACAAAGAATTAAAGATAGAGATAAATTAACAGATATTATAGACCCCATAGTAAAAAATATACAACAAAACCAAACAATTTTACAAACAGAATTAAAAGATAAATTTAAAACACTTGAAAATGTAGAAAACTTAATTACTCAAAAAAATAATGAACTAAAAGAATTAATTTATACAATACAAAATAAAGTAAATTCACAAGATAATAAATTAGAAGAAATTTTAAATAAAATAAATATGGGGAATAAACTAGGAAATGACGATATTTCACATGTAAAAAATATGTCTACAAAAATTGGATTAAATACAAATATTGACGATGAATTCAAATCTATTGAATCTATTAAAAAGGAATTATTGAAAAATATTGAAATATTAACTGAAACTATGAAGAAAACGCAATATGAATCTGAAAAAAAAGTTGAATCTAAATTAAAAGATTTTATGAATAGTAATGCTAGTTCTGTTATAAATTTAAACTTCAATGGAATTCCACAACAATTATCTGATTTTCAAAGACAAACACAATCACAATTTACTTCTACTCGTCCTCGGCCTCCACCTCCTCCTCCGCCATCTTCTCGTTCTTCATTTTCTCCTCTGCCATCTTCTCGTTCTTCACTTCCTCCTCCTCCTCTACCGTCTTCTAGTTATTCACTTCTTCCTCTGCCGTCTTCTCGTTCTTCGCTTCCTTCTCCTTCATCTCCTCCTCCATCATTTCCTCCTCCTTCTCCTCAGGACCAAAGTTATATGAATAAAGAACAAGAAGCTAATTATATGAAACAAAGAGGATTAAATCTAAAAAGAACTGGATGGTCATTTGGAAATAATGAAAAAAAAATAAAAAAAAATATTAATGAATTAACAAAAGAATTAATTAATAAATCAAAAAAATATAAAATAATAGATGAAATATTATCTGAAAAAATATCAAATACAGAAAAAATAAATAAAATAAAAAAAATTCCACTTCTAAAATTACGTAGTATTATAGAAAAAAATATATCACCAATTGCTAGAAATATAATAAATAATAATAATGAAATAAATAATGATATTATATTTAAATTACAACAAACTAATGATAATTTGAAAAACAAAACAATTAATGAAATCAAAACAATTCCTACAAATGAATTATTAAAAATGATAGACCCTATATTTATAATACAAGAAATATTTGAAAATTTTACAGGAACTGTAAATATGTCCACAACAATGTCTGATATTGAGAAAAATACAAATTCTCTTAAAAATTCATATGGAACCATTGGAGGCGGAGGAGCAGGAGGTTCAACAATAGTAGATGGATATAGACAACCAATGGTATCGGGAGCTACTGGAATGCAAGGAATAATGGGAATTCCGGGAATGCCTGGAATGACTGGAATGACTGGAATGACTGGAGGAGGAGGCATATTCGACCAAATTATGAAATATAAATTATTTGGGATGTTATTAAAAGAAATAGAGAAAGAAAATGACAAATCAGAAGAACCATTTGAAAAAGACAAACCTAGTGCACAATTAGTGGAAAAAAAAGAAGAATTGGAACAAAAACAAGAAAATAAAGAAGATAAAGAAGATAAAGAAGATAAAGAAGATAAAGTAATAGTGGACGCAGAAAAAACAAAGGAAACAACGGAAACAGCGAAACACCAAGACACAATAGTTCAAAAATGTAAAATTGATATAAAAAAAGATATAGTAAATATTTTTAAAAAAACAGATATATCTACAAAATTATCAGAAGAAACTAAACAACAAATAAAAGATGAAATAAAAAAAAAATTAAAAGAAATATTTGACAATACTAAAAAATATAATTGTCGTTATATAGTTAAGAAAAATGAAAAAATGTTAGAATATTTGATGAATAATGACATACTAACTGACATATTTATAATAATTGGTAAAACAGAAAAAACTGGAAATATATATAAGATAAGTGATAAAACACAAACATATAATACTCAGGATGAATTATTGAAGGTTAATATAGGTGAAATATTTAATAAATATTTTCAGGTAAATGACATATTAACAGATAATCCATTAATTACTCTAGATGTAACCAAAAATCCTAAACTTATAGAAGAACTAAAAAAAAAACAAGAAGAAAAACAAAAACAAGAAGAAAAACAAGAAGAAAAAAAAGTAAATTTCGGAAGAATAAAGAAGCGTAGTAAAAAAATATTAAAAAAATATTCTAAAAAAGTTGTAAAAAGATATAAAAATCGTTCAATTAAAAAACGTTCCTGATAACATAAGGTACTGATTTATTTTTAATAGATAAAAATAAATCTTCTAAATTCTCTGTGTGTTCTAATTTTTGTAATATTTCCCTATGTATAATAATTCCAATTATATTTGTAGGTTCATCATATTTATCATAAATAGTGTCATATATTGTATTTTTTGGTCCATTTGTGTATATTATTGGATTATATAAAAATTCAAGATTATCTATTTTATGTTCAGAAATTACAAAAAAAGATGAATTGTGATTTTTAATTTCATTAGTATTTTTTATTATTGTATAATCATAATTTATTCTTTTTTTTATAAATGAAAATGTAAAGTATAAACTAGCGATACCTATGGGTCTATTCATATATTGATTATCTAATTCATTTTTTATTATTGGAATTTTACAGAAATTACTTAAAGGATCTACTCCATTAATTGTTGTAAATGGAATTAAATCATATTTATGTGCATAATCAAGAAATTTTTGTTTATTTATTATGTATTCTTCTATATAATCATCATTAAAATATGGTGTATTTATTTTAAATTTATATTTTTTAAATTTATCTGTATCATTATATACTTTTTTAATACTATATAATTTACAATCATAATTTTCATTTAATTTAAATAAAAATTCAAGCATATCTCCGTCGGTTGCAGTGCCAATAAAAAGTGATTCATCATTTAATGATAATGATATAACTTTAAAAAAATTATTTATATTTTCTTCTGAATTAAATATTTGATTTAAAGCAAAATTATTTGTAATAATATCAAATTTATTTCCATTATTATATTTATTTAGTGTATTTCTAATTAGATTAACATCAGTCATAGACCCGTTGATATAACTAATATTTATTAGATGTTTTTTTGTTCTTCTGATAGCTTCTAGCATTTGTTCTTTTGAAAGTTCTATACCTATTACTCTTTTTATTCCAAGTTTTATCCATCTATTAATGTCATTTCCTCTGCCAGATGCTAAATCTAGTAAAGAATATGTATTTTTATTAACGGATTTTAAATAATTTAAAGAATTTTGAAGTAATAAATATTTTACATTCCAACTTGCAAATAAATTATATTCTTTTGTATTTTTATCTATATCTATCTTTTCTTCTTTAATAAATGGTAAATATTTATTTAATGTTTTTATCATTTATTAATAGAATAGATATTTAAATAGTGTTAAATTTTTTATACTATTAATCCATATCCATTTTTTAATACACATCTTCCATTTTTATATATTACTCCTTCTGATAATTGAATTCTTTGTATTACTGAATATTCTGTTATTATTGATACTATAATACTAGTTATTACTATGATTGACGCATAACTAATCCAATTATTTTCCATTTATAATACTAAATAAAAAAAAACTCTAATATATACATATTTGTAAAATAAATGAGTATATATAAAGTATATATTAAAATAGATAATAGTTATAAACTTTATTATATGGGTACTAATTTAAAATCAATTAATTTATATAATCCATATGATAAATTTGATGTATATGTTTGTAAATTTAATCTAATTGATGGTGGATTAAATTTTGGATTTGAATCTGAATCAGATTTAATTGATAGATATTTTATATTTAAAGGATCATTTGAGAAATTTAAAGAATTTTTAAAACTTCATTATTAAAAATTCCATTCATTTTGTTTATTCTTTATTTTTATACTTAAATAAATAATAATTGCAATAAATATAATTAAAAATAAAGAAAAAAATACTTGTTTAAGTATTAAATCTGTTTCGCAATCAATATTTGTTGAAGATTTAGAAGATGGAATTATAGAATTTTTTTTCTTGAACATAAAATTATCATTCACTAGTGCGATTGAGTAAATATCACCAGAATCTGTTGATATACCACAGCAATCAAATTCAGATAAGTTTTTTTTTACAAGGTATGCAATTGGGTAGGTAACATTTTCTATATTATCCTGACTATAAATTAATGGGATATTTGTTGTTGTGCTGTAAATACATTTGTATATACCATTTTCACTTACATTTGTTTGGTTTATCAATAATATTTCATTATTTAATTTAATTCTATTATCTTTTATTGTATAAAATTCATCTTTTTCATCTTTTTTTGTTAATTCTACATTTGTGTCTATTGCAAAATTTACAGAACAACTATTCATTATATATAATGAATATTTTTAATTCATTAAAAAAATCATCATATAAAGAAATATTATATGTTATTATAATAATGAATATTAATAAAATATCAAAAAAAGGTCCTCACGAAGATAATCGAATGACTATGTTAGCAATACATGAAAATAAAATAAATGAAATAAAAGAATACTATAAAACATTGCCAGATAAAGAAAAACAATTACAATATTTACTAAAAAAGCAAAAAAGTGTTAAAATAATTGAATTATTTCAAATTAATAAACAAATAGAAAAATTAAGTCAAGAAATAGAAAATATTAAAAACAAAACAGAGTTAAGTGAATATTTAATGAAAGCAACATTCTATTTAAAAGAATATAAATTAGAAACAAGTGAAGAAAAATACGAAAAAAATGAAGAGGATGAAGAGGATGAAGAGGATGAAAAAAAGGATGAAAAAAATGATGAAAAAAATGAAGAAAATGAAATATTTGATGAAAAAGAAGAAATAGTGGATGATATTAAAATATTTAAATCAAATAAAGGTAAAATATCTACAAATTATATACAAAATTGTTTAAGCAATAATTTTACAATTTCTGATAAAATAAATGATTTAAAATGTTGTGATACATATAGAATAATAAATCTGAAAGAAGCAATAGCAATCTGTAAAATATGTGGTTCAACAATTAATTATCAATCAATTGATACATGCAATGAATTTTCAGAAGAAATTGAGGTATTATCTCCATTTAGTTATAAAAAAATAAATCATCTAAAAGAGTGGATATCAATGGCGTTGGCTAGAGAAACATCTAGTCCTCCTCAAGAAGTTATTGATATTTTATTATTGGAATTAAAAAAGAATAGAATAACTGATAAAAATCAAGTAACCCACCAAAGAATTAAACAGTATTTAAAAAAGAATGGATTAAATAAAATGTATGAGCATATTCCATCTATAATATATAAAATAACTGGTAAACATCCCCTAGTAATATCAAGAGAACTTGAAAATAAATTATTAAAGATGTTTGATGAAATGCAAATTCCTTATAATAAACATAAACCCAAGAATAGAAAGAATTTTTTATCATATTCATATTGCTTACATAAATTATTTCAAATATTAGGAGAAGATGAATTGGCTCAATCATTTGAATTACTTAAGTCTAGAGATAAATTATACGAACAAGATAAATTATTTGAAAAAATATGCATAGAAAATTCATGGAAATTTATACCATCTGTTTAATCTGTAAGAGGATTTGGTTTATAAAAAACATGTATATCCTGCCAGTATTCTTCAGATTCTTCTGGCCAATATGTATAAAATCCACTTCCATTAGCTGTTCGTAATCTATAAAATGCAAATCGAGGAGTATCTGTATTACTATTATTAATGCATACAAAATATAGCTCTTGTACAAGTTGATATGGAATTTTTTTGTTAAGAACATACCTATGCTGACATAATCCAAAACATGTGCGCGTTGGTGGTGTAATTTTCATGTATTCTAGTCCTTTGGTGCGATATGTTTTTTTCAACAAATTCAACTGTTCTTGATTTATTCCTATGACATTTCCTCCAGTTCCTTGACGCTCCCATTCTTGTTTAATTAAGCATTTTTTCCATAATTGCGCTGCCTGATGGGATATAGGTTGATTTTCTAAGTCTGTAAGTGAACGGTTCATTTTATTGTAATTAATGCATATGTACTTAATGTCATAAAAAGACAAACTTTTTTATTGATTATTATTGAAATTACTTGCCACTAGAACTGAACCTAATATACAAGAAGATGAGTGAGAATAAAAAAACACGAAATTATGCTAAAAATTTAGCTGGTTTAGTTAATTGTCTATTTTCATATTCGTATATATAATTTGTAATTAATTCTATGTCTACGTTAAAAAGTACCCTAAAAAATCCAATTTTATCATTCTTATCATTCCACTCTTTTTCTATATGTATAATATAACTTTTAAGTGCTTTTTTTTCGTTTGTTATTTGTTTTATTTGTTTTTTATATATAAAATTTGAATAACGACAAAAAGTGAAGAAATAAGACTGAATAAAATTAACAATTTCAACAGTATTAATATTGTCTAAATATTCAGTATTCCGTGTTGTAAAATATAAGTATATTTCAATTATACTAAGTTCTTTTAATTGTGTATATTGAGACATTTGTAATTGTTAGTTATTATCATTGATTATGCATTAGTGTCATAAAAAGTGTATCTATTCATCAATTAGGTTTGTATATAATTTTTTTTCAACTCCTTCAAAATAATCAAATTTTTTAGGAACTTTCCAATTTGGACCATATCCATCTTCTATGGCACTTATAGGCATTGAATATACAGAGATACCATTAATATTAACTATGATTGGTTTATATGGTCTATAACTCCATCTACATATACCATATTTTTTATAATCGCATTTACCAAAATATGAAGCAACCCAATAATAATCTTTTTCTTTATATACTATAAATATATCAACATTAATACCAGTTTTGATATGTTTAAATGTATATTCTTTACCAAAAGGTAATTTGCCTAATTGACGCACTTGTTCAAATCCATTTTTTTTAAATTCTGTAACTAAATTTTTTTTATAATCTTCTATAAATATACCTAAATCTATATCTTCATCATGTTCTATAAATTGTCCTTCTCTAATTGCCCCTAATGCTGTTCCAGAATGAACATGAAAAGGAATTTTTCCAGAATCTAATGCTTTTTTTGCATCAATTAATACAGATGAGAATATTTGTTGTTTTTTAGATATTTTTATCGATTTTTTTCTTGATTTTCTTCTTGAACTTCTTGAACTTCTTGTTTTTTTCATTTATTAATATACAATAATATAATTATCATAATTAATTACAAAAAATAACCCTAATCTTTTTTATATTCTATATATAAGGACAATGATAAGACTGAATAGAACACAAATTACAAAAGATATACCAGAAATTCCAGATTATGAATATGGTCTTAGATACAAATATAACAACGAAGAAGATGAAAAAACAGTAGAGGAGGGTGGATTAAATTTATCAAATAATCCAAGACCGTGGGATAATTCATTAAATTCTAGATATTCATTTAATGATGCATTTAAATATAAAATAGTTGAAATGAAGAAATATATCGAGAAATATTTTATAAATAATTACAAACATAAAAATTCTCCATTTATATTTAAACCAGATTATTATAATGTTAATACAGAATCAGCTGGATTTTCATTGAGTCCTCCTCAAAAATTTTGTGGTCAATTTATATCAAATCAAACTGATTTTCCAGGATTATTACTATATCATGGATTAGGTTCTGGTAAAACTATTTCAAGTATATTGATTGCAGAAGCAGTTAAGGGTAAATATATAAATGAAGGCATTATTGAAATAGAAAATAGAAAATATAACAATAAATATTGTAGTGTAACAATAGTAGTTCCGATTAATATTATCGATCAATATATAAGCGATATTATTGGAGACGCAACTAAAAATTGTATTATTTATAGTGATAAAAACAATAAAGGATATGAACAACGATATATAAAAACAGATAAATTAGATGATTTATATAAAACATTAGAAACATTTCAAACAGAATATGATAATTTACATAAAATTCTTACAGATACTAAAAAAGAACAAAAAGAAAGAATAAAATCACAAACTAGTATGGATAAATTGAGTAAATTAATTGATAAATTAAACAAAGAAATAATAAATATAAAAGAAAATAATGTATATGAAATATATTTTATTGTTTCAGTAGATACATTTATAAATAGATTGAAAGATAAATTAATCTGTAATAATTTTGAATATAAAATTAAATCAACAGATTCATCTAAGGGAAAATATTTTAATGTGGATTGTTTTCATAGTAAAAATAGTCTTCTAATTATTGACGAAGTTCATAAAATATCAAACAGTGAAACAAATACATACAATACTTTATACAATATTTTAAATAAATATGCAAGAAATTATCAAACTGGTGAAAAAACAATGAAAATTGTATTACTAACAGCTACACCTATTTATGATAAACCATTTCAAATAGCTAATATAATTAATTTACTAAGACCTCGTGCTCAATTCCCACTAAATGAAGAAGAATTTAAAGAATGTTTTATAGCAAATGACAATATTAAAAATAAACTCCTACTAAAATACTTATTATCTGGATATGTTTCATACTACAAGGGAGGTAATCCATTTAATTATCCATATAGAAGAAATCATGTTATATATCATTCAATGAGTTCTCTTCAACTTAAACAATATTCAGACTATTCATCAATTGTTATGTTTAAAAAAAATGAAGATGATGATGCAGATAACTGGTTTAATGGGAAACCATCTCTTGCTTCTAGTTTTTATGTAGATAATATAACTGGATATGTTGATGACGATAAAGCACCATTATTAGAATATTTTAAAGCAAGTTATAAAGAAAAAAGTATGGAAAACTTTAAGAAAATATTTAGACAAAGGTCTAATAAATTATATTCAATATGTGATAAAATAACAGATGAAAATAATATAGGAATAATTTATATTAATGCTCCTCAAACAACTAGACATATATTGCCAATTGTTTTATATTTATTAAAAAATGGATATGAATATTTAACAACTGTTGATGTAGATGATAAAAATATAGAGAAAAGAAATAGATTCGTAGTTTATAGCGATACACTTAACAATATAATCGCGGAATATATAAATATTTTTAATAACAATATTAAAAAATCTGACTGTGAACACAATAAATATAAGAATAATCTTTTTAATTTTTTAAAAGACGAAAGAAATATAAATGGAGAATATTGTAAAATTATTATTGGAAATATTGAAGAAGGTGTATCATTTAGATTTATATCTCAAATACATATATGTACTCCTTGGTGGAATGAGGCTAGAATTGAACAAGTTGTTGGAAGAGGAATAAGAATAAATTCTCATACATTATTACCTAAAAATAAACAAATAGTTGATATATATTATCATATATCATACATAAATGAAGATAAGTTTTCAATTAATAGTAAAAAATTAGCATCTGATGAAATTATGTATAATACAACATTTAAAAAGAGTAAATTGAATAAACAATTTGAAAAATTACTGAAGGAATCTGCGATTGACTATATGTTAAATAAAAATGGAAATTTAATCAGACTTGAAGAATTTTTAATATTAAATAACATATATGATAAAAATACTACTATAAATTATGAAACTAAAGTAGATAATATATTTTTAGACAGAACAACTGATAATTTTTATAAAAAAATCAATACAAAATATGAAAATATCGATATAACTATCTCAAATGAACCAAAAATTACAAATTTAACATATCAAATTCACCCATTAAAAGAAGATATTTCATATGATTATTTAAACCGTAAAATGACAACAGCACTATTTAATGAAATTTATGATAGTGATTTATACAATGATGAAATTAATAATTATACATTTAGAGAATTAAAAAAATATGCAACTACTGTAAAAAATGAAGATATTAGTGCGTGGAATAAAATTGATAAATTAATAATAAACGATAAACTACTAGATATACTACTATCAAGAAATATTCTAAAAAATACTTCACTTCAATATAAAACAGTGAATGCCTATATACACTATGCAAAACAATTTGGTTCAACAGAATTAAATAATAAATTGCAGCAAACCCTAGGATTAAAGCATCAATAAATCAATGGATGATTTATATACAATGCTGCCAGATTCTGAATCTCATAAAATAAAAAATTGCTGCAACAATATTAATATTCATTTTACAAAAGAATATAATGTATGCATATCATGTGGAACAATTGTTCATGATATTATATCTGAAGATATAAATAATAAATATATAGATGATAATTTAAATCCATTTTCTAAATTATCTACTATTATGCAAAAAGGTTCAAATTCATTTATATGTAAAAATGGTAAATACATAAAACATGATATATATAAATTACATGTTCAAACAAATTACGATAATAAACAAAAATCATATAATGAAACAGATAATATTATAAATAATTATACACGTGGAAAATACAATGATAATATTCTAAAAACATCAAAAGAATTGTGGGTAGAAATAATGAAAAGCAACAAAATTGTAAGAGGGTCATGTAGAAAAGGATTAATTATGTGCTGTATTTACTATTCGTGTATTTATCATAATTGCAACAGAACACCATTGGAAATTTCTAATGATTTTTGTCAAGAAGACAATAAAATATTTAATAAGGGGGATAAAATATTTAAAGAAATATTTAAAGATAATGAAAAATGGTCATTTATTATTTCTACAAATGTGTCTTGTGAAAATTATATTAATAGATTTTGCAATAAATTAGTAGAAAATAAATTAATTAAAGAATGCAATACTATCAAGATAAATGTGCTAGATAATTATAATTTAATTAAAGATAAATTAAATTATATATCACCAAGTAATTTAGCAATATCTCTAATTTATTACAATTGTAAAAATATAGATAAATTTATGTTTTCAAATTGTTTTAATATATCTACTAATTTACTTTTAAAAAATTATAATATCATTAAAACTGAACTAAAAATATCCTAAAAATATTTATTTTTTATATTTATCTATTTTAAGTTTAAATTCTAACATTCTAGAATTTATTTCATCTTCTGTATATTTTAATAGAGGATTTAAGTTATATTTAGTTCCTATATATAATCCTAATCCTAATCCAACTATAAATTTAAATGACATATCGAATACTATATACAATCCAATTATAAATATGATTAGCATATTTTATTTTTATTTAATTATTTAACGATATATATTTTTTAATCATAATTAGAATTATCTTTATTAATAAAATCTACTAAAAGTCTAATATATTTTAGAAATGGTTCTAAAATATATATTACAAATAGTATCATTAGTTTAGCTATAATAATTACATTAAATATAGTAAATAATATTACCAGACTTACTTCTATATCTTCCATATAATAATTATTAAATCAAATTAGTGTATTATTTTTTTAAGTGAGTAGCCCTACTGTTTTTAAAGAAGTAACTATTTGTCCAATAGTGTATCCGCCAAATGTATCAAGTATTCCAAAAGTAGCACCTCCACCTGCAGAAGAAAATGTAGCAGAAGCTACTGAAGTTGTTGGTCTTGTGCTTACCGCAACTCCATAGAAAGAGAGGAATGTTCCAGCAGTTCCAATGGAAGAATTACCAGAAACATTTAAAGATTGTACAGCTACAGTACCAGCTGTTACTTGTTTAGATACACCTACACCACCAGCCACGATAAGAGCACCAGATGTTACACTTAGGGAATTTACAGTAGAATTTATAGTTAACCCGCCAGTTGTTCCAATAGAAATATTACTATCTACTGCTAAATCTCCATACACTTTAACATCGTCATTGAATTGTCCTGAAGATTGCTGGGAGTCTCCTGGTATGAGAGGAGGAATTGCTGTATAAACGTAATCCATATTATATTATATAACAATATTTTTATTTTAAAAAATAATAAAAAAATAATTAATAACGATAGATTTTTATAAAAAAAATATTGTTAATAATTATAATTATGGAAACATCCTACATTTCATTTAAAGAAGAATATCCATTTGATTCAAGAATATTAGAAGCAACTAAAATTTTAAAAAAATATCCTGATAGAAAACCAATTATTGTTGAAACATTTAAACAAAATTTTTTTGGGTCTGATTTACCTAAATTAGATAAAAGAAAATATCTTGTTCCTGAAGATATAACAGTTGGACAATTCTTATATATAATAAGAAAAAGAATGAATATAAAAGAGCATGAAGGATTATTTATATTTTTTGGAGATAATCACGCATTGGTTTCAACTTCAGATAATATAATGAAAGTATATAATGACCATAGAGAAAAAGATTTATTTTTATATGCATACATATGCAAAGAAAGTGTATTTGGTTAAATATCATCTATTTTTAATCCTTCAGGTTCTTCAGGTTCTTCAGGTTCTTCAGGTTCTTCAGGTTCATCAGGTTCTTCAGGTTCATCAGGTTCTTCAGGTTCTTCAGGTTCATCAGGTTCTTCAGGTTCTTCAGGTTCTTCAGGTTCTTCAGGTTCTTCAGGTTCTTCAGGTTCTTCAGGTTCTTCAGGTTCTTCAGATTCTTCAGGTTCTTCAGGTTCTTCAAATAAATAATTATACTTCATTAAATTTATTTGGTCATATGTATCTACGTTAAAAGATGAATAATTAATATATAAAACAAATAATAATGCAATACTAACTAAAAATAAAAATAATGTCCCTAGTATTATTAATATTTTCCATTTTAAATCTAATTCAACAAAATTCATTATTATAAATGCTATAAAAAAATAAATAGTAATAAACTACTATCACTTATTATTTACAAGAAATTCTTTTGTACTTTTTATGAAATTAATTTTACTTATTTTACATTTTTCTGCTAAATTTTTTACATCAACATTTATTTTTACAATATCATTTTTAATTTCATTTTTTATATCATTTTTGATATCTTCTTTTACATCATTATTTCTTGTATTATTCATTTATTAATAACTTAGAATTTATTTTTTAAATTAAAATATTTATTAAACATAAATGGGAATTGTTAACTCTCGAGAATCTCAACAATTACAACAATTACAACAATTAAAAACATTACAAAAAACACTACAATGGGTAGACCCAAATATGCCTAGAAATACTGATGCTCCTGTAACAACAGCACCAATAGATGTTAATAAAATAGGATTTACATGTACTTCAAATGAAGATTGTATGAATCTTGATTCATTCAGTTCAACTCCTGGTAATCCAGTATATAGTTGCCCATCAGCAACATGCAACAGTGGAGTATGTTCATGTGAACCTTCCTGTAAATTAGATAAATATAGTGGAACATGTTGTCAAGGACTTGAAAAAATAGGTTCTGAACTCTATTGTATAGAAAATACTGCTAAACCAACTTTATCAAATAAAACAGAACTAAATGATTCATTTTTTTGGTTTATTCAGTAAATTTTAATGTATCTTTTATATACTCTTTTATTTTATTAATTCCACCTATATTTGAAATTATACTAGAAGGTTTAATTAATATTCCCTCAATTTTTAAAGATATTTCTTCTTCTAGCATTTTTGCTGTAAAATTTGGATTTTTTTTAAATAGTTCAATTGCTATTTTATTTACTTCTTTTTTATATATTGTTGTAGGTTCAACTATATTTAAAATAGACTCCTTTATAACACTTATTTGATTAACTAATTTTTTATTACTATCATCCATTTTATTTATATCTTTTTGTAAATCTGATGATATTTCTTCTAATTCGTTCATTTGATTTAATATTCCATTTATTTCATTTATTTTATTAGTAATATTTTCATTATATGTTAAATTATTTGATAAATTTTTACATATATCTATGCCATTTATCAGTCTATCTGGATAATTAAATGCATCCGCAATATACATTAAAAATATTATTTTATTGTTAACAGGTAAAAATTCTAAATTTACATCAAAATGTTTATGTCTATGAGCTACAAATATAGCAAAATTAATATCATTTTTATCATTTTCAATTGAATATATTACATCTTTTTTAAAATCTTGTATATGTTTTTTATTTACAATTTCACAGTTTTTAGATTCAATTAAGAATTCACATGTATCTGATTTACAGTAAAA
>JACCDO011176385.1_pt1 | contig 72960 bp, 53 predicted proteins | sample 7446101 | NCBI WGS metagenome assembly JACCDO01 (sample SAMN15323440, study PRJNA562643) | freshwater metagenome | isolation source: river surface water | place: USA:Blue River Watershed | collected 2017-08-16
ACCGACTTGTGAAAGCAGAAGCTGATAGATTAGCGAAGGCAGAGAAGGCGGCGAAGAGTAAGGCTGCTGACAGTAGTGCGAAGAAGGTATCTGCATTGCCTGTAGCGAGTGATGACGAAGATACCTACATCGACCTTACTGATCGCTTTGGCAATTTTTTCGCTGATTCGAAGCCTATTGCCACAAGCAAGGTAGTCGAAAAAAGTAAAGGTTTGAAGCCATTATTTACATTACCAAATTTCAATTCCGGTGCAAAATCGCCTTCGCCAATTGCTGTTAATGATCGAAAGGGTCTTCTGAAAAACATCTTAGACTTCTTTAACCGCAAGTCTGATAATGTAGTTCGTCCAACAGCTTCAAGCCCTATTATTCAGGTCAAAGACCGCCTCTTGAATGACCTAGTTAACATTGGTTTCGGTGGACTTGCGGTGTACATCATCATGTCCAGAAAAGTTGCAAATGTATTGGCTCCCAAGGAGAAGAGTCCTGAGATAGTTGTGAAGAAAGAGACAGAATTCGTCTATATTTTCTCAGAGGTTGGCAAGGATTTTTTCATGAATTCTATTATTTATGCCTTGTTCGTCTACTTCACCCTTGTGATGGTGTTCAGTCTGTCACCTACTTTTTGGTTGACGTACGTCCCAACTGCCGCTGAGATACAGAATAAAGTTGCATCTTATGCATATATTTAATAAATGTATTATTTAACAATATAAACGTTTTCTAATTTATTCTACGAAATGTCGATAACGAAGCATCGCTGCAGTGACGAGACGTCCGAACTAATGCTAACTAGAGGCGGGCGTAAGGATAGTAACAATAGTGTGATTGCTAGTAGAAGCAATAATAGCATCAATGCCAAGAATAGTTTGATACACTGCGAATAATCTACCGGTTGTTCGATGTATTTCATTGGAGGTCCAGCTGCAGATAGCACTTTAGTGGAAGGTGCAGTACGAGATAAAATAGTACGTAACTCATCGTTCTCCCAAATACCTTCAATTTCCTCACCATTTACTCGTGTCAGCTTGCCTCTTCCTGATTTATAGTGATCTACCCATTCTCCTTCGTATATTTCTCCATTAGCTGATGTTTGTTTGCCAATTCCGTGTCTATTATTCTTGTGATACTGTCCAACATAATAATCTCCGGCAAAATAGCGATATTTACCACTAGTCGCAACGTCTCTACAAGGTGTCGATACTTTTGCTCTATACTCACCAAAACCTTCTTTGATGTCTTCCACATAGTCACCAACGTATAAATCTCCAGTACCAAAGTAATATGTACCCTAAATTAATAACAATAAGTAAGTAAGTACGTTTGAACAAGGTAGATTGAATCACCTTCCCATTTCTCATATCATTAAAAAATTGTCCATCATATCTGTCAGAATTCTTCAATATTGTCCAAACACCATGACCATGCTTACAACCATTCTCCCAATCTCCTACATACACATCCCCGTTTACGTATGTCCATGTTCCTTTACCATGTTTGTATCTAATAGTAAAAACAAAATTAATACTGTAATTTCTAAAAAAGTATATTGAGTATTTACCCATCTCTCCACATTCCATCGTATACATCGCCATTTGCGTAACTATATCTGCCATGTCCATGTGGCATTCCTTCGTCATTCGTCTCACCTTGGAACACCGTTGGATCTAGATTAATTTTCACTTCTGCTGCTTTCTTTCGAACGTCATCGGCGTTCTTGGCCAGGCGAGCAGTTTTGAATAGGGACGCCATCTGGAACTGTGTTCCTGCAACGCAGTTTCCTGAAACTTCTTCCACATCTGGCGAGCACTTTCATCGGCGGCCCTTCCTTGGTAAAAAACACGAAGGACAAAGTTTAAAACGTTATTACAGCCAGTAAATTAATGCTAGCTGATTGGAAATAGTCAGTAATTAGCAACCCTACTTAATAATTAAATAAAGTAATATTATTAAACAACAATAACTAACTAAAGCCAGTTCTGCAAAGCAAGCTCTGCTTACTAACTCGCAGTGAATTTCACGTCTCTAGTAAATCTCTGATTAAGTTAATTCCTAAAAGAGAAAAGATTTTTTGACGCAGCGGCAAATCCTCTCGCAGTCGGCTTCCTCTCAGATTCAATTGAAGTAAACACAGGAATCATGTTTCGCTCACTCGTCAAGACTTCTGTGCAATATCATAAGCATGTTTCGCTACCAGCAATTACACTCTCTAGAATGCATTTATCCTCAACCGTTGCTTTAAAGGAGTCGTATGAGTATATCAAATGTGATGTAAAAGGTAAAACTGGTATCATTACTCTTAACAGACCAAAGGCATTAAATGCGCTTTGTGATGGTCTTTTAGCTGATTTAATACATGCTGCAAGGGTGATGGATTGTAATGATAACATTGGAGCAATTGTTATCACTGGATCGGAAAAAGCTTTTGCTGCTGGTGCTGATATTAAAGAAATGTCAAAAAGAGAATATGTTGAATGTTATACTAACAATTTATTTGCTAATTGGACAGATATCACTAGAATAACGAAACCAACTATAGCTGCGGTTTCAGGTTATGCACTTGGTGGTGGATGTGAATTAGCTATGATGTGTGACATAATGATTGCGTCTGAAAGTGCTAAATTTGGTCAACCTGAAATTACTTTAGGTGTAATACCTGGTTGTGGTGGTACTCAACGCTTGATTCGTGCTATTGGTAAATCAAAGGCCATGGAAATGATATTAACAGGCAATATGATAGATGCTAAACAGGCTGAAAGAGATGGATTAGTTTGCAAAGTTGTTCCTAATGACAAATTATTAGAAGTTGCAATAGAAATGGCTGAAAAAATTAGTTCTTTTTCACGTCCTGCAGTTGCCATGGCCAAAGAGACAGTGAACTCTGCGTATGAATTAAACTTAGCGGAAGGATTAAGATTTGAGAGGAGAATATTCCACTCAATGTTTAGTTTAAAGGATCAAAAAGAAGGCATGGGTGCATTTGCTGAGAAACGCCCTGCAAAATGGAGCCATAAATAAAAATATTTCGTAGTTTTCAATAATTTAATTTTACAAAATTAATAACAAAAATATAATTTACAACATACCATACCAAACCATACTCTCAACTGCTAGATACACTGATTATACTTTCTTGTATGTGTAAACAGCATATAACTTTAGGCATGAATCTCTCGTTGATGTTCCTAGATGAATCGATCCAGCACTTCGCTTATTTGAATTGAACTGTTTATTTAACGATGAATATGGCGCAAGAGCTATAGGTCCTGGACCAACAGATTCCGATTTGCCAAATCTAGCCGCTGTAGATATTGGTACATAACCAGCTGTCTTTCTATGAGATGTTACTTGTTTTCCTAATGCTGGACTGACACTGCAGCGAAAATCATCGCCGCCATTTGCATAGTCACATTTGGGGGCAGCAGGCAATCTTGTTACTGATGGTTGGTATGGACCACAAAAACGTGATGACTTTTCATGTTTCTTCGTCGTCGACATTATATTACTCTTTGTTTTTTATCCTTATTAATCGTAACGAGGCGAGGTATTTCTATCTATTTTTTATCGCTGATATTTTTTTTCTGAAATCAGTGAAACGGTACCACTTCACCATTGGAATTTTTTAGTAGACATTATATAATTATAATTTTGAGGTGAATCCCGATAGAATAGTGCTCAGAGAACCTTATTCCGAACTCTCTTTGTAACTGTCTTATTGTGTCTTGCCATAACTGAGTAGCTCACGAAGAGGTACCGGCTCCGGTAAGAAATTGTTTTTGGTAATTGTCAATTTGTCATGAAACAGAAAAAGGAATTCTATATTGGTATGTCCAGCTAGAATAACTTTAATTTGTAACAGTGAGAAGAAATGAGTAGTAGTAAAGCGAATAAGAAGGATGAAAAGTCGAATAATAAAAAAAAAGATGTTAAGAAAGTCAAGAAACAGTTAACGTCGGAAGAAGAGCAAGCGTTAGAATTGGCAGAATTAGAAAGGAAGAAGGAAGAAAGAAGAAAATTTATAGAAGATAATTGCACAACGTTGTGTTGTATATATGCTGATGAAAATAGAACAAAGTGTGAAAAGGTAGTTGAAGAAAGAATTGAGAATTACTCTGACTTGCAACGACATATAGCTAGATTACATCCTAACTCAACATCGATGTTTATGATACAATATTTTGATAGTACTGAGATAGTTAACCCAAACCGATTTAAACCATCAGCAAAATTGAAGATAATTGAGGTATTAGCCAATAAAGTTACTCCTAATCCTAGAAAAATGCCAATATTTCCAATTAAATGGGAATTTTATAATTATCATGGAGGTCATCCTAGAGGTTGGGTAGATATGATGGAAGTTAGAAGGAAAAAGAAAATGGAGGAAGAAGCTCAGGCCAAACGATTGGACAAAGCTAATCAAATGCTGTCATCTTTAGGAGATGAGGCATATGCTTAAATGAGTCTAGTTTCAGTCCCAAAGAAAGTCCAGTGTAACAACATAAGACTGTTTAGAATCTACTAGCTATTTAATTATTGTACTTTTTATATTTTTGTATATGGATTAATGTATTTATTTTGTTTTTTTTGTACTCGAAGTCTTGCCACTTTTACCATTTTTTCCACTGATGTATGAATCATAAAAGAATTTGGAAAACAATAAAATCAATGAAACAATGTACACGAAATATGCAACTGATACATTCTGAGGGAACTCTTTACAATCTGATCCCAAAATGTACAAAGCTTGTGCATTCATAATAACAAATTGAACTAATTGAGATGATGTTAATAGTGATTTCCATGGTATATTCTTTGTGTGAAGAGACACAAAGTAGTACGTATACATGATAGTATGAATAAAACCATTTAGCACAATGGTTAAATAAACATCACCGTCAAAAGCTACATTCACGTTCAACCAATAGAACATGAAAATGGTAAAATGATGATACACATGTAAAAATGATAGTTGTTGCCATCTACGCTCCACTATGATGAAAAATGTATCCGCAAAATCCAAAACCTTACTTAAATAAAAGATGTACAATACTGGACCAATTGGAGGATTCTTATAATTTATTGCGATACAAGGCAATAGAGTATAGTCATGTTTATAAGCTTGTAATCCAGCTTCGATACACATGTAAGAGCATAACATTACTTGTATAATATTATATAAAAACTTGTATGGTAGTAAGCTTGTGAAAAAAATAGCTAGTCCTTTTGATTTCTTTTCTGGAACTTTCTCATCTTTTTCTTCTACATCTTTCGAAGCAACTTTTCCTTGCTTTAAATACTCGAAAAATCCATTAAAGTAAGCCCCAATAAGAACCATAACAAGGTAACCTATAACAATATGAAAATAAATAAGTTTTTCTCAGTAACTTGTTTTATTTCTTGTCTATAGAATCTAGATGAGAAGGTCATAAAAAGCCTCCCTTATTGCAAAGCCAGTACTTACCTACAGCAACGAATAAAGCCTCATGAAATTTACACAAGAAATTATTAGCGTATGGAGATTGGTAGACCTTGTCAGTCTTAGCCCAGGCTATTATCTTCTCTCCAAACTCGTCAATAAGCTTAATATTGTCTGCCATCCTTAATTATTATTGTGACTAGGCTCCGCGATAGCGGATGAAGATTTTGCGGAACTAACGGTGAAACGTTAAGTCTGTCTTTCTGTATGTGTATAAAAAAAAGTATTCAGGAAAGTTGAATTCGAAGTCTTGTCAATGTCGTAGTGTTATTGATGCAACGTTTATGGTGTTCATCCAATAAAGCGTATATACAGACTGTGGTGCTACGAATCCTTTTGATTACTACGCCGTTATATCTAAAGATTTCTATAATCTAAACCATGCTTACATCAGTTTACGGTTTGTTAGGGGAAGTGACGTCGGGCAATAGGGTAATGACTCACTGTTTTTTTGAAAGATACAAAGATACCAAGATGAATATCGTCCACGAAAACAAAGAAAACAATTTTATCCACTCGCAGATTGAGGAGTCTGAATATGACGTTACTGTCGGTAAAGCCTCGAACTATGTTACTCTAGGTATAAGCGAATATATACTACACTCATGACGTTGCCTAATTTCACTTTATTAGATACTAAAATCGAGAAAGTGGCTAATGATGATGAAGCTATGAAGATTGCTTGTGATTTGGCGTCACATTCAGTCACCATCGGTGGTGGTCCTTTCGGTTGTGTTATTACTGACCACGAATACAATGTAGTAGGTAAAGGTCATAATATGGTTACTATTAATAACGATCCTACTCAACACGCTGAAGTGGTTGCTATTCGTGATGCATGTAAGCAGCTTAACACATTCAATTTACAAGGGCTTCGTTTATATACTTCTTGTGAACCTTGTCCCATGTGCTTAGCGGCCATTTATTGGTCACGTATTGACACTGTTTTTTACGGAAATACTCGTAAAGATGCTAAAGATATTGGTTTTGATGATGATTTGATCTATGATGAAATCAATAAGCCACTTGACGACCGTATCATTCCTATGAAGTCTTGCTCTCACGATTACGCGATCAAGAGTTTTCAACAATGGTCGGTTAAATCCGACAAAACCCCTTATTAGTGCCACATAATGGCACTTATGTGTGAATGTGGAGGCATATTCTCCTAATCATTCACACGATTTTTGTATGCTGAGATTAACTAAATATCCCCGAATGGTAGAAACTCATCATACACAAATACAACACTCTCACATTTTTATGAGAATAACTACATGCACAAATATTGACGGCAGAAACTCATGACGATAAATAACAATTTTGATTTAATAGAAGTTAGAAGGAAATAGATAGAAATAGTAATAGCGATAGTAATAGTAATAAGAATACAATAAAAAAGTTACATTATGCTCAAGAATTGTCTTTGTAATTAATAAATACTTTTTACATGCTTTTGGTCGATTGTGGTAACAGGAACAGCTTCCACTTCAGGGACGCCGTCATATTCTGGTGCAGACGCTTGTAAAATATTAAGCTCAACTTCAGTGTCCTCATTGATGGTAGCCGTTACAATATCATTTGAACGATTCTTTCCAAAGATACTTGGTAAGTCAATAAAACCACAGCAAATGAGAAAAGCGAATGGGACTATGCAAAAAATGATGCTTATAAAGAACCAGTTGCCGTTCGCTTTAATCACTATGTTATAACTAGGATTGTCACTTCCGGCGCCGCTGTCTACATCTTTCGCTTGAAGGTAGATATTGCGGTCATCGAGATCTACATGACAACTGACTACGTCGAACTCGCAATCGGACTGATATTTGGTGAGGTTGTAATCATACCGGTTGATATTAATATCAATTTGTGAACTTATTTTATCGTACTCGGAAGGATTTTGAAATAATATGATATAAGTATCGGCAGACAAGACCGTTATCGCTAGTGATTGACTGATGTAATTGGAGGAATATCTCTTCATCATTGCTTCGCTATAGTCGTCGTCGTCTAGCCATTCGTCTAGGGAAGTTTCGCCTTTAAATAGTAGTAAATTAACGCCACCAGTATTCAAAGATTTGAAGGTAACCGCTATGTCACTCTTTTCATTCAGATAATAAGAAAAACTAACATATTCAGCAGGTTTTAGTAAAATCTCCTCTTGGTGCTTAATTACCTTGGGGAAAACTGTCAGTATTGGTTTCTTATTATGCGGGATTAAATATGTCTTCACAGATTTCGAGACATCAACTATATCTATTGAATCATAAATAATTGATTCATAGTTATCTATTAAACGTGTTTCGCCTGAATTCATTACAAATTTCAGGTCAGAAAATATTAGAAAGTACCATATTATCAAAACAATAGTGGTCATAATAATGCACAATAAACTTGAGCATGACTTATTATTCCTTCTATCATCAGGTGCTACTATCGGACGATAACTTCGGTAAAAAGGATTCCACGACCAAGAATTGTATGAAAAACTGTTGAATGAGTGGCTTCGGTATGAAGAAGATGAACGATAACCACTACTAAAGGACCGAGAACCACCACTATGATGGAAACCTCCGCCCCTTGTCATTTAGTGAGGTTATTTGATAATATAGGTAGACGTTGGTCGCGATGACTATAATCTTTGCGACTGTGATGGTTTCGGAAAAGCTTGTACTGTTTCTTATGGGGTATATCACAAGGGAAACCAGAGTACCAAGACAGATTTCTTTCCAAAATTCCAAATGCCCACCCACACCCCGGAACTAAGTTTTGAAAATATTGAACACATCAAATTTACATACATACAAATCTACACATAACACGCCTACACGCCTACGCATCTACATGTCTACATGCCTACGCACCTACACGCCTACATGCCTACACGTCTACGCATCTACACGCCTACATGCCTACATATCTACACGTCTACATGCTACGCGCCTACGCAGCGTAGGCTACGCTTCTAGCTGATATGAAATCCGTCGTTCGAGTTATTTAAAGCAAACAACAATTTCTCCTCCAATATTCTCATGGATGAGTACTGCGGAAGAACAAGTTGATTGAAACAAGTATGCGCACGTGGTAATACGCTGTCATTGCCGTCAATTGACGTGAGCATCAGAGAAGGGTAAAGTCCGTCAACAGGCAAGCAGGGGCAACCACTAACAAATACCAAGAATTTCACCAACATTTCTTGATCAAAGCTCTCGAGCACCTGGCACAACCACTGGAAGTGAGCTGACTCGGCACTAAAACTGCCAGAAAATTCAATATTTTTCAGTAGATCGTTGACGTCGATACTTACTTGACCGGATATCAGTACTTTCAACTCGTGGTGTGTGAAATGGGTCAAATAAGACGATGGGATGTGTCTGTTGAACCCTTCCAACAGCGACGTCACAGCGGGCTCGAACCGTCCTCGGGTGATGTATTCAATCATTAATGAGATATATTCATGCTTGTTTTCTTCTGTAACAGTCACATTTCTTCCGTCGTCAATCAAGTCGACAGTTACTGTGTCCCCAAACATTTCATATGCTACTGAAAATGTTAAATCAGCACCAGAAACATCGTTTTCTTCGACCCATTTCAGCCCTTTATAGAACGAACTGTCGATCTCTTCGAGGTCTTTCAGTCCGATTGCTCTGTTCGCGAATAGCAGGAGAATCAGCGGGTTCAGTAGGACGCCCAAAGTTTGGTTGTCTATTAATGCTTTTGCTATGTACACACCAAGTGATTTAAACAACCACCTACTTTCCGAAGGCTTGTGTATAGTGGATGCTCTTATATCAATGATTGCATTGCCATCCTCAGTTAGCTGCAGCAACCCTGTTGATCCCTCAATTAGGCATCGAGCAACAGCGGCGAACCAGTCCTTCGCTAGGCCTCCCGCATCCAGTCCTTCTTCATCCTGAAATCTGATGCGTATCGGTCCGGCATCTAACTCATCAGGTGACAAACTATATAACTGTTGAAACGATTCCTCTAACAAATTAGATCTGTTGACAGTCAGGTAGATGACATGGTGTTGAACATTCATGTCTTCACACAACGCCTCACTTTTGGCGCGGAATTTATGACTAAGAAATTGTTTTTTGTTTTTTAGTGATTGAACGGTATCAATGATGGCACCTTTCGGTAGAATCCAAGATGTTTCATTGCTTTTGGGATGTGCGTAGAACAACTTGCCAGTGCGCGGATCAATAGTTTCAACCCACGGTGTCATGTCTGACGCACCAGTCGGAAGGGTGCGGATAGCAAGACGATCACTACTTACACTATTTCCGACTTTATTTACCGCGATAACTTCAAATATGTGAATCAAATTGGACGCCAAGTTAGTGGCCAGATGCAGCCTCTCTTTGCCCCGGTATAATTCAACGAAATTCCCACCGTATGTCTTCATTTGCACTATATACTGCACTATAGGCAAGCCGTTATCCTTGTCTGGGACCTGCCATGTGAGTAATATAGACGTAGCGGTAACTTCCTTTGCATTTAATCCCTTCGGTGGTCCCGGCACACCTGGTCCCGTGCGGATTACAACACTTTGTCCCCAATCTTTATCCCATTTCACACGACGACATCTAAATTCATAAGGAGTATTCGCTAGTAAATTCTTGATTAGAAGGTATTTATCGTTCGTTCGCTTGCCGCCGGAATACCAAACTAACTCGCTGCTCTTCGACTTGAACTTTGTCTGGTCCACATGTGGTCGATACATGACTTCATATGTCGGTATCCTCTTACCTTCATATGCTTTTTCAACTTTCTGCAATAGTTTCAGTGCTTCCGATGATATGTCATAAGACAGATAAATACTCGTTGAAGTACGGGATTTCAGCTCTAGTTGAACAGGAGGTAACTCGAAGTCTGGCGCGGGAGTTAGCAGTTGATCATCCTCAACCTCAGAGTCCAGCTCGTTATCATCGTATTGATCCTTAGATTGATGTTTCTCGTTATCATAATTGCTGATAATACCTTTAAGCGTCAATAGCAACCGCTCCTTCTCTGCTTTCAGCTTGCGCTGCTCGATGCGTTCGGCTTTCAACCTTAATTCGTCTTCTGCTGCCTTCTTTTCTATTTCTTCTTTATTTGCGTTTGCACCCATTATTGTCATGGATGAAATTGAATGTCTTTGTTTGGGTTTTTCTTGTTCTGAGATATTTTTAATGAGCTCTATAACCTTGCAGTTAGAGACATAGTCGTGGTCTAAATCACCTATCTGTGTTACTTTGTCTGTAGGAGATTTATTTATCATTGCATCAGTGTCGTCAATAGTGTTTTTTCTCGGTTTGAAATTATCTGCGCTATCCTCTAGAGGAGAATTGCTTTGCATATATGCATCATCGTCGTCATCGTGACCTTCGTATGAACGATTATATTCGTGTGTGCTATGATTCCACAGTAATTTTGGTTTGTAATCTTTGGTCTCATCAACCAAAACTGGTTTAGATAGTGTAACATCAGCACCACATAATCTACAGACATTACTGGCATGATTACCTCTTCTACACTCTGGGCATACTGGCTTCTGTAGAGAATTCACATCAATTTGACTAAATGCATTATCCAATATTCGATGCCAATGTGAAGTTGCCTGTATTTCTAGTTGCTTTTGCTTCTCACTTTCATTATTATTTACCAAATGTTGTGATGGAGGACTGCCAGGTGACAATTTCCCAGTAACTTGGCGGTAATAAGTTGGTTTTCCTCCATGAAATTCATCGCGATAACCTTCATGTCCATCTACATATAGATCGGCGTGCTCGATTGGGGCGTGCGCAGCTAACTTTGCTTCTAGCGTTTGGTCCATGGCGGACGCTCCGCTGCCCATTTATACCAGTATTATCCAATAATGCTTCGAGAAAATACCCAAGGTTCTATCAACTAGGTTGAATTTCCTTTCCTGAAGTTTTGCCTCTTCACTTTCCGGTGTGGATCGCTTCCCGCGACTCTAGTAACGGATCTTCACCTATAACAACTTTAATAGTTGTGAATACGAACCAAGTAGACTCGCAATATATATATATTTTAAATTACATTAAATTTTGTTGGTCTATTTCTTATTACTATTTTCCTCGTATGAGAAAAAATCGATGGAACCATTATCGAGAGCAAATCTTTTTTTCATATCTGGAACACGTACCTCATTGACACCTAATACGATGTCAGCTAATAACTCGCCTATAACGGGACCGAATTTAAATCCTTCACCTGTAAATCCAGCAGTTACCAGGACGTTTGGATCTTCTGGGTGAGGTCCAGCGGCAAAGTCACTACTATATTCACTCATTTTTCCAATTGCTTTATCATTTCTCATTAAATTTTGATATAAACATCGAGTGTAAGTGTCAGCACCAGTTGTTGCATCTAATAGTGGAAAAGTTAACTTGGCTGAATCTTGCACCACTTTCAACATAGGTTTATGTATTGCATCACTTTGTTCACTATAAACTTGTTTATTTGGTTGCTCAAGCTGTTTAAGAAGTTGGCGAGCACCAGTAGGTAAAATAAACTCCTCATTATTCATAAAATCACCTTGAGCATGAGCACCAATCTTGCATCCACCAACACCTCCGGGAAGATGAGGGACAGCATAAATATTAGCATCATGCTCTACAACAACAGGTGACTTAGAGGGTTCCATTTGTGAATCAGTGACACCTTTTTTTGGCTGTAAATATACTGCTTGTTCATTTGAAATTACTAGTGGTAGTAAGGATAACTTGGCCTTCGATAACGCAGCATTTGTCCAAGGTCCAGCAGCGACAACAAGAGAATCATATTCACAAATAACTCCTTTTTGGGTTGTCACAGTTTTATTTTTCCTATCAATTTTAACAACAGCGTCATCTAAATGTAAAGTTGCACCTTTTTTTTCAGATATCTCAAGCATTGCTTGAACAGATACATCAGCTAAAAGCATGCCAGTATCTTTCTGAAATACTGCTTCTTGTTTTGGTCCTAATCTTATGGTTGGAAATCTGGCTTCAAACTGCGCTCTACTCTCTTTAGTGGCGCCACTGTATACTTCCACCGGCATACCGAGATCTATATAATTTTGCAACAAATCTTTTAATCTAAATTTTTCACCAATATCAAGTATACCTGTCATATGCATTAATTTTCCCTTTCCAGCTTCCTTTTCAAGACGACTCCAATGTTCAAATGCTCGCATTACCATCCCTACATACATTTTATCTTCATATGCAGCTCGAATAATACGTGATTCATGCCAAGAACCTCGTATAGGATGATTTGCATCAATCAAAGTAACTTGAACCTTTTCTTTCCTGCTAGTAAGACTCCATGCAGTTGATGCACCCATTACTCCCCCGCCAATTATTACAACCCTCTTTGGTTTCTTATTCTGTTCATAGTAGAAGTAGTAGCCTGCTCCTGCGATAGAAGCAGCGATCAATCCACTCTTCAAAGGCATTATATGAAAAAATATCAAGCAGACCTTAGTAATAAAAAGAACTAGGTAGTTTCGTTAATGAGTCCTGCAACACACCAATTATCCGCAATATCCAGATAGGTACGGATTGAAGTTTTTTAAGATTTTGGGTTCCAAACTTTTGGGAGGGATTAAGTAAAGTAGAAGTATTCGTTATATCGATCACAGTTTAGTTGCGGTAGTTTAAAATTATAGAAAGTTAGGATACTTGCGACCACACGGCTGGATGCGTGGTCTCTTATCCAATAAAAGGAGCAAAAGTATAGTCAATAGATATAAGTAATTATGATATTTTATGGATAAATTATTTTCTTGTGAACGTTTTTCCCGTTGCCGTCTTTTTCTCCCCTTCGATATCAGGAATAGCTCTATTCAATACTTGCATCCATCCCGCTACTCGCTTTCTCATTCTCATATGAAGATAAGTTTTAGAGCATTTAATATGATAATGTAAATATGGTCTAAACGAAGCTAATAATGAAACAGCACTATCGCATCTATTTCCTTGAATATGACGTTCTTCTAGTGCAAAAGAAATGAAACCGGCAATATCATTACTGATTGATAGCTTCAGATTAGATAACTCCATAGGTGCATCTTTGGAATATGAAACTGGTGGTGCAGTACGAATTGTTCGTTGTGCCTCAACAAATTCTTGTAATATAATTTTAGCCATAGCTTTATCAGTTTGATCAGCAAAATCAACTTGAAAAATTACAACAATTTTAGATGCTGATGGGCATACAAACATGGATTCAGTAGCACGATAATTTACTTGCATTATAGATAGATCACCACTCTTTTTTTCTAATAAAGATTTAAATGCTCTATCTAATGGTCCACCTAACAAATGTCGTTTTAGTTCACTTAAGTCAGTGATTAATTTATTCTTATCAATTTGTATTCTATCACAATCTATTTGTAATGTCACACAATAACCACTATCAGGTGCTACATCATAACCAGGAAACAAACGATCTATTACTGCTTTACCTCCATTGTCTTTTAACTTTTTACCTTCTGGTAAATCAACACTTATTCTCATTACATTAGGAGTATCTACAGCTACTGATAATTTATAATTTGTATTATCAAAATCACTGAAAACTAACTCACAAGCCTCTCTCTTTCCCTCCAAGATTCGAGGACTAATTTGCTCCTTAAGAATGTTAGATCCAGTCTCTAGAAATATCAAACCCTTGGTATTAGCATTGGAAGATGCCATACTTCTCACTTCCACTTATTGGGGCACTTGAGATCTGTACGAATTTTTGGTCCCAAAGATTGTGCCTGCTTTCATTTTGACCCAAGTCCAAAATTCAAAAAAAAAATTTGCCATGAAATTCTAGAAAACACCCTTTAAGATGGAATTTGCTGGTTTGGTGGAAGTATCGCATCGCGGTCCACATGCTAGCATAAGGCATGATGGGTTTCGTCATTTTTGGGGTTTATTTTTCCCCAGAATTGAAGCTGTATCGGTATCTATATTTGTTACACAATTATCCGAATATTTGAGTTCTCCGTTACCTCCTGGTTGGACTGACTATCTACAGTATTGCCAGACGCAGCAGTCCGAGACTTCATTAGTGCCATCATCGCTTTATGGGTATGGATTAGATGAAAATGAAATTATTGCTTTGTTTAGGGGTGGATTTAGAGGCGGACTACTAGATAACATTTTATATATATTAGATGTAGATCATTCGGGAATAATCACAACATTGAAAATAGATAAATCTACTGGAATATTACCAGTAGCTGCGTCGCTAGCTGACAGTTTATATATTTTAGGTAATATGAGAGGAAGGTATGTACTACCAAGTTCATCTTTACTAAATATCACCGAATCAATTATTCTTCGTGAGGCTGCTATTAACCGTAAAGAATTTTCTTCTTTACGTGTAAATTCATCAAATGAAAATTCTGTAGAAACGTATAATGTATTTAATAGCTTCAGTTATTGCGGTAATGAAATTATTGGAAATAATCAAATCCAAAAAAAAATTGAACATGCATTAGGTAATGTTGGTTGGAATTTAATTCTTGGCGAGCCTGGGCAAGGTAAAACGTGCCGCACATTGTCGGCGTGCCGGTCGTATATCACATCATTAATATCTAAATTTTCCAGTGGTAATATTGCTTTATCCCTTGATCCAAGTGTGAATTCTGCTGGTTATGCCATCGATGCTATCTATATTGATCTTCGCGGTGCAATTACAGTGACGGATATCTTATCATGCTTTATGATGCAAGTTGGTCTGTATGCCAAATCGTACAATGAAATGGAAAACGTAATTAAGAGATTTTTGTCCCGCTTAAAACCTAAAAGCGTGCTCATATTTGACCATGTCAACGACGATGCGGTGTGCCACAATTTAGTTTCATTATTCGACACTTTGTCCAGTTCCATATCAATAGTTGTGGTGGGGAATGAGTTCATTAGTGATAATGCAACTGCTTTGGCATTTGATGCTGTCAAAGCCTCTTACAAGTTGGCTAATGTACTGGGTGATAGGTTGATCCGGTCTGCCATTGATGGTATGGAGAGAATATCCATAGTATACATAACAGAACTGGAGTTTCCCGACTTGTTGAAGTTAGTTTTCTCCCAGCTACCTAGTGAGCCAGAATCTCGCGATGTAGTTGTTGTTAATGAAGTTTGTGAGATGGCCCGCGGCAATCCATCGCTGGCCCTTCAGTTATTGAAATTCAGCACACTGTATAACACAGATAGAGTCGGTATCAAGCAATATTTGCGTGAAAAGGGATCTCGTGTCCCCAGCAACAAGATATTCTTACGCTATAGTAATTCTGGGGCGAACTATCTCGATATGATTTGTTCTTGTGATGATTTTGGTGAAGATGAAAAACTCCTATTGAATGCGCTGTATCCGCTGTACACGATTCCAGATATATATTTTTCTATTGATCTGTGCTGGGTCTTGTGTCGCGACTACTTTGAAAGCATCTATGACACACTGCCACTTCCGGAGAGAAAAGGTAAATTCGATTGTGCTTGGAGTACCCTATTTGAGCTAGGGATCATTGCCATGCACCATTCTCTGAGTACTGAGTACTATTTAGTGTGCACGTTCACCGCGGGGGATGCTCAGAGCATGCTGCCTCATAAACTTGACTATATTATTGATGGAAATGAGCAATGTGACAAATATTTTCATTACTGGGCTGATAATTCGAAAAATTTGAATGACCTAGTAGGAACTATGATCAAGGTGTTCGACTTCAAGGACGATGTGGAGTTAAGTCATGTTCGTCAAAAGCATCACTACTCGCTGTTGTTGCAGCAATCTTTGCTCGTTTCGTTGTCTCATATCCATCACGTGTTTGCGTTGCTCGTAGGTCGTACAAATGAAATAGAATACATAAAACGCAGGTGCAACATGGATGAGGACACTGTCTCCATCGTATCAGGTGTAACAGATACAAGTGTGGACATGGGAGCGGCAAAGTCTAGAAATATAAGTGGCAAAAGCGATGGGAGTATCTCATCAGTGTTGGATGATGACAGTGTGCTGAATGACAGTCAGCTAGATGACGACGCGGCATCCTACGACGATGCTAGGAGCTATGATACGTCACTAAACTCGTTGGCATACCATTTTTCAGCCACTAGCAACATTGTTGAAGACTCTTTTGTGCGAATTCAACGAGAAACGAGGAAAATATCTTGTCGGAACGATGCGTCTCGCTTCTTTCTGGATAACACGTTGTATCTAGTCAAGTATTTGGGTGCGTACCGATGTAACTTCACTGATTTGGCTGCCAAGTTAGTAGCTAATATATCTCACATCGGATCTTACCGTCTGCCTGTTCGCTACCACACGTTAGTAGTTGCCGCCATTGCACTAGCCTATCCCACAGATGACTGCAGCGACTCGTACAAATTGATATTGAATGAACTAGGTAGTCTTCTAGTAAGCTGTGGTAGATATGACAGCGCCAAGAAAATTCTATCTGACGCCGTCACTCGAAACACTGGGAAATCCGAAGACTTTAGTGCGGGCGAAAGTGTCACGGAGTTTGAATTGGATGATTACATCAATGTAAACCTAGGTACGTGTCACTACTTCTGTCCCCTTTCAATACCACTTACACTTCACTCTGTTATTAGCAAATACCTACCGATTGAATGGCAATTATGTGGAAGCTTTGGAGATATACGATCGTGTGATCACTGCGCATCGAGGTGTGCTTCAAGAAAATGAGTTCAACCTAGTCGATCGCAACCACAAGGTATTGCGGCGATTGGGCGTCGGTTACTATTTACAATTTATTCGTTATAAAGGTGACTCATTTCTTAGTCAAATCCAAAAAATGGTTTCATCTTCCTCGGGAGTCGTGGCATTCAGCAAAGACATCAAATTCACCAGGCAATTGACGAATAATATGAATGGAGAAAGTGTGGAGGTGCTAGTGCCGTCGGTGCAACTCGGCAGTCGGATGAGTCGTCGTGTAGACGATGAGGAGGAGGAGGGCATCGATGGTTCCCTGGATGCAAAAAAAATAAATTTTCTATTTAGTTGTGCAATTGATGCTTACGATGAAGTTGTGCAAGGATTCAGGCAGTTGTACGGCGAACATTCGGTGCCGCTTGCTGAGGTATACCTAAGTATCGGGGATTTGATGTTCAGTTTAGAGAAATATGAGGAAGCCAAAGCGCAGTACACGGATACTCTGGAGATGTTTAAAAACCTTCATGGCACCTTCTTAAACGTGGGAATGGCTGATGCGCTGTATGGAATTGCGCGCAGCATGAAGAAACTGGATGAAGCTACTAATCCACCTTCTGCGAATGGTGAAAATGCTACAATCGGTGTGATACGACAGTTGTTAGAGCAAGCACTGCAACTTTATCAATTGTTTTACTCCGACGACCACTCAAAAGTGTTGTCTTGCACTTCCTTACTTGCTACATTGCTGACTGATCAAATGAAGTTCGAACGAGCTATTGGTATGTATGAAGATGCGTTATCTTCTGCTCGTAAATCAATAGCAATGCTTAATAGTGCAGTTGATTCTGAAGATATCGAAGCTTCGGCTGCTGATAACAGAGTCGCGACACTCGCACCTCTGTTGATGACACTGGCTAATCTATACGATAAGATCGGTGCGTACAGTATGGCGGTGCCATTGTATGAAGAAGCACTCGGTATTTATCGAGATATTTTTGACTCTGACGACCCAAACTGTGCCGAGACGATGTGCTTGCTCGCTTTGTGCTATAACAACGACGGCATTTCCGCGAAAAAACGATTGAAAAATAACGAAGGAATACTATACGCTGCAGATAAGTACAACAAAGCTATTAACGTGCTGGATAACGCTTTAGAGATTTACATCGGCGCCAACTTGCGCGAGTCGTTTATATACATCAGAGCGTTGAAAATGCAAGCCAGTATCCATGCTTCCAGCAACAAGTATAACGAAGCACGAGCTTGTTTCGATGAAATTTTTGAAATATACAAGGTGATATCTATCGGGCCATGTGTTGAATTGGCGGAAACGCAAGTGGAATATGCTAAATTGATGTGTATATTTGACGATCCGTTGGAGGGGCGAGTGCTGTATCAGCAAGCGATTCAAATCTATCGAGGAATTTATGGTGAAATGAATGAAAATATTGCATCTATTTACTATGCGATTGGTGATGTGGAATACGGACTCGACGAGTACGAGAATGCTTTGCCGTTTTACGAGGACGCACTACTCATATACTCGCAAACATTAGGGAACACTTCATTAAAAGTTGCAGATTGTCATAATAGTATCGGTATCGTGCTTCAAAAACTACAGGAATACGCAGAGGCAAAGGAGGCGTACAGAGAAGCCCTTGTTATATACGTCATGCACCACGGCCAAGATCACATGGACGTGGCGAAGGTAACCAACAATTTAGGCACAATATTGGATGATTTGGGAGAAATGGTAAGCGCAAAATTTTTCTATGACCAAGCACTACAAATAGTAGGACGCTGTAAAAATCGGCAGAATGACTTGAGTGTAGATACCCAATCTATTGTTGCTTTAGATAATTTTGTATCACTTGCTGCTGAAGATGAGAGAAATGCAGGGATAGTCACCGGCGATGTGGAAATGAAAGAAAAACAAATTCAATATATAATAAATAATATGGAAAAGCAGGTAAGCTATATGGCATCAGAGATTGATGATAGCAAATCAAAAAAATCAAACTGTTTAATTATGTAATTAATGTGTGAACAGTAATATTATCAGCAAAAATATAATTATCACTTCTATTGCGATGCATATGTACATATAGCAGACTTTTGCCTTCTCTTTAATTGCGGCGGCATGTTTAGCTTCTGCGTTTAATGATGATGTGGCTAAATCGACATTATCTTCTAAATCATCTAATAATCTAGTTGACATTTTAACTTCCTCACCTATCGCTATTGCCTGTCCATGTAATCGATTGACTCCTGCACCTATATCAAGTAGCATATCATCTTGCACTTTTATCATATCCTTTTGTCTTTGAAGTAACCCTTGATCTGATGTTGATACTGGATTGTATGATGTTGGTGTGCTCATACCTTGATTAGTGTTGGTGCTACTTACACATTGTTTCCTTATATTTTCAACTAATATTTGTCGTCGAGCTAATTCACTGTGTGATATTTCATACTGCAATGGTGAATTCACCATTTGCTTTAACTGCTCATCTAATGTATTCAGCGTATTTATTAATACTTTCGCTTCTTGATATGTAAAAATTTCACCATGTTTCCTTTTTGCTTGAATTCTTTCTTTTAACGATGAAAACTGTACTGACCATTCCTTCGCAGTCAACATTTTTTATAAAATCGAGAAGAATTCGAGATTTCTATCAGATTTACCGACTCTAAAACAGGAAAATTGAAGCGAATTAGCGCAAGTGACACGATTTGCAACTAGATTTTCGATCTTTTTTCGTCGTTTTCATTTTCAGGTACCGGCATGGTACCGGTCAAAAAATTCGCCTGGCGACGCCTACTTTGCTAGCGATTCCAATCCCATTAGCGGTGCATAAGTGGATATGAAGCGATTTGCTAATAAACAAGGGCATTTAAAGCAAAATAAAAGGTTTAAACCAGAAGCATTGCGTCGCTCGAATGCAGGAACAGAGGAAGAAGAAGACAAAATGGATGTGCAAGCTGCTCATGAGGAGAGAGATGAAGATGATTATGATCAAGTTAGTTATGAATATCGTGGAAGAGCCAAATATTGGGATGCATTACCATGGAAAAAGCTTGATGTAGATGTAAGCGAGTTTGATCAAGAATCAATGTTTTTTGGTTTGGAAGAGATTGACGGCAATCAATATAAGTTGTTCAAGCAAAATGCATCAGATGATAAAGCGGAAGGTAATAATAAAGATAAAAAGGAGAAGAAGAAAGATAAGAAGCAAAAGAATACTAAAGATAGTGAGAATAGTAATAATGATGTCACCGTAAGTGAAACAGCGAAGAGTAATGAAACTACACATGTTGAAAAGAAACAAGACGTGAATGCAGACAAGAAAGATAAGAAAGACAAGAAAGATAAGAAAGATAAGAAAGACAAGAAAGATAAGAAAGAAAAAGAAATCAAGGACAAAAAGACTTCAGCGATTAGCGCAAGTAATAACGCTGCACCAAAATCTATTAATACGATCGATATCGTGTCAGATGCGCAAGAATCTTGGGGTGGTGTGCTTTTACATGAATTATTGAAAAAATCGTTGCAATCGCTGCAGTTCACAACACCAACTCCGATTCAAGCTGGTGCAATTCCAATAATTCATGCTGGTTCATGCGATCTTGTTGGCATTGCTGAAACAGGATCTGGAAAAACATTAGCCTTTGGTTTACCAATAATAAATTCGATACTAAGCAATTGGGACAGTATCCGCGGCAAAGCGACACCTGCGTCTAGTTGCCCTTATTCCATCATAATAGCGCCAACTAGAGAATTGGCTATGCAAATTACTAAAGTATTGAAAGAAGTATGCGATCCTTTCAAGTCAGTCCGCATGATTAACATCGTATCAGTAGTAGGTGGGATGGCTGAGCAAAAGCAACGTAGACTACTTGATCGAACTGTCGACATCCTAGTGGCAACACCTGGTCGCTTGTGTGAGTTGATTGCGAAGGAAGAAATTAAAGCGTTTTCAGACATGGCTTACGTAAAGTTTTTAGTTGTGGATGAAGCAGACCGCATTGTGGAGGAAGGGCATTTCTCCGAGTTACATCGTGTTTTCTCGCGCATAACGGACCATGAAAAGCTGAAGCAATTAAGAGGCGGTAAGCCAAAGTCTGTTGAAGTTGGTAAATACGATATTGATGAGGAGGAAGAGGATGAAAGCGGTGGTGATGATGATGTGGAGATGGAAGAATCAACTGCAGTCGTAGCTGACGATAATACAGCTCCTGCCTTTGAACTCGTGAGACAAACATTATTATTTTCGGCAACGGCATTGAAAATAAAAACCGATTTTGTTGTTTCGGGACAGCAGCGGAAAGAACTCAAGAAAATGTTGTCGACTCATAGTAACAGCAACATCGCTAATATAATTCGGAAGTTGCCTGAGCACTTGCAGTCCTTAGTTGTGTCAGTAGCAGTGCAAAAAGATGTCAAAATTGTCGACGTAACAAACAAAGAAACACCTGTCTCTGCTGCGACCAAGCAGATCAACCCGAAGGTAAAAGCAGCCAGCCAATCCACGCCCGAATCTGAAGAAATAACCTCGTTGCCTAAGTTGCTTTGTCAGTATGAAATTCGGACTCCAACGGAAGACAAAGATGCTTTTGTGTATTACTATGTCCTGAAAAACCAAGGTAGAACCTTGTTATTCGTGAACAGCATCAAAACTGCGCGTCGCATCGACGGTTTACTGCGTGCTTTGGGACTAAACTGTCGCACTATTCATGCTCAAATGCAACAAAAACAGCGATTAAAAGCGTTAGAATCGTTTAAAATGTCTCCTATCGGAATCTTAGTTGCGACAGATGTGGCTGCAAGAGGACTTGATATCTCAAAGATTCAGCACGTATTGCATTATGATATTGCCAGATCACCACAAGTGTATATCCACCGCTCCGGTCGTACCGCTCGTGCTAACACTGCTGGTGTTACAGTGTCATTTGTATCTCCTGAAGACACAATGTACCATACTAACATATGCAGTGTAGTTGGAACCTTGATGCCGTATCACGTGGAACTGAGAGCGGTTCCATTACTTCGTGAAAGAGTTAAGATTGCAAAAAAAATATTTACTATATTGTTTGTACAGTCACAAACAAATAAAGAAAAATCTTGGCTTGAGCAGAGTGCTCAAGATGCTGATCTAGAAGTTGATGATTACATGTTAGAGGAAGTAAGAGCTGAAGGAATATCACTTGGTAATCATAAAAAAAATAAAGATTCCGTGGCAACTAAACAAAAACTAGAATCGTTTAGAAAGCAGTTACAAGTGCTAATGAATACACCTGTAGAAGGTATAAATTCAATTGGAGGTAAAAAGGGATTTGTAGTAGTAGCTAAGTGATTTCATTTACAACATTATACACTATTCTTTTTTTCTGCTGTTGCAACTTTTTTTGCTTTTGCGTTCCACTTAGGAACTAAGTATCTATATTCACGATCTTTTGCGACAAAACCAGTTGGTTTACTAGTACCAAATAGTCTTTTAACTTCAACTGTTTTCCTACTTGTGTCATAATATGTTACATTTTTCAATTTATTAGTAAAAACTGTTGAATCAAATTCTGCTACTGTATTTAAATCAACAACAATATCACCACGAGATGGATCCACAGTCTGTACTAGTTCTGATGCATCTCCACCCATTTTTGTGAACTTAAATTCATCAAATTCTTTATTATTCGCGAGATATTCTGCGTCTAAACGTTCCAACTCACGCTTTTCCTTCCAATTAAATGTAGGTCTACCACCAGGTCTACCACCACCACGATGACGGACTTGAATCAACGATGCTGCCCGACATCGTACTAAGTCAACAATCGCTGCACACTGCCGTGAAAGCATCTTTACTGAAAACTATCAGGCTGGACTAGTCGTCTTGACGATTTTTTGCGGCAAAAAAATTGCCGATTTTTTGCCAGCACAAACAAGTAATTTTATGGAAGAAGCATTGCCGAAGCATTGCATTGTTGTTGGTAGAAATGCATACTTTGTGTCGTATCCCGTATTTATTGGTGTCTCCGAAATTGCTAAGGCCTCGCTATTGCAGTAGCCAAGCAAGTTCTGAAGTAATACAACTTCTCAAAGTCCCACATGCTAAGAACAACATACCAGCCTCAATAATACAAAAGGTGGATAAGAAATTACATTTGAAGCGTCATCACCCACTTAATATTATAAAGACAAAAATAGAAGATTACTGCAATAAATATGCATTAGATAATGAACAAAATAGCTTCACGATATACGATAATTTATCGCCGATTGTCACAACAAAACAATGTTTTGATGATTTACTAGTTGCTAGTGATCATATATCTAGAAGTTCGAGTGATACGTACTATCTTAATGAAAGTACTTTGTTGAGAACTCATACTTCAGCGCATCAATCACAATTTATACGAAGTGGTGTAGACTCATTTTTATGCACGGGTGATGTTTATCGTCGTGATGAAATTGATGCATCGCATTATCCCGTATTTCATCAAATGGAAGGTGTCCGCATATTTAATTTCAAAGAAAATGTATCTGTAAATGATGCTAAAGCAATTATAGAAAATGATTTAAAGAATATTTTAACTGGTTTAGCGAAACATCTCTTCGGTAAAGATTGTGAAATGAGATGGAGAAATGACTACTTTCCTTTCACCACTCCGTCATTTGAGTTAGAAGTTAAATTCAATGACGCATGGTTAGAGGTTCTAGGTTGTGGAGTTATACATGATCAGGTCATGGCAAATTGCAACAAGACGAACAAATATGGTTGGGCATTTGGCTTGGGCCTTGAGAGGTTAGCGATGATACTATTCTCCATACCTGATATTAGATTATTTTGGAGCGATGATGAGCGCTTTAGTAACCAATTCAAATCTAATGATATTATAAAATTTCAACCTTATTCGAAATTCCCTTTATGTTATAAAGACGTAAGCTTTTGGTTACCGGCGGAGGGATTGCACATCAACGACGTCTATGAAGGTAAGCAGTACACTCTATACTCTTCTGATCATCACTAATGATTTCCCTCTTCAGTCATACGCAATATCGCCGGAGACCTGGTGGAAAAGGTTGAATTATTTGATGAATTTTACAACAAGAAACTAAATAAAAAATCGATGGCGTTCCGCGTCAACTACCGGCACATGGATCGCTCACTGACGAACGAGGAAGTTGACGAGATTCAAGTGAAAGTGCGCCAGGAACTAGTGGAGAAGCTTAAAGTTACATTACGATGATATACATTTGTTACATTACTATTACTATTATTATTTTGACCTTGTCTGATGTTTGATTGCGCTTAAAATTTCTTTGATTAATTTCGCACGCTTGCTGTCGACGCTGCTAGGAATTACTTCGATAGGAGACTTGCCATTTCCATCTTTAATGCTTGTGGATGCGTCAAACAAATGAAGCAACTCAACGCATAAAACATGTCCATTTTCACACGCCATGTGCAAGGCTGTTTTCGCTGTTTTAGTACACACGAAATTGACATCTACGCCTAGTGCAAGTGCGTAGATAATTCCAAAAGGGTCTCCTTTTGAGGCACACTTTAACAGCAACCGCTGTTGGCCCTCAAGAGATAGTTGTGATGGTTTCAAGTACGCCTTTTGCACATACTTCTGTACTATAAAAGCCTCTCTATCACTTAAACTAGAGTTAGGATTGGGCTTGTTCGATGCATCTGTCAATAAATGCTCGTAAAATTGATTAAACTTGTCGTTGGATACATTCAATATCAACTTTATGGTATTGTGCGTCCATGTGTCTAGCTTCAACGATCTTACTTTTGACACATGCACTCCTAAACTGCGATGAATACCACTGCATTGAATACACATCATTACGCACAAATTCAAAGAAACCCAGTCGGGATTACTCGTGCCACAGTCAACGCAGCAAGGATTCTTGTCTTTCAGTTTATTTAATGTCGATTCAGGTGGTACAAAGTGATAAAGACTAGATGATGTGTCGATATTACTTGATTGCTGTGAAATATTCTTGCTTAGCGAACCTTCAATCTGCTCTTTAATAACTTCAATCCAAGTGGATACATCGGCGCTATCATCGCCTTGTAATTCATAGACACCGCCTGTTCGAGAATCTCTTTCACCAGGAGAAATTATTTGAAATTCTTTTGCTGATATAATACGAACTGTTGATACTAACAAATTTGCAACTTGAATAGCTTCAAGTTGCTTTTTCATGGCACCAGTAAGCAGTTCAATGTGCGAATGAGTGTAAAATAGTCTTCCATCTTTAATAAAAAACCATCGTTTTAACCAATCTTTTTTAATACTTGTTGATTTTTTGTATAAATATCCAGCTTTAACAATACCTTCAATTTCTATAGTTTGTTTCACTATTTCGTTATCTTCATCTTGTAAGGAATGTGTTGGCGAACTACTTCTTAGTGATAATTTATCATCGGAAATTTTCTTCTTCATCAACTTCCGACTATTTTTTGTCCCTGTCTCTATATCATCATCTTCGTCATCATGTAGAGGATTTTTTGTTTCATTCTTTGTAACTTCTCGATATTTTTTACTACTTTTTTCTTTTCCAGATAAACCGAAGAAGGAAACTGGGATACTACTCAGTAGTAACTTTATACGGACTTTTCCCTTGCCGATGTGCCTGCGATGCTTATAGAAAAAGTAGAACGTTATCGCAGTCGCCACTGTTAGGATAACACCTATAGAGACGCCAACTGCCGTGCTCGTAGACATCTTCTGCGTAACAGCACTGCTGTCGTTTGTTTCCTTTAAGTGACTCGATAATCGATCCCTGAATTTTAGGGGATTAGTATTTGCAGGTGTAGAAAGAAAGAAATAAGTAAAACAAAATCTATTTAAATTGTCGTCAACTAGTATCCTCTTGTATCCTGTGTTCTCTGCTGCGCTTATATCCTAGATGCTTCGTATCTCTGTCACGTGCTAATAGTATTTGGCGATGCCTTTCAGTATTAGCTTCTATTTGTTGGGGTGTTAATTTCAAGTAGCAGTGGCCACAGTGAATGCCTTCTTTGTAATGCTCATGCTCCATGTCAGTACTATTCAAAGGGTACCGACAACTTCTGCACAACGAGTAGCTGCCTAATTCCAATCCATGTTTGACTGAAACTCTTTGATCAAACACATAGCATTCACCATTCCATAAAGAGTTTTTTTCGTCAATAGTTTCTAAATACTTCAATATACCACCTAATTCGAATAATAATTAGTGATAAATCGTGAATATTTTAAACGAATGTACCTACCTTTGAGAGTATACACCTCGTCGAATCCTTTCGACAGTAAATAAGCCGTAGATTTTTCGCATCGAATCCCCCCGGTGCAGAACATCGCAACCTTTTTGTGCGTTTTATTGTCTAAATTCTTATCCAAGAATTGTGGTAAATCTTTGAATGATATTGTATTTGGATTTATAGCACGAGAAAATGTTCCAAGTAATACCTCATAATCATTCCTAGTATCAATTACTGTTACTTCAGGATCACTTATCAAACTATTCCATTCATTGGGATCAACGTTTATACCTCTTCTTTCAAATTTATCGATAGTCAAACCCATTGTAATTATTTCATTGGCTAATTTAATTCTCATTCGATAAAATGGTTTCTCTTCACTATAACTAACTTTTAATTCAAATTTTTCTTTCTCTATAGCAAGCGCACTGAATAAATTTGTTAACATGGTATCAATCTTCTCTAATTCTCCAGCAATCGTGCCATTGATACCCTCTGATGCAATAATTAAGCCACCTTCAATACCATATTTACTGCACAATTCAGTCAGCACTACTTTCATTCCTTCGCAGTCATCAATAGGGAAAAAATGGTATAGCGCTACAATCTTATACATATCCACTCTGTATATAGTACAAGGTCGCGCAAATACGGAGGAGGAATGGATCAATCCTAGTGACGAGTTTTTCAATGAATTCCACACCTACCGTAGAAGGTAGTGAAATTTCAAAGAAGGAGGAAGTTGTTAATTGAACTGAATTATTGTACAAATTTTGACAAGCCTATCTTACATTCACATGAAGACCTTTCCTATATTCGGTAAATATACAACACAAAATTTTGATTGAAAAGAGACGTCCTCGCCTTTTTCATCCCACCTCTTTTATACTTCAACGTCCCAGAATCTGTTGACATGTATTGCCCGCGGCACTTTGCCCTCCGCATTAAATCTCATCTGAACCCTATATTTTTGCAAATTAAATAATAACAATAAACTAGTGCAATCTTCGTCACTAAATCCAGCAATTTTCGCGCAGTGAGTAATTGCCTCTATAGTCGACACAGCGCTATTTCCCTCATTGTGAAACCTCCAGTACTGACCCACAATATTAGATAAAGATATGTATATTAAAGGTGGCAGCCCTAGACTTTCTCGGTACTCTTTAATTTGCCTGGCCATCGTTTTACCATTTTGCCATGATGCTTCAAGCACAACAACTCGCCATTTCTTGTCTGAAGAATTCCCTTCAACTTGCCATTGGAATTCTGTAGCTGGTACAGCATCACTTGATGGGAACAACACAATATCTGTATCTGCATTAAGAGATGCGATAACAGGTTCCCATGATTCACCGTAATTTTTTTTCTCCCAATGAGCAAATGTAACATTATTATTGCATAACACTTTAGTGTGTGTCGCAGTGCATTTCACCAGAGAATCGTGCCAATGAATTATGACTAACAAATCAAATGGTAGTGTTAGTTTTTTTCCTATTATAGGTTCTATGCTGTTAAGTAATCTACCACAGGGACCACAATATACATGTCGCATACTATTACACTCGCTACAATTATCTCTAGCTGTTTTTAGTAAGACAGGAATTAATGGATAATCATCAAATTTCCAATCAAATGTTCCTTCTGGTCTTTTGACATGCAAAAAATAATTTCTAACTTTTTCAATAAATTCGTCACTAAATATAGGTTTATTTTCTAATATTATAACTTCATGATGAAACAATAATGATTGCAATTTTGGTGAAAGTACGCTATTTTTGCTGCTAACATCCTCACCGATTTCCCATATAATTTCTGGATGTAAATGATATAATTGCTCATTACTATCCTTGGCATAATATTTGAGCAAATTTAATAATCGGTGGCCATATGTGTCTTCATCTAATCCTGTTGGAACTGCCATAATTAGACGTTTTATCATACGCTTTGTTGAATTACGGAGCTTTAGCACTAACCCATAGGTCAAGTTATACTGGTGCAACCCTTCAGAGATATTATTCTTATAAATATTATCAAATGCAATTGCTATCTCTGAATCCATAAAATGATTTGGTAGGTACTTTCGGTGTATATATTTCTGCTTTGGAGCATCAACTGCCGTACAGGACTCATCTTCCATTCTCTTCAAATATGTATTTTTTAAAAGTACTGATCATTCATCGCATCGCCAAAATTTATCGAATGCCGGTACCGCTGATGCCCGTCGACAAATAACCTACTACTTCTGGTACATGGCGATGATCAGATGCAGCAGATGTGACTAAAAACATAAGTTTACAGTGGCCAACTATTAATGAATGACTTAACGTTATCATTTCATCGTCTTCCCGTCAACAATAAACACCGGTACTTTACCTAGACGCACGACATCAACTAGTAGACAACTACATCCCAAACCTGGTCTATCGTTGCAATTATTTATAATTATTGAATGGCAAAAGCCGCGGCAACTAATCGTAGCGTATTGTCAACTGTGAAGCAGCATCAAAAGGCTATTTTCTCTTTTGTTGCTATTATTATTGGTATTGTCTTTGCTTATGTTGTATACAAAGGAAATGCGTCACGTATATTGGATATGATGAAAGCATCGCCGGATGACATCAAAGCTGCAATGTTTGGTGATGAGCCGTATTTATTTTATTGTGCATCTAAAAGTAGTAAAGATGATGAACAGTTACCATCATTATTAGTTGATTTACATAACGCAAGACATTCAATGATGAAATTTGCAAAAATTGATTGCTATAAAATTGGATCATCTGGAAAAAGTGTTTATGATAGGTTTCAATTGGATAAGAAAGTGAAACCTGTTCTATTTGGCACTGCTCCATGGTTTAGTGGAGCCAAGCAAGTACCAGCTGTATCATTAAAAGACAGTCAAAAATTGATAAAATACGTAGATAGTTCATTAAGTCCCAAAAGTGTAGATATAACTAGCACTAAAGAATTGAATAAATATTGCGGATTTACAGAAAAGAATAAGGTAACTGATCCCCTCAGTATTACTGACACCTGTATAGCTTTTATCAAAGGGAAAAAGTACAATAATAAATATAAGAAATTAGAAGAAATTTTGATAAGAGAGACACCTCGTGGAGTAAAGTTTGTGTCCGTTGATTACGTAAGTAATGTGCTATCGTTTGATACTTCGATGGAAAACGAAGATTTTGATATAAAAATTTTAGCAATGAGAAATGGTACACATTACTTACGAATGACAGGCAGCAATCCAGCGACGAGGGATTATTTTAGCACATTTATAACAACCGCTGCCAGTACTCCATTGAAAGGATATACTAGTAATAAGAATCCGATTACTATTGAGAAAATAAGTAGTGTAAAAAAGAAAAAGTCAACTCCAGAAAAAACAAAAAAAACAAAAAAAGCAAATACTTCCAACCCGAAGAATTCTGACACACCTTCTAAAGACCACCGAACAGAAGAGACAAATGATGCGAAAGAAGATAATCAAAAAAAGCCAAATGTAGTCGAAGATGCTGAAGAAACTGATAGAATCAATAGAGAACGAGAAAAAGCTAGAAGAGAAGAAATGGATAGGCAAGCTAGAGAGCATTTTATTAGTGAAGTAGATGATGCAGCTGATAGTGTCGATGCACATGAAGAGGACAGCGAAGAAGAAGTTATTGAGCTATAATAGATAAAATTACTATCTAATAAACAGATATGATTACATTTTTATTTAACAATTAAAGTACAAACTTCACTCTTGGATCAGAATTTAGAATATCATAAACTGCGTACAACTCAGTAGAAGAATTGAATAGCGGTGAAATTGTTAGTGATATAAATGATGCAGACTTCCCCTCAGTAGTCTTTGATTCACGTGTTGTGAAGTCAATTTCACTACTTGTTTTACTCAATATCTTTGCAATTTTATCAATTGTATCAGCTGCAAATGTGGTATCATTGATGCCTATTACTTTAATGGTAAACTTTGAAGGAAATTGAATAGTTTCATCAAATACTTTCTTATTTCTTGAGTTCATTTCTTCTTTCAACTTACTTAATTTCTGCTGTGCTTCAAATGCTTTCGATTGAGCATCTATCGAGGGTATATTATGGTCACCTCTTTTTACACCATATAACTTATCAGATACATGGAAATATCTCTTTGCAAGAGTATTACCAGTTAAAGCAGCATTATAATATATCCTGTTTGAACCAAGAATAGAAAGCTCTTTCAACACCAGACAACGATACATGACTACTTGTTGAAGAAGCAGGATCAATACCAAAAGTATATCTCGCATAGGACACTCGAATCGTACAATTTGGTCGAAAGAGAGAGTCTTTCTCTTCTTCTTTTTAGGTGACTTCTCCTTCACCCCATAATGGGTGTGGGAAACAAGGCTTTTCCGAAGAAGGTTTTGATTGTAAAAGAGAGATATAAAGTACATTTATTACATTATAAAGGTTATAAAGGTTAAAGTTGTTTGGTTTTGACGATGCTAACTTTCGGTGGCGCGATTCGCACAATATTCTGCTTGATGTCGTTGTCCGCTCCATTCGATGTGACGGGTAGTGAGTCACCGGTCGGTAGGGCTGATGTAGAATATGATAACAAATTTTTGAATAATTTAGGTTTACTTTTTCGTATGCCTTTCACATTGAAATTGCGGTGTAAATCGTCTACTGAATGATGGCCATCGACGTCGTATGTGAATAACGGCTTCAAAGTATTGCGATTGGATCCTCCTTTCTTCTTGCGCAGCTTGAGTCCTCCGCCAGGAAGAGGAAATGCGTCGAAATTAACTGTAGATGATGCATCCAATTTCAACGCAGTCGTATTAGTCATCGCCGGTAATAAAATTTTAGGAGGTTTCTTCTCTGCATTTGAACCTCGCTTTGGACTCGAACTATTTCGGGACTTCAACGACCTAGTCGTGCTCAACATGCTTCTCAGCTCAAGCTCGACATCCGCATCGGTTTCATCATGAATATTGTACCAAACATCGTTAAAGTCAGCAGAAGTCTTCATAAAACTTGGTTGCGATACTCCCCGGGAAAGTGGCAGCGAACCAGCTGATAACAATTTAGATCGTAACGGCGAAAACGCCGACTGAATTATCATAGGAGTAGTAACTCTGTCGACTGCATCGGCATCATTTTCTCCTTCATCAATAGGTGCAGCTGTGCTGGATCTAGTTGGGCCATTGGCGTCACTTGGACCTCCTCTGGAAGTGACGTAGTCGCGGAACGAGATTGTATTATTGGTACTTGCATCCCTAGATGCCAAGTGCAATCGTATTTTTTGCGCTTCATGAGTGGTTGGAGTTGACGGGATAATGTCTGCATCTTTCACATGATTATTCCTCAAGTTGCTGGCCTCACTAATGCCGTCAAATAGAGCCGTTGGGTATGAACCGTTATCCATATCGTCTATCTCATCATCAAATTCTACTGTTTGCTGCAAGCTTTTTACTTCAGTGTTATCAGAACCGAATATGGCCATGTACACCTGCTGCAAGTCTTGGTCATCTTCGTCGTCCATGATTATTTCTGCTAGCTTATTGATAGAAAGTGAGCTCTTGTTGATCGAGTCAATGTCGTGGTCGTCGCTGGTGGTCACTTGGCTACCTGATATTGACAGATTTGGCAGCATTTCTTTGTAATGGTTGGATATGTTTGCTGTTGCTCCAGCGGTACTACTGGCCATGCTAGCCACGTAATCATCCAGTAACGGCGGTACGAATCCTCTGCCGTTAATCAGTATTCTCCTGGCATTCTGTGCTTGCTCCAACTTGGTGCCTTCTAACCGCTGTATATTACTATCCTTCGTTACCACATTTCCTTTATCTAACTTACGCACCAGCTTTTTCTTGACTAACCCTTCTGCTGGCACGTCAACACCGTTGCCGCTTCCATGGATCAGTAGCTGAAGGTTACGTTTTGGAGATGTTACATCACCTAAATTTTTACGATCAATTTTTTCTAATTCTTTCACTAATAATTTCCTATTTTTAACTGACCGCAATGCTTTCTGGACCGATGCCTTGTCACTCTTGACCATTTTGTCGGATGGACCAGGTCGATCGCGGGTATCATCTAATCGCTGCAGCAAGCTATCTGTGATATTAGTCATAGTGACTTGGTTCAGACGAATTTGAGGTGTAGGATCTTCGTCATCGAGCTCAAGCTCATCAACTACATCGTCTCCATCCTTTTGTGCGCGAACAAATTCCTCGATCAATTTCAAACGCTCTTCATTAAATTTACTCAATTCATCTGTAACAAAATCTCCTAATTTAGATGTGTCCGTTGAATTCTTGGAGCTTTTAATTTTTATATCTCGTAGCTGCGATTGAAGCGGCGACGCTGCTTTAGTTGCTGGAGAATGTTGATCAAATGTAAAGGCAACTTTGTTTGCATTGCTGGACTTGGGACTAGAAACAGGCGATACGACCAGAGTTGATGATATGTCAACAGGTTGATGCTGCGGCGTCTTTCGTTTCTGTTTTCGCTTTTTCTTTTCTGAGACACTGATATTAATACCTGGTACTGATAACTCGGTGCTATTCATACTCGCAGAGTCATCATCACTTACATCTATTGACTCGGTCGCCAATGGAGCATCCGATGGCGATAACATGGTCACGTTGGTATCTTCTGGAATAGGGAATAGTGCGTGCTCGATTGTGCTCAAGTGAGTAGCTTCGACGTAGTCAATTTTACTAGATGTCGCCACTAACTCGTTATCTATGGCAGCTTTCACAGCGTTTTGGACTTCAACTGGGTCAAGAAACTCAATATCATCACTGTATTCGATACCAGCGTTACTAACAGTCGGATCAACATTGTCCTTTGCATCGAGAGAATTTAAACTGTCACAAATACTGTTATTATCTAAATTCATCCCGATGTCCGCCGATATTACAGGTGGCGGCGGCTGCAACGGTATATCCAATGATTCATTGAACTCTAATTTGTCTTGAAAGCTAACCCCTTTTTTGAGTACTGGAGGTACAAACTTATCTCGATCATTTTCAGGTACAGGTACAGGTACAGGTGAAGGGCTTCGCTCTTGATTACTAGAGGCTGGTAATAAACTCGTACCAAGGGCTTCTATGAAATTGATGCGATCATCCTCTTCGTCATGTAAGTAGCTATCAATATCAATATCTGTCTTGATCGCGTTATCCACTGTGATTGCGGACACAACACTGTCGGAATCTTTAACTTCTTCCTCCTCCATTTTATTCACCGACTCCGGAATCAGACTGGAGTTATCGTCATCCCACTCGTGCACATTACTCAATGCATGTTTAATACGTCCTTGATAATATTTGCCAACACTCAAAAATGTATCAGCAGCTGCCGCTTTGGCCTGTTGTCTCATTGCCTTGGTGCTCATACCTTTCGTTGTGTTGTTCTTAACATCGGCCTCTTTTATTGATACAGAAGGCGCGGGACAGCTCAAATCTGACTGCCATGCTGCACTGTTTATTTCATCAAAATGAATAGGACGGATAATCTGAGTCGCCTCTTCCAGCAGGTCTACTTGACTCATGGAATCAGTCTCTTGATCCGCACCGGTGTCACTAAATTCGTCTATTTTTACAGCTGATTTAAGCGGCGCAGTGTTGTTTAATGTGCGTCTCTTCATTCGGTAATTCAACTTGCGAACAGTTTTCCCGGCATTATCCCAATATAATGTCGTAGCACTTTTCCCTGTTACTTGGAGACCGTTACTGCCATCGAGACTATGATTTAACTCATTCGTGCTGTCGAACTCTACCGATTTATCGTTATCCTTTGCTTTACCCACCTTGGTTAATTTAGGCGGCGCAATACTCAGCCAGTACTCGTTGGTAGTTCGTTCCTTCATCTCAGTCATTGCCTTCTCGTATTCAGCTTCTTCCTCTTTTTTCTTCATTTGCTCATTGAGTAATTCTTGCTCTGCACGACTGACTCGCATAGGTGACGATTTAAACGATGCTTGGGATTGGGATGAGGAAAGAGATGTTACTTTCTCTTCTACGCTTCCGACAGCTTCCTCAGATACTACTAAATCTGGTGGCTTTACATCTGGTAAGTGGGAGATGTCAATAGTAGCTGCAATATTCATAGGTTGCAATGAATCTGTAAGAGAAATGTCAGCACTAAGATGAGGAGCACTGTAATCATCATCTGCAAGGAGACCAGATCGCGAAGTAATACTTTTTGAGTGTTCTGCGCTATTGTTATCATAATTAATTCCGTCGAGTTTACCGAATTTACTTCGTCTTGTCCGTATTAACTCGTCTTGCTCCTCCAGAAAGGTTTCGATTTCATCTACTTTGACCGCGTCATTCACTTTTGTATCGTAGTTCATGATCAAGCTCTTTCGATGCTCTAATTTATTGAGCTCGTTTACAAAATGAACGAGGTGTTCGTTATATTGAACCAACTGTTTTCGCGCTTGCATATCATTCTCTCTCAAGCCATTAAGGACATCGATTCTGTCTTTACCTGCAACGATGATTTTGTTGACATCAATCATATCATTAAATCTTTCAGATGCCAAGTTTTGCAACCACTGAGTCGACCTCAAGCAAGTCTTATCATAGAGCTTCAGCTCGTTAGCATGATGAGTAATACTTGCTCTCAACGACTCAATCCGACTTTTTAAATAAGGAATTTCAAAAACATTAATTTTTTCCATAAACGAATAAATATTGTTCCGTAACTCTTGCTCCCCTTCGCTCGAGTCCGCCTCCAGAAGCTGGAACCTTTCATTGTCTCGAGAGGCCAGTTCAATATTTTGTAAAATGTCCACGATTCCACCAGTGTTATTAGAGGCTAGTAGGAAATCGCATTTCTTTATGACGTCTTTGTAGTTGGATATGCTTTTCTCCACACTTAGTATTTCATACTCAATATTTTTATGCGAGTTCGCTTTGGACTGTCGATAGTTGCTCTCTTCTACCACTTTGGTAGATTTTTTCTTTGCAATCATTATGACTTCATTCTTCTTGGAGTAATAGTAGCCTGTTAGGTATTCGTTATGACTTTCGATGTCATCCTCCTCCTTATCGTACGTGTTGATCCGTTCGTCGATAGCATTTACCATTGTATTAATGGCAGCTAACTCAAGAGAAACTTTATCTATAACTTTGCTTTTGTTCCACCAAAATAAAGGCAACAATGAGCCCTCGCTATACAACTTCATCATCGTTTTACTCCGTAGACCATTCAAAATCAACCATGATCCGAAGCCACCGACGCTGTCAACCTTCGCTTGAGGCGGCAACTTATTAGAAGAGTTGTCCAAGGGAAGGATGCCGCACCATGTAAAGAACTGCTTTAATATGCGATATTTGACTTTTTTGCTCTCATGCAGTAGATAAGACTTTAGACGGTGCTCGTTTGTACTATTCTTATTCAATATTGGGGACACGACAACTCGATGAATAATAGGGACATACGTCTCAAGTAAAGCAACAGTTGGGAAACTATAATTATCTGGAGCAAAAGTGCTGTTGAAGTTGGTTTCTTTGACTGCTACTTGAGACGCGAGGGAAATATTCAGACGATATTGAAAAAATATTTCATCTTTAACATCGATATCCGACTGCATACGATCTTCAAACTCGTAAGATTCACCGGTGACACCAGGGATGCCATATTGCTCCCAATCGTCGTTTACAAAAGAATCTTTTCTTTCATACGCATCCCCTTTTTCATCATAATCGTCATCAATGTCATCAATTATGTCACTGTTGATGTCGTCATTATCGTCCGAAAAACTATGGCCAAATCCTAGATCTCGCAACACATCTTTGGCGTTATCCGCATCTACAACATCCTCTTCTTGAGAAGCATCTAGCGTTTGTGCTGCGTTGTTAGGAGCTTCGTCATCATCGGCGTCGACGCTACCTTTCGCCTCCACTCCAACATCATCAATTTCAACTTCAACTTCAACTTTCGTCGATTTTTTCCCTTTCTTCTTTCCTTTTCCTTTTGCCTTCTTCTTTCCTTTTCCTTTTCCTTTCTTTTTCATTTCTTTTAGTTGTTTTATCATATCTTCTTTCTCTTTCAATTTTTCGGCATCAGTCATACACGCTCGGCGTAACTCCAAGAATTCAGCTCTTGCTTGGCGGATAAATCCATTACTAATCAATGCATCATCGCGCTCAATAAGCGGTTGACGTAATGCAAATGCTTCTGCAGAAAATTTACCAGTCATATCTTTGTATGCGTGCAACAAGGTATAAATATTAAGCCCTTCCACCCACGTATCTATCTTTCGTTTGCATCTTATTTCTCCATCAGCTCCCCATGTAAGTGGTGGCACTGCTACTGAACTAATGCTAGCTATGTAGGAGGCATTTTTTGATTCCACTTCATCAAACAATAATAAATTCAAGCTATTGCATAAAACAGTTAATCGCTCTACTCGCTGGCGTTTTTTTGCTTCAATAACTTCTTCATCAATTGTGCGAGATATTTTCAACGTTTGACAAGTTGATACCGTATCTAGGAGGTTTTTCTTGACTAACAACAGCACGAGGATTCGCATGAAATATATACTACTAAATCTTCCATAGAGATGAGAATAGAGCTGCGGAGTAAATTGTTCTAACGTCAGTACTTCACGCCTACTTAGATTACCATTTCTCCATCTATTTACATGCTCTTGTAATAGAATAGCTTTAAGCGGATCACAACAGTTTAGTAAATCTTTTACTAATGCTTGCTTGTATATAGTGTCTGCCACATATATAGGCGATGCCTGTAGTAGTAACGCCAGCATAGACACATGCTGTTCACCAACTGTCTGACTTATTTGCCGAACATGACTGGGGAAAACGATAGCACCATCAGCGATGCAACTGGCCACTCCATCGTAGTCAAAATTATCAATATTTCTTTGCAGATTACTCTGCAACAGTTCGTTTGTTACCACACCACCGGAGCTGAATAACTGGGATATGCTACTATATATGAAATGCAACACAGCAACTTGCGGTATTCTCGACTTCCTCATTTGATACAATTTTACATCATTAGTAACTGCAGTAGAGCTCTCACGGCTCGGATCTACATGACCGAGATATTCCGTCATGATTTCTGGATTAATCAATTGGTTGTACGAAGTCTTGAACGGCAAAACTTCAGTGCTTTCTTCAGGTTCAGCTAGTGAGGTGGTTTCGTCTGTTATTCTTCCTTTTTTCATATCAACATAACATTTCCACGCTTTAAATATGGTCAAATTTCGATTATAATACCACGAATATCTGAAATTCCACATCGACTGACGCCACTGAACCCTTGAATGCCACCATTTCTTGAGCCTTCTCCAACAATCTAGCATAAGCACATTTACATCGCGATTCATTAACGCATAAGCACATGTCAAAACTTTCCGATTAAAAATACGTTTTCTCAATTCCTTTAGAGTGGTAGCGTGAGTCCCGATGATGTCAAAACATAAGTTACACATAGCGCTAAACGCCTTCTTTGTGCGGGTTAAATCATCCCATATTTTAATCTTTTTCTTCATTAGAGTCATTCGACTTCTAAGTGGAGCAAATCTTTTCCATTTTAAAAAACATCTGTCTCGGACTCGCACTATGTGACCTCTCTCCCGAATTAATGAAACCCAACCGCCAAATATTTTTGTATAAACATTTTTTTTGTGAAAATTTTCAGCTATTGCTTGTGGTGTTAAAGATTTACTTCTATCAAGAGTCATAACATAACACCTATGTGGGAAAGTCGTTAGTGGGAGTAAAGGTTGATATTGTGAAGAATTAATACCATCGTTTAAATATTCTCTTCGTTGTTAATACTTGACTTCTCTCTTGCGCCCTTTTTTTCTTGATTCTTTTGATTGTCATTTCTGATAATAGTTTAGCCCATTGAGGAAGGAATGGGTTATTAAACCGAGGTTCAGGCTCTTCTCTTTTGAATGCTAACCTAATACATGTATAGCGTCGCCACATATGAAAGCATACTAAATTTATTTCCTTGATCCACAAAGGACCTTTTGTTCGACGCATCATTCTAGACAATATTTGAGATCCTTTAAATCGCCGAACTCTTAATCTTCTTGCTTCAACTTGCCAACCATGAAATAGTTTAATCAATATTAATCTTCTAATCTTATTTTGATCAGTTTCACTAAGCACATTACCCCATTGAGATGGAGAAAAATATGCAAAAACTGCTTGTGGTGTTAATTTTAAACGTTGAATACATAATTGAAAGAATTCTTTCACCAGTACTTGCAATCGTTTACCATCAGTAACTTCACCATGCCATGCGCGAAATGGTTTACCAACAACTTGCTCATAAAATAACACATTGCATCTAGAATACTGTCGCCATGCAATAAAAAATTTATTTTTAAGCATCAATTTACCGTTGTATCTACTTAAATACTGTTTTCTAACTTTTATCATCCGATACCATGCTTGAATTCTAGTAGCTTTAATTATGGCATTCATAAAACTTTTCACTTTTGTTAGAGCAATTTCATGTTGAAACTTTTCTTCATTCAAGAACCTACTATTCTGTATTTGTGCCCATTTTTTGATCTTTTCGATATTAATACCATAGTTTTCCTTGATGACTTTGACTACTTTTGCCTTTTCTAATTTCACTGGTTGCACCGCTTCTTCTTCCTCTTCCTCTTGAGAGAAAGACTTAAATAAATCTTTCATCTTACTCAACACAGTATTTTCATTGCCAGCATTAGGCGCGGTCTCATTTATTACTGTAGGTTCGTCTACATTGTCAATGTCTCCCATTTCAAAGCTGGTTTTGAATTCATCATCAATCGCATCGGCAGAGGCCAAAGCAACTTCGGGCGACAAATAAGCTTCTTCACTACTCAGATCCATACTACTGTTCCATGATCTCACTCGGAATTCCTACCTAAGGCTAAGTTTACCTACTGGTAGTGTTCACCGTTTTACTGTTTTTTTTTCTCCACCTAGGTACCGACATGGCCTTTTGTCCCCGGGAACTACCTCTGCAAGGGAACCGTATGCAAGTACTAGAAAGAAGAAAAACCTAGTAGTAACGTTCGTAGTATCAAGCTTAAGAGTTCAAATGAGGCAAAGTGCTACATCAAAATTATGTTAAATTACACCTATTATTTGTTAGGATATCTTTCTAGTATGCATGCATGAGCGAGACCGCCATCAGCACAAGCAGTGATTAACGCAAATCGTTGTTGTTCACGTTGTAAGCGATTAGAGGCAGTTGTAACTAACCTGCTGCCAGTAGCACCAAATGGATGACCCAAAGATAAGCTACCACCTAATGTATTAGTTTTTGACATATCAAACTTGCCAATAGGTTTTCCTCCTAATCTCTCAAGACCAAATTTATCTGATGCACATGCTGCCATATTCGCTAATACTTGACCAGCAAATGCTTCGTGAAATTCAACAACACCAATGTCAGATAATTTTAGCTTCATATCATTCAATACTTTATTAGTGGCAAATGTTGGACCTAAAAGTAATTCTTCAAATGGATCTACACCCACATAAGCCCAAGAACGAATGTATGCTTTTGGTTTAAATCCTAATTGTAAAGCTTTCTCCTCAGACATGATCAAAGAAGCACTAGCACCATCAGTTAAAAATGATGAATTAGCCGCAGTATGTGTGCCATGTGGTTTCATAAATGCTGGATTTAATTTACCAATTTTTTCAACTGTTGTATCACCTTTAATACCATTTTCAACAATATTTCCATCAACTGGCACAAGTTCATCTTTATATAAGCCATCAGCATGAGCTTTAGCTGCTCTTACATGAGACAATACAGCAAATTCATCTTGATCTTTTCTACTAACACCAAATTTAGCTGCTAAACGATCAGAACTATGACCCATAACTTCACCTGTTGTATAGTTAGCAATTGCTGGTGCTTCTGGTGCCAAATCTTTTAGCCCCAAACCTTTTAATAAACCAAGAGTTGCTAATGGTCCTTTCTTACTTACTTTAGGAAATTGTAATAATCTACTACGAATTGGTTTAGAAAATCGAATTGGAACATCACTAAATGTTTCTACACCACCAGCAACAATAATGTCTGCTTGACCAGATAGAATTTTTTCAGCACCAGTAGTAATTGCTAATGATGATGAAATACACGCCATTGTTACAGTAGATGCTGGAACTGAAATTGGTATACCAGCACCCATAGCTGCTTCTCTCGCAATATTACTTGTACGTGTTTCCTGTATGACAGTACCACAGTATAAATAATCAATGATTGATGGATCTAACGCAGTTTTGTTCAATAAACCTCGTAATGCAAATCGTTGTAAATCTACTGCAATATATTTATTGTATAATGTGCCACCAAGAGTAAATGGAATACGTACTCCATCTACGACAACCACGTTTTTACGTGGGGATGACGATAAGAATCGTCGAGATAATCTCTGCATCGTTACTCTCTGTGATTCACGTGTTCAATTGAAGATTTCCAAAAAGAAGAGAGGTGCGAACTAACGAGTTCCGGTTTATTCCTTCTAAATAGTTCCTTGCATATAGATAGTATCATGACATAAGTCGTAGTTAGAAAGATAATAATCATGGGGGAATTTTCATTAAAATACAGCTTTCCTATTCTATTTCCTATTCTTTTTCCTATTATCAATATCATCATCATCATCATCGTCATCATCATCATTTTTGTTATTATTTTCATTATCATCATCTGCATTTAACTCCATATCTACCCATCCTTCATCCATTCCATCTAATTGCTTCCCTTTCTTCTTTGCTTTTTTACTAACAGCACTAGTTGGTAATTTGTATCCTCTTATTGAATCTTCTCTTTCAACCCTACGTTGATATGTTTGTATTGCACTTCGATATAATACCGTAACAATCATTACAGCTACTGCAAAGTAACCAAAACCACTTAATATTGTTACAAGTTCATTAAATCTTCTTCGTTCTTTCATATTTATAATAACATCTGGTAATTCGTGAACAATAACTTCAACAAAAGATCGTTTTAATAAATTTGGATCCGTCAATGTCCACATATTGAATATCCAATCATCATGTGGTATACGTCCATATAAATCCCAGCCTTTAATTTTTATATTATTCATGATGGCAGCATTTACTTTATGAAATTTACCGGGCAATAATATACTTCCTAATAGTACTACAAAAATTAATGATATGGTTATAATTTTTTTCTCGCTCATAAATGATTTTATAGAAGCAAATTTATTCTTCATTGCAGTAATTGGGCAGCCATTACTATTGGTAGTAGAAGCAGTAGTAATGGTAGAAGACAATCTATGATTACTGACCACTGATGAAATACAACGATTGCGGTTCAATTTTGCACAAAATGCATCCGTTTGGGGTAATAGAATCAATGGGAAGAGAAGGATACACAGGTACATGGAGAACATTTCCGTGTTCGTGCGAGTACGTCTTGATGCTTCAATGATGATGGAACTCGGTTAAGTACCGGTCTCATTGACTCAACTTGCAATCATGAGATATGAATACAGAAATGTAGCTGCATATCTCTGCATATACGAACATGAATCGACTAGACTCATACCTTCACTTTCTTTGCCTTGTAGAACGAACTTCCTTCAACAGTTGTTGAACAGTAAGATACCGGTACCAGCTACAAGACTTCAGTGCAAGTAGTTCCTAGTGTCCATCGGGAAAGCCACGTTCTGTGACGTGTAAAAGATCAAATCTCGAAACAATTTGGCTCATTCAGGACATATTGCAGCCAAATTATAAGAATAAATGAGTTTTTTAAGTCGCCGTTTCTACAATCGACTGTTATCTGCGGACCAGGATGACAATGATCCTACTGTGCCGACAGATTTACTGCATCGTAAGAATATAGCACTGGCGATGTCATATTTCTCTGTTGGTTTAACTATGTCATTTATGTCAACACCCCTAAATATATATTTAATTGAGGTATTAGATGCAGAACCCCAAATGCAATCTACTATTTATATATTACAATCTTTACCATGGTCATTAAAAATTATATTTGGTTTCATATCGGATGCATTTCCAATATATGGTGCTCATAGAAAACCATATTTAACTACTGGTTGTATACTTTATTCACTTGCATACATATTTTATGCGGTAATGGGCATACCGAATGTTATTTTGTTAGCGGGTTGTATATTTTTAGGTACTTTAGGATTAATACAATTAGATGTTATGGCTGATACAATGTGCGTGGAAAGAAGTAAATTTGAACCTGATAGTACCAAAGGTCAAATGCAAGCATCTTGCTATTCTATTCGTTTTGCTGGTTCATTATTAGGTGCTATTTTAGGCACAACAGTATCCAATCAAGCAGAATGGGGATGGGGCCTTTCATTTATGCAAGTTTGTTTTATTAATGGTATTATTCCATTTATTTTAGTTACACCATGGTTGTTTTCATTGCAAGAAAAGTATTATAAAAGATCTGAGGACAAAAATAGTATAGAGTTAACAGAACAAAGAAAAAAAGCATTGCAGTACTCACCTCATAGACGCATTCAACAATTAAAAAATGAGGATCTTGAAAGTTATAAGATACGATCAGCTGGTGTTGCAAATTATTCTTCGGTACAAGATTCGCTAGAGACTGAAAACACAGTTAGTATATCAAATCAATTACATGAAATTTGGGAAACGGTACAACTTCAAGCTGTCTGGCGACCAATGGCTTTCGTGTATATATTCAACTTGTTTCAAATACCGAATGTTGCATGGCAGTCCTTTTTACAATTATCATTACATTTTGAACCTTGGATATTAGGCTTAACCGTTACGTTGGGGTCATTTATGACATTTGCAGGAATATTGGCGTATAAATATATCTTCTTTAAAGCTTCCTGGCGGAATATATATATTTGGTCCGTTGGATTAACCACCTTTTTTTCATTAATGCAAATGTGCTTAATATTTCAAATTAATAAGAAGTATTTCCACCTCAATAATTACTTATTTTCACTTGGTGATGATGTGATAACAGCATACATATCAGGAATACAGTTCTTACCAGTGTGTATAATGTATACCAGGTTATGCCCAGATGGCGCCGAAGGATCATCATACTCAATGCTCACAACCTTCGGTAATATAGCTTTAGTTTGTGCCAGTAATTTAGGTAATTTATTCGCTAATATTTGGGATGTGAGTAATGAGGCGATGCGTGAAAATAAAATCGATGGTCTCTGGCGCCTTACCCTGTTGACCTCTATCTTGAGCACGTTGCCGCTGACATTATTATTCTTATTACCAAGAAGTGCAGCAGAACAAGACGAGTTGTCAAAAAGTAAAGTTAGATCTAAGTTAGGAGGAATTATATTTCTTTCAGTCCTAGGATTATCATTATTATGGAGCATATCAACCGCTATCATGCGACTAATTTCAGTCTGGCATTGAGCAGGAGGGGAACACATACTGTAGATTAGAGTGTATAATAAGTAGATTTATTGATATTTCATACAAACGTTAACATTGTCGATAATATTTTCATTCTTCAAATATGTCAAAGATGGTCTATGACAAGTTACTAGCTAAGGGAGCGGTGATGATGGATATCCATATTCCGACTCATTGCAAGTAAAATAAATTTCTCATTCTATTATAGCCCACCGAGTTTTTTATTATTATCTAGTCTATACTTTTCATAAATTTCCTTAAGCATTTCACTATTAAACTCCGGCCAATAACAATCAACTGGATACAGAGTCGAATATGCACTCTGATATAAATAAAAATTGCTTAATCGCATTTCACCTGCCGATCTAACAATAATATCAGGATCTGGGATAGTAGACGTTGATAGGTATTTATGAACTAAAGATTCGTTTATATCCGCAATAGAAATTTTATTTTCCAATATTAAAGAAGCAATACGTTTCGTAGATTCGACTATATCGTTTTTTCCCCCTACATTTGAGATTGTAAGTAAGTAAGTAAGTAAGTTAAGTGAATGAGCAAACCATAACTTATAGCCAAAATCAAAGTTTTCTCGCTGCCATTATCATTGATTGCTTCTTTATTAAAGGTTTTAATTAAATTTTGTAAAGTTAGTGGAAGTTTTTCAACTTGACCTATTACCTTTATCCTAACTTTATTATCGTATAAGTACTGTGAAAATGACATTAAATGGGACTCTAACAAATTGAATATATACATAATTTCATCAATGGGTCGCGACCAGTTTTCTGTGGAGAATAAATATAAGGTGACGACTCTTGATCCTAACTCAAACGAAGATTTGACTATCTCCACAGTTCTATTTGCCCCTACGCGATGACCATCCGCTCTTGTTAAATTATTCTCTATTCCCCATCTTCCATTTCCATCACATATGTATGCTATATGCTCCGGTATTTTGACTTTACCACTGCCAAGTGCCAGCGAGTTTGTACTTCTTCTATTTCCTTTCAGCGGTCTGATGAAGAAAGAAATAGTACTCAATTGCAGTAGCAGAAATATCAACAAACAAAAGCAGTACCACATAATTCACACCCTTCTTAATATTGTACAGCTTATATACACATGGTACTCTCCTTGTTGCGTCAAAGATTGTACAATCTTCCTTTCTATTTTTTCCAAGGTTCCTGGAAAAATCGCCAAAAAAAATTAGGATTTGATTTCTAACTGTTAAGGTAGCAATGTTGAATGCTTAGTCGCACGTCCCTATTATCACTGTTAGCAATCGTAGGCAGATTCTGTTTCTTTTCTGGATTTAGAATAACTAACTTAAAATACTCCTACTCCACGACAACGATGATGGCATCAAATTTACTTGATAATACAATAACTAATGCAAAATGGATGGATTTAAACCAATCACACATGGATTTGAGGCCAGCATTAACGTTAAAAATGGGCCAATGCTTTAATTGGAAGGAGTTGAAGACATTTAACGTTGAAAGTAGCAGTAGATACTGGGTTGGAACAGTCAATCAATTTGTGATTGCAATTAAACAAACACCACATACAACTTTCTATGCACATTTAAACCCTATCTCTAACAGCGATGAAACCGAGAATATAGCAAAGTTCCTTCACTCTTACTTTCAATTAGATTTTAATATGACCACTTTGTATTCTCAATGGGCAAATGGATGCTCAAGAATGAAAGTTATTACAGAAATATTGCCTGGTGTTCGCATAATACGTCAAGATCCCTGGGAATGTTTAGTCTCATTTATATGCTCATCTAACAATAACATCAAAAGGATATCATTAATGCTAGAACGACTTCGATTTCATTACGGAAAATATATTTGTACCATATCCTATAACAGGTAATAATATTTATTCACATTTCTTTAATATAGGATAGTACTAATTAATTTGATTGTAGTAAAAGTAAAAATTATGAATTAATTAATAAAGAACCAAGCGAAAAAGAATTCATAAGGGTAGTTAACGATCCTAATGCTGCCGGTGATGACGAAGGTACTGGAAAAGGCACAGCTCTTGAGGATGACAATGTAATAACACATCATATGTATTCGTTTCCTAGTATAGAAGCTTTAGCGTCAGCAGATGAAGATAAGTTAAGAGCATTAGGCATGGGTTATAGGGCTAAGTTCATTATTGGATCTGCTAAATTAGTGTTATCTAAAGGTGAAAATTGGTTGCATAATTTAAGGTTACTAGCGCCAGCGTCAGCAGTTGACGTATCTATGGATTCTGCGAGTATAGAATCAACCGAAAATAAGAATAATAGGTTAGCAGTACAAAATTATCTGCAAGAACTACCTGGTGTTGGCCGTAAAGTAGCCGATTGTGTCGCCTTGTTTTCCTTGGATCAATGGGGCGCTGTCCCAGTTGATGTCCACGTTAAAGATATTGCTATTAGAGACTATTCAGCCGTGTTGAAAGACGCCAAGAGTTTGACTCCAACTATATATGAGAATGTTGGTGATATTTTTAGATCAAAATTCGGTGAAAAGGCTGGTTGGGCTCACAGTGTATTATTTGCAGCAGAATTACCAGAATTTCGATCTCTTTTACCTATAGAAATGCAAGAAGAAATGAAAGCGTACACACTGGACCGCAAAGAAACAAAGAAAAAGGAAGCAGCTGAAAGCCCAAAGAAAAAACAAAAGTTGAAAAAGTAGTTATTTATTACGGAAATGTACCAATATCTAATTCACGCACAATTCTCTCTTTCATGGAATCAGTTTCAATCACTTGCGTCTTGATCGAAGTCTTATTGACAGGAACTGATTCTTCTTGATAACTTTTGATGAATGAAGCAACGTCGTGAAGTAGCGTTCCGTTATTCAACCTTTCTTCTTGCCGGGAAAAACTGTCAATTATAAAGGAATTAAGATTATCATAAACGTATTTTGTTGACGGGTATTTCCGAATTAACTTCATTATTTCAACAGAATGAATCCGAACTTGAGGATTTGGGTGGAATAATCCCACGGCAAGTGGCACAATACCGCCTTGTGATTCAGGTAATAAAACCAATAATGCTCGCACTGCTTCCTCGGAATGACTTACAGTTCTAGCAATCTCACTATACATGACTTGAATTTCATTGATTGGATGAAGATTTGTTATCATAGTTAATTTTTGAATGCAAGATTTGATATTTTCTCCATAACCAACCATAGAGTGACCATCTGAGTTGACCCACATGTAAGGGTTGAATGTCACATTTTGCGATTCAATAAGTGTTTTTTTCACTAAAGCAGCTCGATTCACGTTGTATTCCATATCTTTTCTCACATTTTCATGTAAAGTTACGTTATCTTTATTCAAAAGCGCTAGAAAAAGAGAATATTTTAGATAAATAAGTAAAGAAGTTAGCAGGAAAGGAAAAAGAATACCTAGCATTTGCTCCGTCCCCATCAACGCATAATTTATAATATTCGTGGTATAATCGATGAACTTTTGCCTTACCCAGGCTTCACTCAATCTGTTTGCAATACCAGCATGAACTTCTACAAAGAAATTATCATCTAATATAGCATTACTATGATTAAGCGGGATCGGGTTATCGACGCTCAGACCATTGCTAGAAGCTTCTCTTCCCACTGTTAGATCACTAGGATTCAATGGTATATCAAACACATCGTGCTTACTTTTATCATTTTTTTTACGATCTTCTGCTGTTTCAACACTAACAGTGTTATTTGGTAAATCTAATACACACAATACATCCCACCAAGACGACTTCGATGTGAACATAGGATTTGTAACCCCACTTATATAACCTGGGCATTCTAAAAACGATAAATCTGAAATTGTTGAATATGGAAAAGTTCGTTTGATTATGCCTGGTATACAAGGAGATACCATCGCTACCACTGAAAGTACTACATGACATACATCTTGTGCAGCATGGTTGTAACCAACAAACATAATGCGAAGGTTACTTAGTAAGGCGTTATATATTTTCATAATATTAGGACCGAATAATTTCACTAAGTTGCTAACATTTATACCCTCACCGCCTAGTTCATCGGGTGAGTTATATAAAGGAAGACTGACTGTTATTTTCTGTTTATATATTTCAATACCAATATCATAATACCATGACTGGGGACAATGAGCAGCTATATTTTTTCCAATTGATTTACCTGTCACACCACGTCTCATCATCATTAAGTCTAATCTATTTGGATATGGTATACATGCTGTATCAATTGAATTAATATTATTATATAATTCTTCAATAGTCTCAATTGTTGGTTGATTGTAATATGTAGTCAGTGCCATTTCTAAAATCTTCTTAAAACTATCAATAAAATGATAGCAAGAAAATATGGCTATAGCTTTGACAACTGCGCCACGTCGTACTGTACTATCGTGCTTGTTCCATACATAATTAATACCATATAAAAATCTTTTCTCATCACCTTTTTCGTCATCATAGATACTTTTATTATCACGATTAAGCAATATATAAGTATAATCCTTTTCTCGGTTATGAACACCTTCTGGCAACATCTTCTCTGCCAACCAATCTGGGGTGTAACCATCTAGGACAGATGGGTATTGTATCTTTACTTCGGATCCAGTATCTATATTAAACTCAGCTAAAACTATGCATTCGCAGAGTTTATTGGTCAAATTTTTTGTACCATAACTCGATAATGACCAAGGTAATCGCGTCTCCATGGTACAGATTCTTACTCTTAGATCAATCTTAGGAAAATTATCAATAAGTTCGCTAAGGTAATGGGTGTGGACCTTCTTTTTTTCCTCTTCCTTTTTGCACTTGCTGGGGATAATGCTCTCTTGCAGCTTAAACCAATTAAGGTTGTCGAAGAGTGTCGTGAATTTGACTAGGATTTAAGTTCAAAATATACCATTTTCAAGATTTTATCAACTAGATTTTAGGACCGGTTTTTGGTTGTCATAATCGCTCATTTTTTAAAAACTTAAGACATAAATTTTGGAGGAATCACTAAAGGAAGTGACATCTAGGCAACTGATTGTGCATTATGATATAGGCCTGCACCTGCATCTTGCTCTTTAGTAACTATGACTGATCCTATTCCTATAGAAAAGACTAAATTATCTCAATTTAAAGGTCGTATAAAAAGAAGTAGTTATCCTCATTATTCATCACTTTTACGATCGAGTGCAGTTGTAGATGATAATTCAAGCGAATGTGCAGCCAATGAACTTGGATTTTTAGGTATTACTTTATCGACGCCTGTAGTATTAATAGTGGCAACATTGTTTATAATATTATTAGCAATTGTTGGGATAATTAGTCAGGAATATGCTCATAAAGGCTGTTATGGTGCTCCTTTCATATATGTATCTGATAAAGATTATTCTAATGTGTACAAAATATCACGAAATGGGTGTGTGTTAACTACTCGAGCATTATGGTACGGTGCGAATGAAGCTCAAAGAATGAAAGAATATGAACCATCATATAGAGGAATGTTTGCATTAAGTGATAAAATGTACGTTGTGGATTCGGCGAATGATCAAATAATGTTATTTGGTAAATGTGCCAAATTTGGATTCGGTAACGGTCTTAGATCCTACATTGGTCCAGCTATTACTTTACCACCATTAGAATTAGCAAATTATCATTATCACCCGTATTCTATGACATTTGATGCGTTTGGTAGTCTGTATGTCAGTGTACAGCATACAAACAGTATTTTTCGTTACCATCAAAATAGTAATAGCAACATAAATAATAAAGAAGATTTATATTCGCCCATGACACCTCCTAATAACCTGAAAAGTATTTGGTATAATGCAACTAATGCACAAAATAATGCTGTTTATTCATATCCAAATGGAACATTTGTACAATTTGGTGCACCTGGATATCATACGGAGGACGATCAAGGTATAAGAGCAATTTTATGGATACCATACTTGATAGAAAGGAACTTAGTATATAATTTGTGGATAGCGCAGGAAGATTATAATCGTGTATATATAGTGAATACAGATGGTGTATTAGTGAATAAAATTAAAGTGACCAACCCTATAGGACTGTATTATAGTGGAACTCCCAGCAGTGTTGATTATGTCTACGTAACTAGCAAAGGAAAAAAGAAAACCAATGGTAACGTATATTTGTACGATACCAAAAGTTTAAAGGTGGTAAAAACATTTACATTAATTGGTATGGCTCATCCGACGAGTGTATTGGAGTATGAAGATATTTTGTACGTATCGGATCAGCCCTCGGGTGAAATACTAACTTTTAATGTTACAACCACTAGATTTATACGCACCATATACACTGGATTACCAGATGTTTTAGAAATTATGACTTTTTCAAATTGTTAAGATATACACAATAAAATTATTTGACTACTAATTCCATTGCATTTTAATGTCCATGACCAGCATGTCCTTGCTTATCCTTGTGAACATTTAACTTAATCATATCATCAATACGTAAAATAGCAATAGCTGCTTCAGTAGCAAATCTTAAGGACTTAATCTTTGAAATGGCTGGTTCAACTACTCCTGCTTTCATGTTATCTCGAATCTTACCATTTGTCAAATCCAATCCTGAAAATCTTAACTCACTTTGGCCATCTTCGAATTGACTTTTGTGATGATGAGCCTTTAATTGAGCGACTAATTCAGTAGCATCTTGAGCTGCATTAACGGCTAATGTGCGAGGAATAACTAATAATGCTTCGGCAAATTGTGCAACTGCTAATTGTTCTCTGTTACCCATCTTCGTGGCAACTTCATCTAAATAGATGGATAATGCGGTCTCAACAGCACCACCACCAGCAACTAAGGAATTTGACTCAATAATTCTTTTAATAACGCATAAAGAATCATGTAATGCACGATCCATTTCATCTAACATAAATTCATTGGCACCACGAAGAACAATAGTACATGCCGCACCTGATTTACATCCACGGAAATACAATAATTCATTGTCACCAACCCTTTCTTCACTAACTTCATCGCATTCACCTAAATTAGATGCATCAAATACTTCATTACCTTCCATATCTGCCATAGTAACTACTACTTTGCCACCAGTTGCTTTAGCTAATCTTGTCATATCTTCTTTTTTAACACGACGAATGGCAATAGCACCAGCTTCAACAAAATATTTCAAGCATAAATCATCAATACCTTTGGTTGTTAAGATAACTTTAGCGCCTAGAAAAGAATACAAAGGATAAGGATTGATGAAAACAATATATAAATAATGGGGATACCTGAGGCAATAATTTGTTGTATTTTCTCTTTTGTGATATCCATTTCTCTCTGCCTAATTTCTTCTACTTGTTTTGTATCTGTCACAACCACTTGAATTCCCATTTGCATTTTATGTTTTTGTAAATTAAAATCTAATAGTGCAATTTTTGCATTTACTACTCTTGATGGCATACCTTGAGAAGCTTTACTACAATTTAACGCAAAACCATCAACTAATTCACTATCTATTGAGGATTGACCATGACTCTTTAATATATGAATATTGCCTATTGGACATTTTGCTTTATCACCACTTTTATTCGATACCTTAACTTTTAATGCAGCATTTACTGCTAAATTAGAGAAAAATTCACTTTCAGCACCTAAGATTTTGGATGACATTGATGTCTTGGCAGCATTAATTAAATTTTCTCTTCCTAAGGTATCTGCTTGTACAATAAGATTCGATTTGATATATTTTACGGCTTCTTTAACAGCTACACGATATCCAGACATAACTACAGTTGGATGAATATTATTTTTAACTAACTCATTAGCTCTTTTTAATAATTCTGCAGCGACAATAACGACTGATGTTGTACCTAAAAGTTGTTATAGTGAAATAATAGTGAGTGTGCAAATATTATATATTATCATACCATCACCAACTTCTTGATCTTGTAAATGCGCCAAATCAACTAACACCTTAGCTGCAGGATGTTCAATATCAAGTAATGAAAGGATTGTTGCACCATCATTTGTGATGGTAACATCACCTATTTCATCCACCAACATTTTATCTAATCCTACTGGACCTAAAGATGTCTTTACAACGTTAGCAATTGCCATAGCTGCCGTCACGTTTTCACTACGAACATCTTGACCGCTTGTGCGGTTACCATCTAATAACATACCAGCTTCCATTTTTCCTTTTAATTGAATGCCTTTGGTGGTATTCTTTTAAATTCTTTGGTATTTCTTTAAAATTTTTTTTTTGAATATGGCCAGCCCGCGGTTAGGGGAGTTTAAGAGAAGAAAGAAGAAGAAAGAAGAATATTCTGCAAGGATATACTAGAATAAAAGTGGTAATTTAAAACTGTAATTATTTATAAAACACGATGCGAGGTTTTCAAAGCACACCATCAACAGAGTTAATACCATGGTTCTTTGAGATCGATTATACAGAACCTGTGCGGGTGCGGGTATAAATGTTTAATCTTGAATTTAATAAATAGTAGGTAGGTGGACCCGGAACTGTCTTGTCTCGATTAAAATTTTTGGTACAAAAAATCATCATGCTCCTCCGACCATACTTGGGAGTCATTTTTAAGAACACCACTAGATGCCGGAATAAGATAAGACACTTATCGATACCAACTGGAGGTAATGGAGACAATGACGCAACTACAGTCACTGATGCGTTGGTAAGAATGAATAAACCTAAGGTCAGAATTGATCAAATAGTGAAACAAAAAAAACAAACTGTTCATACTATAACAGATATCTCAACCGTCGAAGATGCTGTTAATCATCTAGTTAATCATAAAACAGGTTCTTCATTAGTCACTAATATTAATGGTGATATAGTGGGAATATATACTGCAAGAGATATTCTTTCATTTATAAATAAAAAAGGTCCCAAAAAAGCTATGATAAGTCTAACTAAAGAGTTTATGACGACCAAAGATAAGCTAGTATATGTCTCACCTCATGATACGGCAAGAAGAGCTAGAGAAATGATGTTTCAACTAAAAATCAGAAATATGCCAGTAATAGAAAATGGCGAAGTTTTAGGAATTGTAACCATCAAAGATTTAGCCGATTCAGCATTTAGTATTGAAGATACTGGCGGCAAAAAAGGATTTATCGAAAATGTTATTGGTCGAAAGGGTTTACCACAAGGAACCAAATTAAAAGATAAAAATAACTCCACTACACCTAATAGTACTCAACAAAAATTGTATATTGAATATAGTTCTCATGCACTAACGCATCCATTTAAAAAAAAAGATGGCGTAGCTGGTCGTAGAAGAGATTATGGTGCTGACGATTTATGCCAGGATTTATCTCTGTGTGAAGATGCACATTTTACTTTAAAAGTCAATACTAAACATAATGAATCCCTATCACAAGTTTATTTAGGTATTGCCGATGGTGTTGGATCTTGGCGTCAATATGGTGTTGATCCAAAACAATTTGCTCATAAATTAATAGATAATGCAAGACAGGTTATAGAAAGTGATGCTTTGCAACGAGATGTTCTTACTGGATCTGGTATAGGTTTAGGATTGTTAGATCAAGATCCAATCCATCCAGTAGATATTATTATGGATGCATGGAATATGACAACTTACGAGAAAATTACTGGATCAAGTACAATATGTGTCGCATGGATAGATCGTAAATATAATCAATTATCATATAGCAATATAGGTGATTGCGGATTAATGATTGTTCGTCATATTGATAGTGAAACTGCTGGTTATATGCGAGAACGAAATGTGCCTCGGCATTTAAGAAAAAATGATTTACGAATAGCATTTTTATCTCAGCAACAGTTGAAAGGTTTTAATTTACCATATCAATTAGGTTTCTCGGGTATCAAAGAGCATGATGGTAAGTTTGAAACCCCATCTGATGCTGATTCAGCAACTATACCTATTATGGCAGGTGACATTATTATAATGGCCACAGACGGACTATTTGACAATCTAGATCTCGACGAGATTGTAAATGAAGTAAGTGATTGGGAATTAAAATATTTTACTTCCAGTGACGACTCACTTCAGTCAGCACAAAAAAATAGTCAAACAGCCATGGATAAGTTAGCACAACAATTAGTAATTAAGGCAAGAGAAATGAGTTTAGATCCCGCAAGAGATAGTCCTTTTGCTGTACTAGCCAAAGACAATGATATAATGTGGGGAGGAGGTAGACCCGATGATACTACTGTTATCGTCGCTAGAGTATATTCCGATGACAATAGATAAAGTTAATTATTGTATCTTTATCACCCATAACCCAGTTATAATATAGTGAATCATTGAACGAAATTGTGTATATAAATAAACTTAAGGATCGCTTTACCGACCCCTACCATCTCGCCGATAGAACACAACCGAACTAGAAGAAAAAGAAACAAGAAGATTACTGAAGGTTCTTTAGTTGCAAACGTAAATGGAAGCCTGGCAGCTGAAGGCAAGAGAGCTTTTCAACTCAGAATTAAGCCGATTAGTGCAACTTGGTACGACAATTTTCAAGTGCAAACAATACTTCTTTCTAATATTTTGTGTATTTAGGTTACTCCAATGCAGAAGCAGCTGCATGCGCTTTACAAGTAACGAACAAGTTTGGATTAGAATATCAAAAATCAATTAAGGAATGTGGCAGTATTGAGGAAGCTATTTTAAAATCAATACAAGTGATAAGTGAAAACAAGACGGAATCAGACAATAACACCGTATTTGACTTTAAGAAGGAAGATATTGCAACTGAAGTCCCAGAAAAAATTAATGGTACATCATATTCAATTCTCAAAGAGTTGTATGATAAATGTATCGCCGAGAATACCATGAATATATTTTATGAATCATTAGATACTACACTTTCAAATCCTGCAATATTAGCTGACAGCTTTCGTACTATGGACATTGAATGTAGTAAAGACGTTTACATAGATATTGATCTCGACCAAATTGAAAATTTATTCATGCTTATTCTATCGGATGATAAATGTTATGAGCAATATGATATTAGTATTGCCAAATTAGTAACAAATCTTAAAGCAACAGCATCAACAATAACTGGAGCGGACATACTAAAAGCATTTATGCTTCCTTTATACGAGTACATTGATTTAGACCTCGATCCATCGAAACAAGACACATCTAAAATAAAGAATTTATTCAGTGCAATAGACGAGTTATCGAGTAATAGTAAAATTATGCTGAGCAAATGGCTAAAAAGTCAAGGCACAAGTGATACTACCAGCAAAAATTATATAAGATATAAGCGTTATGTTTCAATATGTTGTCAATTTTTGACACTGCAATATTACGCCGGCGAGTTGGAGGATTCTAAATTAGGAACAAGAGTTTTGGCCATATTTTACACCGCTTTCTCTGAGTATCCAACAATGTCACACGAAGAGTTTTATAATGATGCTATTAATGAACACATAGAGTCGCGAGAAACTTTGAACGCCGAATTACGTTATTGGCGTCAAGATCGCACAAAACAATCCCAAACTACTATTAGTGACCCATCACATTACCTAATGAAATCATACCGATCATTTATCTCCTATCCTTTCTTACTGCAAGCTGGTATTAAGTCCGATATTTTAGAGAAAGACGCTGCAGTTCAAATGCGTAGTTCGATTAATAATGAGATACAGTGGGCTATGACTCACGGACAGCAATACGTTATACCCTACCTAATTCTTCGAGTTCAACGTGAAAACATTTTACAAGATACTCTAAGTATGATTTTTCATTTTGAGGATAAAGATTTTAAGAAACCATTAAAAGTCATATTCGATAACGAGGATGGTGTTGACGCCGGCGGAGTTCGCAAGGAATATTATCAGTTGATGTTGAAACAATTATTAGATCCTTCATTCGGTATGTTTCAATATTATCCCGAGACACGACTATTGTGGTTTAATCCAAATGGTTTAGATTTAGTAACACCTGATGAGTACAAGTTAATCGGCACCTTATTGGGCATCGCCATATTTAACAGTATCATCCTTGATTTACCATTTCCGTCGTACCTTTACAAGAAATTGAAGAGAAATAGACCTAATTTGAGTACATTAAGTGATCTGGAGTCTATTCAACCGTTATTAGCAAAAAGTTTAAAGTTTCTATTAGATTATGACAAAGATGATATCGAGGATGTATTCGACTTCACATTTCAAATAAATTACAAGGATGTGTTTGAATGCGTGCAAACAGTAGATTTAAAACCGAATGGCGCCAATACAAAAGTAAATCAGCAGAATAAACACGAATACGTTGATTTGTACGTACAATATATAATGGATGTAAGTATAGACCCTCAATTCAAGGCGTTTGAGGTAGGATTTAGGAAAGTAATTGACGGATTTTCAATGAATTTATTCGAAGCAAAAGAATTAGAGTTACTGATCTGCGGCTCACACACTTTGGACTTTGACGAGTTGGAACGAGGTAGCGTTTATGATGATGGATATGATGAAAACAGTCAAGCAATTCGTAATTTCTGGGAAATTGTAAAATCATATGATGAAACAGAGAAGAAGTTATTTTTGAAGTTCGTGTCTGGATCCGACCGCTCCCCAATAGAAGGCTTAAGCAAGTTGAAGCTAGTAATAAGCAAGAATGGAGACGACAACAGCCGATTACCGTCAGCGCATACGTGCTTCAATCATTTACTATTACCCGAATATTCATCTATTGATATCATGAGAGAGAAATTAAACTATGCCATCACCCAAGCAGAGGGTTTTGGATTAAGATGATAAAAATATAAGAGTAGTTCAATACTTTTTTGTATATAATATTACAAATTTCACATAACAGGATCTAGAATAATTAATTCTTTCTTGGTGAACAACTTAGGCAATGCGTAAATTCTAGTAATCATCAGCAGAGCAATACACGAAGGAAAGAACAACGCCAATTTTTGATTACTTTTCAATCCCCAGATTAGCATGAGCATAATTGATTGAATGGACAAATATTTAGCAATTGGGGCTCTTGGTAGCAGCTTGTAGGCATTTCGATCACCAAGTAATCTTGATTCCATAAAAAATTGACCAAGACGATCAAAAAATAGATTTCCTTTCATTAATTTGCGGCCTAAATATAGAAAAACTCCACTAATGACAGGCATGGGCACATGCGCTAATATTGGCAATAAAAATATGCTCCCTAATATTGCAGAGTGTATCGAAAATCCAGTCAATCTTGTCTCAATAATATTATTCCACTTTTCACTGCCATCGATATCTTCTATATCTGCCATCGATCTAACATGGTTTAAAGATTGCACTGTTGCTGCACATGTCCACGGCAAACCAAATAAACTTAAACCTCCAACAATGAAAGATAACAATAATAGATCCATATGATACGCATCACCCTTTTTCAATTTACATGCATTCACTGCACGAACTGATATGTTTTGATCCAAGAAAAACAGCATCGTCAATAGTACTGCAGGTATACTGCATAGCCATCGAATTGTTGTTGGGACGACTAAAAAATCAGTTGTCCACTTCCATCGTCCAACAAGTGAGAAAGTTTGAGGTACTTTCAATCTTTCTATACCGAAACTAGTGAACATAGGAAGAGTTGAGATGTATGATAACCCCAGTAATACCGCCGTTGGACCAAAGTCTGATATTAATTTACGTATTTTCTTGTTAAATAATTTACCTCGACGGAATTTGGCTACACTTCTAGAAGCCATCCTATAGAATAGAGTACGAGAAAATTAGAAATAAAAATATTATAAGATGCGACTATTGATTCTTACCACGTAACCATCGCCAAATTAAGAGATGCAAATGCAGTAACCATACTAGCATTTACTTTAGTAAAGTTCAATAGTAAATTTTTACTTGCTTCATATAAAAAATTAACAGCCAACAATGCATTGAAGACATCATCAGTAAATCTTGTACACAGACGAATAAGATATGACGTATTTGTAAATGCAGATAATGCAAGAAACAAAGCTGTCCACAACCCAGTCCATCCATATATTCCAATAAATGGAAGTGATGCTGCCTCGGTAAACTTATACAAAGATGTAATGAATGCTAATGTTAAACCAGTTGGACCCAAAAATGTCATCGGTTGGCCAGCAAACACAGCATATATCATACCACTTATACCACATGACATTATAAAATCAGTGACCCCAATTTTCCCACCGGTAAGTATGTTTGTTAATCCTCCAAATGCTACAGTAGGAGCTAAACACGCAAAATATAAATATAATATAGCAGAAATACTTTTCCTATGAAATCCATCAGTCCAATCAGATTTGTAATGCGGCAACCTTCGTTTAATATCATTCCGAATACCAGCCCCAAATTTCCAATTATATAATGAAATATTGGGCAATAAATTTGGTTTGTCATAATCAACAATCACAAGTTCATCATCGTCAACGTTTTCTACCTCATCTAATTCATCTAATTCATCAAATTCATCATCAAAGTCATAATCAGAATAAATTTTGGAACTTAATTTATCATTAAACATACTACCATCTCGCCTGGTTTTCATTTTGACTCTATCTTTATCAAGCAGAAATCCACGTTTACTACTATTGACATTGGCGCTATTAAATACACTATTTACACTAACATTACCAATTGATTCATTATATACCGAGGTATTGGTACCCACTACAAACGATGGAATATACTCAATAGTTTTCCCATTGTTATCGTAATTAAGTATCGATGATACTAAAGAATTCTCTCTTATGCTATTGAGACGAGAACTCCTCCTATACAACCTTGCATGGATGGAATAACTCGATATTATGGGAAGTGCTACCATGCACAATAGTAAAAGCACGAAACACAGCATCGTACGCATTATATTTTGGCTTCCGGGGTTTGATGAGTCACTTCAATCATGCAGCGGCCCATAGAAAAACGTAATAAAATGAAGTTGTATTTAATAATATAAATATTTGTTTTTAATTTTACATACTATACATGAGAATTATACTTGCCAAAATCGATAGTGCCATGGTGTAAGCTGTTATTTGAAAATTATACTTGTGAGATGCATCATTACATATAACACTAAACATAATAATTGAAGATAATCAGTATAAAATAAATGAAAAATGTTAAAAAATAAAATTGTAATAAAATCTACCTGTAATCAAGAGCAACTGTATCGTCATCAGCAAATGTTTGATCATTTTTACAACATGTCACTTTGAATTTTACACCACCTGTAAATAATTGAAATATAAGGAGTAATATAAAATATTTGTGTATATAATAAAACTTGATATACCAGGATTATTAGAATTTGATAAAACAACATCATTATTGTAAATACTACCAGAACTATCAGTGCACTGAGTAGCTGTAGCACAACCTCTAGTAACAGCGCAAACACGATTACCACTAATATATTGTTCACACATTTCCGCTTTGACACAATACCAATCATCCTCACTCACAGTGGAATCCTGTGCTGTACAATCCATCGCAGTTAATTGGTACAACGATGATCCTAAATAACGTAAATGATTAGAAAATTTTATAATTAACAGAATATTAATGTTGACAATGCATAAAGTAAATTTTACATGAAAATAACTACCAAGTGCATAAATTATCACAAGAAATATAGAATGATTAGATCAGATTAGATTAGGTTAAGAGACTTACCAGAATAACAAATGGCTCTATTCGACCAAATTCCTTGAAGCAAAGAACAAAACAATAAGCAGAATAATACTACCGCTCTCATTTCAGCTGTCTCAAGATGATTGATTTAGAAGGCTCCTACAGTTACTGTATTATATCCGGGATATTTGGGAGAGAATTACCAAATTTGCCGATATAGTAATTTTGGAACAAAGATATGAGGGGCCGCCAATATTTTGGAAAAACTTTAATATCCGAAAGTTATTATGGGAATATTAGTGAAGGCAAGATTTAAACAATGGATCAGCATCAGCATTATGACTTAGCATCCAGAATGATTCACACATACAGTCATGGAGCAACTTTAATTACCGGTACTTTAATTTTGATGACATTCATCGATCGCTTGTATACAATAGGTACATACATAGAGGACAATGGAACTTGACTATGGTCTCGATAGCCACCATCAGGAGGAATCCAATAAAATAAGAGAAACAGGGCTTAAATTACAACGAAAACAACGTCTAGAGGCCTTGATTATTAAACGAAAGTCTAATTTTTCATACATTGATCGAATTTATAATGGCGATTCATTCTGGTTAAATTGTGTTTTAGTTACTAATAACGAATTAAGCCAATATAGATTGGTAGCACCAAAGCAACGAATATTAATGTATTATTATTTAGGTATAAGTACTTCAAAATTATTAATGGATAACTTGACGGGAATTAATTTGGTTAGATCATTTGCTCAATTATTAGATGAGTGGGAATATTGTTTTGCTGGTACAGCTATGCAAAGCGTAAAATTTGTTATGGCTAAAAATTCTGTGACACCATATCCTGAAACAACACTAATGGATAATGATACCCATGAAAATATAGCAAAGACAACTATATATAAATTCAATGGGTCGGTAGTATATGAGCACCTTATTGATCAAAATATGCCATTTGAATTGGATTATATCGAAGTAGTCCATTCTCTTGCAGTCTCGTTAAGTAATCTTTACGAATATTTTTTACATGTTGACTGTTACACGAACTTAATCGTGTATGATCTAATTGTTAAGTTAGATTTACGAATTAAGCACCATTTTATTAATTTAATAGCGAAAGAAATGACTGAAAATTGCATAAACGATTTTAAAAATGAAATGATGATGCTCCGGAATATGGCAGGGGCAGGAATGAGATAGGTAAGTAGCGCCACTAGCGCTAAGTTGAATTGTAGTTAATGTATCGAGTTATATAATGTAGTTTATAGAAATTTAAAGTTGTCTATTATGTGTAAATAAGTGATTAAAAAAAGAATTTTTTATTCATTCAAAGTATGGATTATTGTACACTTCAGGCAATATACACGTTGGTTTTTCGATTGTCACATCGATTAATTGAAGTAACTTATTCAATAATGGTTCAGCATGAATAGTAACACCATTGGAGGAAGACTCACTCGCTGTCAAGTCTAACCTATCGTAATGAATCCCCATTTCTCTAATCATATTACCATGGCCACGAATAGGCGTAAATTCACCATTGGGATAAATTTCTAATACACCACAACAATTCTTAATTCCAATAGGTAAATGCATGGAGGACATAACTATTCCTGCTCCATGCAGTCCAATAATGATATTAGTAGATGAAAATAATTTCATTTGCTCCTTTATGCTTAATGAAGATAAATCAACAGCTGCAAATTCAACCTCAGTACCAAACTCATGTCGATTTAACTCAGCTTTTAACGTATCAACTAGTTTTAACTCATTTAATAAAATTCGAGATGTTCGCATAGTACCCCACAAATTTTTGGTTTCTTTTCTTACAATGAAGACAATTTTAAACTTGTTTGTGCGAATATTTAATAAGTTATAACTATTTCTCATATGTATATTATACCTCTGGTATATACTGCTTGGCCCAATAAATGAGCACGTTTGATCTGCATTCCAACCATCTCGAACGAATAAAACAGGTTGTAACGTTTGAAATATAACACGCTTAATACATACCGTTTTATCACCGTAAGACGAACCTTTAACAACATTTAAAAAATTATGATAGTATAAATCAAATAAATGGTTTGGTTCGTCGTTGAAACTAAAGAAGGCATTCAGTATTGCATCGATGTTAAGAAAAGTCATTTCCTTGCTGTACCTGGCAAGATTGGTCACCCACAATAGCACCCATACGTTCATAATATCTTGCATAAAATGACCTGCATTATCTATCCTATCATGACTAAATATGACAGTGTTACCCATTAACGTATGATCGCATTGATTCGATACCAATTGCGATGAATGTAGTTCGTTAAATTGTTTATAAAGTGGAAGTGCATCATCACAATCAGTGGCTATAAACCCTTTTTCAAATAATCTGGAAAACGAACGAATACCAGGTTTTGTGTCATTACGCATCAATTTAAAATTAATTTGTACATCCTCAATAATACAGAAACGATCATTATTAACATTTTCATAGCAATATATCTTTGATTTTCCTTTACAACTTCTATTTATTCTCTTCTTTCTCCAAAATTTTATTAATTGATCACCCCATTTATCATTACAAGTGGGATTCATATCTTTACTTACAGCATTGCAATTTAACAAATCAAATTTTAGTCTATCTTCAGTTTTAGTTAATGAACCCCAAGAGCTACCAACAACTACATTACCCCCAGAACTACTAACAGCCCATTGACACCATTTAACATCTTCTAAAGTAACCATTTTCTTATTCAACATTGATGTAATATTAGCAGAGCATAAAATTGGTGCAAATTTATCATTAATAGGTTTAATTTTTTCATCAGTAATATGGACATACCTATCATTTGATAAAGACGTAAACTCCAACCACGACATTGGTTTGGATATTTCAACACTTTTAACATTTTTTTTCGCAGAGATATCTTCAAATACATTATTTTTATTTTGAATATCTTCAAATACATTATTTTTATTTTGAATATCTTCGTATTCTTTTGTAATAGAATTCTTACTAATACTGCCGACTACAGGGACATTATTCTGCAACAGATTGACTTGCTGTTTATTTGGCACAATTTGTTCCAATTTAACACGTCCTTCATTACCCCTTAGCAATAACAATGATTCTTCTCGATGTGATTTTATCCACAATAAAATCTGCACTACTACAAATGCGACAACCAGCGTAAGCAGATACGATTGGTTTGACATAATACGATTACAGACGCTTATATAAAGACCTCATTACACCCGCTTCTCGCACACCTTCATTGTACTCTCCTTCCGTTTGCGCTTTGGTTTAAATTCTTCGAAAAAAATCCATCATTTTTTGGCGAGGTACAAAAATATCTCAGGAAAGGAACAACGAGTGATGGTTCGATTGATGCTTGATTTTGAATATAGGTGAAGACAAAGCTTCGGGCATAAGGGATTGATACATCATGGTCGGATTAATCGTGGAGGAAATGAAAATGGATGATTTGTGGTACGAGCAAATTGCTTTGATGTTGTACTTCATTTGCTGGACTGTACTATTGCTATTACAATTAAAAAAATCAGATTCATCTGATGACAAACAGCAGCTAATTGATGCACGTAAAAGTGTTCGTAAAGATTTATTATATGATCACATTAATTTCCGTATGGATGGCTATTTGTATAAAAAAAACAATTTTATGTTTTGGAAGAAACGGAAGTTTGTTTTATTTGGCTATGAACTTAAGTACTTCGAAGAGTTGAATCATAATAATTTAATATGGAAGGGCACTTTTGATATCAGAAATTACAAAGTAATATCAGAAGTTTCAACTACTACATCTGGTGTTTCGACACAGTTAGATTTTAATTTAGTTGAAAGTCATTACGCCAATAAACCTATAATGAGACGATTAAGCACTATCAGTAACTTAGAATTAAATTTAAGAGCAGTAAGTGAAGATGAAAAAAACCTATGGGTTCAGGTATTAAATCGACAAATAAATGCATTTGATGCGGCAAAAAACTCATATGAACCAATTAACCGTATAACTAATCCCAATGAAGATACTCATCCTAGTGAAAACTATCACTTATTAGAGAATATATTACCTCATCCTAAAGAAATTACATTAGAAGATAATTCCAATCACATAAAGAAAAAAGATTTGAAAGAATCAACAAGTAAAATTATAAATAGTAATTCATCGATCAGTGATAATAATGATAGAAGTAACAACATCACACCAAATAGGAAAAATAATGACTCATTTGCTTCATTAGCATCACTTGCTCAACGCGAATTAGACGCTGAAGATGTTGCAAGTGCTAAAAATTCGAATGCAACAAACAATAAATTATCAACAGCTACAATAGTAAATGGACAGCTAGATAAAACTAAAGCATATAATCAGACAGATGCTGGATTTGACATAAATACTTTCACTAAATCTGGCAAATTAACAAAAAGAGGCTCAAATTACAAGACATGGAAGCTGCGCACTTTTATTTTGAAAGGTTTTTCACTTACTCACTTACTCACTCGCGCTTACTCACTCACTCGATCACTCACTTACCCAGGTAATGAATTAAAATATTTTGATAATAATTATAACTTGAAAGGACAGTTTGATATAACCGATTGCACAATCATGGAACTAAATAATGAAAAGGCTGAAGGATTATATACTTTTGTGTTAACTGAATCTCAAACTGCTGTAGAAGAGCGCAATTTGGCAGCAAAAAAGAAGCCGGCATCTACATCCATATTTAAATCCTTTATAATGTCGAAACCTCCACCAACCTTTTTGCGCAGATCACTATATTTAAGGGCGAGCAATAGCGCAGAAATGGATGACTGGATTGCAGTTTTGCATCGGCAAGTTTTTGCAATTAATTGTTTAGTGCGAAACGGTAAAGTAGAAGTAATTTCTACTAAAAATAATTCCGATAATACCATTCTTAATGTAGCTTCTCCTACGAGCGATTCTATGACGCCTACTAGAATTTCCACCACTAGCATCACGGATAGTAATTATTCTGATACTGCTGCTGCTGCTGATATCAGCGGGCATGATCCTTCAAAGCTAAATGAAATACTTTATTCTTCAACCTTGAAAAACTCACCCGAGAATAATAATAATTATATTACCAAAGTAGAAGACCATCTTGGAGCTAACGAGATGGTTATGCTAGCATCGCCTGTTAAACTTTTTAATGCTTTTAATAGGAGTTCAAAAAGAATACTTGTTCTAACTGATAAACCGCGTCTAATGATTTTAGATTTATTATGTGAGACAATTCTTGGAGAAATATTTTGGTCAGATGATGCGACTGGTTTGTATATTGATAAATTAGACGATTTTAACTTTAAAATATCAACTGAAGATCGTGAATATAAATTTTTTGACAGTGATATTACCGCAAATCAGTGGTATAGTAGAATTACTCAGGTTAATGAACGGCTGCATCTATTTAGTAATCGTAGTTTGAATGATAAAGATAACAGTGCTACTAATAGCCCTGTGTCTCCTGAAACACGTCGACGCTCTATTACTGGCGACGACGAAGATTGCGATTTAGATTATACAAGTAACAATCAAATTATTCCTGAATTTTTATCGTATGAAGGTCACTAACTCTTTCACTCACATTTGCACTCAATCGCTTACACACTTACTCATAGGCAACATATTGTTTTCCGCATTAGTTAAAAAGAAAAGTATTTCTGGTATATCATATAAATTATGGCTTGTTCTCACCGACACCCCAAGAATATATTTGGTTGATAGTAAAACTAAGAAAGTATTTGATGATATTTATTGGCCCCAAACTCATGTCTTACAGTTAGACGAGACTTCATTCAAGATTATTTCAGAGGATAAAGAAGAGATCTTCTGGGACGATTATAATGGCAGTGAAATCTGGATATCACATTTCAAGTCGCTATCGAAATCATTGAGTCGCGTAGAGGAGCTTGGTGAAAAGTTTAATGAAAATCGTGTAAATCACATTCAAAAGTACTTGAAAAGTGACGAAGAAGTTATCTTTAAATCAACTGTTCGAAAGTATAAACATATAGGGTTATCGATAACAGTAAGGCGGGAATTAGTTATCACGAACAAGAATAGAATGATTTATTTTGATCCAAAATCAAAAATGTTGTTAGGTGAAATTAACTTGAATCCTGAAGGTGCTATTCTGCCGACGAAGTCATTCGCAAATGATTCCTTAGGTCTTGAGAAAGTGAATGATTTTCAGTTTAAGATAATTTTAGAAGAAAAAGAACTATTGTTTATTGACGATTATCACGGAAGCCAATTTTGGATAGAACTAATAGAAAAGCACATAATTCGCAATAAAGTCTGATTTCTAAGTATGTATTATACGCTGTATTTAACATCAATAAATTATACGTTCCAGTTATGTATTATTATATATTTCTATTTCGCTTTCATACTGAGCCACCACCAATCGAGATTTTACTAAGATTTCCTACAGTGTCATCAAAAACTGTGGAATTTGTTTCGACTTTCACTGATGCTGTCGCATCTAACGACTCGTCATCATCACGTACAACAAAATCTAATTTTGCTTCTTCCTCTAGAACATCAGCTCTTCTGGTTTTAAACTCATTAACTAATGCACTTACCCTTTCTCCAATTTTTTCCTCTCCACTTATTTCATCATATTTAAAGTCGCATACTTCACCTTTAATTAACTTATGTGTGCAATAAGCTTTAATTTCTTCAAATCCAGTAGTCTTCTCTTCGACAAATGTTACGGCGGTACCAATTTTACCGAACCGTGAGCATCTACCAATTCTATGAATATACTTGATAGGATCAACAGAATCAGTGTTCAATGGAAGGTCAAAATTAAATACTAAATTTATTTCTGGCAAATCTATACCTCTCGCCATAACATCAGTTGTTATGATGACATCAAACGCACCTTCTTGACCTTTGGGTTTACAAAAATTTGCGAATACCTCTTTACGATATTTATTTATGGCTTCAGTATTTTCACTTGGATTATTAGGATCTTGCATTTTTGAGTAGAATTTGCCGCAGACATAGTCGAGGCCAGCAGCGCGATTAGAAAGACTTTCTATTTTTTCAGAAATGATATCAATATCACTTTTTCTATTCACAAAAATAATAGACTTTTGAACAACGTTATTACGATAAATATCTTGTAACGCAAACAGTTTTCGTTGTAAAGTAACTATTCTGTCATTTTCAGATTTTATATTGACAATAATTTGTTTAATAGCTGGTGAAATCGCGTACGGAATATGAGAAAATTTTAATTTTCTCCCGTCAGAACGTTTACATATCGCTGTGATTTGATTTATTGAATCGTCATTATATGTGGCACTATAACACACTACTTGCTCAAAATTTAACCCGTAATCTTTCTTCATTGAAGGCAGTGTAATTTTAGTTAGATTTGAGGACTCCATAATCATATCATCCGCTTCATCCAGCACTAAAAGTTTAACACTCCCAAGTAATGAACCTTTTATACTTTTAGCCCATTTAGTTTCGCTTGTAAAAGCGGTCAAAGATTGAAGTCTTGAGGACAATCCTTTATCTGTCGAAACAACAATATGTGGTAAAGTATCTCTTGTCATAGCTTTCCAGGTATCGCTTGAAGTAGTTAATGTATCCACCACTCTTATTTCAGGAACTATACCCTCTACAAGACCAGCAATAATATTCTTAGTTTGAATGACTAATTCTTGGGTTGGCGCAAAGCAGACAGCTTGAATATTATTATTACTTCTATTTACTTTAGCCAACATACCGATTGCAAATGCTAAAGTTTTACCAGCGCCAGTTTGAGCCCGAGCCATTACATTATGGCCTTCAAATATATAAGGAATTGTAGTAACCTGTACTTTAGCGGCAAAATCAAATGCCGAACCTTTGTTTCTTAATACTTCTTCTATTTTCCCTAATATTGCACAAAACTCTGTGTCATCATGTCTTTTGGCTCTTTCTTCATCAAATAATACGCTGAATCGCTTGTTACCAAGAAGTTGCTCTATGACACCAGCATCTGCCATTGTTTGGTATTATGGTATGATAGATTCTTGAATATGGTCTCGTCGAAATCGCTCGTCGAAATCGCTCGTCGAAATCGCTCGTCGAAATCGCTCGTCGAATCGTCTGTCGTAGGACCGGCCTGTAGTACCGTTGTAGGATTAAACAATAATCTCACCGCTCCATAATATCACCACGTTTCGACGTTTCGTGGCATTTCTATCCGTGCCTACTTTATTTAAGAAAAAGTAGAAAACTTTTAAGTTTCCGGAAAAGTTCCTCTCGGAAGTTCGGAACTGAACAAACAGTTAAAAAAAATTAGAATTGAATAAACTTGGAAACTGAGTTAATGCAGCGACGGTAGAAGGTAGTTTCTGCTTAATAAAACACAGAATCAGTACATATCTTGCTAGAAAACTTCTGATATAAGATAAATATTTGCTGTAATAGACACGAATTCAAGAGGGCTTCAAAATCCTCCTTAACTAAACTAATGTCATCTACTATAACAGCTACAGAATCATTATCTTCTTCTAGACCGTTGCATATATTATCAAAGCAACGTAAATGCTTATTAGAGGCTATCGAAGAAGCTCGCACAGCTGAAGAAAAACGTTTGGATCGTTTAGATTATGTGAAGTCTAAGAAAGAAGAGAAGATGCTTGAGAAACGCTTTGAAATTGAACGTAACAAGGATAAAGTACGATTAGATTATTTATTACAAGATTACAATGTTCTAAAAAATGCTATTGCAAGTGGGGATTATGACAAACAAGTCAATTTACAGAAAGAATTAAGTCAAAGCTTAACTTTACCATCTAATCAACAACAGATTCTTGACCGTAAAGGTTTGCCATTAAAAAATCGGTTTGCTGGTTTAGACGACCCTATTGATATTATTAATTGGAAACAAACAATTGCAAAGTTTGATAGAACTGATCGCAAATTTCAAGGTAGAGGAAATAAATTTAATGAATACGAAGAAAAGAAGAAATTACAATTATTATACGACAAGCAAAGTATATTGAAGCAATTAATTAATATACAAAAGAATGAGACTGATACTAAACAAATAAGTAATAGTAATAACAGCAGCAGGTATTTATTTTATATTTTATACTTTTTGATTACCTATAATTCATTTATTTAAACTGATCCAATAGAAATACTGCAAATATTCATTCAACTAAATTACTTTCCCCAAGAACCGTTGTATCTAGGGGTTCGTCAAATGCATCTTGGGCAACATTTGCAACTAAGGGATACAATAACTTTCAAGGAAATAATAAGTTTTCAAAAAAAATACCTATACCGACATTGCAATTAGACCGAATTAATATTTAGATCAGTATGTTACATATCAAATTGATATGGTTTCTACAAGTCTAGTCGAAGTGGTTTGGTTATGCTGTTAATATTGTTAATTATGTATTTATAATAAAATATAGAAGAAAAGACTAATGGAATACAATTTTTGTTCGCCTATAATGTTCTAGTCAAATTTATATAATATCATTTTATATATTTACAAAATAATTTAACAATTTAACAGTCTCCTTAAAATTATCTTATATCTTTTTAGCTGCTCAACGTTGCACAAATTTTGCTATATGAAAAGCTAATGATGCAGGCTTAGTTACTTTGCCTACTTGTTCCATACAGTTAGATAATTCTAATCCAATTGATTTGGGAATTTTATCACTTTCCCCGTATGCATTACTTAAGTAACTTAAATAGTTTTCTAATTCTTGCGAGCATGGTTGTGTACGGACTCTCTTATTCAACTTTGATATCCGCAAATCTTTCAGCTTCAACAAACGACCTCCTCGACACATTTTATTCTCTTTTTATACCTCAACGTTCGATCTGTCTGGACTATTCTTTAGTTGTTTGGTAACCAAACTTTGGTTTCCTTTCGATGAAAACGGCCCTGTCACCGACTAATATACTTAGTTCGTCGATGAAAGACACATAGTTTTTTTATTTTCCCGGTATCATATCATAACGATTAACGATAGTCAATAATGCTTAGACTTAAGACTCGTGCTTAATGGGACCAAACACCTTCTGATCAACTGATATCAAAGCAATATTACAGTAGATAAATCTATTTTAGTTAGCTTTTATCTTTGACTGATTGATTGAAGGCCGAGGCCGGAATCACAAGTTGCAGTTCTACCACTTTTTTCCGGTTTTGTCCAAAACTTCAATTTGGATTCGCGATTTGCGAAATCTATTTGCAAAATCTATTGTTTTGTGGAAAAAATACGAGAAATGATGAGATTAAGATATAATTTAATAAGTAGAGGGAATCAAATACGATTCAAATCGTCCGCAGAGAGCAGAATAAAGGAATTAGGAATAGTATTACCAGATAAACCTCCTGCTCCAAAAGGAAGCTATACTGGATACATAAAACATGGTAACTTAGTATTTCTCGCAGGACACCTACCTCAACCTGTAGTTGGTAAATTATATAGTGGTAGATTGGGAGAAAATATGACTATTGAACAAGGACAAGAGGCAGCTAAACTATGTGGTATACAATTATTAGCGACATTGAAAGCCGCTACTAATGGTGACCTGGATAAAGTTAAAAAAATTGTTAAACTTACAGGGTTTGTTAATTCTACAAATGATTTTACATCACAACATTTAGTTCTTAACGGATGTTCTAATTTTTTTGATGAAGTATTTGGTAATGAAATAGGACAACATGCAAGATCAGCAATTGGTACAAATACTTTACCATTAGGTGTACCTGTTGAAATAGAGGCTATTGTAGAAATAAAAAAGGAGAGAACGAAAAAAAAGATATAATACATATAAATTACATTAGAACAAATTTTAGGATTCTACAACTTTACATGAATTTCTTCCAGTACCTTTAAAGTTAAAAGTTGTTATATTAGTATAAATAAATATATATATATATATATATATATCATAAAAGTATTATAAACCTTAAATAGATATTTCATTCTCACAGCGTGCGGTATTACTCGACTAATATCATCCCTATCCCATAATATTTCAATTTCACTGGATAACTTGTTTGCAATTTCAACAATTTCTTGACCCTTTACTTCTAATTCATTAATATTCGATAAGTTTTCAATCTCTTCACGCAAATTAAATATCTCAATCATTAATGCAGGATTATTAGTATATGTGCCACTATTTTCTGATAATACATCACAACCATTTATACTTAAAAGGTATGCAATTCTATCAACTGGAGATTTTAATACACTATAAGCCTGATTAATAATTGAACTGTTAAATATGGATATTTCTTTTTCATGAATTGATTCATTATTAAATTTATCAGGATGAATTAAATTTTGTAAGTGTTTAAATGACGATTCTAAAACTTTGGGATCCATTCTATAAATTGGTTTTAAGCTGAAAATATCAAAGTAACTAATATTATCAATATTTATCTTTTGAATTTTATTACACGAGTCGCAGAAAATACAGAATTGTGGAGATAATTTTGAACCGCATTTCCAACAATTTAATGATAATTTATGCGATTTTGATGTACAAAAACGTTTAAAATTACTACAATGTCGCATACATGTGTTACGATATAAACTATATAGCATTTCTGTAAGTATTTTTTAACTTGTTGTACATACTTGGTAATTTTCAGCAATAATTTCCTGAAAGGAAATTTTTGAAGCCAGACAGGAACAGGCTGGAGATGTCTTAACTCAGTTCAAATCGTTCAAATAGTCGAAAATGCGAACAAAGACATATACTCGATAGAAAATATTGTTGATGTAAGTAAACTAATTCTAAACGATTTGACATTTCCAGGCAAAGCTTCGGTTCCGGTCTGAATCCTTATCATATTGTTGGGAAATTCGATTTCGAATCCACATCAGCACTTACTAAAGACTGAATAGAAGATGGGTAACGAAAGTACTGTCCCTAAATTTAATGATATTGTTGTGAAAGAGAAAGGTGATGGATTTGATTATAGAATTCACGCATTAGATAAAAAGGAAACTAAACAAATATCACTTTGGCATGATGTAAAATTGTTTCCATCGAACGAATCGAGGAGCATGAATATTGTTAATATGATATGTGAAATACCTCGTTGCAGCAGAAAGAAATATGAAATCGCGACAAATGAACCTGGCAATCCAATTAAACAGGACGTAAAAAAAGCTCAACTTCGCGAATTTGCTAAAGGTGATGTTTATTTTAATTATGGTTGTTTACCTCGCACATGGGAAGATCCAGATCACGAACATCCTGATGCAAAGGCCAAAGGTGATAATGATCCTTTAGATGTCTGTGAGATTGGACTGAGAATAATGTCAGTGGCGGAAGTAGTACCTGTCAAAATTTTAGGTACTTTATGTTTAATTGATGAAGGTGAAGCTGACTGGAAACTAATAGCAATTGCAATCGATGATCCATGGGCTGCAGTATTAAATGATGTTACTGATCTTGAATTAAAATTACCTGGAATAGTTTCATCGATTAGAGAATGGTTTCGAACGTATAAAATACCTGACGGAAAACCTCCTAATAGATTTGCGTTAGATGAAAGATGCATGGATGCAACCTATGCCATGGCTGTAGTAGATGATACACACGCTTCCTGGAAAATGCTCGTAACTGGTTCAAAGGATGAAGTAGGCGCTGAGACAAATGAAAATAATGGTGAATCTTTAAAAAAGTCTAATTCTAGTGAAAAATCCCATGAGATGAAAAGAAATTTATCATATCCAAAGTTAAATCTTTCTGATTTGAGTAGTATATAATATTTTTGTTCGTTTAAAAAGTAATACTTAATTTTTTTTCTCATTTATTACAATAGATACAAATGCATACAAATTTGGTCCCACCAGCAAGTTAAGTGAGACTAATCGACCGACTTAATTATTAGAAATAGCATTATCAGAAGATGCCGAACCTCTTAGACTCTTAGGATTATTATTTCCTGCATTTTTTATATTATATCCTTTATCAAAACCACTCCACTTACCATCAAACATAACAGCAGGTTCATCTTTTCCGTATCTGTATTTCATCATTCTCAATTGATTAGCTGTCAAATATTCTTTAATGTCATGGTGTTGTCTCTTTTGATTTCCATACTGAGGAGGCTTTTTTCTAGCATTTTGATAAGATTTAAATTCATTAAACTCGTCACAATAAACATATACCAATATACTCAAATAGACTACTCCTATAAAGTACATCTTGAATATCTACCGACGAAATGTAGACTACCTAGATTCCAGGACTGCAATTCTTAATGGAAACAGCTTTCCTATCAAATTTTTTTTTTTCTGTCTTTTCTATTAAAGTTCCGGTAAAAATTTTGTTAGATCTATCGTTATTTGTGAATGCTTAATTAAAGTAACAGTATACATAATAGCTATTTTTTACCGAATACGCAAATATTACAATAGCAACAATTTCTATTATAAAGTCACTACATCAATAGATTATAAACTTGATAGTTTGAAGGT
>JACCDO011886195.1_pt1 | contig 72688 bp, 62 predicted proteins | sample 7446101 | NCBI WGS metagenome assembly JACCDO01 (sample SAMN15323440, study PRJNA562643) | freshwater metagenome | isolation source: river surface water | place: USA:Blue River Watershed | collected 2017-08-16
CTCGATGACAGTCGTAAATAGTTTAGACAACCTTTCAACTCGGTACCTTTTTTTAGATCAGGTACAGTCTAATAACCTTTTACGATCCGCATCGTTTGTTTACGGTTCATTGTATCAAGTACCGTGATCAGATACACACCCGCTGCTTTTGAACCTAAATCAATACTTGCCAAATTTTCAATATTAGAATTTAGATCAAATACGTTTAGAGTTTCCTGAACTTTTCCTTGAATATCCGTTACCACAATTTGTTTAATGGCTTGATTGCATTTGATCCAAACCCTATCCGAAGTGGGATTTGGATACGCAGACAATTCCAATTTTTGTACGGCGGCAATATTGGCATTTACATCCCATACCGGCTGAATGGCTGCGGTTACGATGGGTGCAGGAATATTCATTTCCGCACGTTTCGAAATCGAATTTAATCTATCGTCCGTAACAATTACAACAACTTCTAAATCCGCTGGTTTGTAACGCAGAAAAGCATCTCCAGAATCAGCAAAATCTACCGATTTGGGAAAGGTCACTTTAATTGCCGAATCGGGTAAGGTAAAGTCGATAGGCCCCGAAAAATTCACTCCTGGAGTCGAAATTTGCGATGTCCCCAACGGCTTACCCATGATTCCATTACCCTCTGAGCTCCAGTCAAAAGCTACATCGTTATAGGGATAACCTACCATTTTAGTACCCTTTCCAAAGAAATAAGAACCGGGTTTCTGCGTTTCTTCTAAACTCATGCGCTGTAACCATCCGCTGGTATTCCCACGTTGGTTTTTTTCGCGGAGAAAAACGGTAACTCTAACTGTAGACGGATCGAAATAATCGAGTGCCGATATCTTATAAGTTCCTGTTACCTTTTTTGATTGAGCATCATATTTTAGATTTTCAATTTGCGGAACTAAAAAGGTATTATAGATCTTCCAATTAGCAATTTTTTGTTGCAATGAATCTATGCCGAATATGGAATTCACTGGATTTTCTTCAAAATATCCTCGGTTGAACGACATCGCCGGGAAAACACCTTCGGCAATACCACCATTAATTTTATTTAACAAATCTGCAGCCTCAGTAGCCATTGGATCCAAGACATGGTGCATTAAGATTATTGAATTTTGCAACAAGGGATTAGACTTCTTTAAATTCTGCAATTGAACATCCAACAATGCAGAATTATGATCCCAATTACCCGTAAATACTTCTAGGCAGGGATAACCGGTCACTTGGATAAATTGATCTTGAATAATAATTGAACCCAAATACAAACTATCGTTGGTTTTATCGGATTCGCCTGCCACTGAATTTTCTAACCAAAGGGTAACATTATGCGATGCATTTTTATTCAACCCGGTTGAAGACAATGTTATGGTTCCACGATATACACCATATATGTCGGGCGTTGAAAAAGTATCTAACGAATAGGTTTCAATGGATTTATTTCCCAATTTTACCTTAACTGACAAGGTATTGGGTTTTGCTAAACCGCGTGCGGCAAAAGCGAAAGGAATCGTTATTTCTGCATCCTCTTTCACATAACCCGAATTGGGATTTAAATTGGCCGCTATCAATATACCATCATTAAACTGTGGATACTGACTTTTGGGATACAGCGTAAAATAACGATTATCACCAACACCTGTATGCATAGGAGCGGGCATGTAATTGATTTGAACGTTATCGGCATTTTCATCGGTAATGGTGGTACCATCAAATGCGCCCCAGTTGGCACCCATGGTTAATGCGGCTCTTTTTTGGTTATTGAAGGGAATTCCCGTTAAGTTTCCATGATTCATTTGAACAAAATGAACGGCTCCAGAATTTTCTTCAATGACTAAAGCTACGGTTGCATACGAAGAATAACCTGTTATGCTATCGGACGGAACAGAGAATGAATGAAACTTTATCCAAAACTGTCGATTGGGCGATGCCCCATACGTTTTAGTAAAAATCTGATCGTTACTCCCTTTTGCTATGAGACCATAAAATCCCAAAGATAGTTCAGCCAATTGTGGGTCTGGCAAGTTGGTTGTTTGAAACAAGTGTGTAACGGAAGGTAACGGATTGGTGGAAAAGGTAATTGAACCATTGGAGATACCTTTGAAAACTGAGTACGAATTACCATTCACTTTCCAAGAAAAAGGCATGGTATCGTTGGTAGTATACCCAATATTTAAGGAATCCCAACGAAGTAATTTCCAACCCGTTTCAAAACTAGAGTTATCCAACTCTTGATTTAAACCTCTTGGATTTTTCTTTGGCGAAAGATTACATTGTGAATTAATAAAACTTTGCGCGCTCGCCGTTGTGCTCCAAACCGCTATTAATACCAATAAAAACGGTATTCCCCTTCTCGTCATATACCTACTTAAAAAATTATAATGCTTTAACTTCGTTAACTAATTTTGTGATACTCGCTTTGGCATCGCCAAACAACATTCCACATTTGGGATCGTAAAACAAATCATTGTCTACCCCGGCATACCCAGCTTTCATACTGCGTTTTAACACCACAATTTGTTTGGATTGGTCCACTTCCAAAATAGGCATCCCATAAATTGGACTATTTGGATCGGTTTTGGCAGCAGGGTTAACAACGTCGTTTGCACCTACCACTAACACAACATCGGTTGTGGCAAATTCGGAATTTATATGTTCCATTTCTACCAATTTATCGTAGGCAACATTACTTTCTGCCAACAAAACATTCATGTGTCCAGGCATTCTACCTGCCACTGGGTGAATTGCATATTTCACGTCCACACCTTCCTCTTCCAATAAATTTTCCAATTCGTGGCAAACGTGTTGAGCCTGAGCAACCGCCAATCCGTAACCCGGAACGATAATTACTTTGGAAGCATATTTCATCATAATGGCAACATCGGTAGCTTGAACTTCACGAACACTGCCACCTTTGGAATTGGATGCTCCGGATCCAGAACTACCACCTGCCATTCCGATAAGTACATTCACCAAAGAACGATTCATTGCCTTACACATAACAACGGTTAGGATAGTACCTGCACTACCCACCAAAACACCGCCCATCAACATTACTTTGTTGTGATATAAAAATCCACCGGTAGCCGCTGCTACACCTGTAAATGAGTTCAACAATGAAATAACTACCGGCATATCGGCACCACCAATGGGGAATACAAAAATTAACCCATAAATCACGGCCAATCCAATGATTCCATACAAGTAGGTCATACTAAAATCACCCGAATTCACAGCTCCGTAATGCACTACAGCTAAAGCAACTATAGCAGCTAAAACTACCGCGTTAATAATTTGCTGCTGAGGCATCCGGTAATCGCCTAATTTACCATTTAACTTACCCCAAGCAATGGCCGAACCAGCGAAGGAAATTGTTCCTATGATAAGTCCAGAAACAATGGCTAAATAGACCCCCGCGGGCATAGAGAATTCGGTTATCATGCCTTCCGCACTCATGCTACTCGCTTCAGCGGTTTTGTGGTGAAATTCGATAATAGCTATTAGTGCGGCACTTAAACCACCCATACCGTTGAACAAACTCACCATTTCGGGCATGGCTGTCATTTCTACCTTCTTTGCCATCACCGTTCCAAGTACCGTAGCCAAGAAAATTGCAGCAACGATGTAAGGGAAATTATTGATGATATGAAATCCCTGTGCATTTAAAAATAACGCAGCAAAAACTGCTACCGCCATACCAAAGGCCGCAACCAAATTCCCTTTTCGTGCGGAATCTGGCTGACCCATCATTTTCAATCCAACCACAAAACTTACTGATCCAATTAGATAAGCAATATCTTGGTATGCATAACTTGGGATCATTGTGCACCTCCCTTCGGTTTCTTTTTAAACATTTCCAACATTCTATCGGTCACAACAAATCCGCCAATAACATTTAATGTACCTACGAATACAGCCAATGTACCCAAGGTTAAACTTAAATAATCGGTAGGTTCGATATAGCCCATTACGATAATAGCACCAATTAAAACAACGCCATGTATAGCGTTAGCTCCAGACATTAATGGCGTATGCAATACCGAGGGTACGTGGGATATCAATTCAACCCCTACAAAAATCATTAATATCACCAGATAAATTAAACTGATGATACTTTGGTATTCGAAAAAATCAATGATTTGTCCGATTACAGCAAATGGATTATCTGACATAAATTTTATAGCAATTTTAGTTTAGTATTTAGGCTTTATGATGAATTTCACCGGAAGAACAGATCAAACTTCCTTGAACGATTTCGTCATTTCTATCCAAAATCAAATCTCCTTTGGGAGCAATTAGTTTCATCAATTCCCAAATATTTCTAGCGAACAACTCGCTTGCGTTTGCACTTAATTCTGAGGGCATATTAACAGCCCCTATAATTTTAACACCTTGAAAATCAGCAATTTTACCCATTTCCGTTTTCGTACAATTCCCACCTTGCTCTGCCGCCATATCCACTAAAACCGCACCCGGTTTCATCAAAGAAATTTGCTCATCGTCTATTAAAATTGGAGCCTTTCTTCCCGGTACCAAGGCTGTGGTGATCACTAAATCTGCTTGGGCTAAACTCTTGTTTACTGCCTCACGCTGAGCCTGTCTGTACTCCTCACTAGCCTCTTTTGCATACCCTCCTTCTGAACCTACTTCTACCCCTTTAACTTCAATGAATTTACCCCCCAAACTTTGAACTTGCTCTTTTGTTTCGGGCCTAACGTCTGTTGCTTCCACCACCGCACCTAATCGTTTTGCGGTAGCAATGGCTTGTAAGCCTGCAACACCAACCCCAAATATCAACACCTTCGCCGGAGTAACGGTTCCCGCTGCGGTCATTAACATGGGGAATATTTTGTTCATTTGATACGCTCCCTCAATTACAGCACGATAGCCCGCGAGGTTTGCTTGCGAACTTAAAACATCCATGCTCTGAGCTCTGGAAATACGGGGAATCGCATCCAAACTAAACACGGATGCTCCCACGGAATTCAATGACTCTACCAACTCGGTATTACTTCGATGGTACATCATAGAAATCCATAATTGTCCCGATTTCAACGATTTTACAACATCTACAGTTGGAGGATTTATCTGAACCAACGCTTCTGCGGAAGCAAAACACTCCATTTTTGTTTGAACCGTAGCTCCAGCAGATGTATAATCTTCGTCGGAATAATGCGAGGCCGCTCCAGCACCCGATTCAACCATGCAGGTTAAACCCATGCCTACCAAACTTTTTACCACCGTTGGGGTAACCGAAACCCGGTTCTCACCGTCTCTCGATTCTTTTAAAATTGCAATTTTCACCGTTGTAATGGGATAGTCGGTTCGAAGATACGAAATTGTATCCACTCCTACACCTGACCTTGGTCAACCCATTGTTATTCTTCTATTAGAAGTTTTATTTCTTAATAAATGCCCCACCAACAGGCAAAAGCAAACCATTGTCTAACAACACGTTACCCACCCAATACGTACCCGCTGAAATCTCGGCAATTCCCACGGAGACAATTCCATTTTCCGCAATTGAACAAGGCAAAATGATTTCTTTTCCATCCAATGACGTTAACAGCACCGAAGCGGATGAAACCGAATTGAATACCACACCCGAAGGCAATTGAAAATTCAAAAAAGTTTGCGCAGGAACTGGATACAACAATACGCCTTGTTTAACTTTAACCTCCTTATTCCCAGCACCATAATATACAAAAATCACATCTTGACCCGTGGTATCATCATTCCCGGTGGGGGTATTAACCCGCAAATTTACCGAATACAATCCCGCTCCAGAAAACACCACTCGAGCAATTCTAGAAGTAGCCGATGAACCAGAAACAAACGAATGAAACCCAGAAGGTGTAATGGTCCAGGTTCTGCTGGTAACCAATGCTTGTGTATTATCAACCAACAAAAATGTGTCCAATCCTACCAATCCAGAATCTTTATCCAATGCATAAATAGCTCTTGGAGCCAAGGGATTACTATTGGTTTTGTATGCATCTCTGTATCTAACCTGATTGGGAGTAAATGTCCCATTGGGTAATTCGTTCCCAGAAATTTCTAGTACTGGAATTCTCTCTGTACCAACCAACCATTTGTATGAAATTGTTTTGCGAGGAATAGCAAATTTACCGAACTGAGAATTTATAGTATCGATTTGATCAACTATCGTTTTTACCCGTAAAGCATCTGTATATTCTTTGTATGGAGTTTTGATAGTACCATAGCCATCTACTAAGTTTATTCGTTTTCCTGTAGAAATTACCGAAAAAATCCCTCCTGGAATGGTTAAATTAAATTTAAAGGTAGAGGTATCCTTATCGTTATAATTTAATGGAAATTGATAAATCTCATCGTCATCGGAGTAGTTGGCTGCTAAAGGGAATCCACTGGCAGAATAGCCAATCCCTTCTGCTTTAAACACCTTGGTGTTGTTGGTATAAAAAGAGTAAACATTGGTAAGAGTTATAACCCCTAACGAAATTGTATCGGCAGTTTTCTGTCCAATTTGATTGAAAAAATAAAACGCATATGGGGTCTTTGAAGACGATAAATATTCATACAATCCTTGCCCTGTAGAAGTCAATTTACTAAAATCCCAACTCTGCGCACTTCCACCTGTCTGCCACCCCGTAGGCAACGATGTGGGGGATGCATTGGAATAACGCAAAGTATCTCCCGATTTTGGCATCGAAGTATTAGAAATGGAAGGCTGTGCTATCAATTGAATACCAAGTAGAAAACTACAAATTGAAAGCCTAACTTTCTTGAATAATGTACTATTCATATACTAACAAATATAACATTCAAATACAATTGAATTGCAAGTGCAGGAAAAAAATGCGATTTTTGCAGGAATATGGAATTTCGTTGGCTTCAAAAAACACTACCAAACAACGAAGAGGTAGAGAAGCTAACTCAAGCGCTCCAATCCTACACCCAACAAAATAGTGGTGTCAACGGGAAAATCCCTACCCTATCGGAGCAACTAATTAAAAATCCGAAAATACTGTCTATACTTTTACAACGAGATATTAATACTGTTGAAAAGGCAAAACAGTTTTTTAAACCGTCTTTAGAGGATTTGCACGACCCCTTTTTGATGCATACTATGGATTTAGCAATATCGCGAATTTCACAGGCAATCAAAAAGAAAGAAGGAATTTTGGTTTATGGCGATTATGATGTAGATGGCACTACGGCCGTTAGTATTGTCTACAACTATTTCAAATCCTTTAATCCCAATATGGATTACTATATTCCGGATCGATACAAAGAAGGATATGGTATTTCCAAAATCGGCTTGGAATACGCCGCAGAAAATAACTATAAGTTGGTTATAGCCTTGGATTGTGGAATTCGTTCCAATGCATTAATCGATTACGCCAACGAACTCGGTTTGAATGTTATAATTTGCGACCATCACTTGCCGGGTGATGAACTCCCAAAGGCAACAGCCATCCTAAATCCCAAAAAGAAAGAATGTACCTACCCATACAAAGAACTTTCTGGTGCAGGTATCGGATTTAAATTAATTCAAGCCTATAACGAGAAACAAGGTTTAAAAACCGACCAGATATACGACTACCTTGACCTAGTTGCCGTATCAATTGCATCGGATTTAGTAGATATCCGGGGGGAAAATCGCGTGTTAGCCTACTACGGATTAAAAAAACTTAACGAACACCCCAACATCGGACTGCAGGCATTGTTAACGGAATACCCCAAAAAACCGGAATACAATATGTCCGATATTGTCTTTGGAATCGGGCCCAGAATTAATGCTGCAGGTAGAATTTCTGATGCTAAAGCCGCGGTTAAAGTGCTTATTGAACGCGATTTTAATACCGCTTTAAAGCTATCCAAAGAATTAAATGCTCGAAATCTTGAACGCAAAGAACTTGATACTGATATTACTCGGGATGCAATTTCCATGATCGATTCAAGTCCGGCCATGCAAGCAAAATTTAGTACGGTGCTTAGAGGGACCGATTGGCATAAAGGAGTAATTGGTATTGTTGCTAGCCGATTGGTGGAACAATTCCATAAACCTACCATCGTTTTTTCGTTGAATGATGGACTATTAACTGGATCAGCCCGAAGTATAAAAGGATTTGATATACACGAAGCCATAGGCCAATGCAATGGATTGGTAGAGCAATTTGGCGGACATAAATACGCCGCGGGTTTAACCATCAAAGAATCAAATTTTGATGCATTTTCGGAACAATTTGAATCGGTGGTTAGAGCATCATTAAAAGAAGAAGATTTAGTTCCAGAAGTTGAATACGATCTTGAACTAAACATCGGAGATATCACCAACGAATTTGTTCAATTGGTAAAGCGATTATCCCCCTTCGGCCCAGGAAATAGCGTTCCTGTTTTCCGCAGTAACCAGTTGCAAGCTTCCAACAGCAGCAGAATTTTAAAAGATAAACACCTTAAAATTCAGGTTGTCTCACCCAAAGGAAGTATTGATAGTATTGGATTTGGATTAGCCGAACATATAATGTCGGTTTCCGATGGAAAAACATTCAGTGCCTGCTACAATCTTGAAGAAAATACCTACAACGGTAGAACTTCATTGCAACTTCGATTGCAAGATATTAAAAACATAAACCCCTAACTAGTTAGGTGAATTTTTCACCGGAACCACAGTTTTTGCGGGTTTTATTATTCTAGATTTTTCAATAAAATTTTGCCTAATCCGTTGTAGGAAACTTCATAAAAAATCAACTCCACATCAGGCTTTAATTCCCTTATTTTTTAATTTTCTTGAATAAATAAACCTGATGATCTCCCGCATTGGGCGTAGAAATTGATGAGGATTTTACCAATTGGTATCGATGATCTTGTTGTAATCTATCCAAAGAAATCAGACCTTCTCTAACTCCGTAAAAACTATCCCAAATAATCCATGAGTTCTCAGGAATCCAATCAACGGATGGATCCTGACCAATCGACCACAACAACAATGTTCTGTCTTCTTGTGGCCATGTTTCTATGTCCCTAACAAAATCCTTCGGTCGGTTTTTTAGGTCTCTATGAAATTGAACATTCGCGCCCCATGGATCTAAATTCAGTCGCGCATTAATTTCAGGGATTTGATGGATTATTAGATTATATCCGTTGCTTGGAACCGACTTAACATGGGCAACGGTTTGTGAATCAATACCACCGGAATTTCCAGACCATTGAGAATTTTCGTCTTGTTCATTTACCGCTGATAGAAACTCTTTTGAAAAATAATTATTTTCATTTAATTGCTGCTGCAAAACACTGTCCGAATTTCTACAGTACAAAACGGATTCCATGGCATGGGCTGCATAAGGATCGGCCGCTACGGAAGGCTTACCCAGTGCAGGATCTTGCATGTGCCAAGGATATGGCATTCCGGCACCCGGGAAAGCAAGTAAAAACAGGCCCAATATTACAACTACTTTGGTAAATTGGTTCAACCATACAACACCCAATCTAAATATAGTATCTAATCCATGCTGCGCTTGCAAAGCAAGAACGGGTGATATAATAAAAAACACACGATGTAGCCCGTGGGATCCAAAATTCCCTGAATACCAAGAATAAGAATGGGCCAAGAAAAACATCAAGAACATCGGCCACCATAGCCACAATGAAAATTGAAGTAACTGTGAAGGTGTTTTTTTCTGAATTCGTTTAACAATATACCCAATGGTCAAAAACAAGGATATCACCATTAACACACTCACAATCCAGCCACTAATATTGGATTGCAAACCCACGAAATGAAAAAAATCATGCTGACCTGAAGCCATCGGATTGTTGTGAGCATTAAAATACGGATTGCTAGTATAAATCCAAGCCCAATCTCCTGATATCCAAGCTCCAAGTACAGCCATCAGGAATAAACCGATGAAGGCGAATGGCAGTATCTTCCATTTTCCCCGCACCGATAAAAAAACCAAAACCACAAACAATAGCAAATATCCTTCGGTTCTCGCCATGGGAAAAAAAGATGCAACAATTGTTGCGGCGATATATTTATTGCTTGCAAATAAATACAACACAATGGAGAGAAGCATGGCATTGGTTGGCTCGGTTAAAAAGGAATGGGTATTGGACAAAACAACGGGTTGCCAACAAAACAACAACAATGCAAGCCATGGATTTTTAAACCCAATTCGTCTAGCAGTTAGATAAACCATCCATGCCGTAACCAAAACGGACACATAATTTAATGCATAAACTCCCGAAAATCCTAACAACGAAAATGGGGCCGCGATTATAGTAAAAAAGGGTTTACCCCATTGATCAATTAATAACTCTGGATGCTTCAATCCCCATCGAGCATATAAAAAGTGATTCCAGCTGTCTTGTCCACCTGCTGGCGATTCTGCATAATGACCTATTACCAAAAACAAACTTAAACTGGCTAGTAGCACAGAAATAGCGGCAGTGCTATTTTTCTGATGGGTTAGTTTGTTAAAAAACATGAATCCTAAACGTTATTATCCCAAAAATCAATGAAAACTTTCAGAATGGTCCGAAATTAAAACAAATCGGGCGACAGACAAAACGCCAGCCGCCCGAATATACATTTCGATTAAAAGAATTTCTTAATACGTAGAGTGCACTAACATCATATCATGAATGCGTTTTTCGGCGTGCATAATAGCTGCGGCTTGGTTGTTAACGTTTGCAGCATCTGCCTTCCCGTAAATAGCCAAAATGGTATTATAAATATCTTCCGTTTGAGCCATTGCACTTTCACGAACATATCCATTGTACTCAGAGTACACATTGATCAATCCCCCTGCGTTGATAACAAAATCAGGCGCGTAAATGATACCTTTTGATTTTAACAAATCGCCGTGAATTTTCTCATCTTCTAATTGATTGTTTGCCGCACCAGCAATTACTTGACACTTCAATTGAGGAATAGTAGTATCGTTCAAAATACCACCCAAAGCGCAAGGAGCGTAAATATCCACATCCAATCCGATGATATCGTCATTGCTTACAACGGTTGCTCCAAATTCTTTGGAAGCCGCTTGCAATGCCGAATCATTAATGTCAGCTACATACAATTTAACTCCTTCTTTGTGCAAATATTCCAACAAATGCATTCCCACTTTACCAATACCTTGCACAGCCACTGACTTACCCGCTAATGAATCATTTCCGTAAGCTTTCTTCGCACTTGACTTAATCCCCATGTAAACACCATACGCAGTTACTGGAGATGGATCTCCACCACCACCCATGCTTTCAGGCAATCCCACAACGTGGTCTGTTTCCATGTTCACATATTCCATATCGCGCGTAGTAGTTCCCACATCTTCAGCAGTAATGTATTTACCGTTTAAATTTTCAACGAATCTGCCGAACTTCCGCATTAATGCTTCGCTTTTCATCGTGCGTGGATCGCCAATAATAACCGCTTTAGCACCGCCTAAATTTAATCCAGCTACAGAAGCTTTGTAGGTCATTCCACGAGATAAACGCAATGCATCGCGCAATGCATCTTTCTCATGGTTATAGTACCACATTCTCGTTCCACCCAATCCTGGGCCTAATACCGTATTGTGAATCGCAATAATTGCTTTCAATCCGGTTGCATGATCTTGGCAAAATACAACTTGCTCGTGCTGTGTGTTTTCCATTCCCGCGAATAAATCGAACTGGGTTGCGGGTACTGATTGAGTTTGAACCTGAGTCATTTGAAATAGAAGTGCAAAGATAGACAGAATTACAAGAAAAATTCGCGTTTTCACAGTGTCAAACAGACACTTACCCCGATTTTTTAGTTATTTTTTTGTCGGAATTATTAAAAATCAATTGGAATCCCAATTTCTCGGTTTGTATTTAGCTGCTTCTGTTGCTATGGCCCGAATATGATCCGGAGTAGTACCGCAACAACCGCCCACAATGTTGAGCAATCCGTCGCTACACCAGGAGCCGATAACGGACGACATGTGCTCAGGGGAATCGTCGTATTCGCCAAATTCATTGGGTAAGCCGGCATTCGGATAGCAACTTACCGGAATCCATGCTGCATTTGCAAGTTCTTGTATAAATGGACGCATTTGCTCCGCTCCCAAGGCACAATTAAAACCAACACTTAACAAGTTTCCATGGGAAACGGAAACCCAGAAAGCTTCTGGGGTTTGTCCGCTCAATGTCCTACCTGAATTATCGGTTATAGTCCCACTCACCATCACAGGAATATCGGAATTTCTTTCCTCTTTGATTTCATTAATGGCATATAGTGCGGCTTTACAATTCAGTGTATCAAAAACCGTTTCAACCAGCAGTAAGTGAACACCTGCATCCATTAAGGCTTCTACTTGTTCGCGGTAACACACCACCAATTCATCAAAGGAAACTGCACGGAAACCGGGATTATTAACATCCGGCGATAAACTCGCTGTCTTATTGGTTGGACCGATGGAACCTGCTACAAATCGAGGTTTATCAGGATTCATCGCGGTAAATTCTGCTGCTGCTTTCAATGCCAATTCCGCCGCTGCATGGTTCAATTCACGAACGTTATCACTCATATGATAATCTTGCATACTTATGGAATTCGCATTAAACGTATTGGTTTCTAAAATATCTGCACCCGCATCCAAAAATGCTTTATGTATAGAATAAATGATTTCCGGTTGCGTTAATACGAGCAAATCATTATTGCCTTGAAGAGAATGAGGATAATCCTTAAAACGCTCTCCTCGATAATCCGATTCCGATAATTTATACTTCTGTATCATGGTGCCCATTGCCCCATCAATCACTAAAATTCGCTGCTTGAGCAAGCTATCTATATTCTGCATGTAATTTATTTTATTTGGCCGATTTGAGAAAATCGATTTATCGTTACCTCCAGGGATTCTAATAGTTTCAACAATGCTTCATCTGCATCAACTTCTTGCGTTATTGCAAACCACGTTGTGTTGATGTTGCCTATGTCTTTCAAATCCACTGTTACTGTATTTAAGGACTTTGAATCCGGATTAACTGCCGTAGTTAGTGAAGTGGTATCCCACCGAAAACCACCCCAATATCCCGGTGTTTCATTTGACTTTGAGGTCCCTATGACCATACATTTTTTATTCTCCAGTTGAACCGCTAACGATTGGTTAAACGGAAAACTAAATAGTTTGCATTGGCCATGTATAGTATTTACCGAATATTTATCGGATTTCCAGGCAATTAAGGCAGAACCTTTGTCGTACAGCGATTGCAGCGATTGGTTCTCAAGGAACCTCGATTGTTTCCCAGAGAATATGTCATTAAAAATCGCTTGGGTCTGCTTTGCATTTTCCACGGTATCAGGCATTAACCCAATAACCATGGCTTTATGCTTAAATGCGATGTAGGCGTTTTTACCAGCGATTTTATACCGAGTAAACAAGGATGTTTTCACCGCAGGTTGAAGGAATCCTGAATCTACTAATCGATTACAAAATTGTTCTAATGCAGGTTCACTAAAAACAGATAAAGCTAAAAACGATGCTTGATTTTTCCCAAAAAACAACCAATCCGAGTGCGGGGATATCCCCACCTCCTTGGGCGACTGAATTCCTCTTACGATTGGCCAAGCTTTTACTTTGGATTCAAATTGCATCAACGGCTTCGGTTTGCTGTCGTCTTGGAATGCTTTCATCCATTCCTTAGTCTGAACATGGATATACCAGTCTGTTTTCTCCGGAACCACTAGAACTAAATTACTCCGAGAATTAAAATTGTACCATAAATATATCCCCACTAAAATAACCGACAACGCAGTAAGACCTAATAAGGTTATGGCAATTCTTCGAAAACCTTTATCCATTGAATTACAAAAAAACAACACAAGGCGCAGACCGCGAAATTAAATAATAAAAAAGGCTGCCCTGTGGACAGCCTTTCTATAGGAAAACTAAAACAAATTATTTTTTATTTTCTACTGCTGGAGTTGCTGCAGCTTCAGTAGCGGTGGTTGTAGCCGCTGTTTTATTGCAAGAAGATGCAGTTGAACCACTCTTGCAACATGACTTAGTTGGTGTTGCAGCCGCAGTGGTAGCTCCGGACTTACAACAAGCCTTAGTAGGAGTTGCTGCAGTAGATTGAGCTCCGGATTTACTGCAACCCGCAGATGCAGTTGCACCCGACTTGCAGCAAGACTTAGTTGGGGCTGGCTGTTGAGCAGTTGCTGCTGTTTGTGCATTGGCAGCGAAAGCAAATCCGCCAACCATTATTGCTAAAGCGAAGAATTTTTTCATAATTGTATTATTAAATGATTTTAACAAATTTATAAATTTCCAATCAAAGTTCCTATTTCATTCAACGAAAGTGAATTTTCCTTCGATAAATCCAAATTTACCATTTGGCAATAATCGTTTCTCCCCCTGTGGTTTTTTGATTCAAACTAACCGTAATTTCGGCATCCAAAGGCAAAAACAAATCGATTCTTGAACCAAATTTGATAAACCCGTATTCTTGGCCCGTTAAATATTTGGCCCCAGGCTTTGCATAATTTACAATTCGTTTTGCCAAAGCTCCCGCAATTTGCCTAAATAAAATTTCACCCCGCTCGTTCTTTATTACAACCGTAGTTCTTTCATTTTCAGTGCTACTTTTGGGATGCCAAGCTACCAAATATTTACCGGGATGGTATTCACTGTAAACCACCTCACCCGCTACAGGAACACGATTCACGTGAACGTTAATTGGCGACATAAAAATACTCACTTGGCGTCTTGTTCCTTTAAAATACTCCGGTTCCGTTACTTCCTCGATCACCACAACTTTTCCATCCGCTGGAGCAATAATTAAATTGTCTCCTTGCGGGGTAGTTCTTTGGGGATCACGAAAAAACTGAACCACCAACAGGTAAAACACCAAAGAAATAGACAATGAAATTTGCTGAGCGAGTATCGGTGCATTGAAATAGGTTAATAACCCATTAACAAATACCAAAAACACAGTACTGCCCAAAATAATTCCATATCCTTCTCTATGAATTTTCATTGTTTAGAAAGAACCTCTCAGTTTTAAGGTACTTGCAACTTTATCGATACTTACGATGTAGGCAGCAATACGCATGTTTACACCATACTTCTCCGATGCAGCATACACATTATCAAACGATTGTTTCATTACTCTATCGGCTCTGCGGTTCACGCGCTCTTCTGTCCAATAGTATCCCAAACGGTTTTGTACCCACTCAAAATAAGACACGGTAACACCACCCGCATTGGCTAAAATATCGGGAACGACTAAAATTCCTTTTTTATTCAAAATCGCATCGGCATCGGCGGTGGTTGGACCGTTTGCCCCTTCAACAATCAATTTTGCTTTAATTCGATCTGCATTTTCGGGAGTAATTTGATCTTCCATAGCAGCAGGGACTAACACATCGCAAGGCAACTCCAACAATTCCGCATTGCTAATTTTCTCACCACCCGAAAATCCTTCCAGTGATCTACTAGAACTGTTAGCTACGTAGGCCATAGCTTCATTTACATCAATGCCGTTAGGATTATAATACCCACCAGATACATCGGAAATACCCACAATTTTAACCCCCAATTGAGAAATTAATTTTGCCGAAATACTACCAACATTTCCAAAACCTTGAACAACGCAAGTAGTTTCAGTAGGTTTCAAACCCAGTTTAGCCATCGCAGAACGCGTAGAAACCATCACACCTCTGCCTGTTGCCTCTACTCTTCCTAAACTTCCACCCAATACCAAGGGCTTACCTGTAACTACCGCCCAAGCATTTTGACCCACAATTTTGCTGTATTCATCCACAATCCAAGCCATCTCTTGGGCACTAGTTCCCATATCTGGCGCAGGAATATCTTTATCTGGTCCGAAAACATTGCGCATTGCTAAGGTATAGCCACGTGTTAAACGCTCCAACTCCCCTTTACTCATTTCGCGTGGGTTACACTTAATACCACCTTTAGCACCGCCATAAGGCACATTTACAACCGCACATTTCCATGTCATCCACGCAGCCAACGCTTTCACTTCATCTAAGTTCACATCCAAACTATAACGGATACCTCCTTTAGACGGGCCTAAATGGGCACTATGCACTACACGGTATGCCTCAAAAACGCGGATACTTCCGTCATCCATAGTTACAGGAATGTTTGCCGCAACCACCTTGTCGGGTACACGAAGTACATTCGCAAATTGCTCATCTAAACCTAAAATCTTCACCGCTTCGTCGAAGCGCTTTTGCATGCTCTCCAAGGGATTGTAACGAGGAGTTCCGCCATTTTGTTGGGCTGACATAACTTGATTTTTTGTTAAAAAATTTCGGGGCAAAAATAGCACGATTCTCCCCATTCTCATCACAATATCTTAACAATGTTTCCAATTGTACACTTTATTTCATGAAGTCATAGCAAGTGTACAAATAACACTTTTTCAATTATCCCGTGCGCCTGACGGAACGCAGCAACAACAAAAACATGCAGAAAAAGGCTGGGAATAAGGCAACAACCTCCCAATTAACAACAACCAAATCCGAACTGTAGAATGATCTGTGAGAAAACAAATATTCAATGAATCCTTTTAAATTCAACTTGATATAATGCACTATTCCAGGAAAAAACAGTCCAAACACAATGAAAATCACATAAATGACAATCGACGATAAATAAATTTTAAATAATTCAAAAAATCGATTGGTTGCATGCAACCAATGGGCAATTGGCGAACAAATAGCAGATAATAGAATGGTAGGAACCATAAGTACGAAATATCGATTCATATTGGAAAATTCCCAACCAAAAATGGTAGAAAACACATCGTCTGGAATCACACTTACAACCAAACATACCAGGAAAGAACGCATGAAGCTTTTTCGAATAAATTGACCCAAAACTCCCCCTATATTCTCACTTGAAGGTTGTAAAGACATACTGTGAATCACCACACCGTAGGAATTAGCAATCACCATAAGGGTATCCCACATTAGCCATACATTGGCAAGAACACCAATGATTGTTTTATCAGCACTCCACATATTCAACAACCATAAGGGTGCCCTTGTTATAGCAAAATATACTAGGTGACCTGCCTGAGACCAGAACCCGTCGGTAAAAGCTTTTCTCGGAAGTATCCAGCGATTACTTTGTACAAAAGAAAATGCTTTCAATCCCAAATTTTCCGAGTTAACCCTACCCAACTTTTCCTCGGGCAAAGTCACTTCCCTCCTATACTCTGAATCCACGCTATTCACTGAGTCACCACCATTCTCCGAGTCCAACCCATTCTCCAAGTCCAACCCTATCTCAGAGATTGCATCATTCCGCAGTTCAATCCACCACAGTTTTCTATTTAAAAGTATCGAAACCAAAACGGCTATACCGAGAGAAAAAACCAGAACCCAACTAACCGATTCCGTATTTAAAACAGGAGGAGCAATCCAAATTAAGCCCAACAATCCTAATCCCTGTAATGGACCCAATACAATAAGTTTTGCGATAAACGCCAGTACAACAAGCAGCAACAACAACTTCAAAAGCTCAATGGAAATTTGCAGCTGATTCCTCTTTTCAACGAGGCCTTTGAACTGGTAAAATCCTAAAGCAATATTTACTACCGATAACAACAAAATTAACAACCCGCCACCGAATACCTGGGACAATTCGGACAGTGGGAGTACCCCTTTATTAATCCAAATCCAACTGCTATGCAACGCCATCCAAATAGTGGAAACCCCAACCGAAACAACAATCGAAAATCGCAGAGTCCGTTTCACCCCATACTGAATCATGAAATTGGGCAACGTACTGCCCACCATCCATTCCAGCACCAACATGAACAGCTGGATATTCATGAGCCAAATACTCAAATGGCCTCTACCCGCCGCACCCATCATTCTTGAGTACAAAACAACCACCAATATGGCTAAAACTGCTTTTAAACCCTGCCAAATTATCGTCCGATTTGCAAGTCTGTGAGCTATCATTGAACCTTGCTATTATTTATTTCACCCGAATACAAATTCGTAAATTTAAAGAAATAGCCTAAGGAAGCCCATGCAAATAATAATTCAGCATTGCTACCCTTGTTAAACTCCTTTTCACGAAATTTAAAATCCCACCACTTATTCAATGTGTCAACCCCCAAAATGGCCTCTTCCCAATCCTTAAAATGCTGCAAGGTTAATGCGGAATGCGGTACAGTAAATCCTTTTTTATCTGTTCGAAATAAAATTTCTTCGGGTAAAATCCCAATGAGTGCTTCGCGTAACAAGCCTTTACTATAGCCTTGGTATAACCTACCCGATAATTCTCCAATAATATACCCCGCTTCCTCTTCAAACTCCTCATCCAATGCCGATATCCCTACCCATTGCGATAATAAATAATCATCGGCAAAGGGATTCCGGGATTCCAATTGGTTCGCCATTCCATTCCTATCTTCGAATCGCAATAATTGATTTAAACGATCCCCAAAATAATCATTTAACAAAACATCGAATAAAATTTCACGCGGTTTACTCGCGTTTAGTCTGTCTTTGATTTTTCGATTTACCTTGCCTTTGTTTTTATTAATTGAATGACGCAAACCTGCAACCTGAGTTACATCTGTTAAGAACAACTTTATTCGCTGCCTAAGTGCAACCGATAGAGATACTGGCCATTTTTTTCGATGTGGTATTAAGAAGGTCCATTCATCCAATAGTTGCCGAACATAATAATGGGGGTAACCGGCAAATATCTCATCGGCACCTTGACCATTGAATAAAACGGTGATTCCAGATTCCTTAACGGCACTACACAAATTGAAGTGGGCGATATTATTCCAATGCATCGCAGGTCTTCCCGTTTTTTCAACAAACCTTGGTAAATCCGTCGACAGAAAACCCTTAGTCTCGATTTGCCGATGCTGAGTTCCTAAAAATTCCGACATTTTACGTTGCCACTTCGATTCATCTTCGGCCGAATCGGGTGAAGCTATGGAAAAAGTGCTCAACGCAGCATTTTTGTTAGATAACAGAGAAGCAATCGCTGTTATCGCGGAACTATCCAACCCGCCGCTCAATGCAAAACCGATGGGCACGTCGCTCCGAAGTCGTCTTGCAATGGATAAAAACAATTGTTTTCTTAACACTTCCGCTTTTTCTGAAACCTTGGGCAAGGAATCTATTATTTCCTGTATTCGTGGTGCATTATCGTTAACAGCGCTAAAGCTGTCCCAAGACCATTGTGTTTTTTCTTTTAACGCAGAAAATGTTAAGGTGTTAAAATTTTGTGCCCAATCACAAGACTGTATTAAAACCGATTTTTCTGAGTTTTTTTCGATTAGCTCCGCTCCATATTTCAACTGAATATAAGACCCAATCGGGATATTATTCACCGCAGACCATGGCGAAATGTTATCTGTTTTACCCTGTTTATACCATTTCAAATAATCTTCGTCAAATTGGGGGGGATTAACGCCCAGGTCCCTTGACTTCAAAAATGTTCGCTCATCACTGCTGAATAATATTAATCCCGGTTTTGGATTAATAAAATATAATGGCTTAACACCTGTTCTATCTCGCACCAAAAAACATTCTTTCAATTGTTGGTCCCAAATAGCAAAAGCAAAAAAACCATCCAATAAAGTCAAACAGTCAACGCCAAATTCCTCCCACAACAGCAACAACACCTCTGTATCGGTTGATGTTTGCACCGATAGATTATACCGTTTAACTAATTCTCGATAATTGAAAATCTCTCCATTAAACGATAATATGTATCGATTATTTACAGATTTCATAGGCTGATGCCCACTAGCACCTAGCCCAATAATGGACAACCGGGTATGAACCAAAACTCCTGCAACATCTTCGGTTTCGATGTAGCTAAACCCTTCGTCATCGGGCCCTCGATACCGGATACTACCCAGCAACAGATCTTTTATGCGAAGAAGCGTTTCCTTCGATTCCGACTGGGTTGAGAGATATCCGGCTATACCACACATAAATTACTACAATGGATTATTGTTAGGGTGTATAACGCAGATACGCAGATAATATTTCTTGGCCGATATTCTGGGGATTAAATCGCTTCATAGCTATTTCAGACACCTCCCTTTGGGACACGATATTTCCATCCTTAAATACAGCCGGATGAGACGATGAATACGCAGAACTTTCAAGTTTTATTTCTGTCAAATACTGCTCCATGGTTTCTTTCAAATTGTCCTGGTTTAATCCTTTCGTAAACCAAACTCCTGATGAAACAATCATCTCCGGGATTCCAGCTACGGATGATGTTATGATCGGCAACCCACAACATTGTGCTTCAGCAATAATACACGGTGCATTTTCCGCTGTTGAAAATAATATTAGCGCCGAACACATCTTCATCAAGTCCGATAATTCCATCGGATTGACCTTCCCAACAATTTTAATTCGAGAATTGGATTTCACAGAATCGATATCAATTTCAGGATTTTTCGCCAGCAACTCCGATGCATCTCCACCAACCAAAATTAAATTCATGGGAGTTTCCTTATTACTGGCTGAAATTTGATTGAACGCATTAATAATCAATGGAACTTGTTTTCGATTATCATAATTCGAAACATGCAACCAATTTATTGTCTCCTGCTGTATTTGTTTATCAGGGAATATCGTAGAAAAGAGGTTCAAATTATTGTGATTGGTTCCGGGCCTACTGTTAAACATGGATGTATCAACGGGATTTCGGAATAAGTGCATCCGTCTGGGTAATTTGTAGGTGTGTTGTAATTGTTGGTGGGTATATAATGAAATTGCCGCGGAAACATCACTAAGCCTCCAAATCCGTTTCATATACCAACGAAAAAACGCAGATCTACGGAAATAACTATCTTGAATTTCATTTCCAAAAATTGCCCAATGTTCTGTGTACCACAAAAAAGCATTGGACCAAAAGTGTTTTTTCACGAATCCCAAGGGCCAAGCAATTTTATCCCCCGCATGCAAATGTAGATAGCATTCCTTATTCGAGTTTTTTCTATAATAATTTACTAAAACAGCAAAAACAACCAACCAATACCAAATCGCATTGATTGGCTTACCTAAGTAAAAGTCGAACTGCTTGATTGGAGTCCAAATTAATTCTATTTCGCTGTAACGATGATTTTTCGATTCCACAATATCTTGAGATTTCGTGTTGAAAGGCTCAATCATTGCTGCTACATCACTTAGAAACACCGTGGTCTTAGAAGCAGAAATCGTATTTTCACAATGTACAGACCTCCATGTCAAACTTGCATCTGAATATGGGTGAGGTATGTTCTGATTGGAATGATAAACAGGAAAATGAAAAACCGTAAGCTTGTGATCAAATGCTGAATTCGATGATAGTTGGCTTGCTACGGCTTGGGCATGTCGTAACACAAAATTGCCCGATAAAGGATTTTGATTACTGGGGAACCATCCCGCTATCCATATTAACTTTTTCGGAAACAGCACTTCGGCAAAAGTAAGCAACAAGGATGAGCCGCAATAAAATCGTTGCGAAAAATGCAAAACATCGCATTTTACGTTGCAAAGAATAGAAAAAAATAGTAATATTGCACCTTCATAAACGGCGGTTATAGCTCAGGTGGTTAGAGCATCAGCTTGTGGCGCTGAGGGTCGCCGGTTCGAGTCCGGTTAATCGCCCCAAAAAACACCAAAGCTGCTTCAAATTGAGGCAGCTTTTTTTTTTTGAAATTCTCTTTTTTGAAAACACTTACTACTAACCTCATCCTTCGGAATCATCTCCTTTCTATTAGAGTCCCATGAAACGCTACATTGAATGTATTTCCATAGTAAAACCGCGTTTAAATTGATAATTATTTCACCAATACCTTTTGCCACGTATCTGTAATCGGACCTATTAACTGAACCCAATACAACCCGGTAGGCAAATCATTTTTTACTCGAAAACTGAGAGAATCACTTCTTAAGAAAACTTCATGCACCAATTCTCCATTTATCCCCCACCAGCGAACTTGGTTCGCTGACTTCAGGGAGTTATCAATGTGCATCCAAGCTCCACGTTCAATTGGATTAGGATATATCAACGTGTTCAAGGTTGAATCCATACCCACCTGCCAATTTCCCTTACGAATACCCAAATTTTGCTTTCGATCAATTACAATATAAAATCGCTGCGAATCCAACTCCCCATCTCTTGCTACCCAGGCATACTCTTTTTTACCAGTATCCAATAAAATAGTTGTATCTATATAGGTGTCTAGCAGCTTTAAATCATAACCAAATTTATTTTTACTCCACTCAACATGAAACACATTTTCCGCGGATCGCAACTGAGAAATATACAAAGGTACCGTATCCAATCCTGTACCCGCAACGAAAACGGTATAACTCATCCCGCTATATTTCAACCCAAGATTTTCGTCCTGATTTATCAACTTTCCGGCATTCCATGCATGTTTCTCTTTAAATTCCAACGAATCGAAATACAATGTTGCTGCATCTTGCAGTATCCCTTGCGCTTGGCCAACTGAGGATCTATACAACTTGATAATTACTTCATCATACGGCAATTCCGATTTCCACACACTGGTTATACCTGTCGATTTCGAAGATTCTGTAAATGTTAACGAAGCCGAACCCGAATTGGTTGTTTGAACAAAACATGCTTGACCCGGCTGAAGCAATTTATTGGCGGCAGAGCCCAAATTGTTAGAATTGGTTAGAACATTTACCGCCACATAAGACCCTCTAACACCAATATTTGGATCCCACACATAATAATAGGTACTATTAATGTTACTCGCGGAAGCCAAAACCGTAGACATATCCACGGGAGATTGATACGGATTACCGATAAAACTGAATCCACTTGCCATGCTGGATAACCCTGAAACAGAAACTGTCCCTGTTTTTAAAAGCCCAGTTGCCCGTAAAACAGTTGCAGTTGCCGTAGGGTTGCTTTGAGACAAATTAACGGTACGATCCCCCCTTACCAACAGTCTATATGGGGTTCCAGCAATTAAATTCTGAACATTTGTATTGGAGGCCGATGACCATTCTCCCGTTGAATTGGAATGAATAAATAACGATGGATTTCCCGAACTTGTTGCGTCAAAACCATTACTTCCAGACACCGAACCCGTTATGTGGGTGCCGTATCCTGCCGCAGAACTGCCACCTTCTTGCCAATGAAAATAAATGCCATCGGAAGTGGTAACCGTTGGAGAAAGCAATCGGAATGCACGTCTTGCCGGAATGTACTGCTCTGTAACTACATTGCCTGAAATCGTGGCCGTGTTACCCAATGCATTAAATATACCTGTACCAGCCGCTGAACTTTTAAAAGTCAAATAACCGTTCGACTGAAATTCGCCGGAACTTACAGTAATTGAACCTATGATCCTCATGGGCCCCGTTAATTGAACTCCCAAAGAGCAATCGATGGTTGCCGATTGAAACTCACAACTACCACCCAATACCTGCGGTAAGCTTGATCGTAAAATAAAGGTCGAGCCCGAAGCAGATGTAATTAACCCATTATTCTCAATTTCGCCCGATATCTTTAATTCTACCCCAGATCCAATCAGTAGATTTGCCAAAGGGGGAATGGTTAATTTACCACCAATCTCAATATTTCCATTCAAAGTAAAATTTACCGATCCATTGGTATTACTTACTATAAATTCTTTATCCGATCCGAAATCCGATGGAGAGCCGCCCGTCCCGTTGCTGTTACTCGACCAAGAAGACAATGATTTCAAATCCGATGTTGATCCCGATTTTATGTAGTATTTTATATAAGGAATGGAACTCGCAAAAATTCTTGCGCGAGCGCCCAATTGCCAAAACGTACCGGAAGAAGTTTGAATGAGTTTTTTAGGTCGAACAGAGAATTCCCACCACCCGCGATTGGTTTCAAATTCCGCGACGTTCACACTGCCTAAAACCGAAGCAACCCGTTTCCAAATCCCACTTTCAAACTGTTCCACGATAACGGAATCGGCCGCATCGGAATACGAATTCCACAACAGTTTTACTCTTCGTTTGTTGGTAGAATCCACTGCCAATCCAGTAATGGTTGGGATCGGAAATAATTGAAGTGTTGGATCCCCTTGCAACGAGGTATGCACCCCGGAAGAGTGTAGTCCTACATTATAAATATTATACGAATTATAACTCGTAAGAACCGCTTTATGTAGTGGTTCGCCCAAAGAACAGTGATGGAACATCCAATACGGCCTGCCCGACCAAACCGAAGCCAATCCCCAACCTCTGCCTGCTAACGGGGCACGTAAAAAAGCATTTTCATTATCCCAATCGCCAAAATAACTCCCGAACAAAAGGGTAAACGGATTGAGCAAGGAGTCGGTTTTGAATATTTTGTAATCTCCAACACCCGAAGCAGCATCGTAGGTTCCTGGTCCACATCCATAGGACAGTAAATACGGTTTCGCTTTTAATTGCGTAACATAATCGGCCTCCGTAATCGAATCGTAAGCCATGGTAGCAAAATTTCTAAATCCTCCCGAAGCGAATGCTTCGCCGCCTGGTGCAAAAAATCCAAAATTATCATCAATAACCGATCGATTGGGCGCTTTGAATATCCCTGTTCGAAAATTTATATTCTTCAATAAATATCGTTGTACTAGTGCTGTATCTCTGCCAAAATAAGGCATGTTGGACAAATCAATCCTACCAATTGGCAGTTGTACATAACGAATATCCGCAGTTGCTGTACCGCTGGGATTTATATACGATCTATCGAATTTTCCATCACCGGGGACATTTCGATTTTCGGATCGTGTTGCCGCAGTATTATTCACCGATACATCCGTCCATGAAGACCAGAATGTACCATAATACATATCCGCAGGCCAAGCACCGGTATGATCGGTGTGTCCATCGGGCCTGAAATTTCCGCTGTATGGAACCGGTATTTTCCCTAATAAAATTACAGCCGTTAAATTATTAGAATCTGTATCCCACTGCGACTTAATCCACGATTTGATATCGGTTACAGCAGCAGTTCGCAGAAAAGATTTTTGAATTACCGTCCAGCCTTCATTGGTAAGTTGCTGTTTGTATTGGGAAATCGTTGAAGACAGAGGCACGGAGTAATTGGAATCCAGCACCAGCAATACCTTTCCCAAATTTTCGGTTGCAGGAATTTTAAATCCTGCGGAGATATACCCATTCCCTGTAAAGGAATAGGCCGACGAATTTCTAGCTACACGGTATTCATACCTCACTCCTTCAACAGCAAAGGAATCGGTCCAAGTTAATCCTGAAGTATTCTTTTTCTTCACCCACGAATTGCCACTGCGTTTGTAAACGTCATAGGAAGTAGTACTGGCATCGTAACGCCAATTTAAGGTTATCCCTAATCCAGAAACCCAAGAGGCTTTAATCTCAACGGCAACTTCGCGCGCGGTTTGTGCTTGCAACAAAAACGGGAACAAGGCAAAAACAAGGGTAAGCGATATTTTAGGATGTAATTTCAAGATTTTAAAACACGACATCCAAAATTAACACTAAAAATGCAATGAAATATCTACAAATTGTGCAAACTTAGCAAGCATAGAAACAGGAAAAAGCAACACTAGCCACAAAACAAGGAAGCTATAACGCTACTCAAAAAGTAACTCAAAAAACCACCTATTGATTAGGCGCTCCCTCAACATGAAGAAGCCTTTCGTGAGTTTAGTTTTTCGGGTCTTCCATGGCGATGTATTTCAATAACTCAGCGCGAACCTCCGGCTGATTGAATTTGCCATGAAAACTAGAAGTAACAGTAGTTGAAGTAATATCTTTGATACCTCTAGAAGCTACACACATATGTTTAGCATCCACAATCACAGCAACATCGGGTGTTTGCAATGCCTCCATCAACTCAGTAGCAACTTGAACCGTCATTCGCTCTTGAACTTGAGGTCTGCGCGCGTAATAATCCACGATCCTGTTTAATTTACTTAATCCAATCACCTTACCTGCTGAAAAATAAGCAACATGGGCATGTCCGTATATGGGCACAAAATGGTGCTCACAGGTACTGTGGAAATGAATATTTCGCTCCACCAACATTTCTTTGTAATTGTACGGATTCTCAAACAATGTTGCTGCAGGCTTGTTCCGTGGATCCAAGCCTTTAAATTGTTCCATCACATACATTTTAGCAACGCGCAACGGAGTGCCCTTTAAACTCTCATCCTGTAAATCAAGACCCAGTACATGCATTATCTCGCGAAAATGCTTGGCTATGAGCTCAATTTTTAAGGAATCGTCCATTACAAAAGCATCTTCACGTAACGGCGTATCCACCCCGGAACTCATGTGTGCATCCCCTAACTCTTCAAAATGTCTGATGAGTTGGTTTTCCAAGTCTTTATCCATTGTATTCTACAAAATTACGAGGCGTTTCATACAACCTAACCGATAACGAAAACTTTTGATCCAATCGAGCACGCAAGCGTTCCCAAATCACCCAAACAATGTTCTCCGCTGTAGGATTAATATTTTTGAATTCCTCAGTGTCTAAATTTAAATTTTTATGATCAAATCGCTCTACCACCTCTTCATCGATGTAATCTTTGAGCACTTTCATATCGATTAAGTACCCAGTAACTTCATCTACCTCCCCTTGCACTTTTACTTCCAGTTCATAATTGTGACCATGGTAATGTGCATTGTTACACAAACCAAAGAAAGCTCGGTTTTGCTCTTCCGTCCAGCTTGGGACATTGAGTCGGTGGGCAGCATTGAAATGTGCCTTTCTGAATACCGATACGATTCTAGGTTTTGGTTGCATTATTGCGATTTGAATACAAAGTAAACTACCAATGGAGTAAATTGTTTGATGTGTGGTGTAAAAATTGTGTATCCCTTTTAACAAAGCATTGCCTGTCATCCAATAAAGAGAAGTATTTTTGAATCATGAAGTTCTTTATCGATACTGCCAACCTAGATCAAATAAAAGAAGCAAATGACCTAGGAATCCTAGACGGCGTAACCACCAACCCAAGTTTAATGGCCAAAGAAGGCATCTTTGGTGAAGAAGCTGTAATCAATCATTATAAAACAATTTGTGAATTGGTAGACGGCGATGTAAGTGCCGAAGTTATCAGTACTAACTATGAAGGAATTATTGCTGAAGGTGAAAAATTGGCCGCGTTACACGAAAACATCGTGGTAAAAGTACCGATGATTAAAGACGGCATAAAAGCCATTAAATATTTCAGCTCCAAAGGTATTCGTACCAATTGTACGCTGGTTTTTAGTGCAGGGCAGGCCATTTTAGCGGCTAAAGCAGGTGCAACCTATCTTTCTCCGTTCATTGGAAGAATAGACGATATGAATTGGGATGGAATGGAATTGATTAAGCAGATTGCCGATATCTACGATATTCAAGGTTATGATACGGAAATCTTGGCAGCAAGTATTCGTAATCCATTGCATATAGTAAAGAGCGCCGAAGCAGGTGCCCATGTAGTGACTTGTCCGCTATCCGCAATTCTTGGACTTCTGAAGCATCCGTTAACCGATATTGGGTTGGCTCAGTTTTTGGCCGATCATGCTAAAGGGAATAAATAAAAATTAAACAGATTTATTGGGGGCTCAAATTAAAAAACGCCCCTCATTAAGTTATTGATTTTTTCCATACAACAACCAAAACCCCTGTTTATCGGGGGTTTTTCGTTTTTAATATCGTATTTTTGGTTCCTAGGTTATAAATAAATCAATTTTTTATAACCGTTAAAAAACACTTTGTTACACCCATTGTTTAATTTTTGTGGTTATTACTCTTAGACAAATGCAATACGTGGTTTCCGTAGCGAAACACGGTAGTTTTTCCAAAGCAGCGGACGAATGCGCAGCAGACCAGAGCACGGTGAGTCACCAAATCAAAACGTTTGAAGACCGACTCGGTGTTCAGGTATTTGATCGATCCACCCTACCTATTACTATAACGGAATCCGGTAAGGGTATCATTGAGCAGTGCGAAAAAGTAATTGCTCAAGTTGAGGAATTAGTAGCTCCGTTTAAACGCGGTTTCAAGGGATAAATAGATTCAATAATGTAGCTCACCCCTGTTAGGTATGATCCAATAGGGGAATGACTCAGTGAATGGCTAACCCTTAAATCTTCTCTCCAATAAAATTATATCTCTCCAATCTCCCGACTTCGGCATTTGTCCAATCCTTTCTCGATAACCCACTTCACGGAATCCAAATTTCTTGTGCAAATTAATGCTCGCTGTATTTTCTGGAAATATTCCGGACTGTAATGTCCATATTCCGTTGGTTTGAGAATTCTCAATAGCGGCCTCCATTAATTGTGCACCTACTCCCTTGCCTTGAAAATTATTGTGGATATAAATACTCAACTCGGCTACTCCACGAAATACAAATCGATTGGATACGGGAGAAAGTGCAATCCAGCCGACAACTTGTTGCTGTTGAAATTGCTGCTGAATGGCAACAAATCTTGCCTGTGTTAAATGTCCCTTATCCCACTCCTCCCATGAAGGTGATTTTGTTTCATACGTAGCATTCCCAGATTCAATTCCCTGCTGAAAAATAGCAGAAACCTCTTCGTAATGCGATGCTTGCATAGGCAATACCTGGTACATCAAAAAAAAATTACAAGTTATTTTTAATACTGTAACTTATTAATATTGTTCTTTATCGTTGGGGAAATCTTTCGACTTCACATCCGTAACGTATTGTTGAACTGCACCTTTGATATCTTCGTACAAATTCAAATATCGACGTAAAAAACGAGGACTAAATTCGTTCGTTATTCCCAACATATCGTGTACCACCAATACTTGTCCGTCTACCCCATTTCCAGCACCAATACCGATTACGGGAATCTGTATACTTTCGGCCACTTTTTGAGCCAAATGAGCGGGTATTTTTTCCAACACTAATGCAAAGCAACCTGCCTGTTCTAGTAACTTGGCGTCGTTTATTAATTTCTCTGCTTCCGCATCTTCGGTAGCTCTCACCGTATAGGTTCCAAATTTATAAATGCTCTGGGGAGTTAATCCAAGATGTCCCATTACAGGAACTCCGGCCGTTAAAATACGTCGAATACTTTCCAAAATCTCTTCCCCACCCTCCATTTTTATGGCATGAGCACCACTTTCCTTCATGATACGAATAGTGGATGCCAAAGCCTCTTTGGAATTTCCTTGATAACTACCAAACGGCAAATCCACCACCACCAAAGCTCTATTTATTGCTCTCACCACACTGGAGGCATGATATATCATTTGATCCAAGGTTATTGGCAAGGTTGTTTCGTGTCCGGCCATGACATTGGAGGCAGAATCCCCCACCAAAATCACATCAATTCCCGCATCATCCACAATTTTCGCCATGGAGAAATCGTAGGCGGTTAGCATAGAAATCTTTTCCCCTCGGGCTTTCATTTCAGCCAAAACATGGGTGGTAATTTTTTTGTGTTCTTTTTTGTGAATACTCATGAGTTCATGAATGATTAATGGCGATATTTCATCGATTTACCGGGCAAATCTGATTGTAATCCCGGATATTTGTAGCTTTCCTCAACAAAAGTAGGAATAAACCGAATGAAAACAAGCAAGAACCTGATTCGCAATACCCTGATCGCTGTACTTTTTATCATTGGCTTTGGAACTACTTCCTGTGAAAATGATTTTGAAATCAATGCCGATTGGAAAGAGACCATCATTATCTATGGATTGTTGGATCCGCTGGACTCGGTTCAAGAAATCAAAATTAACAAAGCTTTTCTTAATACTTCGGGTAGTGCTTATGAGGTAGCACAAAATCCAGACAGCCTTTATTTAGATTCTACCTATGCAACCATCACCGAAGTCGCAACCGGTAAGGTGATCGTTTTAAAGAAGACCCAGGTAAACAAAGACAGCGGATTGTTTAGCAAACAGCCGGTATATGTTTGGACCACCAAAGAAAAGATTTTACCGAATTGGGAATACCGTATCGACGTAATCAATCCCCTAACAGGAACCAAGGCCAGTGCTAAAACATGGACGTTAGGGAAAGCGGCAATTCAAGGACCTGTTTTTGAACAAAGTGTTGTTTTCGGGATAGGCACACCCTATATAACCACCGCTTTTACTCCGGGTGAAAATAGTTTTGCTTTTGATGTAAAATTGCACGTGATGGTAGAACGTATTTCCCTAGCCGATACCAATCAAAAATCGCAAAAGCTCTACACATGGAATATGTTAACCAATTTCCGTGTTCAGCCCAAAGTGAGAGCGATACACCAAATGCCGAGACAAGCTTTTTTACAGTTTCTAGGATTTACCATTCCTGCATCGGCCGATGTTAAACATAGAATCAAGTGGATGGGATGTTCTTTTTATGGAGGTAACCAATCGTTAGTAGATTATATTTCGGTAAACGAACCCAGCATCGGAATTGTTCAAAAGCAAGCCGATTACACCAATGTTGATAATGGTTTTGGATTGTTCGCAGCTCGAGTTCAACAACAAATTTTAAATATTCCCTTAGATAAAAATTCGTTGCCCGTGTTGCAAAAAGACAGCAATACACGGAAATTAAACTTTGTGCCGTAGTGTAGATGTGTTGGTTTTAATCCTATCGGTTTCCGTTTTAATAAAATCGGACAATTTGAACCAATAGGTCATTCATTTTAGGGTTATTTCGGCACAAGTGGCAGATTTGCTGACAATCCGTCACGGTGATATCCTGTTTTTCGGCTTGGTACGGCAATTGACAATATTGGACAAAAGTTATTTATTAAAATGAGCAAAATCATCGGAATCGACTTAGGAACCACCAACAGTTGCGTTGCAGTGTTGGAAGGTAACGAACCTGTTGTAATTGCAAACAGCGAAGGCCGCAGAACCACTCCCTCCATCGTGGCTTTTATGGACAACGGAAATGGAGAGCGCAAGGTGGGTGACCCTGCTAAACGTCAAGCAATCACCAATCCCCAGCATACCATTCAATCAATCAAACGTTTCATGGGAGAAAAGTACTCTAATATGAGTACTGAAATCTCTCGCGTTCCTTATAAAGTAGTAAAGGGTGACAACGATACGCCTCGTGTTGAAATAGGCGATCGCACCTATACTCCTCAAGAAATATCGGCCATGACCCTTCAAAAAATGAAGAAAACAGCCGAAGATTATTTAGGAATGGAAGTAACCCGTGCGGTTATTACTGTACCGGCATATTTCAATGACGCGCAACGTCAGGCTACCAAAGAAGCGGGCGAAATCGCGGGTTTAAAAGTTGAACGTATTATCAACGAACCTACTGCAGCGGCCTTGGCTTATGGATTAGATAAAAAGAGCGAAGACATGAAAATCGCCGTGTACGATTTAGGAGGAGGTACCTTTGACGTATCAATCTTGGAATTGGGCGATGGTGTTTTTGAAGTGAAGAGCACAAACGGTGATACACACTTAGGTGGGGATGATTTCGACCAGGTGATCATTGATTGGATGGCCGATGAGTTCAAGAGCGAGGAAAATATGGACTTACGTAAAGACCCTATGGCCTTGCAGCGTTTAAAAGAAGCGGCTGAAAAAGCAAAAATTGAATTATCATCTTCTCCTGAAACCGATATTAACCTTCCCTACATCACAGCGATGGATGGTGTTCCCAAACATTTGGTTCGCAAATTGAGTAGAGCTAAGTTTGAGCAATTAGCGCATGATTTGGTTCAGCGCACATTGGAACCTTGTAAAAAAGCATTAAAAGATGCTGGATATACTTCTTCCGATATTGACGAAGTGATTTTAGTAGGTGGTTCTACTCGTATACCAGCGATTCAGAAGTTGGTAGAAGATTTCTTCGGAAAAGCACCTTCAAAAGGAGTAAATCCTGACGAAGTAGTTGCCGTTGGTGCAGCCATTCAGGGTGGCGTGTTAACCGGTGAAGTAAAAGATGTCTTGTTGTTGGATGTAACTCCATTGAGTTTAGGTATTGAAACGATGGGTGGTGTAATGACCAACATGATTGATGCCAACACTACCATTCCTACGAAAAAGACAGAAACATTCAGTACCGCTGCGGATAATCAGCCATCGGTTGAAATCCACGTAATCCAAGGTGAGCGTAAAATGGCAGCAGACAATAAGACCATTGGCCGATTCATTTTAGATGGTATTCCGCCAGCTCCACGTGGGACCCCACAAATCGAGGTAACATTTGATATTGATGCTAACGGTATTTTAAGTGTTAGCGCTAAAGATAAAGCAACCGGTAAAGAGCAAAAAATCCGTATCGAAGCTTCTTCTGGATTAAGTAAAGAAGAAATCGAAAAAATGAAAAAAGATGCGGAAATGAATGCTGAGTCGGACCGTATTAGAAAAGAGGAAGCCGATAAAGTTAACGCTGCCGATCAATTGGTATTCTCAACCGAAAAGCAATTAAAAGAATACGGGGATAAAATTCCTGCTGAAAAGAAATCCGTTATCGAAAGTGCCTGCGAACGATTGAAAAAGGCCGTAGGTGAAAAGAATTTTGCCGAAATGGAGTCTGCTTCAACCGAATTAAACGACGCTTGGCAGGCGGCATCTCAAGACATGTATAATGCTACGGGTGGTAATCCTGGCGACATGGGTGGGGATGCGGGAGCTGGTGCTGGCGCAGGCGCTGGTGCAGGATCTGGATCAGGAAAAACGGGCGACGAAGTTCAAGACGTGGACTTTGAAGAAGTAAAGTAATATAATTTACAATGGTTAGAAAGGCTGTCTCAATTGGGGCAGCCTTTTTTATTAAATAAAGGAATCATTCTATTTTACGAGGAAACAAGTAAAGATTCAATAATGTTACCTTTGCGAATGGTATTGTACAAGAAATTATCCAACCCTATCGTTTATAAGAACTACTAGGGACCGATTATTTCGAAGTTGAAACAATCATGAACACAAAACAACGAAACAAACGAATTTTTGCCATCGTATTGGCGATAGGGCTACTGTGGGGGATTTGGGAATGGACAAAGCAACGGGATGCGGAACGGATTGCGGAAATCAAGGAAAAAGAAAATACCATTGTAGGCGATACGGTGGTACCAGTTACCTTATCCGATACTGTGGGGATGGAATTAATTGAAATTGATAGTGTAAAAATGCTATCCGCTTTTCAGCGCGCTGCCAACCGATACTCGCAAGCCTTTTTAGCTAAAAATGCGGAAGTGTGTGCTGAATATGCCTTGCCTGCAATGATAAAAGCCAATGGCGGGATTGAAAAGTATAAAAATAAGTTAAACGCATATTTCGCCAGAGATCCTATTGTTCCCGATCGGGTAATTGCCGGACCGGTAGAACGCATCGGACCTAAATTGGATAAGGAAGGTTACGGACATGGCTGGTATTGCATTATGCCCGTTCGGAGGTATGTAACGGTGGAGGGTAAGCAAATGTTGGATGTTCAACACATGGCGGGTCAAACATTGGACGAAGGCAAGCATATTTACTTTATCGATATCACGGGAATGCCATGGGAAAAGATAGAGCAGGTAATGCCTGATATTGATTTTCTGGTGAAAAAGTAATTGAAGGATTACGCGGTTGATTAGCCCAACAATTTAACTCAATCGAGTTCCAATTAAATTTAATACGAATTACTACCTAAAATTCGCATCCCATTAATCACGTTGTTCGGAAAATAAAAAAGGCTACCTCGTTAGAGATAGCCTAGTATGATTGATTAAAATTAATCTTATTTCGAAGCGGTTAAGCGCATTTTACGACGAGGAGTTTTTTCTTGTTTCTCTTCATCAAATGCAGCAATACCGGTAATGGATTGGTCTACCATGATTCGACCGCAGTTTTCACAATCGATGATACGATAGTGTGCACGGATATCGGAATGGCGCTGAGGTGGAATTTTAGAGAAACAACCACCGCAAGAGCTTCTGATGATAGGAGCAACCGCAATACCATTCTTCATGTTGGTGCGAATTCTAGAATAAGCGCGACCTAAACGAGCATCCAATTTACCAGCCGCGGCATCGCGTTCTGTTGAAATTTTAGCAATTTCCTCCGCATTTTCTTTTTCAATCTCCGTTAACTCTGCTTTTTTAAAATCTAAATCTTTTTGTTTAGAATCTAAAGTAGCCTGTGTTTTATCTAAGATTTCCTGTTTGCCTTCGATTTGCTTTCCAAAATCGCGGATTTTCTTTTCTGCAGAAAGGATTTCCAAACCAGCAATTTCTTTTTCTTTGTTAATGGCATCATACTCACGGCTATTTTTGATGTTATTCAACTGTTCATCGTATTTTTCGATGGCACGTTGAAAATCTTTAATAGCATTTTTCTTAGCAGAAATTTCGTGGTTGTAGCTATCGATTTCTTCGGTAATATGCTGAACGCGGGTTTGCAAGCCAGCTATTTCGTCTTCCAAATCGGCAACCTCCATTGGCAATTCGCCAAGAACGGCGCGAAGGGCGTCGATACGGGAATCGATTTGCTGCAATTTCCACAAATCCTTTAATTTCTTATCAATGGTAACGTCCATGGTTTATATATAATCTATTGGGTTGGTAACAGTTTCGGCAAAAATGGTTGCAAAATTAGGGAATTTTGCTGATAAAATCTCAGAAAAGAGTTGCATTGTAAATTTCTCGCTTTCGAAGTGCCCGATATCGCAAAGGAGCAAGGAATTACCGGCATCAAAAAACTCGTGGTATTTAACATCCGAGGTAATATATGCTTGGGCTCCGGCGGCTTTTGCGGCGGCGATCAGGAAACTTCCTGAACCGCCGCAAACCGCCACTTTGGCGATTGGCAAATCTGCTGAAACCGTAAATTTTACGGATTTTAAATTCATCGATACTTTCAGGTACTGCAAAAACTCCTGCTTAGTCATTGGTTTAGGCAGATTGCCAATGGCGCCGGAGCCAAATTCTCCGCTTGTGTTATCAATACGAATCCACTCATGAGCCACCTCCTCATAAGGATGAGCATCATTGAATGCCTGTTCCACCGCCGATTTTTTCCAAGCGGGTACAATGACTTCCAATTTCATTTCGGAGGACGAGTAATGTTCCCCAATCCTACCTTCCGAGGGATTTGCCCCCTTTATCGGCGTAAACGTCCCTGTACCTTCTGTTACAAAAGAACATTCTGAATAATTTCCTATATATCCGGCACCGGCCGCGTAAATCGCTGTCTTTACAACTTCCAAGGAGTCATGCGGTACAAACAATTGCAGTTTATACAATACATTTTCTTTGGGTAACAATACCCGAGTATCGGACAAACCCAGCTTCTGTGCTATTTTCTGGTTTACCCCTTGCGCCAAAACATTATCCAAATTGGTATGGCAAGCATAGATAGCAATTCCATATTGAATCGCTTTCATAATGCATCGTTGTACTTCGTTATCCCCGGTTAATCGTTTTATTCCTCCAAAAATCAAGGGATGATGGGCAATAATCAAATTACAGCCTTTGGTTTTAGCTTCCTCCAAAATGGTTTCGGTTACATCCAAACATAATAATGCAGAATGCACTTCCATCGTTCTATCGCCCACTAATAATCCGGAATTATCGTACGATTCCTGCAACCACAAGGGCGCGATTTCTTCTAAGGCTTTGGAAATATCGGAAACACTTGGATTCATGATTCAAAGTTGCAAAAAATAACGGAATTTTGCAGCCTCCCATGAAACAACTACAGTTGAAACCCGGAAAAGAAGGTTCGATATTACGAAAACATCCATGGATATTTAGCGGTGCGTTAAAGGACCATCAATCGTTAATCCCAGGAGAATGGGTTCAAGTTGTTTCTCATCGTGGGGAATTGTTGGGAATTGGTCATGTTGGGGATGGCAGTATTGCAGTACGAATAATTGCCCATTGGGACGATGCTTGGTTGGGGGCTACCCAGAATACTACATTGACTAAACCGCAGTTACTTACTTCATTAAGTGCACCCATACGCACACCCAATGTAGAATTTTGGAAAGGTCGATTGGAAAAAGCATGGGCGATGCGCAGAAGTTTGAATTATGGACCCAAAACTTCCACCAATGCGTTTCGGTTGGTTCACGGAGAGGGGGATTTATTGCCCGGATTGATTATTGATATTTACGGAGATGCAGCTATTATCCAAGCCCACACCCACGGTATGTTGGCCGCGGTGAAGGATATTGCTCAGGCGCTTCAAAAAATACCAGAACTGGAATTGGTTACCATTTACAACAAAAGCGCCTCTGCTATGCATTTAAACGCAGCGGATGTAGACGGTTTTGAGCTGGGCAATCAGCCCAGCGGCAAAGCCCTCGAGAACAATCTCCCTTTTTGGGTTAATTGGCAAACCGGACAAAAAACAGGCTTCTTTTTAGACCAACGAGAAAACAGGGCGTTGCTCCGGCAGCACGCTGCCGGCAAAACCGTCTTGAATACCTTCTGCTACACCGGTGGTTTCTCCATCGCTGCGCTGGCAGGAAATGCTAAACACGTAACCAGTGTTGATATCAGCGCTACGGCCATGGAATTGACCAATAAGAACGTAGAATTATACTTCGCAACCAACGAAAATCCCAACAACCAAACCCACGAATCCGTAACCGCAGACGTCCTCCAATACCTTAAAAATCATTTAAACACCTACGATATCGTTGTGCTAGATCCCCCAGCTTTTGCCAAAAGTTTAAATAAAAAACACCAAGCAGTAATGGGGTACAAACGACTCAATGCCCTCGGAATCAATTGCGTTAAACCCGGTGGCTTGTTGTTTACCTTCTCTTGCTCCCAAGTAGTAGACGATGTATTGTTTGCAAACACAGTTACTGCCGCTGGAATTGAAACGGGTAGAAATTGTAAAATATTGTACAAATTAGGACAGGGCCCAGACCATCCCGTAAATCTATACCACCCCGAAGGCCACTATTTAAAAGGATTGGTCATTCAAGTCGATTAACAATCATCCAATTACAAACTTCTGCCTCGAACTACGGTAGTCTTATTCTTTATCTTACTCTTCGAAGATGCCACATACATTAACTGTGGCGGATTGAAATCTCCACCGTTAGGGTTTTTAATCGACCAACGACCTCCCATGTAACTCACCTTGCCATCAACCACTTCCAATGAAAGTTCGTTTCCTCCCTTAGTTACAAAATATAACCCCGTATTATCGTCCACAGAAAAGGATACATGAATTCCTTCCGTAGAAATTTTACCCAAACTCACCCCCTTGATACCATCCACAAACAACAAGGATTCTACTTCCTTTCCACTGGAGCTTTTGATGGTTCCGCCTTCAACCCGTACATTCTTGGAATCAACTTCTCGAAACAACTCAAAACTTCCTTTTAATCGATATTGAATCTCATTTGCCGGTATATTATTCTCACGCCACTCCACCAACGTATTTTCTGTCAATATCTTCGTTGGCATAAACACAGAACAGGACGAAAATACTACGGCCAACAAACCCACGGCTACAAATCGACTTTTTTGATTTCTATTTCTCATATCCAAAGAATGTTCGAATCTACTTTTATTATGGATGAAACACGGCAGTTGTCCGGCTTATTTTGTCCACCCGTATCACGGATTGACTAACTTTTTGGAATCCTATCGATTCCCATCTGAGTATAGAATAAAAAACCACCAACTCTGGATCCCCACTCTCCCAAGACACTTGGTTGTTTTTTGCTTTCCGATAATCATTGGTAGTAACTCCTAACTTACTCGTATTAGAATTCTGCCCAGCCCTAAAAACAGTACTGCTGTCGCTTACTGAATCGTGTCCATCCCCAGCGGCATTTATACTATCACTCAGGGAATTTTGATCATCACCCAGAGTACGTATCGCCTCGATAAAATCATACTCATTTCTCGTGGGTATCTCAACGGTTCCAACAACCAACATCCAATGTTTTTTGGCCGAATCAACAGCAAAACGATCTTTCCAATACCGCGATTCGTTGGTGGGGCTGCTAATTCGCATGGATTTAACCTCAGCACCCTGACTCCCGTAACTTCCCAACCCACGGTATCCAGACCAGTAGAAGGAATCAAAATCAATACGCCAAGTTTGTTTTTTCATAGATCGTTGCAGCTTTTTCGAAACTTCAACCCACAAATAAAACTCCTGAACTATGGGTGCCCCCTGAACTCCTGGGTAACTAACATGCTTTGAAATCCGTCGTAATTGAATCGGAGGTCTTTGTTGGGAGAAACTTACTTCCTCTGCAAGTAATTCTCCGATACCGAAAACAGATACCAATGTTATGGTGCACCACAGGTGAATTATTCGTTTACTGAGCATCGTATTTCCCATAACAAGTCCATCAAAGTTCATTCCCCCAGTATTCATTTGTATTTAATCAATGATCCAAGGAAAACATCAAATCACTATTCATATTTTGTACCAAACTGATATTGCAATCCAATCCAGGAGTGACTTACTTGAAACACACCATCCACTAGTAGACCATTAAAACCCAACCCAACATTTGCATAAAGTTGATCCACTACACGACAATTCAACCGAAAATCAAGATGATACTGGAGATCTACATCGTTGGCTAATACTACAAACTCTCCAAACCGCGGTGTTGTAATCGTTTCGGAAACCAATTCCCGATTCCCGTTATCGTACCATATCCAGTGCCTATCGTACGTAACATAGGAAAAGGATTGATTTTTCCTGTTATCCCTACTTATATTGGCAAATCCATACAACCCGGCATTTGTTTCAAAGGTTAACCGCGAATTAGGCTTTTTAAAATTACCCATGGCTACATTCAGATTCACTAAAGCACCTAAGGTTTTACAACTGGCTGTTTGAACTAATCGCCCACCACGTTCAAACACATGTCTAATATTGTTTATATATTCATCCCGATAATAATCCCAATAATTGTCTTCGTATTTGAGATCCATAGCGCTAATCCCAATTCCCAAATCAATATTGGATCGTAAAAATCGATACCGCAACGGGGAAGCCGCGTCCAAAGCAAATCTGCGGGAAATATTAATACGCGAAGAACGTAAATTGTAGAGTTCATACCCTTGCGTTCCCCGCCAAGTTCCGTATCGAATTTCTCCGTCTTGAGGTAGGTACCCTCCAGTTACAATATAAGATCTCGGGTACATACGCTGCGGCGAAAACTCAAATACGGTATCGTACACAACAACCGTATCGGTTGGAGCCCCTCGCTTCAACGCAGAATCTACCAGATCCAAACCAAACAAAGACATCGACAATAATCCCGCTATTATCAACCCAATTACATGCTTTAAATTTTTCTTAACCTCCATGGATATAATCACAATATACAGAATTTCAGCCAAATAAACAAATCCTATTAATCCACTAAACCATCGCGGTTCTGCTACTTCCGTTCGTATACCGTACCAAATTTATACTCCAATCCCAAGGTAAAGATATTAGCAACGATATCATTCAGCAACAACACAGTACCCCCATAACCACCAAAAAATGATATTCCTGATGCCCAATATACTTTTTCCCGAACATTTAGGTGCAGCTGCACATCCGACCCTGTGTAACTCACATCATTAGGAACCCAGGAGCCATAATAATAATTTAATTCTTCCCTTACCCCATTATCGTAAAGAACCGAATGGATAGAATAATTATCTACAAAGGCTCGATAGGTTGAAGAAACTGCGGTGTATGCATAAGCTCCAACATTTAGTTCGGTTATACATCTTGATTGTTTCTTTTTGAAATTCCCAATTTGCATATGTAGTTCCAATTCCGGACCTACGGTATAATAATTAGCCAATTGCTTTTTCGTTCCGCCGTATTCATAAACATGCAAATCTCCCCCAATATATTCATCGGAACTATGATACCACATTCCAAAACTGGTAATATAAATTTCTCGTAATCCAACGCCAACATCGGCATCAACTTTTAACCATCGATACCGCAAAGATGATTTTGTATCCAAGGATATTTGCCTACCAAAACTCAATCGATTTGTATTCAACCCCGTTGTGTAATCCCCTCCGTCATATCCGAAACTATTTTTGCCACTTTGTGGCATCCAAGAAGCAGCAGCAACCCAAGATCTTGGAAATCGAACATGAGGAGAAAACTCAAACACCGTATCGTACACAATAACCGTATCTGTTGGCGAACATACCTTTTCAGTAACGATGGAATTACCACTTAATCCAGAAACAATTAAGGTGAACAATCCCAACACAAAGGCAGCTATCCGCCTAATATACTTATTGCAAAAATTCACCAATAACATTTGCGTTATCTACCATTTTGAGGGAAGTCCCTAATCTCTCCCGCTATATTACGAATAATGTATAAGATTATTGTTGTGCTTTACGATAGAATAGCCAGGCAACCGGAATAAACAACACGTTGGGCAACCAGACGGCCAACCACGGCCACACTACTCCCCGATTCCCATAAGAGATAAAGTACTTGCTAAAGAACAAGAAAAACAAAATTACAAAAATGCCTATCCCCAAAGAATAACCTAACCCATTTCTCGTTTTTCTTCCTGCGACACTGACCGCAATAACCACCAAGATGAACGTGCTAAAAGGAGATGCGTATCGCCGATAAAGCTCCGTCTGCAATAAATCTACATTACTAGACCCTCGCAATTTTTCTTTGGCAATCATTCTTCGCATTTCGTTTTGGTTTAAACTCTGAACATCTTCCAAGCGAAAAAAGAAATCTTCCGGATTAAAATCAATCAAGGTATCCATGGAGTTCATGTTCTTTACCTGTTGATTGCCGTTGGGTAAAAACACACGTTGCTGCACCATCTCCAATTGCCACTTTTTGGCTTGCGGAGACCAACGGATAAATCTACCAAACAGAGTACTCTTTAAATTCTTACCCTGATATTCCTCCAAGGTAACCCCTATCCCGGAACTATCATTGTTATTAAAATACTCCATGTACATATTAACCCCAGGTTTCAATTGCCTAAAAATGGTTGATTTCGCCTGAGAGTAATAATCCCGCATATACGTATTCTCAAATTTTACCCGCTTTTTGTCGGTAATGGGAATAATCCAAGAATTCAATAAATAACTAAAAAATGCAAGCAAAGCCGCGGTTGCCATGTACGGCATTAAAATTCTCCGTAACGACCAACCTCCACTCAGCATCGCAATAATCTCGGTTCGCGAAGCTAATCGAGAGGTAAAATACAAAACCGAAATAAAAATAAAAATAGGCGAATAAGTGTTCAATAATGTTGGAATGAAATTCAAATAATACACCGAAAATATCTGCTCAATGGGAGCGCTTTTCTCCATGAAATCGTCCAATTTTTCTGCAAAATCGAACACCATGATGATGATCACAAACAAGGCCACCGTAACAAAAAACGTCTTCAAAAACGTTGATGCTATATACCGGTCCAGCTTTGTAAATCTCATTATTTCATTTATTTAAAGGTGCATTATTGCCGAATTAACGTCCATCAACTTAATTTCCTGCCCACCGTTTTTAAAATGCTCTTCTTCCAATTATGGAAATCTCCCTGCAAAATTCGTTCCCTCGCTTGGCGTACCAACCATAAATAAAATCGCAAATTCTGAATGCTGGCAATTATTGGCCCTAACATTTCTTCGGATTGAAATAAATGTCGAACATACGCTTTCGAATACTCGGGTGTTAACCAAGAATCAAAAGGAGAAAAGTCGTTGGCCCATTGTTTATTCCGAATATTGATTTGACCTTCTGTGGTGAAAACAGTACCGTTTCTGCCGTTTCTGGTTGGCATCACACAATCAAACATATCAACACCCAAAGAAATACATTCTAAAATATTTTCTGGAGTACCAACACCCATAAGGTAACGGGGTTTCTCAACGGGCAATATATCGGTCATCATATCGGTAATTCGATACATATCCTCGTGGGGTTCGCCAACACTCAGCCCGCCAATTGCATATCCATGGGCATCGTGTTTTAACACATATTCCGCACTTTCTTTTCGTAAATCGTCATAAACACTTCCTTGAACAATGGGAAATAATGCTTGTTCGTGCCCGTACAAGGGTTCCGTCTCACTCATACGTTTAAAACAGCGATCCAACCATCGATGAGTTCTATGCATCGAGTCTTTGGCATAACTGTAATCACATGGATATGGAGTGCACTCATCAAAAGCCATTATTATATCGGCTCCGATAACTCTCTGGATATCAATTGCCTTTTCTGGAGAAAATAAATGCTTACTACCGTCGATATGTGAGTTGAATTTTACGCCCTCTTCCGTTAGTTTTCTATTTCCGCTTAAGGAATAAACTTGGTATCCGCCAGAATCCGTCAGCACAGGTCGATCCCAATTGGAAAAGCCATGAATCCCGCCGGCCTGTTGCATAACTTCCATCCCCGGACGCAAATACAAGTGGTAGGTATTGCCTAAAATAATCGATGCATTAATGTCGTTCAGTAAGAAATCACGGTGCACCCCTTTCACCGTTGCAGCGGTGCCAACCGGCATGAAAATAGGCGTAGGAATATCTCCATGCGCTGTTTGTAATAAACCCGCACGTGCTTTTGTAAAAGGATCTTTGTGTTGTAAAACGTAATTCAAGTGAAATTAAATTAATCTTGAGCCATCAGCGAAATGCTGAACAATCGAGGGTAGATAGCACTCAAGGAACCAGAGTAATAACTATTAGGTATTCTTACCAATGCATTATTTAAACCATTTGAAAGTTTAAATTCTAAGGACAAATCAACAAAATCTAAGCGAAATTCAAACCCTGCTCCCATCTCGTAATAATAAGTATTCTTTTTAATGGCGATTAAGGGTTTCGTATCCCCGATAGGCACATCTTCATTGCTCTGAAAATCGTGCGACCACCGAACTCCACCGATGATGTACATTCCAGTATTGTTAGGCATGGAAGAACGATATTTCAAGGTAAGTGGAATATCCAAAGAGATGGTTTCAATCTTCAAATTGGGTCCCGGCGTATTTTGCCAGGTGTATTGCAATGTGCGTTCATGCAACTGCAACATAGTTAGCATTTTAACTTCCCAAAACCTACCCATACGCATAGCAACTGAACCACCAAAACCTCCACCAACCTGTCCTCCAGGTCGAATCGATTTTATGGAATCCGTACGTTGCCAAAAAACCGGATCCAATTCCATTTTCATCTTGGCCTGTGTTCCTGCAAAGGCGATTCCCCAAAAGAAACGTTTTCTAAAAATACGCATTGGATCTCTGGGAGTTGCATAATCCAAGAAACTAAAATCGTTTATGGGTTTTACATTCGCCGAAATCGATAACGGCAGCATCATTCCAACCTCCGGCTGAAATGAACTCTTACTGCTTGCAGTGAATCCATCTTGAAATAAATATTGGTAATTTCCGGAAGAGAAAATAGATTCTTCCGTTGGGAGCATTACTGGTTTTACAATTAACTCTACGGGTTCATTTTCAATAGATTCCGAAAATTTCATTGAATCACCATGAATAGTATTGCCGGTAATTTGAGCATGCAAAAAAGTACACTGATAAACCAGAATGTAGGCGAAACAAAATAACTGCGATATGTAAAATATCACTTTACGCATGTATACATCGTGCAAATTCCAAAGGTAAGTGGCTTATAAATAACGGAGGAAAATCCAACAGATTTTGCTCTATTTACAAATTCTTCTCCTTCTGGAAATGCAGCTACACTTTGTGGAAGATACGTGTACGCCGTTGCATCTTTGCTAAATAACTTTCCTAAAGGCGGTAAAATGTATTTGAAATAGAACCAATACAACCTACTAAACACGGGATTGGTTGGCTTGGAAAACTCTAAAACAACCAACGGGCTCCCAGGCTTAAGAACCCTACCCATTTCCGCCAAACCTTTATCTAAATTTTCAAAATTACGAACTCCAAAACTTACCGTCACAGCATCAAAGGAAGCATCTTCAAAAGGTAAATTTTCTGAATCGGCTTGTTTCAAAGTAATTCTGCTATCCAACCCTTTCTTTTTCAATTTAATATCCCCAAAATCCAACATGCCTTGGGAAATATCAATTCCTACCACCGTTAAATTTTTTATTTTTATTAATTCGATGGCTAAATCGGCGGTACCTGTTGCTACATCCAACACCTTGGTTGGATTGAATTTAGCCACAGTCTTACGAACACGAACTCTCCATAAATTATCTATTCCTAAGGATAGAAAATGATTCAAAAAGTCATAACGCGGAGAAATGTTATCAAACATTTGCTCAACTTGTTGTTTTTTTGAAGCCTCGGAGGCAGGATTGGGTTTTACGATAGGTGCCGACACAATAAGGTACAAATATACCACTTTCCACCCATTCCACTGTAGCCGAAACAACCATTTCAAACAAGAAAAACCCTATGGAAATCAAGCAAGCCAAGTATTTAGGAAGTTGGCAACGTAACGACCAAATGACACATACAGACCTACCCGAATTTGCTTTTATAGGCCGTTCAAACGTAGGGAAAAGTAGCTTGATTAATATGCTCACCAACCACAAAGGCTTGGCGAAAACGAGTTCAACGCCCGGTAAAACGCAGTCTTTGAATTTATTTTTATTAAACGAGATAATTCAATTTTGTGATTTACCCGGATATGGATATGCCAAAGTAGGCAAAGCAACGCGTCAGGCTTTTTCTAAAATGATTGAGTATTACCTGAAAGATAGACCCAATTTATATTGTTTATTCATTTTGGTTGATTTGCGCATAGATCCACAGGTATTGGATATTGAATTTATTAACAAATGCGGTGAATGGGGAATTCCCTTCGTAATTGTTGGAACGAAAGCGGATAAATTAAAACCTTCTGCAGTTCAATCCGCCTTAACAACCTATCACGAAGCCCTTGCCGAGCATTGGAACCAATCGCCACCGTTCATTGTAAGTAGTAGCGAAGACAAAATAGGCAAAAAGGAAATTTGGACGGTTATTACCGATGCAATAAAATCTTAACCGAGAATAACGTCTGTCTTAAAAAATCTTAGCTGTAACGTATTAAATTCGTTAAATACGCTCATTAGCAGCAAACAACCACTGATGAGAAGCGGCTATCAACGCATGCATTGGAATTTTGGTATGGTCAAAATCTGCACTTTCCAAAAATGAATGTAATTCTTCTTGCAAATCGGGTGCCGTTACCAATTTTCTACAAGTGGCTGCACGGGCTGCACACAACCACTCAATTGCCAGAATTTGCTCCACATTTGCAATCACCTTCATGAGTTTAATTGCAGCGTTTGCCCCCATACTTACATGGTCTTCCTGGCCATTACTACTCACTATCGAATCTACGGAAGCCGGTGTACAAAGTTGCTTGTTCTGACTTGCCAATGCGGCGGCAGTATATTGCGCAATCATATAACCGCTATCAATTCCGGCATCTTCCGCTAAATATGGCGGTAAATCTCGTTGACCGCTAACCAATAAAAAAGTTCGTCTTTCGCTGATACTACCAATTTCAGACAACGCCATTGCGGCATAATCCAAAGTTAATGCGAGGGGTTGACCATGGAAATTCCCCCCACTTAATACCATATTTTCTTCTTCAAACACATTCGGGTTATCCGTCACAGCATTTAATTCTCTTTCCCAGACTTCAAAACAATGCCTCAATGCATCCATCGAAGCACCATGAACCTGAGGAATACAGCGGAAACTGTATTGATCCTGTACCTGTTTTTTGGGCTTTTTTATATTGGGCGATTGTTGTAAGATATTCAATATTTCTGCTGCAACATCTTGCTGACCTCGTTGATTTCTAACTCGATGAATTGGATCATAAAACGGTTCAATTCTACAATCAAATGCATCAATACTAAGTGCGGAAATCCACGGAAGCAATCGCTGTATTTTTGAAATCAATCCATAAGCTTCCAAAGCATGCGACAGCATAAATTGCGTTCCGTTGATTAAGGCCAACGCCTCTTTGGGTCCCAGAACCAGTGGCTCCCATCCTTTTGATTGTAACCAACTTTCACCGGACAACACTGGACCTCCAGGCAACTCCACCATTCCTTTACCAATCAAAGGAAGTACCATTTGTGATAACGGTGCCAAATCTCCGGATGCCCCTAAAGAACCCTGTTCAAAAACCAAAGGCAATGCTCCATCATTAAACATGGCCGCCAATCGTTCAAACAACACAGGTCGCACCGCGGAATAGCCTTTGCTCATGTTTAATAGCTTTAACCAGAGCATGATTTTCACTCTACCTCGGGGTAAAAGTTCTCCTACACCCGAAGCATGCGTAATCAACAAATTCTCCTGTAAATCCCCTAGCCTACTGTCCGAAATCACTACATTTTGCAAAGAGCCAAAACCGGTATTTACCCCATACACGGGTGCAGTAGCTTCGCTCAAATATCTCTGTAAAAAAGCAACACTAGCTTCCATTTGAGATCGAATATCATCCGTTAAATCTACGGGTTGTTGGATAGCCATTAAGGCTTCATCCAATAGGTAATGCTGTTTCATTATTTAGGAAAATTATGGGTAACCTGGTCCCCAGTTACTAAATTTTTAATCACATAGGTATGTTGATCTCTTTCGGTATCGCCAATAATTATTGCAAACCCAAAATTTCTCTGATTTGCATAGTCCAACTGCTTTTTCAGCTTTGGTGTTCCCGGATATAATTCTACACTCTCCCCTCCATTTCTCAATGCAGTACAAAGTTGGTATGCATAATCCAAGCACGAATCATCCATGGCACATACCAAACTCGTATTCAATTTATCGGTGGTGGCCGACGGCAATAAAGTCGCAGCTTGGAGCACATCAAAAATTCTATCCAGTCCAAATGAAACCCCTACCCCCGATACCTCTTTCAAACCAAACATACCCGTTAAATTATCATACCTACCTCCACCACCAATACTTCCTATCTTAAAATCCGATGGAACTTTTTCGTCATTTACCACCACCTCCATCACGGTACCAGTATAATAACTCAACCCTCTAGCAAGGGAAACATCTAATTCAACATTGAAATTAGATGAGATTAAATTCAAAATTCTATGGATATCGGCAATCCCTTTTCTCAATCGCACTTGATACTCTTCTACTTCAACGGACTGCATAAAATGTTCTAGAGCAGCTAATTTCTCGTGATTTGATTTTAACTGCTGCGTACTTTCCAAAAAATGCCATGCCTGAACCGTATTATTCAACCCTCTTTCTATCAACTCCTTAACCACCCCATCACTACCAATTTTATCGGCTTTATCAATCACGATCATGAATTGCTGCCATGATTCCAGTGAGCCAGCCATAGGAACGAATGCATCCAAAATTCCACGGTGATTTATTCGTATGGTCACCCCCAAATCCAATTTAGCGAAAACCTCTTGATACATTTCTATCAACTCTGCTTCTGAAACGATAGAATTTGCGCCTACTACATCAATATCACACTGCCAAAATTCTCGATATCTGCCTTTCTGGGGTCGATCCGCACGCCAAACCGGTTGCATTTGGTATCGCTTAAAAGGAAAATGGATTTTATCCCGATTCATCACTACATAGCGCGCCAAAGGGACCGTTAAATCGTAACGAAGTCCTCTGTCCGATATGGAATTAACAACCGCTTTAGAATTCTTTTCCAAAAGTAATTTTTCTTCGGTTTTAGATAAAAAATCTCCAGAATTCAGTACTTTAAACAGAAGTTGATCCCCTTCATCTCCGTATTTTCCTTGTAAGGTTTTTAAATTCTCGAGTGCCGGGGTTTCTAGGGCTCCAAAACCATGCGATTCAAATACTTGCTGCATTATTGACAAGATGTATTTGCGTTGTTTCATGGTTTCAGGACCAAAATCTCTAGTACCTGAAGGCAAACCCGGTTTTTCCATGGTGCAAATTTACTGCTCCTAGCGAAGTTTGAAGAATTTGTTGCGAAAAATGCAAAAAATCGAATCGGTTTGGCATACTATTTGGAATTACCTTTGTCGATATGAAAAATTTAGTATTTGCCTTTTTTGTTGCTGCTATGTTCCCTTTTTCATCTGTTTTCGCACAGGAAACCGCAGCCCCATCAGAAGCTCCATCGATTCAAGTAAAGAATATAGACGGGGGCGCAATAAATTTTAATAGCTCGGTTGAGAAAGGAAAAATTACTATTGTTTCGTTCTGGGCAACTTGGTGTGGTCCATGTATCAAAGAATTGCAAGCAATTGACGAGCATTATGCCGAGTGGCAAGAAAAGTATAATTGCAAATTGGTAGCGGTAAGTATCGATGATGCTAGAAATTCTAGAAAAGTAAAGCCCAAAGTATTGGCTGAAAATTGGCAGTATCAAATTATATTGGATGAAAACATGGATTTAGCCCGTGCAATGAACGTGAATAATCCTCCGATGACTTTTGTTTACGATCAAAACGGCAAATTGGTACATTCTCACCAAGGTTATATGCCAGGTGCAGAAGAAGAATTAGAACATATCATTGCCGGTTTGGCAAAGAAATAATCATCGATTACTTCCACCCCAAACCGATACCAGGCATTATTCAAAATGCTGAATTACATCGCTATATCTTCCCATCTCGGAATGGCAGCGTTGGTTTGAATTTGAATTCCTTTTACTCCCGCTTCATTAGCGGCCTTCACATCGCGTTCCCTATCTCCAATCATTAACGATTGTTTGGGATCTATCCGATATTTATGCAAAGCTCTTTCAATCATCAAACTGCCAGGTTTTCTGCACAAACATTTTCCAGAAAAATCAGGATGATGGGGACAATAGAAAAAGTCTGTAATTCGAAACCCTGCACTGATACATAATCCTTGTAAATATTGGTGCATGGCTTCCACCTCTTCGCGTAGATACAGCTCTTTGTCTAACCCGCCTTGGTTGGTAATCACAATTAACAGGTATCCTTTCAAATGCCACGATTTCAAGGTATCTATCACTTCCGGTAACACTTCAAATTCTGCCAACGATTTGGTATAATCTCCTGGATCGTGGTTAATTACCCCATCCCTATCCAGAAATAATGCTTTTTTATACAAATCCGACAATTCCTGTCCCATAATTCCATGCAAAATACCGTATTTTCGCATATAAATTAGTTATCCATGGCGAAAAATCCCTTGGTAATAATACCAACCTACAACGAAATCGAGAACATCGAAAAAATGGTTCGCACGGTGTTTGCCTTGCCCAGAACGATCGATTTATTGGTTGTAGATGATAATTCGCCCGATGGAACTGCGCAATGTGTAGAAGGTTTAATGCCTGAATTCAATTCAGGAACGGATAACGGACAACCTCGATTAAACATTTTAAAAAGACAAGGTAAAAACGGATTAGGCACCGCCTATATTGCGGGATTTCATTGGGCTTTAGATAGGGGCTACGAATATATCTGTGAAATGGATTGCGACTTTTCTCACCCCGTTGATCAACTTCCAAACTTGATAGCTAAATGCGAAGCGGGGGCGGATGTGTGTGTAGGATCTCGTTACGTAGGAGGTGTTGTTAATGTGGTAAATTGGCCAATGGGACGCGTATTAATGAGTTATTACGCCTCAAAATATGTCCAATTTATTACAGGTTTAAAAATTGCCGATACTACCGCCGGTTTTGTTTGCTATAAACGCGGTGTTTTAGAAAATATTAATATTGATAAAATCAAATTTCGTGGTTACGCTTTCCAAATCGAAATGAAATTCCGCTCCAAAAAGAAAGGATTTTCAATCGTTGAGCATCCAATCATTTTCACCGATAGAACTGCTGGAACTTCCAAAATGAGTACCAAGATTTTCCGAGAAGCACTATTCGGTGTTATAGAATTAAAGTTAAAGAGTATTTTCGGACAGATTTAATAGTCCCAGATTCTTCAAACTTTAAATGCCCCAGAATCACTTCTCAAGAAATAATTGTATAGCCGCGATTACAGTAGGGGTTGTTTCTTTTATCATCTTAACACTTAGTAAAAACCCGTATCCTTTAACCTCAGACGAGTGTTTTTCTTTGTACCATGCTCAATTCCCGATTCCTACCATCTGGAACGAATTAAGTAAAGGTAACAACCCACCACTTTTTGAAACATTATTGCATTTTTGGATACCATATTCTGGTAATTCTGAAGGTGCAGTTCGAACCTTACCAACAATTTTAATCTCAATAAGCACAGCATTGCTCTGGCTGCTTTCCCGGCAAATACATGCATCTCTGATAGCGACTATTTTTACTGTTTTATTTTTCTTAGGTAGCAATACGGTATTACTTTTCGCTCACGAAATCCGAGCTTATAGCCTGCTATTGTTATTTACTGTTCTGGTTCAATTATTATGGATTAAGCCACTCGAAAAAAAAACAACTATCCATAAAATTCTATGGGTAGTTTCTGCCGCTGGCCTCATTTATACTCACTTTTTTGGATTTTGGATATTATTGATTCAAGGATTTTTTGAAGTATCCAAGTTGATAAAAGAACGAGACCCAAACAAGCCAAACATCCAGATTAACCATCGAGTTATTCTCAATCTTTTTTGGCCTTGGATCGTATTATTTTTGTTGTATTCACCTTATCTAAGAATCGTAATTTTTAGGTTTATCGATTCAGCCAGTTCCGGTACTTGGATGGAACCCGCGCCTTGGGCAGCACCCTATTTTACCCTATGGAAATTCACAAATATCCCCATGGCTGTATTTCCAACCGTATTACTAATCATACTTTGTATCAAATCCGCCCAAACACCCCCTTTATCCACCGTTATTTCAATTTCATCAAAAAACAATGCCAGTGTTAAATACTTCATTGCAAGTTTTATTATTCCATTCCTTGGCATGTGGCTAATTAGCTTACCATTCCCTTGGAGCATCCCGATGTTCAACGAACGATATGTTAGTTTTGTAATTCCTTCTTTGGCAATTGCACTAGCTACGCCTATTAGCTCCATCAAACTAACTACAACAAGTTTCAGAAAGCATATACTTGCTATGTCGCTTTGGATGATATTATTAATCGGAGAATTTAGTTTTAGATATGTAACTGTTAGCCAGAATATCGATGTTACGACTGCAGTACTAGAAGTAAAAAAAAGTAAGAATGCTTCCGTAGTTTTAGAACCTGACCATGCCGCTTTCCAATGGTTATATTACACCAATCAAACCAAATTTAAACAATGGCGATCCGATTCCATCTACCACCACATGGCCCAACAGTTAATCCAAGAAAAAGTGTATATCCTGAAAACCCAAAAGAGTTTGGATAGTTTCGGATTAAAAGATTCTCCCATTTTATATTATACCCATTTGGATAATCGCAAAACAGACCACACCCAAATGATTGAGAAACAACTACAAAAGAAATTCAACATCCAACCTTACCCTTTCTCAATTAGCGGGAATATTAAACCCACACTAAAATCAAAAACTTCCGAACTCTGGAAACTATATCCAAAACGATGAGTAATTTCTTCGATTTTTTTACTGCAATTGGGAACCCAAACGAAGAATTTCTGCAACAACTAAATTCGGTTTTTCAAAAAAAAGAATTCAAATACTTGACGACGGTCAATTTTAATTCGTCCAAACCCAAGTAACTTTGTCTCGATGAAATTTTGGATTTATTGGGCAATTTGCTTCATTGTTGTTAATCCGTTGACTGCTCAGCAATTTGGTAAGATATCTGGTTCCGTGATCGATAAATCCAACAAAGAAAAAATTGCTTTTGCTCATGTAAAACTCAATCCCGAACTTGTCGTTTCAAATACTGATACGCTGGGAAATTTTACCCTAGACAGCATTCCGTTAGGTTTTCATGAACTGTTAATTCAAGCGGAAAATTACGAGAATCTCGTTCTAGATTATATCCGTATAATACCCAATAAAACGCTGTCCTATACCATAGAATTAACGGCAAAAACAGAAAAAATGAGCGTGATTGCAATCAATAAACGACAGAGCAATTCGATTACTTCGGTACCCATTTCAGTTCACACCTTTAGCAGAGAAGAAATATCCATGAATCCAGGTGCACAAGGCGACATTTTCCGTGCCATTGGAATGCTGCCAGGTGTTTCGAGCAGTGGCGGTATTTATTCCGCTATTTCTGTTCGAGGACAGGGGGTACGTGACAATGTCTATTTGGTAGATGATATTCCTGTTACAGAGGTAGGACATTTAGAAGGGAATTCTTTTTTTAACGATCCCAATGGAGGTCGATTTAGCATATTTGCTCCAAGAGTTATTGAAAAGGCAACCTTCCAAGGGGGTGGGTATTCCTCTGAATTTGGAAGACGAAGTGCATCCTTATTAGCGTTACAAGTTCAGGAAGGCAATCGTAAAAACCTCATCGTAGATGGACAAATGGATCTCCTTGGGCTTACGTTGAATTTTGACGGCCCTGTAAAACAATTGAAAAACACTCAGTATTTTTTGTCGGTCCGATATCAGAATTTCCTTGGCCTAGTTAATGTAGTAGGCCTGAAAGATATTGGGTTACCTCGATATGCCGATATGATTGCTAAAACTGTAACCCAAAAGAAGAATCATAAAATCACTACTTTATTGATTATTAGCCCGGAACGATATACTCGCGATATAAACCATGCGCGCGCCGACAAGAACCTAAACCTCATGTACCTTCCTGATTTCTACAGAAATAAAACTATTGCAGGAATTACTGTTAAAAGCAGATTAACAAATCGAGTTGATTTAAAAAATATCGTTTATTTCACCGATTATTTTTCCGATATCAATGTGGGCAAAGCCATTCCATTTACCGATTCAACTGGAAAATTAACACACCCATTAAACACAGTACTGTCTAAACTTCAAGTTCAAAATTACTACGAACAAAAATTGGGATTCCGTAGTTTACTCACTGTTACATTGAACGCTAAGTCTACCCTGTTAATTGGAATTGAGGGCGACAACACACGCATTTTTAATCGCCGAAGACAAAATTATTTAGATACGCAATACATTTATTATCAGGGGCAAAATATTCCCGGACAGAACTATTTAATAATTGATCCGAAATTCGTTAATTCAGATTTCAATGCATCGGCAAGAAATTTCTCTAGTTACATTAACTTTAATCAAAAAATCGGCAATCGTTTAACCCTAAATTTTGGATTGAGACACGATTACAATGGATTTTCAAACCAACATTGCTTAGGTCCCAGAGTTAACTCCTCTTTTTCATTTCCAAAATCACAAACCATCCATTTTGCTTGGGGAATTTACTGGCAAGATCCTGTTTTTTCTGATATCGCTGACCAGGGATTAACTTCTCCTTTAACCATGGAGAAAACCACCCATTACATTTTAGCATATCATAAATCCTTTGCTAATGCGGGAAGATTTATCCTGGAAGCCTGGTACAAAGATTTTATGCATTTGATTACTCGTCCTATACCAGGATATGTTTATCAAATAAATACGGGATCGGGTTTTGGTTATGGAATTGATTTAAATTATAGTAAGAAACTCACGAAATCATTTAGCGGACAATTAGGATACTCTTACATGCAAAGCAAGCGCAGGAATTCATCCGGGGAATCCTTATACCCCTTCGCCTTTGATCAGCCCAACCAGGTAAATGTTCTGTTTAATTATAAATTCAATGCGAAATTCATTGCCAGCGTTAAATATCGATATGCCACTGGGAAACCATCGGATCAATTCATCACCCATTCCAATGTATTGAATACTTCCGATTACTATCGATACAGTAAAGAAATTACGGGAATAAATCTACAGCGATTACCCAACTTCAACAGTTTAGATATTCGGATTAATTATAGTTTTTATTGGAAAAAAATCAATATTACAGCTTTTTTCGATGCCGTTAATGTTAGAAACAAGCAAATTCCAAACTTCGAAAATTTCAATTCATTTTCGGGTAAAACCTACTTTGACGGTTTAGCGATTTTCCCTACTGGCGGTATGAAATTTGAATTTTAATAAATTCAAACTCTCTTGTTCGCATCTAGCTACTTATTCAACTATATTTGCGCAACTTTTCTAATGGAAGGCGAACCTCGAAGTTGTAATTTAACCCATGCTACGCGTCTACTATCAGCGTCAGAATCGCGTGCACAAAGTGCAAACTCTGTCTCAGCTTGAGACATTGGAGGGATTAATTTGGATCGACCTACAAAACCCAACCTCTTCAGAAATTCGAGATGTAGAAGCAAATTTCGAATTTAAATTCCAGTCAAGACAAGAACAGGTAGAAATCGAAAGTTCGTCCCGGTATTTTGAAACGGACGATGAAATCATCGCGAACTCAAACTTTTTACAATTTGATCACGATAGCACGCATTTTATTTCCAATGCGGTTTCCTTTATCCTTCAAGATGATATTCTTTTCACCTATCGCGATGCCGATTTAGGCGCATTTTCTGATTGCGTTAAAAAAATAAAAGGATCGGGAAAATCCTTTCACACTGGAAGGCAGATTTTGGCAACCTTGCTGGAAATGGGGGTAGACAATGATGCCGATTTGTTAGAAAACTTAGCAAGACAAGTTAGTAGCTTATCCAAAGACATGAGCTTCGACCGTGATCCGGATGAAGATTTGATTCTCGCAATTTCAAGATTGCAAGAATTAACCATGGAACTTAGACAAAATGCGGTGGATAAACAGCGAGTGCTTAGTGCAATCTTAAAAAGCCGTGAATTTACCGGAGATGATTACGAACGGTTGCGTATTGTAATTAAGGATATCAACTCGTTAATAGACCATACCAGCTTCAATTTTGAGCGATTGGAATATTTGCAAAATACCTTTATGGGTCTGGTGAACATCGAGCAGAACAAAATTATCAAAATTTTCACTGTGGCGTCGGTTATTTTCATGCCTCCTACCCTGATTGCTAGTGTTTATGGTATGAATTTCGGTGCTAATCAACCCGAATTTGGATGGAAATACGGTTATTTATGGGCATTGGGGTTAATGGTTATGTCCTCTTTAGGTACCCTGTACTTTTTCAAACGTCGCCGTTGGTTGTAATCTGAATTTTCTGCAATTCATATACATAAAACAAACACTCGGTAAAGTTAAATGTTGCTATAATACATTGTCGCTGATTTAATGCCGAAATGCTATTAAAAGTATCTCAACAGAAGATTATTTTCCTTATTCTGGTATTCCTATCGGGAACCTTCTTCTTTTCTTTCACAGATCAAGATGCGAAAACGGTACGAGACCATTATCGCAAAGCTTTAACCAGCGAATCCGACATTCCCACATTTAAAACCCATTCTGCAAAACACCAAAACAGTGCTTTGGGCAAAGCTTATTTTGGAACCGCATTGGCATTGGAAGCCCGAGCCGCTTGGTCACCTTCTACCAAATTAAGCAATGCTAAGGCCGCTTTTTTGGCGCTGAATGAGGCCGTTAAGCTCGATGCTAAAAATATAGAAATTCGTTTTTTGAGGCTGAGTTTTGCCCATGGTACTCCCGATTTTTTATCCATGAAAACTTCCATAACGGAAGACAAAAAAATATTTTTGCAAGGAAATATAAAAAGCCATCCTATTGGAGATATCATGCAAAAATTCATGACCAATAGCGGACTTTTTACCGCTGCAGAAAAATCCTCAATAAAATAAAAGTCAATCAAATCAGAGTTGATAAAACAAAAACAGGCATCCAAAGACCTTGAATACCTGTTTTAGTTACATTTTAATTACACCCAAATTCTGGGCTATAAAGCAGTTGATTTAACCGGTGTTTACGATTCAATCGCAGCAATCCCAGGCAATACTTTACCTTCGAAATATTCCAATAGTGCACCGCCTCCGGTACTTACGTAACTCACCTTATTGTCAAATCCAAACTTATAAACTGCAGCGGCGCTATCGCCCCCACCAATTAAACTAAAAGCACCATTCTCCGTAGATTCTGCTACCGCTTCAGCCACCGTTTTTGTACCCGCAGCAAATGCTTCCATCTCAAATACTCCCATTGGACCATTCCACAATATCGTTTTACTAGAATTTAACACGGAAGAAAATGCTGATTGTGCTTTAGGTCCAATATCCAAACCCATCCAGCCATCCGCAATTGCTCCGCTTTCTGCTACTGCTGTGGATGCATCGGCTGCAAATTTATCGGCAATAACGGAATCAACGGGCAAATGAATTTGTACTCCTTTTTCCGCAGCCTTCTTCAAAATATCTAGACAAGTATCCAATCTGTCTTGCTCGCACAAACTATTTCCAATAGTACCACCTTGCGCCTTGAAAAATGTATAAGCCATTCCTCCACCGATCAAAATATGATCCGCTACATTCAATAAATTCTCAACAATCAGAATTTTATCGCTCACTTTTGCACCACCTACAATGGCAGTAAATGGTCGTTGAGGATTTTTCATCACTTGATTGGCGTTTTCAACTTCCTTCGCCATGAGATACCCAAATGCTTTTTTACCTGCAAAAAACTGAGCGATAACCGCTGTTGAAGCATGTGCACGATGCGCAGTTCCAAAGGCGTCATTTACGTAGAATGTTCCATAGGAAGCCAATCGCTCGCTAAAGCCAATATCCCCTTTTTCTTCTTCTTTATAAAATCTCAAGTTTTCTAACAGAAGCACCTCACCCGCTAACAGTTCAGCCGACAGTTGCTTTGCATCCTCGCCCATGCAATCCGAAGCGAATTTCACGGGTTTTGACAACAACGAACTCAAGTGATTTACCAGGTGCTGCAATGAATACTTTTCGGTTGGACCTTCTTTAGGTCTACCTAAATGACTCATTAAAATCACACTTCCACCATCACTTAATATCTTGTTAATCGTAGGCAATGCTGCTGTAATACGAGAATCATCGGTTATCGAAAAAGTGGAATCCAACGGAACGTTAAAATCCACTCTCACTAATACTTTTTCTCCGGAAAAATTAAAATTATCTACTGTATTCATAACTTTTAATGGGTTTCAAGCAACTAGCTTGCAATAATTTGTTTCTAACTTGCAATTATCTGAATTTAACTCGCAATTATCTGTTTTAACAAGGCCGACATACTCACGCGAGAATCCAATAAACTCTTTAAATCTTCAATTTTCACGCGGGTTTGCTCCATAGTATCGCGATCTCTAACGGTTACATCGCCTTGGGACAGGGAATCATGATCAACCGTAATACAGAAGGGTGTACCAATGGCATCCATCCTGCGATAACGTTTACCAATGCTATCTTTATCTTCGATATAAACGTTATAATCCAATCGCAATTGGTTGTAAATAGATTCTGCCAATTCGGGTAAACCATCTTTCTTCACCAACGGTAAAATAGCCGCTTTAACCGGCGCTACAGCCGGATGCAATTTCAACAGAACACGAGTATCTCCATCTACGGTTTCTTCTTGATACGCCTCACACAACGCTAATAAGAACAACCGATCCAGTCCGATGGAAGTCTCCACTACATATGGGATATAACTTTCATTGGTCTCAGGATCGAAATAACGCAATTTTTTACCACTAAATTCTTCGTGCCTACCCAAATCGAAATCCGTACGTGAATGTATACCTTCCACTTCCTTAAATCCAAAGGGGAATTGATATTCGATATCAACCGCAGCATTCGCATAGTGTGCCAATTTAACGTGATCGTGGTATCGGTAATGCAATGGATTAATTCCTAGAGCCGTATGCCATTGCAAACGTTGTTTTTTCCAGGTTTCGTACCATTGAAGTTCGGTACCGGGTTTTACAAAAAACTGCATCTCCATCTGTTCAAACTCTTTCATTCTCATAATAAATTGCCTTGCAACAATTTCATTACGAAATGCTTTACCGGTTTGAGCTATACCAAATGGCAATTTCATTCTACCAGTTTTTTGGACATTCAAGAAATTTACGAAAATCCCCTGCGCCGTTTCGGGTCGCAAATACAATTGATCTTCTCCATTTTCAATCGCGCTCATTTGCGTGCTGTACATCAAATTAAACTGACGTACATCGGTCCAATTTTTTGAGCCGCTGATTGGACAAACAATGCCCTCCTCTTCAATTAAGGATTTTATACTCGCCAAGTCCCCCGATTCTAATCCCTGCTTTAAACGTTCATCGATAGCGTCTATTTTTTGCTGATATTCCACAACTCGTGGATTGGTCTGTCTGTATAATGCTGCGTCAAATGAATCACCAAATCGCTTCGCTGCTTTTTCTATTTCTTTTTCAATTTTTTGACGAATCTTTTCTTGATGATCTTCCAATAAAACATCCGCTCTGTAGCGCTTTTTACTGTCTTTATTATCTATCATCGGGTCATTAAACCCATCTACGTGACCACTTGCCTTCCAAGTCTTAGGATGCATAAAAATGGCCGCCTCAATTCCTACAATATTCTGATTTAACTGCGTCATGGATTTCCACCAATACCGACGCAAATTATTCCTGAGCTCTACCCCGTTTTGACCATAATCATAAACGGCCGCTAATCCACCATAAATATCACTGGATGGAAATACAAAACCATATTCCTTGCAGTGGGAAATAACCTTTTCAAAAATCTCTGAACTCATTCCACCGCAATATTAGAACTTATTCTTCCACATCATACTCTCCACGGGTCGATTTGGTTGACCCGAATATTTAGCATTGGCTTTTGTATTGTATGGCACCAAAATTTCACCCTCCACAGGGAAATAAATCAACTGTCCAATAGGCATACCTGCATACACCCTCACTGGTTTTTTTACTGAAATTTCCAAAGTCCAGTTGCCGCAAAATCCAACATCTCCTTTTCCTGCAGTAGCATGGATATCGATTCCCAATCTACCCGTGGAACTCTTTCCTTCTAAAAACGGCACATGTGCATGAGTTTCTGTATATTCCAACGTTACACCTAAATAAAACACATCCGGTTGCAATACAAAACCATCTTCAGGAATATCGAAATGTTCAATGGTATTGTGTTTTTTAGCATCCAACACTTCATCGGTATAAATGGCCAAATGCTTTCCGAGATGCACATCGTAACTGTTGCTACCTAAACAAGATCTATCGTAAGGCTCTACTTTAATCCTACCGGCTTCAATTTCTTCCAGTATGCGTTTATCGCTGAGAATCATAGCGCAAATATAAGTAGCCACGATTAGGAATACACGCAGCCTACTAAAAATCAGGCCTTTCTAGCTCGAGTTTTGTAAAGTTTGCAATCGCCTAAAAAACATTTGCAAAATCTACCATCAAATTTCATAGCATCTGTATACATTAGATACGATTCAGAAACTAAACACTTCCTAAAAACTACAAGTTTGAAACCGTTCTATTCCCTAATTTTCGGGTATAGGTAAAACTAGGTAAAAACAAGAATTTATTTCCTGGACCTGCAGTGTAAGTGGTTTCAACACCCAAATAATCAAAAACGGGTCGTTCAAATTGATCGCCGTATTCCCAATAAGAAGATACACCGAAACTCCACGCATTGGCCCGAGATTTCAATCCAATTAAACGGAACTGTATGCTTGTAAACAAGGTATTTCGCTTCAACATTTCGTTGTAATTAACCACTGGAGCCGGCACCCATTCTCCCGTTGCAGCCTGTTCAAACGTCATGTATTTCCCTTGTATATTCCGTTCCCTATTATTCAGCCAGACTTCTCCAACCACATAAAAGTTAGAGTTTACTGCCCAAGACGCACCGATATTGGTCATTAAACTACTACCGTCAATCTCGGAAGACGTTAAATACCCTAATCCGATGGTGGCATTTCTAAAATCGTTCCCCAACGTGTAGAGCAATTGCAAGTTATTACCCCATTTCCGATTATCCGATTGAGTAAAAAAACCAAAAACCGTAGTATTGGTAGCGGCTATGGTATGTCCAAAAAGGGATGGTTTTTTATTTAATGGCAGACTCAACTTTGGATTTACATACGCAAAAAATGGAAGGGCATAACCTACTCCAATGGCCACATTGTCCCCAATTCCCATGTAGAAATCGTTAAAAGCTACATTGTAGTTTTGGTAATAAACATGTTGGTTTTTTATCGGTAAGGCCGATTGCATGAATGCATAACGCCAAGAATGGAAATTCGTTACCGAAGGATCTTCGATTCGGCCCAATAATTCCGAAGTTTTAATCAGTTGTGTTTTTAATTCTTCCTTGATCTTTTTAATAACAACGGTATCCTTTTTAGGCTTAAGGGTATCAATACCTAAACCATTAATATCAAATCGATTATATTCTTTAACCAACCCAGAAGCCTGGGAAAATATTAAGGATTTGTTTGGTAAAAAAGTATCATGGGTTGCAGCAGGAATTTCTATTGCATAACCGGTCATGGGATTTAGCATCGAAAGCAAACTGGTTACTGCGGCCAAAATTGGATATTTCCTAAGCGCAAGAATGTGTTTTCTGTCAAGAAGCTTACTGTTTACTCCCATGGATTTTCAGCGGTAAAATTAATGCCAAAATCATGGCTAGCAAAATCGAGTAATTGTCCATAAAATTCCTTGTCTATCGTCACCCACAGAAAGTAGCAAATCAAACTGGGTTGGATCTTTGTCAAATTTCTTGGGATCCAGATCTTCTACAAGACATTTCTTGCCCGAATCCGAAATCCACAATACCGAATTTACCGAATGTGTATGCCCAAATTCCCCAGCAAACTTTTCTCGATGTATGACCTTGATTAATTGGACGGTAGCAGGTGATTCCGATTCCATTTCCCACTGCCACAATTTGATGGATTTATCCATGGATCCCGTAGCAACCCACGGCAAATCGGAATGTTTAGTTAACCCGTGGATGGTGCCTAAATGCGCAGGGATGGCGGATTTTAACTGTGAATCCTGAAACAATCGCAGGTGCGCATCTCTGCCTACGGAAATGAGAGTCCGGTTATTTATTGCACAAACGCCGAAGACGGAGGGTTCGTTGGCTAGATGGTTCGATACCTTCAATTTCCTAACTGCCATTGATCCCATCGTTGGCAATGGGTAAACGTTGGAATGAGCAGAATCTTCATTGAGGTCACTTCTGGGTACTGCTTCTGTTAACTTATTGTCTTCCGTAGCGATATTAATAGAATCTTCAATTTCCAAATAATAGATATGGGCATCGCTGCATCCGATCCAGGCTAAATCCTCCGTGGTTTCCATACATCGAAGACTTTTCGTGCTGAGGGGAATTTTTTCAATCAAACAGAAATCTTTATCGAAAATCGCCAATTGTCCGGATCCCGTTCCTACCCACAATAAATTCTTCCACCATCGAACAAAATAAATGGATTGCGCATCCACGTCTAAAGCCTGGGGGGACTGCCCTGGTGTTAAGCGATACAAATTTCCCTTTTGTGTACCCGCCAACAGGGTATCCTTGTTCAGCATCAGCATACAAAAAATAGGCTCTGGAATACTCGCCCACAATTTGCCCAGGGGTTCAGGAGATTTCGCTAATTGCTCCCATGTCCAACAAACTATCGCCCCGTCTCCACCTGCCGTAAATAAGCCTATTTGCGCTTCTATGGCACAATAAATTCCTTGTTTGTGCCCCAATAACTGCTTATACAATTCCACGTGTATCTTTGTAGAACTATGCCGCAGTTGCCTTCCGTCGTTCTGCCCAATGGTATTATCGTCTATGTTTGGCATATTACCGAATCGCAGGAATTGTTGCTGCAAATGTACGAAGAATGCCACCCACCCCAACGTAAATCTGCCTCCGAGGCCAAGGAGATAACGGATTCGGACGCGCTTACCGTTTCGCCACACCATAAACACTTTTTGGCTTCTCGATTATTGCTAAAATCGGTATTCGGCAACCACCGAATGGGTAGATCTGAAGATGGGAAACCCCATTTAGAGTACATTGAGCATGCTGATATTCATACCAATAATACACACATCAATTACAGCCATGCCGATAATTGGGTAGTTCTAGCTTGTCATCCAGAATTAAAGGTAGGTATCGACATAGAATCTCCACGTGAACAATTACACCGTATTTACCGAAGATTTTGTTCCGAAAAAGAAACCCAGTGGATGGGAGAAAATCCGAGCACCTTACAATTGCAAAAAGCCTGGTGTGCGAAAGAAGCTTTATACAAAGCAATTGGTAAAAAGGGCACCGATTTTCGGGATCAGCTTTATTTGCATTCCATGCATGAAATGGAATCCGAAATGAATGCGACGATACTTTTAAACACGGAAAAATCGGAATTATCCAAAAATTCTTTAAATGGGTTAAATCCCTCCCGCAACCCGATACAAACTACCGTTTATTTTTTTCCTTTGGAATCCATGATGGTTGCGGCCGTCACGTTAGAAAATTAAAAGAATTATTCCTCTTTCGGGGCTAATTTTAGCGAAAAACTGAAACTGGATCCGGCTCCTTCGGTACTAATCAAGCCGATGGTTTCGTTGTGTGCCTCAACAATGTGTTTGCAGATACTCAGCCCTAATCCGCTACCACCTGTGGCTCTATTACGATGTTTATCAACTCGATAAAACCGTTCGAAAATCCTTCCCTGATGCTCCGATGGAATTCCAATTCCGTTATCTGCTACTTCTATTATCACCTTTTCCAATGTGCTACTAAGCCTAATTCGAGTATTTCCGTCTTGTTTTCCATATCGAATTGAATTATAGACCAAATTAGTTAAGACCTGAGCAATTCTTGGTCTGTCGGCCATAACTACATACCCCTCCCCCATTGCAGCAATCACTTGAACGGAGATGTTTTTTTCTTTTGCTTGGAGCTCCATGCTCTCGGCAATTTCATGGCATAAATTCAACAAATCAAACTCATCCATATTTAACGTTAAGAATCCGCTTTCGTACTTGGTTATGGTGTCTAAATCACTAACAATTTGAGCCAGTCTTGCCGAGTTTTTGCTGGCTTTTGACAAAAATGTTTGCAACGTTTCACGATCAATTTCGGGGTCGTCTAAGACAGCATCGATATACCCTTGAATCGCAAAAATGGGAGTTTTCAATTCGTGCGCTACGTTACCGATATAATCTCTACGGTAATTTTCCAGTTTGTTCAATCGATCCATCTCTTGCCTGCGCTGTTGAATCAAGGAAATAAAGGCCTCGCGAGTATCCTTAGGTTCTTGGGATTTATTGCCAGAAATACCCGCATCTTCTAATTCTTCGCTTGGCGCCGTAATGATATCGGTTAAATTATGCAACAATTCTTGCTCTCTTCGATACCAAAGCAAACTCACAATTACGATGGCCAATAGCAATAAAAAAACAACTACGGTTAACCATTTTGCGGATAATTGTATAGCCAAGAAGGTTGAACTACAGGTTTGGATGTTTATGTTGTTTGCTATGGATTTAACAGCGATCATATTGGTACATTTTTATACAGTGAAATTTTGGGATGAAGAAACAAAGGTGGGGGTACTCTCTAACATTATCATTAATAAATGATTTATACAATGTTAACAAGCAAAGATTAACCTTTTGTATTTATTGCAAAAATCAATGCGCATTTTTATTTTGTGTTTGTTGAAATAGACAATTTTTGCAAATACAGGTTTACAAATTGTGCAAACTGCGGTAAGTTTCAAAGTTAACTTTGTAAACTATGCAATGGCCAGATTATAATGAGGACAATTTACATTCATCGGGTTCTGGGGATATTCCCCCGTTTTTGGATGGCTTAAATCCTCCGCAACAACAGGCGGTATTACAAACTGACGGGCCAGTTATGATTATTGCCGGTGCCGGATCTGGCAAAACGCGCGTAATTACCTATCGAATAGCCTGGCTGTTGCAACGCGGGGTAGATGCCTTCCAAATACTATCGCTCACCTTTACCAATAAAGCGGCACGCGAAATGCGAAATCGAATTGAATCTGTGGCCGGCGGACAGGCAAAAAATCTATGGATGGGGACTTTTCACTCCATTTTCGCCCGTGTATTAAGACAAGAAGCAGAGAGAATTGGATATCCTTCTAATTTTACTATTTACGATTCTGAAGATAGTAAAAGCCTACTTAAAACCATTATCAAAGAAATGAATTTAGACGATAAAGTCTACAAACCGGGGATGGTATTAGGCAGAATTTCCATGGCGAAAAACAATCTCTTAGAAGCCCATCATTACAAAGAAAAAGATGAATTAGTGGCCCAAGACACGGCAGCTTCTAGGCCTAAATTTGCTGAGATTTTTAGTGAATATACGAAACGATGTTTCCGTGCTGGAGCCATGGATTTCGACGATATTCTTTTAAACACCTACAAATTGCTTAACAATCACTTAGATGTTTGTAATAAATGGCAGCATAAGTTCAAATACATCATGGTGGATGAGTACCAAGACACCAACCACGTTCAGTACATGATAACAAAGAAATTAGCTGCTGTATATCAGAACTTATGTGTTGTAGGCGATGATGCGCAAAGTATTTATGCATTCCGTGGTGCCAACATTCAGAATATTTTAAATTTCGAACGCGACTATCCCGAGGTTAAAATTTATAAATTAGAGCAAAATTATCGTTCAACAAAAACTATTGTTCATGCCGCTACATCGGTAATAAAAAACAACAAAAAACAACTTGAAAAAGAAGTATGGACAGCCAACGAGGACGGGGATAAAATCAAATTGGTTCATAATTCTACCGAAGGTGAAGAAGCGAAACGGGTGGCTGATTTCATTACGGATATCAAGTTAAGGGAACATTTTCCTAACAAAGCATTTGCAATTTTATACCGCACAAATTCGCAGAGTAGAGCATTTGAAGAGGCATTACGCAGACAAGGTATCGATTATAAAATTTACGGTGGGATGAGTTTTTACCAACGTAAAGAGGTAAAAGACTTGTTGGCGTATTTGAGGTTAACGGTGAATCCTACCGATGAAGAAGCATTGAAACGGATTATAAACTACCCAGCGAGAGCCATTGGTGATACAACATTAAATCGGTTAATTTTATTAAGTTCTCAGCACGGAGTCCCCCTTTGGGAGGTTATCAAATCGGCCAAACATTTCCCAGATTTGGGCAGCGCCATCGGCAAATTGGAAAATTTTGCACTCATGATGCAGAGTTTCATGACCATGCTAGACGATCATAACGCCTATGACTTGGCCATGCATGTTGCAAAACAAACCGGATTAATGCGATTGTTGTATGACGACAAATCCGTAGAAGGAGTTTCTCGTTATGAAAACATTACGGAATTACTCAATGGTATTCAACAATTTACAGAAGACGACGAAAGCGAGAAAGAAAAGACCTTGCCCAATTTTTTGGAAGAAGTTGCACTGTATACAGACGATGAGAAATCCAAAGATCCAGATCGAGACATGGTTTCATTGATGACTATTCATGCATCGAAAGGATTGGAATTTCCCGCGGTATTCATCGTTGGTTTGGAAGAAAATTTATTTCCATCTCAATTATCCCTGCACTCTCGGGCAGAATTGGAAGAAGAAAGAAGATTATTTTATGTAGCAATTACCCGGGCCGAACAAAAGTTATTTTTGAGTTATGCCACGTCGCGTTTTAAATATGGAAGTTTGATTCCTTGCGAACCTTCTCGATTTGTGGAAGAGATTGACGCAAAATACTTGGATATGCAATTTGCTACACGAAAACCAAGCGCAGGTGATGGTTGGGATGTATTGATGGACAGACAAAGTCAACGCGGGGAATCCAGCGGCTACTTACAACGAAGCAGCGGAGGATTTCAACGACCTGGAAGTGCAAAAACACCCGGTAAAACGGGAGATCAACCTACAAAAGCGAGCAGTTTAATCCCCCCTAAAAAACCGTTAATGGCGTCGGTTCCACCGGCAGATCCAAACTTTGTTGAGGGCGATTTAACAGGACTAAAAGTAGGGGATCGAGTTCAACACCAACGATTTGGAATAGGCCTGGTTTCGGCTATGGAAGGTGATGCAATTTCTGGAAAAGCAACAGTTAACTTTGAGCAAGTAGGCGAAAAAACCTTGGTACTAAAATTCGCTAAAATGCGTATTTTATAATCTTGGATCGATTGATTACAGTTTTTGCAAATTTTGCATTAATTGTTGGCCATCGGCCAACGCTACCACCACTTTGTACAAACCTGCAGGTAAATCCGTGACAGGTATTAACGTTTCTGTATCCGAGTTGATTATCACCTTGGGTAGGATTAATCGACCTAAATCATCTACCAAATAAACCTTGGCAATTTTACCTTCGCGTACAGTCAAATTCACTGTCTCCTCACAACTTGGATTCGGGTACAATTTAACTGTATTTTGTTTGGTAAACCTTTTCGCGGAATTTGGAGTTTTACTTGGAAGCATCGGATAGAAAAATTCAGCAATTTCTTCTACTGCATTCAAAAAATCCTGACCTTTATTCCCTAGACCCGGCCAGGCATGATCGCCCTTATTTAAAATCATGGTATCATAATTTATCCCAACTGAATCCAAACGAGGAAATATTTTGCCCGTACCACACAGGGTTAAAACCATGGGATTATTGAGCGCGGGTGCACAGTTATAACTCACTGTTCCGTCATTGGTTGCGTGGCCCAACCAAACCGGTTGATCATTTTCACTAGCATACGAGGTTTTATACAAAGCTCCCGCCATACTATAGATTGCCTTGATATTGCAAGCATACCCGGGGTTCCCTGCATCTCCGTCCAAGGTTTTAATGCTATTCTTTAGAATTTGAAGCAATTTGCTATCGATTTCCGATTCCGAATCAACCCATGCCGTATGCAACGCTGAAACAGCTCCCGCCGAATAACCACCAATAAAGACTGAATTTGTATCAATTTTATAGGTGTTGGAGGTTTTCGCATCCTTGCCAAAGAATCGAATTGCTGATTTCACATCGGCCATGGATTTTAGCACGGCTTCCAACTGAACATCCTGATTTAGGAGGAACAACAAGGCATTTGCCAGACGGTAATTTACGGAAACAGCAACGTATCCTTTCTTCGCAAAATGGGTACAAAAATCGATGCAATCCTGGGTTGATTTATCACCGGCGTAAAAAGCCCCTCCGTGAATATAAAGTATTAATGGTCTACTTGTTGCGGTATCATTCTTGGGTTGGTACACATCCATTTTATGGGCTGCATCCGAAAAAACATCGGAATAGTTTACTGTACTGATATCCACATCCGAAAAAACAGCATCTATATAGCGTGTGTTTTGTGCAAGTAATGCATTGGAAAACAGACTAACTATTAGATACAGCATTAATTTCAACCGATTTACTATCATGGTGTTATTGTTGTTTTGAGCAATTAACCATTTTTTCCGATTTTAAACAAATAATTTATTGATATTTATTATATTTGCGCCCCCGTTAGGAGAAACGGGGATTAAAATTAATTAATAATGGCAACAAAAATTAGATTGCAAAGACACGGCAGAAAGAAGAGAGCCTTCTTTCACATTGTGGTGGCGGATTCGCGTGCTCCGAGGGATGGCCGATTTATCGAGAAACTCGGTACTTACAACCCGATCACCAATCCAGCAACCATCGATTTAAACCTTGACCTAGCGGTTAAGTGGTTATTAAATGGTGCTCAACCAACCGATACCGCTGCGGCGATATTGGCTTACAAAGGCGCAAAGTACAAAAAGCACCTTCAAGTGGGCGTAATCAAGGGTAGCATTACTCAAGAGGAAGCCGACAAGAAGTTTGCTGCTTTCATGGAAGAAAAAACCAACAAAGTTGAAAGCAAAAAATCTTCTTTGGCTGATGCGGCGAGCAAGGCAAAATCAGATGCTTTGAAAGCAGAGGTTAAAAAGAAAGAGGACATCGCTGCAAAAATTTTAGCAAAAACCAGCGAATTAGCAGCTGCTGCCGAAGCAGATGCCGCTGAGGCTAGCGAAGAAAGTGCAACCGAAGAAACTACCGAAGGTAGCGAAGAGGCTGCAACTTCTGAAGATGCACCTGCTGAAAGCGCAGAATAACCCAAAACCATGCAATCGCAATTGTTGCCACCACCATTAAAGGTTGTTGGATACATCAGCGGCAAACATGGATTTCAAGGGAATATTCAGATTCACTATTTACCGGGCTTTTCCAAAGCTCAAATAAAAAAAGGGAACTACCTGTTTGTTGTAATCAACGGAAAAGGGGTTCCCTTTCTCATTCAAGACATTTCCAAATTAGGGGATATCTTATCGCTTCAATTTATAGATAGCGAGCAATCGGCAAAATCAATCATCGGATGCGAAATTGCCGTTTCGGCCCACGAATTAAAATCAAAAACTTCCAAAAAAGCTCTACAAGAAGACGCTTCGTTGTTGGGATTGATGGGGTGGTCTGTTTGGGATAAATCGGCTGGCGATATTGGAACCATCGAAGAAATCCAAGAATTACCTCAAGGCTTTATTCTCACCGTACAGAACGAAAAAGAGAGTTTTTTAATTCCATTGGTTGAAGAATGGATTACAAGCATTGACGAATCCCAACAAAGAATCTCCATGGAATTACCGGAGGGCTTGTTGGGGATAAATCAATAAACCTAGACTGTTAGAATCTTTTTACTGCGATTTTATCAAAATCGAGAAATGCTCATTCTCAGGTATCATCCTTTAAAAAAATTATTCCCCCTCAAGTAAATCGGGTCTTAGTTTTTGGGTTCGTTCCAGAGATTGCTCGTGACGCCAGATGGCTACTTTGGGATGGTCGCCTGAGGTAAGTACCTCAGGAACCTTAAGACCTTTAAATTCGGCAGGTCTAGTGTATAAAGGAGGCGCAAGCAATCCATCTTGAAACGAATCGCTCAAAGCACTTTCTTCATCGCCTAAAACTCCCGGGAGTAAGCGAACAATGGAGTCTACCAATGCCGCTGCAGCAATCTCCCCTCCACTTAGAACAAAATCGCCCAAAGAAATCTCTAAATCCACGTATAAATCGCGAATTCGTTGATCAATACCTTTATAATGACCACATATAATGATTAAATTTCCTCCGATACTTAAGCGATTCGAAAGACTTTGATCTAAGGTCTTTCCATCGGGGGTCATATAAATAATATGCTGATATTCACGCTCCGATTTAAGTTGCTCAATTACATTGCTGAGTGGTTCGGCCATTAAAACCATACCGGCTCCGCCACCAAATGGATAATCATCAATTTGTCTGTATTTCCCAATGCCGAACTCATGCAGATTATGAATTTGAATTTCTGCGAGTCCTTTATCGCACGCGCGCTTTGGAATACTATAACCAATTAACCCTTGCAACAAATCAGGAACTGCTGTAATAATATCAAACCGCATGGCGCAAAGATACCGCAGAAAATTAAACGTTTAATTGCAGCGTTAAATTTGGAAGTAGAAGCGGAAGCATCGAATTTTGAAGCATGAATCTACAACTTCGCAGGCCGTTGGTGATTTTCGATTTAGAAACCACCGGTATTAGCGTATCCCGCGATCGAATTATTGAAATATGCCTATTAAAAGTTTATCCAGACGGTCGTGAAGAAATTCGAACCTATCGTGTTAATCCCGAAAGACCAATCCCCGCCGAAGCTTCTGCTGTGCATGGAATTTATGATGCCGATGTAGCCGACAAGCCAACGTTCAAAGAATTAGCACCGGAAGTTCACGAGTTCATTAAGGATAGCGATTTTGGAGGATTTAATTCCAATAAGTTTGATTTCCCCATGTTGGTTGAAGAATTTTACCGAGTAGGTGTTGCATTTGAAATTCAAAAACGAAAGTTTGTTGATGCTCAACGCATTTTCCATCAAAAAGAACCAAGAAATCTAAAAGCTGCATTGAAGTTTTACTGCGATATGGATTTAGAGAATGCACATTCCGCAGAAGCAGATACGGTTGCAACTTGGCAAATTATAAAAGCACAATTGGAACGCTACCCAGATATTCCCAAAGATTTAGATGCTTTGCACGAACAATTTGGTCAAAGTAACTTGGCGGATCTCGCTGGTAGATTTATTGTTGATCCCGCCGGTGTAGTAGTCTTTAACTTCGGGAAACATCGCGGAAAACCTGTAAAAGACGTACTCAAAAATGAACCTTCCTATTATAATTGGATGATGGACGGAGATTTCCCCCAAGACACCAAAAACGTGCTAACCCGAATACGGCTGGCCATGCGTGAAGGACAATAAATCAATAGCAAACTGTACCCAATAACGATTAAATTATTTCTATGTCGGCAAAAAAACGCAATAATCACCTCCATGAAGAGGAAGAAATTTGGAGTATTGATAACGCAAGTGGTATGTCGTTGGACGATTTTATTGCAAAGCATGGCGGTAAGACTATTGGTGAATCCTTGGCCGAACAGGCTAGAAAAGCGGAAATGTTAGCTGCTGGCGAAGACGATTGGGAAGACGAAGATTATGATGAATTTGGGGACAAAGATTTATCCGATGAGAATTGGGAAGAAGAAGAATTCACTCTAGATGATTGGAGGAAAGAACAAGAAACCAAAGCCAAACTAGCCAATTCTAAGGCGCAAGACTTAGCGGACATATCCAACGGAAAAAGGGCAAGTAACAATCCAAACAATCCTTCAGATTCAGCCCAATATTCTCAGTCGTTTGAAAAAAGAAAAAAAACGGAACCCATTTCTATCATTGCTGAAACTGAAAATTGGGTGGCTGTGAATAAACCACCCTACGTACCATCCTTACCTGAACGTGGAAAATATACTGCTGAAAGTGTTATGGAGTGGGCTAGGAAACGATGGCCTGACTCCACATTATGCCATAGAATTGACAGAGAAACAAGCGGTATTTTACTGATAGCCAAACACTTAGAAGCGTTTAGACATTTTGCTCAACAGTTTGAACACCGAAAAGTGAAAAAGACCTATCACGCTATAGCAAATCACCAATTACACTTTAAAGACTTCTGGGTAGATCTACCCATATTTGCAGAGCAAGTAGGTAAAATTAGAATTGATCGTAGTCACGGAAAACCGGCTCAAACTAGATTTAATACTTTATCTATATTCCGGCATTTCACCTTATTAGAATGCGAGCCAAAAACGGGAAGACTGCATCAAATCCGAGTTCACTTGCAATCTCAAAATGCAAGTATTGCTGGCGACATTTTATATAAATCCGAAATACCGTATTTATCGAAAATAAAAAAGAAGCTCCACGGTGAAGACACCCCTCTAATTCAACGATTTGCATTGCATGCGCGTGAATTAGAATTATTGGATCTGGACCAAACTCCTTTGAAAATTATTGCAGATTATCCAAAGGATTTCGCTGTTTTTCTCAAGTTATTGAACAAATACGATAATTGATTTCTCCCAAATTGGCTTAATAATCCAGTGAAGATTTCATTTCTGAGTTGTGCGTTGCAGATAAACCGTTTTATATAAATGCAAGTTCCCAAAAGTAGCGAATTACGAAATCTAACTGCCAAACACGCTGGCGGAATGAAAAAGAAATTGCGCAAGTTAAAACAACGACCTCCAAAAAATCTGGATGAAACCTTTGAGGCCTTGCACGAAGAAGCATTTGAACAAATAAGTTGCTTAGACTGTGCAAATTGTTGTAAGACAACATCCCCCATGGTTTTCGAAAAAGACATTGAGCGGTTAGCGCAACGCCTAAAAATTAAACCAGGAGAATTTGTTGAGCGCTATTTGTTTTTGGATACGGATGGAATATACGCCATGAAATCAACTCCTTGCCCTTTTTTAGGTGAGGATAATTATTGTTCCGTTTACGATGACAGGCCCAAAGCTTGTAGGGAATTCCCGCACACCAATCATCGAAAAATGCATACGGTTTTACATTTAGCCGAAAAAAACATTGAAATCTGTCCGGCAGTTTATGCCATCGTCCAAAAAATCAACGCTTAATCCTTAACGGAATCCGATAAATTCCATCTTACATTGACCTATATCGGGTTATATTTGCGTTTCTTTTCAAAGCTGAAATGCAACACATTCGTAACTTCTGTATTATCGCACACATCGACCACGGGAAAAGCACACTAGCTGATCGTCTGTTGGAATATACCAAAACTGTTTCTGCCAGGGATCTTCAAAATCAGGTTTTGGATGATATGGATTTAGAACGTGAACGTGGTATTACGATTAAAAGTCATGCAATTCAAATGAATTACGAATTGGATGGCCAACAATACGTATTAAACTTAATTGATACACCAGGCCACGTTGACTTTAGTTACGAAGTAAGTAGAAGTATCGCAGCTTGTGAGGGGGCATTGCTCATCGTTGATTCGAGCCAAGGAATTGAAGCTCAAACTATTAGCAACTTGTTCATGGCTTTAGAACACGATTTGGAAATTATTCCCGTGTTAAACAAAATAGATTTGCCGGGGTCTATGCCTGAAGAAGTCAAAGACGAGATTGTAGATTTATTAGGATGTGATAGGGAAGGTATAATTCCTGCATCTGGGAAAACTGGATTGGGGGTATACGATATTTTACGAGCTATCATCGAACGTATTCCTCCACCAAAAGGGGATCCAGACAAACCGTTGAAAGCGTTGATTTTTGATTCCGTTTTCAACCCATTCCGTGGAATCATTGCATACTACCGTGTAATGGACGGTGTATTAAAGACCAACCAGCATGTAAAATTCATGTATTCCGGGGCAGATTACCATGCAGACGAAATTGGTATATTAAAGTTGGATTTAAATCCTAGAAAAGAGATTAAAGCCGGTGATGTAGGGTACATTATTTCTGGAATTAAAGATGCACGTGAAGTAAAAGTTGGAGATACGATTACCGATTTTGCAAATCCATCTCAAGATTCAATCCAAGGATTTGAAGATGTTAAACCCATGGTTTTTGCGGGGCTCTACCCAGTAGATACTGAGGATTATGAAGAATTGCGCGAAGCAATGGGTAAACTTCAACTAAAC